>Ga0209402_10000004_pt1 | contig 370619 bp, 374 predicted proteins | sample ArcticOcean_MG_C_3_FD_187437 | JGI IMG/M metagenome (GOLD analysis project Ga0209402, IMG submission 187437) | Marine microbial communities from western Arctic Ocean - ArcticOcean_MG_CB8_126 (SPAdes) (version 2) | ecosystem: Environmental > Aquatic > Marine > Oceanic | place: Arctic Ocean...
TGGAGCAGTAAAAACACGTTTTGTCACACTTGCTCAAAAATTCATTACCAAAACTTAACTTGTCTAACTAAGATTAGTATCTAGAATGACGTGTTATTTTATCCGCAGTTTACGCAGCAAGAATCTACCCAGTGTCCAGGAGAAACTTCTTTTAACTCCATTGGTTCAGTTGACTCAATACATTCCTTTGTAGGTTCAGGGCAGCGTGTTTTAAATACACAACCAGTAGGAGGATTTAGTGGGCTAGGGACATCACCTTCAAGTACAGTTCGACTTCTAGTTGCTTCAATAACCGGGTCTGGAATAGGAATTGCTGATAAAAGAGCTCTTGTATATGGGTGTATTGGATTATTATAAAGTTCGTTTCTTTCTGCAATTTCAACAATATGTCCTAGATACATTACAGCTATTCTATCACTTATATGTTTTACAACAGATAGATCGTGGGCAATAAATAAATAGGTTAATCCGAATTCTTCTTGTAAGTCTTCTAACAGGTTAATTACTTGTGCTTGTATAGAAACATCTAAGGCTGAAACTGGCTCATCACAAACTATAAATGAGGGACTAACAGCTAAGGCTCTTGCTATTCCAATCCTTTGTCTTTGACCTCCGCTAAATTCATGAGGATAACGTTCAGACATATATGGGTGTAATCCTACTGTTTCAAGTAAATTTGATACTTTTTCTTTATATTCATTTTTGCTAGAAGTAAGTTTGTGGATTTTTAAAGGTTCTCCGACAATATCACCACAGGTCATTCTTGGATTTAATGACCCGTATGGATCTTGAAAGATGATTTGCATTTCTTTTCTCATATTGCGCATTGAACTATTATTTAACGATAATAAATCATCTCCATCGTAATTTATTTTCCCTCCGGTTGGTTCATAAAGCCTAAGTATGCATCTACCGGTAGTAGTTTTACCGCAACCACTTTCTCCAACAAGTCCTAATGTTTCTCCTCTCTTAATATTGAATGAAACATTATCTACTGCTTTTATTTCAGCAACTTTCTTTTGTAAAATAATGCCTGAAGTTACAGGAAAATACATTTCTAAATTGTTTACTTCAATCAAATTGTCTGTGCTTTGAGTTTGAACCATTATTTTTCCTTTTAAGCTTATTCTTGGTTAGTACTAGAGGGTTTAGAAGTAGCTTCTCTGGGGAACCATCCAGCACAATTCTTGTCATCACTACATTTTGCTGCTAAATGCCCAGGAGACACCTCTGTTAATATAGGCTCTAGTGAACCACAGAATTGGCATGGCAGCTCTCTACTTAAATCTGGAGGTAATCCATCAATGGGGTCGAGCTTTGTTCCAGCTTTCTCATCAAGTCTAGGAACTGATTTCAATAAACCTATAGTATATGGATGTTGAGGATTATGAAATATTTCTTCAGCTGTGGCAGATTCAACAATTTTACCTGCATACATTACAATTACTCTTTTAGCATATCTAGCTACTACACCTAAATTATGAGTTATTATTATTAAAGATGTACCAAATTCTTCTGAAAGATCAGCCATTAAGTCTAGTATTTGAGCTTGTATAGTAACGTCTAAAGCTGTAGTTGGTTCATCAGCGATAATTAATTTTGGATTACAGCTTAAAGCCATAGCAATCATTACCCTTTGCCTCATTCCACCGCTAAATTGGTGAGGGTAGTCTTTTAGTCTTTTTTGTGCATCTGGAATTCCAACTTTTTCTAATAGTTCAGCAGCATAATTTGATGCCTCTTTGCTGGACATATCTAGATGAAGCTCTAACGATTCTGTTAATTGTCTTTCAACAGTTAATACAGGATTTAGAGATGTCATAGGTTCTTGGAACACCATTGAAATCTTATTACCTCTAATTTTCCTGAGTTCTTTTTGATCTATTGTAACCAGGTCTTCCCCTGCGAAAATTATTTTTCCGTTTACAATTCTTCCTGGAGGGCTAGCAACTAATCCCATAATAGAAAGAGCGCTAACACTTTTTCCGCAACCACTTTCCCCTACAATACCTAATGTTTCTCCTTCATCAAGGTCGTATGATATTCCGTCAACTGCTTTAACTATGCCGTCATGGGTAAAAAAATACGTTTTTAGATCTTGTATTTCTAAGAGTTTAGGCATGAGTTCCCCTTAATTTTTGAATTATTTAAATATGATCTTCTTCTTAGAGGTTACATTCTATTAAATTGACAAAATAAGTGCAAGTAAATCTAAGTGTGTTAAATATAAATTTAGGTTTTTAATCGTTGGGCATAGTTATATCGTTATACATAGCTATAATAGTATTAATAGCACTTTGATTGTTAACATCGCTTGAATTTATTACAATATGATAATGCCTTGGATCATCGGGGTTATCTATTTCAAAAAAACGTTTAAAATAATCTGTACGAGATTGATCTCTATTAATGATTTTTTGTTCAGCAGATTTTGTATCTAATTTTTCTCTGTGCATAATGTTCTTTATACGGTCTTCCCATGTAGATATAATTCCAACTCTAAGAGTTTTTGGATTATCTTTTAATAGTATGTGAGAACCTCTTCCCACTAAAACTATGTCGCCAGTTTCTGATAGCTCATGAATAGTTTTATTTATTGATTCAAAAAGTAAATGTTCATCTATTTCATGAGGGTTTTCTATAAAGGATTTAGTATTTAGATTTTCAAATTCTTCAGTAAGGTATGATGTTATATATGGCCCAAAATAAGGGTCTATATTTGAACTTGTAATAGCTGCAGTATCTAAAATTTTTTGTAGTTTAGAGCTAAATTTTTCTCCAAGAGTTTTTGGACGTTCTTCTATTTGTGATACAGCATTTATAGATGCATTAATTGATTTTGATGCATTAGTTAATATTAATCTATCTACATAATCAAAGTTTAGTTCTTTAGCTAATAGAGGACCTATTTTTCTTCCACCACCACCTGATAGTCCCCCAATTGTAATTACACTCATAAACTATCTCCGAAAACTATTAGTATTTTATTATTGAATGTATATTATTTGTCTGTGATTTTGAAATCACATTTCTTCCTGACAATTGAAGTAATTCTATTATAAGAGATACTCCAATAACAACCCCTTGGGCTTTATTGATTAAATTTATGCAAGCATTTATTGTTCCTCCAGTAGCAAGTAAATCATCAACAATTAATACCTTACTCCCCGGAATGATAGAATCCTGATGTATTTCTAATGTGTCTTTCCCGTATTCTAAGTCATAAGATATTTTAAGAGTTTTGTGTGGTAATTTGCCAATTTTTCTTATGAGGATCATAGGTTTATTTAGTTTTAATGCCAAAGGAGAGGACAACAGGAATCCTCTGGCTTCTACACCTGCAATAGCATCTATTTTGTTTTTTGAGAATGGTTCTGCTAATTTATCAATTGTATAAGTAAGTGCCTCAGGGGATTTTAACAAAGGAGATATATCCTTAAATATAATGCCTGGTTTTGGAAAATCTGGAACATCTCTAATATAATTTTTTAAATTCATAATAAATATTTTACGTCCTTTGAAACTCGTGTTCTAGTAATTTTGAAGGAATGTTTATTACAGTGGGTCTCCCATGTGCGCAATTATTTGGTTGATGGCACATTTCAAGGTCCTTTATTAAAGTTTTCATTTCGTCTATTGTTAACCTATCTCCAGCTTTTATTGATGAATGACATGCGATAGATGCAGACATTTTTTCAATCCAAGACTTAGATGACGTATGTTCTATCAATTGATCTAGGATTTCTAAAAGTGAATTTTTAGGATTTTTTTTATTTAAGATAGATGGAATAGCTGTAAGTAAATATAATCCATGTCCTATGTTTTCTAATTGAAATCCAGTTTTAATTATTAATTTTTTATGAGTTTCGATTATGTCTTGTTGATTAGAGTCAAATTCTAATGTTACAGGTTCTAAAAGTTGCTGTATTTCTATCGTATTTATTTCAATAGATTGTTTGACTTTTTCAAACATTATTCTTTCATGTGCTGCATGCTGATCTATTACATGAATTCCATTAGGCCCTTCAGTAATAATATATTTGTTTTCAATTTGCCCTAAAACTCTTAGAATTGGCAATACATTTTTTGAGATTACTGGAGTTGAGGGCTCAGGGTATATATTTTCTATTTTGCTAGGTGATTTAAAAGGTTTGGTTAAATTCCCACTGTATTCATTAAATTCTGTTTTTGTGTTTTTTACATTGAACCATTGATTCATTCCAAATTCAGGCAAAGGGGATGTGTCAATTAGTGTTTTTCTAATAGATGATTGAATTTGATCAAATACTTGTCTAGGTTCTCTAAATTTTACTTCTGTTTTTGCTGGATGAACGTTTACATCAACATCTGTTAGAGGCAAAGAAAGTTTAATCATGCAAATGGGATAAAGGCCCTCTCGAAGAAATCCATAATATGCTTTTTCTACAGAAGATTTCAATATTGATCCTTGAATCCATCTGTTATTTACATAAAAAATTATTTCCCTATTATTAGTTTTATATAATGAAGTAGGACTTATGTAGCCCTTTACATTTATATTATTAATAGTATTTCTTGTGTTGTTATTTAGGATTTCAAGCATAGATTCAGCAATTTTAAAATTATATATTGATTCTATTGTTTCTCGAATATTATTATTTCCAGGACTAGAGAATATTATTTTGTTATCTTGCTGGAGTTCAAATTTAATATTTGGATATGCTAATGCATAACGATGTATTAAAGTTTTTATATGTAGTTTTTCAGTTTGAGGGGATCTTAGGAATTTACGACGAGCTGGATATTTCTTAAAGATTTCTTCTACAGATATAGTTGTGCCTAAAGGAGAAGAGTGGTTTTTTTGAGATAAAAATTCCCCATGAATAATTTCTAATTTTGTTCCTATTTGATCTTTTTTCGTTTTAGTAAAAATTTGGAATTTTGAAATTGCAGCTATACTAGGCAAGGCTTCTCCTCTAAACCCTAGCGTAGAAATACTGTCCAGATCTTCAATTTTTGAAATTTTACTAGTGGCATGTCTTTGGATGGCTAATTGGATTTCATTATTAGGTATGCCAATTCCGTTATCAGATACTAATATACTATTGAGCCCTCCATTTTGAATAGATATATTGATTTTATTAGATGTGGCATCAATAGAATTATCTAGTAGTTCTTTTATTATTGAAGAAGGTCTTTCTATAATCTCTCCGGCTGCAATTCTAGACGATAGCTCAGTATTTAATATTTGGATAGTCATATTTTATATTTGTTAATCTATACGATTTGTATCGGTTAATTTTTTACGTATATTTTGAGGTATAATTTCTAATTTTATTTTATTTTGATTTTTAGCAATTTTATTATTTACAATAACAGATTCTTTAATTAGTTCAATACCTCCTAAATAATCATCTATATCTATTGATTCTTCAATAATTTTACTTGATTTATTGTATATTCCATTGGATGCGTTGTGGTAATTTTTCAGAGGAAAAGCAATTCCAGTTGTTTTATAACCTTCTATGTTAAATGCGGTTCCTTCACATGTTCCTCCATCCATAAGTTTGCGTTGGCCTTTAAAGCTAGGGTTTCGGGATTGTAGGTTTTTTAAGGATTTAGTTAGTATCTGTTCAGCTTCATAGTTGAAAGTTGTTTGTTTATCTCCCGTACGAATTATAGGGCCTTCTCCTTGTAATACTCCCGGAATTAACGGACTTGATTCTACTGATATTACCGTAGAGTTTTTTGGTAGAATTTTATTTTCACATATTAATCTTGCACCAATTAATCCTACTTCTTCAGCTCTAGTAAAAACAGCATATATATTACATTCAATTTTTGATTCAACTATTTGCTCTAAAGCAGAAAGAATACTGCTACATCCTGCTAAATCATCTATAGCTCTCATATGTATATGATTATCTGTAATTGAAAAATTTGATAGATCGAAAACTATAGGTGCTGGTAAATTTAGAGGGATTTTATTTTTTAAATCTATATATACTGTTTTACAATCTGTATTATTATTAACTGGTCTTGTTGTACCTTTTACCCAGTCTCCTTTTGCTGATTTAATCAATATGGGTGTTTTTGATATCATTGAGGATATAGGCACTCCTCCTAAAGGTTTAGCTTCTAATTGGTTATTTTCATCATAAGATATAGCTTCAAACCCTGGGTGATCCATGTGCGCTACATATGCAATAGGGTTGATATCATTATTTGATTCATCAAGTTTATAATGAGCTATTATATTTCCAAAATCATCTTTAGTAAAAGGTATATTTGATTTTGAAAGTACATCAATTATCAATTTACTTGTTTGGGTCTCATAATATGGAGCTGAATTAACTGAACCTAAGAGTTCAAGAATTTTCAGGGGTCTGTTTTTATTAGATTTCAACTTTTTCCTTATATGAAAATAGTAATTAATTTGTTAATTACTATTTAACTATGATAAAACCATTTGTATTATTGGCAAGCCATAATTATATGGTTTCCATTTTTATCTATAACATCGTATCTAGTAGGCCAGAAGCAATTTCTTAAACCTATTGCTTTCGTAACCTTAAAACACAGAGATTATTATAATCTTTGTTTTACTTCTTCTCAACAGGTAGAATGTTTAATTATTTTATTAAATTTTTTATAATATATATTATGGATAGACATATGAAAAAAATTCAAGATGATTTTTCTAATTTAGATTTTCCTGAGGCTAGTAAGTTTTTCGAAAAAAATATATATGAAGAATTTCAAAAAATTAATTATGAAGAAGAATCAAATTTACAAGATTTAACTTCTTTATTTTGTTTTTCAATAGATGGTAAATCTACGAAGGATAGAGATGATATTATTTCATTTGAAAAAAACTTAGGAGAAGATACATATTCTATAGGAATTCATATTAGTAATGTAGCTTCTTTTATAACTAATAATAGTTTAATAGATTTAGAGGCATATAAACGCTCATCATCTGTTTACTCATTAGATAAAAATATTCCTATGTTGCCACCATATTTTACTAAAAAATTTGGTAGTTTAGATCCTTCTGAGTTAAGAAAATGTTTGACGGTTTTAGTTAAATTAGATAATAAAGCTAATATTCTAGATTCTAATATTGTTGTTTCTAAAGTTAAAAATGATTTAGCTTTAAATTATGAAGATATTGACTTGATTTTAAATCAAAAAGAACATAAATTATTTTCTTTATTTCGAGAATTATATTCTGTTTGTTTTTCATTAAATAAAAATAGAATTGAGACCGGAGCTATAGTTGTAGATAATGCGGACATGGAAATAGATTTGTTAGATAATGGAGAAATTGACATCAGAGTTCATAATAAAATTACAAGTTCAAAGCTAATAGTTAGTGAAATAATGATTCTTTACAATAAAATATTGGCTGAATTTTGTTATAAATCTAAATTACCTATAATCTATAGGGCACAGGAAAAAAGCAAACTTGATGATTTATCTATTGAAGGTTTGTCAAATAGAGTAAGAAGATATATTATTTTTAACAAAATGAAACCTGTAGTTTTTAGTACTAATCCCTCACCCCATTATTCTATGGGATTAGATAGATATATCCAGGCTACTTCGCCGTTAAGAAGATATTTTGATCTAGTACTTCAAAGGCAAATTATTAACTATAAATTTTATGGAAAAGTTATTTACACTTTGGCTGATCTAAAATTAATAATTGATGAATCTTATCTGAAACTAAAAATTATAGCTAAATTTGAAAGAGAAAGAGAGAAATTTTGGGTACTTAGATATTTTGATCAACTTTTAGATAATTTAATCCAAACAAAAAAAACATCAGATGAATATTTTGTAGGTGTAGTGCTAGAAAGTAACCTTAATGGGCTTGCTCTTTTAGAACTTGAAGAAATTCCTTTTAGATTTAAATCTTATATTCCGGAGGTATGTTTTCAAGGAGATCGTTTATATTTTACTATTAAAAATGTAGATTTTGTAAACAGGTCAGTAAATTTTATATTTAGAAACAAAATCTAAAAATTCAGTATATCTAGGAGACTGCGGTCGCTAATTCAACCTCAGTCTCCCAAACGCTACTCTATTTTAATCATCATTTTTATTAATAATGATAGGGGGTTTTATCAAAAAAACATTAGGTATATTCACAGCTATCTATTCTTTAGTAATGATGAAATAGCAAAATGAGTATATATTCCTATACGCTACTTTCTAAGTCATTGATTTATTTACGCATTCATAATTTTTTGCTTTATATAGCCTATTTATTTAATTCTATCCAAAAAATCAAGCGTGATGGCATCATTAGGAATATTATCGAATGTAGATTTTAAATCTTTTTGTATTTTTTCCTGAGAAATCACCATTCCTTTACGTATAACTAGTTCTGTGTTCTGTATGTCTCGAATATCATTTATAGGGTTGCCTTTTACTGCTACAAAATCTGCATCAAATCCTTTTGCAATTTTGCCTATAATAGACTCTTTTTTTAGAACCTTTGCGTTAACAGAGGTAGCAGATCTTAGTGCATCAACTGGTTTAATTCCAGCATCTACATAGTTTGCCATTTCATCATGCAGGCTAAAACCAGGAGCTAATCTTGGAAAAGGAGTATCCGTTCCAATAGCTGTCGTAACACCAGACTTATGAGCACGTAATAAAAATCTTTTAAGATATAAAATTTCTTGTTGATGCTTTAATCTCATTTGAGAATCATTAGATTTTGGATATCCATATTCATTCCAATAATGAAGATGTGAAGGATGAACCCAGTTTCGTGAATTATCTCTTGCAAACACCAAGTCTAATTCTTTAGCGACTCTATCAAAAATCACCAAGGTGGGATCAATAGCAACATGATGCTTTAAAAGTAAATCTATAAGAACATCATCCTGTTTTTGGGTGGAATTACTCCAAGCTGCTTTGCATCCAGATAAATGCTCTATACAATCTAATCCAGCAGAAACAGCATCTTCTATTGAACATTCTCCAAGATGAGCGGTTACAGGTTTACCGAGTTTATGTGCTTCATCTATACCAGCATAAACCATTTCAACATCAAGGCCATCATAAAGTTTTATGGCATCTACTCCAGCTTTTATATGTTCTTTTATGGATGACCTAACTGAATCAGCATTAATATTAGCGCGTCCCATATTTGGCCAATATTTAACTGGTCCGTCTTGAAGATGTCCACAGCAAACTATGGTCGGTCCGCGATCTTTATTACTTTCGTTAAATGAACGTTCTTTGAGTATCCAGTGAAGATCATTTCCAACATCTCTAACAGTTGTAACTCCAGCTGATAAAAATGCAGGTCCCATAACTGAACTGTAATGTACATGAGCATCTATCAATCCAGGCAATAAAGTACAGCCTGGCAACTTAATTGTATTGATATTATTTGGAAGCATATATACGGAAATTATATCTTGTATAATTTGGTCCTTAACTATTACTGCTAAATTTTTGGCGGGTTTTTCAGATATGCCATTCCAAAATCCATCAGCAATAATAGCATAGATATCTGGTTGAGGAGCTCTAGGTGATGTTGAATACAATTGATTATTCATTTATTTGACTTTTTTGTATCAATAATTCAGTATCGGGGCGACTGGGCTCGAACCAGCGACCTCAGCGTCCCAAACGCTGCGCGCTACCAACTGCGCCACGCCCCGGTTACATTTTATTTACTATACCATGATATTAAATTAGATGCGAAAAAATTTAGATGCGAAAAAATTAGAGACTTTAGTATATGAATTTATATACCCATTATATTATATCCAGCATCCACATGGAGTATTTCTCCAGTAACTCCGCTTGATAAGTCGCTTGCTAAATAAAGAGCTGTTTTAGCAACTTCATCATGAGTTATATTTCTTTTTAATGGAGATTTATTAGACGCAGCATTTTTCATATCATGATAATGGCTAATTACTCTGGATGACAATGTATCTAAAGGGCCAGCAGAAATTGCATTAACTCTAATATTCAAGTCTCCAAGATCATATGCTAGCTGTCTTACTTCATTTTCTAATGCTGCTTTTGCCGTGCCCATTATGTTATAACCTGGAAATACTCTATTCGAAGCTTGAAATGTTAAAGTTAAGATACTTCCACCGTTATCAGTCATTAATTTTGAGCTGTTTTTTGCAATGGATATTAAAGAAAATGCACTTATATCCATTGCAGTTTTAAAATCTTCTTGAGAGGTTTTTATAAATTTTCCACCGAGGTTATCTTTATTTGCAAAAGCTATACTATGAATAACTATATCTATATGGTTAGTTATTTTTGATACTTGATCAAAGGTTTTAATTACATTATCTTCTTTGCTTACATCGCATTCTATTAAAGACGTATTGTCCCACGCAGATACAAGCTTCTCTACAGATTTTTTTACTCTTTCATTTTGATAAGCAAGTATTATTTGCGCACCTGCTTTATGTAATATGTTGGCTATACTCCATGCTATACTTCTACTGTTTGCAACTCCAAAAACTAAAGCTACTTTTTTTGATAGATCTAGAGGGTACATCGTTCACTCCTAAAATAATTATTAAATAATTAGATTTTAATATTATATTACAGGTAAATTGCTTTACTTAAAAGAGATTTAATAAATTTATTTGAATTATATTAATTACTTAACATATTGACTATAAACGACTGTTTAATTTAATATGTAAATAACTATTTATAAATAATATTTGGTGATAAATGAATAACCATGAATTCAAACCTTTAACTATATCAATATCTGAAAATGCTGCTAAGCATGTTAAAGAATTTGCTTCCAGAGACGGGAAAGAAACTCCGAATCTTAGAGTAGGAGTTAAAGGTGGAGGATGTTCAGGATTAACTTATGTTCTTGATATAGTTGATGGGCCTGGTGAAAATGATAAAGTAATTAAAGATCAAGGAATGGAATTATATATAGATAAAAAATCGTATGTATTTTTGGCAGGAACCATATTGGATTATTCTGGAGGACTGAATGGGAAAGGATTTGTTTTTGATAATCCTAATGCTAAAACCTCGTGTGGTTGCGGAACTTCATTTAGCGTTTAAATTATTAAAATAAATTAGTTTATTAGTTTGTAATGACTTTATTAGAGCTAAGTATAGAAGACCAATATGACTATATTCATAATAATATAGGTATTATTCAAAGAGAAGATATTGGTTGTTTAGAAATTTCAGGTAATGATACATTAGATTTATTAAACCGTTTATCTACAAATGATTTAATAAATTTTGATTATTCTAAGGGTAGTATAAGTACTATTCTTACTACGAACAAAGGTAGAATGATTGATATTTTGACTATAGTCAAAAATAATTCTAGAGGTTATTTTATTATTTGTTCTTTAAAGGCACTGGAAACAGTTGTTGAATGGATAAATTTTTATACTATTATCGAAGACGTATCTATACATGATGTCACTTCAAAAATCCTGTACATGACTTTAATTGGCCCAAATTCAAGTCATATTTTATCAGATGAATCTGATAATAAAATTAATATCTTAAATAAAATCGAATCAAAATTTATTTTTCATGATTCTATTGATATATTGATTAATATTGATGAGAAAAATAATGTTATTAATCATTTGCAAAACTTAAAATTTGACCATATTAGTAAACAGTTATTTGAAATAATTAGAATTAAAGAAGCAATACCTATGTTTGAAAATGAAATAACTCAAAAATTTAATCCTTTAGAAGCTAAATTAGATAAATATATTAGTTTTAATAAAGGATGTTATATTGGCCAAGAAGTGATTGCTAGATTGAATACTTATAATAAAATCAAAAGAGAGTTAATGAATATAGAATGGGATACAAAAATAGCAATTAACCAAGGAGAAAAAATAGTATTTAAAGGTGAAGATATTGGTCTTATTACTTCTTTTGTTTATAATCCTATGGAAGATAATTTTATAGGACTTGCATATATTAAAAGAAATTTTGATATAAAAAAAATCATTGCAAAAATTGGAGTAGAAAATAACATTAAACTTTCAGTTAAACCTTTAGAGAATATCCTCCGTCAACAATAATTACTTGACCGCGTATCATATCAGCATCTTTGGCGCATAAAAATCTTACTACTTTAGCAATATCATGAGCTTCAAGCGGTCTATTAGATAAATTTTTTTTGGATGCTGATATCATTTCAGATTTATTTGGGAAATGATCTAATGCTTCTGTATGAATATATCCTCCAGAAACAGCATTTACAGAAATGCCTTTGTAGCTTAATTCTACTGCTAAATATCGTGTCATAGCTTCTAAGGCAGCTTTTGAAGTGCCTACTGAGAAGTAATAAGGCAAAACCTTTTGAGATCCCTGGCTAGTTATATTGATTATTTTACTTCCAGGAGGCATGATTTTAGAAGCTTTTATTGAGCATATCCAAGGGGCTTTAGCATTAATATTCATTGTCCAGTCCCAGTGTTTTTCTGAGAGTTCTTCTGCTTTTTTGTGAATACCTGAAGCAGCATTGTTTATTAAAATATCAAGTTTGCCAAATTCAGACTTTACTGTTTCGAACATAGAATCTATTTTTACTATGTCTCCTAGATGAGCCTTTATTTTTAAACACTTCACACCAAGTTGAAGTATTTCTTTTTCAGTATCTCTTGCTGATTTATGGTCTTTCAAATAGCTGAATATAATATTTGAACCTTGTTGTGCAAAGTCTAATGCAATTTGCTTTCCTATGCCTCTACCTCCGCCAGTAATTAATACTACTTTATTTTTAAAAGACATAACTTAATAGCTAATCCTTAGATTGCTAGTCCTCCATCTACGCTGATAGCTTGGCCAGTAATATAATTTGCTTCTTGAGTTGCTAAAAACCCTACAATATGAGCTATATCTTCTTTTTCACCAAATTGTTGTTGAGGTATATGAGTACGTATATGATCTTTTAGTTTTTGAGGTAGAACATCTACTGTTTCAGTATTAATATATCCAGGGGTTACAGTATTTACGGTAATGTTTCGTGTAGCAACTTCTTTTGCTAAAGCTTTAGTGAAACCTATAATGGCAGCTTTTGAAGCAGCGTAATTTGTTTGCCCTATGTTTCCTCGCAAACCTACTACTGATCCTATATTTATTATCCTTCCCCAGCGTTTTTTCAACATATTCCTTAATACTGATTTAGTACAATAGAAAGTTCCATTCAGGTTAGTGTTTATCACTTTAGTCCATTCTTCAATAGACATTCTAACTAATAAATTATCACTTATTATTCCTGCATTATTTACTAATATATCTATAGGTCCGCAGACCGAATCTATTTTCGTAATCATTGTTTGTACTTCTTCATAATTAGCTACGTCAGCTTTAAGTATAATCGCATTTTGACCATCTGAATTGATTTCATCAGCTACTTTTTGAGCTGCATCTTTAGAGGTGTTATAATTTATTACTACTTTTATGCCCATGCTCGCCAACTTTAAAGATATTGCTTTACCTATTCCTTTTGAAGCTCCTGTGATGAGTGCAACCTGTTTTTTTGATGAATTGTTATCTTTCATATTAGTTAATCTCTTGAAGGGTTATATTTAAATTGGTAATAAATTTTTCTTTAACTAGCATTTTTGCTGTAATAATTGCTCTTGAAATCGCAGAAGAATGAGCTCTTCCGTGACCTACAATACTTAATCCTTTTACGCCAAAAAGTGGCCCCCCACCAAAAGTTTCAGCAGGTGTATTTAGAGAATAAATTTTATTTTGTATTTCAATAATATCATCATCAGGAAGCTTTGATTTTAAAAGTGGTTCTAAATGTGAAGGAATTGAATGGCCTAATGATTCTACAAGTTTCATTAATATATTTCCTACAAATCCATCACAAATTACTACTTCAGCAATATTTTTTGGGAGGTCAGTTGGTTCAATGTTTCCTATGAAATTCAATTTAGAGTTTTTAAACAATGTAGCTGTTTCTTTAACTTGTCTATTTCCTTTGCTACTTTCAGTTCCCACACTTAGCAATCCAATCCTGGGGGTTTTAATTTTCCAAAAATGTTGAGCAAATGCATTTCCAATTATTCCAAAAGTAAATAATTGTGCAGGGCGGCAATCTACGTTTGCACCTAAGTCTATAAACATAGTTTGTGGTGCTATTCCTAGTATTGGGCCACCAAGTGCTGGGCGTTCAAATCCGTCAACTAATCCCAAAATATGAGATGCGGTAGCCATAGATGCTCCTGTTGAGCCCATGGATACTAAGGCATCAGCTTTTTGAGATTTTACTAGCATGGTTGCAATAGCAATAGATGCTTCAGGATTTTTTTTAAGTGCTAGAATTGGCGACTCGGATTCTTTTATGAACCCCTTAGACGGTATGATTTGTATTTGCTTTATGTGATTCGATTTAGAATATTTTTTTAATTCTTTACTAAGTTCATCTGAATTACCAACTAAAGCTATATTGAGGTCAGCGTTTTTTTCTACAGCCTCTATAGCTCCTTTTACATTTTCTAAAGTGCCATGATCTCCGCCCATTGCATCTAAAGCAATAGTTATTTGATTTTTCGATAGTGTTTCATTACTAGTATTCATTAAATTAGTATACACTTTTTTTTTATAGATATAAATATTTAATTACTTGTTTTGTATTACTGATGCAGTGCCTGATATAACAATTTCCCCGGATTCTTTTTTAACAAATACTGAATTTATTATTTCTCTTTTAGTTTCTGAATTTTTTATTTTAGTTATTTCCCCAGATGCAATTATTTTTTCGTTATGAAAAACAGGTGATTTAAATTTCATTTTTAGTTTTCCAGATTCTATCCAGTCGTGTTTAAAATTTTCAGTCATCATTTCTGATATTGATGCTGCAATCATCATTCCATGCGCAATGATTTGTCCGAATTGAGATTTTTTGGCAAAATCATTATTAATATGGATTGGATTAAAATCTCCTGATGCATTAGCATATTGAAGTATTTTTTCTTTAGTAATAAGTTTTTGTATTCTTATCAGTTGATCTTTTTCTTTCATATCAGTCATTATAATAATGAGGCAGCATTATACTGCTTTTCCCTAGCATTATGGGTTTTTCGTTTTGATCTGTTACATTCATTTGTATAGTTAAAAAACGCCAATCTACTCGTATAGAATTAAGAATTAAATTAGCTTTGCAGTATAATCCTTCTCCTACGATAGCACTGTTTTTGAATTCAATTTCTTGAGCAGTATGAATTGTTCCTCCAGGAATTTTTAATTTAATTATTACTCCACGTAAACTTAAAGCTGCAATACACATTGGAGGTATAAATTGGGTGTATAAATTCAGTAATTTATCTTCACTGGAGTCATCTAATGCCTTAAGATAATCGTTAACTTGATCTTTATCTATTACAAAAAATTCTTTTGAAATTTCTGTTCCAGTTTTTAAATTTGAATATCTATCAGTCATGAATTCTATTATAATCTACAATTATTTATATTGAATTATTAAAATGTAATTTAGCTTGAGTTTTTTTGATTATTTTGGATAAATTTGATATTGGTTATTATGAGAATTAGAATAATCAGTATTATGAATAAGGTCAAGAGCGTAATATTTTTTTGATATATGAGTTATCATATAAATATAAATTTTATTTAGGAGAAATAATTGATTGACATAGAATTATTGAGGAATAAGCCTGAAATTATTCGTGAATCACTTTCTAAAAGAGGAGAATCTTTAGATATAGATCAAGTTATTAAGCTAGATCAAGAAAGACGATCTATGATTGTTGAGGCTGATGATTTACGTAATAAAAGAAATAAAGGTAGCAAAGAATTGTCTAGTTTAAAAGAAAAGCCTCAAGAATCAATTGAATCTATGAGAAGTTTAAGTCAAAGTATAAAAAAGCTAGAAGATACAATTAAAGACATTGATAATAAATTAAAAAGTATTATGCTTAAAATTCCTAATATTCCACAAGATCTTGTGCCAATAGGTATTGATGATTCGGAAAATGTAACATTGCATCAATATGGAGATATATTAAAACCTTGCTTTGCAATTAAACCACACTGGGAAATTGGTGAAAATTTAGGAATTATTGATTTTCAAAGAGCTGTTAAAATTTCTGGGGCTAGGTTTTTTGTTTTAAAAGGTAAAGGAGCAATGCTACAAAGAGCATTAATTTCTTGGATGCTTGATTTACATATTAAAGAACATGGATATGAAGAAATATATGTACCTAACATTGTTAATTCTGAAACAGCTATTGGAAGCGGTCACTTACCAAAATTCTCTAATAATATGTATTTTGATGAGGAAGATGATTTTTGGTTAATACCTACAGCTGAGGTTCCTTTAACTAGTATGCACAAAAATGAAATTTTAAAAGAAGAAGATTTGCCAATAAATTATGTTTCGCATAGCTTATGTTTTCGTAGAGAAAAAGTTGCTGCAGGGAGAGATTCTAGAGGTATAAAGAGAGTGCATCAATTTGACAAAATTGAAATGTATAAATTAGTTGCGCAAGAAAATTCTGATTTAGAACTAAAATTATTATTAAAGCATGCCACTGAAGTATGTTTGAGATTAGAAATACCTTATAGAGTGATTGAGATTTGTACTGGAGATTTAGGCTTTGCGTCGTCAAGGTCCTATGATATTGAGTTATGGGCTCCAGGTAGTGAGGAATGGTTAGAAGTTAGTTCCTGTTCAAACTGTACGGATTTTCAATCAAGGCGTAGTTCTATAAAATATCGTCTTTCAGATAAAAAAATATCTAAATTTGTACATACATTAAATGGGTCAGGATTAGCTTTACCTCGTTTAATTATAGCAATATTAGAGAATTATCAAAAAGAAGATGGGTCAATAATGATACCTGAAGTTCTTAGGCCTTATACAGGCTTTGATGAGATTAGCTAATTCAAATTTTATTTTAGTTAAACTGATCCCGTAAAATATTCTTTAAAACTTTTCCCAAAGGATTCGTAGGTAAATTTTTTACTAAAATTACTTTTTCAGGTTTTTTAAAACTAGATAAATGTTCATGGCAATACTTAATTATTTCTTTATCATTAATACAGCAATTTTTTTTAGGAACTACTACCGCAACGATTTTTTCTCCCCAAACGGTGTCTGGCACACCTATTACAGCTACATCTTCTACAGCTAGCATAGACCTTATTACCTCTTCTACTTCGACCGGGGCAATCATTTCCCCTCCTCTTTTAATTATATCTTTACTTCTACCAGATAAGAAAATATATCCATCTTTATCAAAATAGCCTAAGTCACCAGTATATAGCCAACCTTTTTTTAAAACTTCACTACTTTCTTTATCTTTATTCCAGTAACCTTTCATCAGGCGCTCGCCTTTTGCTACAATTTCTCCGATTTCATTCGTTTGTACATTTTCTCCTGATTCATTTACTATTCTTACTTCTACGTCATCTAAAGGTTTACCTATAGATGTGAGACGCTTGCGTTTGATTTTTAATTCTTCAGGGGTGCTGTTTTCTATAGTATGATCTTCTGGGGTTAGCATAGTAATTGTTGATGCAGTTTCTGTTTGTCCGAATGCATTAATAAATTTTATCCAAGGTAATTTCTTTATAGCATCTTCAATTATCGTTTTAGGCATTGGTGCTGCACCATAGGTGATTATTTTTAGATTTTTCAAATTATGTTTTTCAAAATCAGGGTGATCTAGTATCATTTTCAACATTGTTGGTACCATCATTGCTCTATTAGCATGTTCCTTTTCAGCTAATACTAACCATTCTTTAGCATCAAATTGGGATTGTATTATCAAAGTTCTACCTGCGTATATAGCAGAGAGCATACTTTGTATTCCGGCAATGTGAAACAATGGAACAGTTAAAATATTACTTTCATTTATTTCGGGGTCAACAGGGTTAACTTGATTTAATATAAATGAAGAAAAGCTATTATGGCTTAGCATAACTCCTTTAGATTTGCCTGTTGTACCTGCTGTATAAATTAACAAATTAGTGTCAGACCCATCATTTTTGGGTTCTATAATTACTGAATTAGAATTTTCTAGTAATTCATTATAGTATAACCAACCATCTTCTTTTGATTCTAATGATATAAATTGGGTTACTGATTTTAAATCTTTTTTTATAGAATTAATTAAATTTATATATCTTTTTCCTACGATAAGTATTTTAGGGGAAGAATCATTAATTAAATGAAGGATTTCTTGTTTTTTTGATCTAAAGTTTAAAGGTACATAAATTGCATCTACTCTAGATGTTGCAAAGTAGGATTCAATAATCTCATTACAATTTACTTGAAGTATAGCAATTCGGTCTCCAGATTCAATTCCGGATTTTAAAAAATAATTGGCTAATTGATTCGACTTTAAGCTTACTTCATTAAAAGTTATTCGTTTATTATTATATATAATTGCAGTTCTGTCAGGGGTTATTTGTTCTGGTAATAATAAAAATTCTGTAGTATTCATTTTTGTTAATTAATTATTAATTTAAAGAATATAATTTTATCATGTGTATTCAAAATATTCTTTATATAAAAAGGGTATATTATTTGACTATAGATGATTTTTCAAGTAAATGTTGTTCCATTTGTATTGAGTAATTCAAGGATAAATCTTTACTTGATTTGATAAGTCTTTTAGTAGACTGAATTGCATTAGGGTTTATTTTAGATAATTGCATAGCAAGTTTGTCTACATGGTAATTTAAGTTTTTCTTTTCAACTATTTTTTTAACCAAACCTATATCTTTTGCTTTTTTTGCTGAAAAATATTTATTAGATAAAATAATATTTAATGATTGTGGATAGTTAAGTAATCTACTTAATGTTTGAGTTCCACCAGCAGCAGGTATCAATGATAAGCTTAGCTCAGGCATTTTAAAAACAGTATCCTTAGAAGCTATTCGAATATCACAGAAACATGCAATTTCTAGCCCAGATCCAATTACATATCCGTGAAGGGCAGCAATAATAGGTTGCTTTATTTCATTAATAAGCGACCAAATATCTCGTTCATACCTTATTGACCTTGCAATTATTTGCGAAGGTGCTGAGCCAAATTCTGTTAGATCTGCTCCTGCACAAAAACCTTTATCACCATTTCCAGATATTACTAATACTCTAATTTCTTTATCATCTCGTACAGCACTTAAGGCTTCATATAATTCATCTCTCATTTGGACATTATACGCATTAATAACTTCTGGGCGGTTTAATTTTATATAAGCAATCATATTAGATTTTGAATATATAATTGTTTTCATTTTAAATTTATTTTCCATAATATGTAGGTGTAGTTTTATTTAAAAAACTTTGAATTCCCGTAGCTCTATCTGAAGAAGTTTGTAAGATGAAATTCAAGTCACCTTCTAATTTTAATCCTTGATCAATTGTCATATCTAAACCTGAAATTATTGCTTCTTTTGCATATTTACAAGCTATAGGCCCGAGTTGTGCAATATTTTGTGCAATTTCCCAAGTACGAATATGTAATTGTTCATATTTTACATTTTCAGTGATAAGGCCATAATTAAGAGCTGTTTTGCTATTAATTATATTAGATGTCAAAATCATGTCCATGGCTCTACCTAGGCCAATTATCCTAGGCAGGCGTTGAGACCCGCCATCCCATGGCACGATATTCTTTTTTAAAGATTCAAATCCAAATTTTGCATTATTTGAAGCGATTCTAATATCACATGCTAATGTTATTTCTAGTCCTTGATCAATAGCATTTCCGTTTATTGCAGCTATAACAGGTTTTGTAATTTTAGCTAAAGAATTAGAAATATGCATTTTAGAGTATTGAGAGTTTTTCAAGTCAGATCCTATGCAAAAATATTCTTCTTCACCAGTAATTATGATTACTTTAGTTTCGTCGTCATAAGACAAGGCCTTACAAGTTTCTTCTAATTCTCTAATTATTGGCTCGCTGATTATAAAACCAAATTTTGCTAATTTTAAAATTATTTTTGCAATTCCTCTAGTTTTAGATACTTCAATATATTTTAAAATCATTATTCAATTTCTTAGTATTTATAAAAATTTTGTTATCGCTACTTAGGTGTTATTTTGATTTGGCGATCATTCCCGTATCCATTACTTTCTGAAGAAACATCTGGGTTATCTTGTAAATATAAATGAATTATTCTACGTTCATTTGGAGGCATTGGCTCTAATATTAAAGGCCTACCAGTTTTAATTACTTGGATTGCAGAATGTGAGGCTAAATTTCTCAGAGAACTGTAGCGTCTTTTTTGGTATCCTTCAACATCAATATTTAAGTTTATATGTGAATCAAGTTTCTGATTAACTATAGCTTTAATTAAAAGGTGAAAACTTCTTAAAGTTTCTCCTTTTCTTCCTATTAGTAAACCGGCATCTTCACCTTCTATTTCAAAATCTGGTATTTCTGCGTTGTCTTCGTTTCCAATATTCAAATTTAGCACACAAGATACTTGTAATAAAGATAATAGTTTATTTATAGTTTCTGTAGTAGATTTTGTTACTTCAGATTCTGATTCTAATATTGAAACTTCTACAGTTGCTGGCTCACTTCCTAATCCCAGCATACCGCCTTCTTTTCCAGGTTTAATTATTTTTATTGTTACTTCGCTTCGATTTGCGCCCAGTTCTATCAAGGCTATGTCTATTGCTTCTTCTTTTGTTTTTGCCGTCATTGATATCTTTTTCACCATTGTTTTCTTCTCCAGTTGAATCCGTAATAATTGTATCTTTTTTTTCTAAATTTTCTTTATTATTATCTAAGGGATTAGATTGTAAAGGCTTTGTTCGGATACTAGTTAATGGGGTCCATCCAGTAACAAATCCTTGGATAATTATTCCAGCTATATTAGATACGATCCAGTATAAGGCTAGGCCACTTGGGAAACTTATTGTAAAAAATCCAAACATAACAGGCATCATCCATAACATCATTTGGTTAGTAGATTGTTGCTTAGGATCTGCTGACGGCATAGTAGTCATTTTCTGCATTAAAAACATTGAAACTCCAACCAATATTGGCAATAGAGGAGTTTTGTCTGGCTGAGAAAGGTCTAGCCAGAAAAAACCTCTATTAATTGGTATGATTTCATTAATTTTAGGCATCCAGTAGTAGAGATATCCAGATAAGTCAACTAGTTTTTCTGGGGTTGACGGTAGAGTTTTAATTAGTGCTTGGTATAGACCTATCCATATTGGAAATTGTATAAACATAGGCCCTAGACAGCCTAATGGATTAACTCCATGTTCTTTATATAGGCGCATAGTTTCTTGAGATATTTTTTGACGATCTTTGCCGTGTTTTTGTTGTAATTCTTTCAGTTTTGGTTGAAGAGAGGTCATTTCTCTGATTTGACGACTTTGCTTTACTGTTAAAGGGATCATTATTCCTCTAATAATAATTGTAAATACAATAATGCTTATTCCAAAATTACTGAAGAATAGGCTGTATAAAATTACTAAGCTATTTATCATTGGCTCAATAATAACCGTATTCCATATTTCAAATATTAATTGCAATTTTTAACCTTATTATTGATTTTCAACATGATCTAACTCTACTATTTGAAATAGGATTTTCTTCTTTAAAGAAATGCCCTCCATCCCATTCTTCATCCATATTCCCGTTGGGTTTGATTTTTAAAGCTCTTACAGAGTCTTCAGTTGTGAAGAAAATCCATTCATTTGTTGAAATAACGTCTGATTTTATTTGATCCCCGATATTACATATGTCCATTTGTTGACCATCAATTAATCTTAATAGTCTAATTTTTTTATCTGTAGATGCAATTACTATTAAATCATCAACTATTGCTGGTGTTCCAACTATTTTGCCTTCAGTACTAGAAGACCATAGTAATTTTCCAGAATTAATATCTAGGGCATAAAGTTTTCCGTCCAAAGACGCAGCGAATAGGTATTTCTCATGTACAGCTGGGGTAGCCCAATACCAGTTTTTTGAATTTTCAAACTTCCACAATTCATTTCCTGATTTGGAATCAATAGCATATAAAATTCTATCGAATGAGCCTACGTAAAGTTTATTTTCATGAACTATTGGGCTAGATACTATGGCTCCATTAGTTTTAAATTTCCAAATTAAAGATCCGTCTTCAAAATCAAGAGAATAAATATATTTATCTAGAGATGTGAAATATATTTGGTCTTCTGATATAAACACAGAGGACCATATTGGTCCATCAGTTTTAAATGTCCATTTTTTCGATCTATTTTCAACATCAAATGCAATAAGTGTGTTATCAGAAGAGCCTATAAGTAAAACTCCATTTTTTATTTGAGGAGTAGCAATAAAACTGTTATTTGAGCTAGTAATTTGACCAATAGGCTCTCTCCATTCTTCAACTAATTCTAGTGAAAGTTTAAATAAATACCCGTCATAAGTTACTATATATAGCCCTTCTTTCCAAATAACCGGGGCTCCATAAATAGCTAATGAGCGATATTTCTGATCTTCTTTGTCAAGTTTTTTATCAATAGATACTTCTTCAGGTGAAGGCCAACGAGGCTTATATTTTTCTTCCCCGGATAAAATATCTAAAGCTCTAATTTCCCCTGTAGATGTATTTGTATATAAAGTGTTTTCATTAATTATTCCTACTGCACCACCCTTAGGTTGTGCAACAGTTGTACAGGAGACTTGGAAAATAATAAAATAAAACAGACCAATGATTATGGCTGATTTTAATTTATTATTCCTAAATATTGTAGTTGTGTTAAGGTATGGGATCATATCCACTTGTGCCAAACGGGAGACATCTAGTTAATCTTTTAATTCCTAATGAAATACCTCTAAATGTCCCATGTTTAATGATTGAATTTTTTGTATATTCTGAACACGAAGGATTATGTCTGCAATAACCTTTGAAATATGGTGAAATTGCAATTTGATAAATATTTATTATTGATATTGTAAGCTTTTCTAACATTTATATTTCAACTTTAGTATTTAATAGTCCTGCACGAAATAATAGATTGTTTACAGAAGTTTTGATTTGTTTGTAATTTTTTGGGTTAATATTTTTCTTAGGTATAAATACGATATCCCATCCATCTAATATATTTGTTTGTCTAATTATTTCTTTTAACCTTCGTTTAATTTTATTACGGTTTACAGCGTTTCCAAACTTTTTTTTAATCGAAAAACCAAACCTTGAAAGATTACCTATATTTGGTTTAGATATAAGAATAAATTCATTGTTAGTTAATCTATTAGAGTTAGTATAAAGATTATTAAAATCTGCTTTTGTTTTTAATCGGTTATCTTTATGCATTTAAAGATCAAATATTCTACACAGTAAGCTTATGTCGGCCTTTATACATTCTTCTTTTAAGTACATTGCGTCCTCCGCGAGTACTCATTCTTGACCTGAATCCATGTACACGGCTTCTGCGCCTTTTTTTTGGCTGGTAAGTTCTTTTTGACATTTTAAAACACCTAATTTATAAAACAATTAAGGTAATTATACTAACTTCTTAATTGTGGGTCAATTAACCTAAGGCTATTTAATTCTTAATAATCTTTTTATGCTTCGTTGATTTTATCTGGAGAGTCGTATTTAATTTTTCTTACAGGGTAATTAATTTCAATATTTTCATTAGCAAATTCCTCAAATATAGCTTTTATTAATTCACTTTTAAGCTTGAAGCTTCCAGTTCGGTCTTTTGCTTGTAAAAATACAAAAAATTCTATATTTGAATCTCCAAATTCTGAAAACCCAACAAATGGGTCTGCATCTTTTACTGCGTCTTTAGATGAATTTAAAACATTTTTAGCAACATTGTTTACTGTTTTTTCTACATGATTTAAATCCGACTCGTAACTTATCCCGCATGTTATTATAACATTTGTAGCTGGAGTAGGGCTGTAATAATTAGTTAAGATTGTATCAATCATTTTTGAGTTCGGTATGATTACCAAATTGTTAAATCTATTTTTTATTTTAGTACTTCGCCATCCAACTTCTTCTATATAACCAGAAGGACCTCCTTCTAATTCTATAAAATCTCCTTCTCTTAATTCTCCTTCTGAAACTAAATATGTTCCAGCAAAGAAATTACTTAGAGTAGGTTGAATTGCTAAAGCTACCGCTAAACCACCAATTCCAAATCCGGCTAATAATGGGCTTATTGCTATTTCTAATTGATCTAGGCTTATTAGAGTTGCTAGAGAGTAAATAGTTATAGGTAATATTCTTTTGATAGGGGGTAGTAATTTTATTTCTAATTTTGCTGTTTCAGCTGTCGATAATTTTTTCACATACCATTGCATTAGAATTTGGCTAACTTTAGATGCAACATATGATATCTCAAATATTATAATTAGTGTCCATATTTTTTTAGCCCATGTATCTAATCCTGTTAAATTAACCCATAAGTTAGCCTCAAGGTGTGTTAGGATTATAAATCCTAACACAGGGGCCAGTATTACAAAAAATAATACCAAGGGACCTTTAATTGATTCTAATATTTCTAAATCAATTGAATCCTTAGAGAGTTTTCTTCTTTTTTTAATAAGTATCTGGAAAATTATTTGTGCAGTGATAGCTGAAATCAACATTAATAAAAAAATAGTTAATGCAAATAAAGGGCCCCATAATTCAGATGTTTTAATTATTTCAGGTAGCATTTTATAATTATATGAATTTAATTAACCAGATATTAAATATTACGTTCTTGACCATGTTATTGAGGTAAAACTATAATTAAAGCCTATAAGCCTTTGCCTAATTATAAACTGGATCAATCTATGAGTGAAGTATTAAATATAGAAAAAATAGCTGAAATTAGAGCTAATGTGATAGCAGAAATTTCTAAATCTAGTACAGAAGAAGAAATATTAAAGCTACGCATTAAATATTTAGGTCGTAAAGGCATCATCTCTAAATTCCTTAGAAATGTTCGCGATGTTCCTATAGATCAGAGGAAAGTTATTGGTCAAGAATTAAATATTCTTAAACAAAAACTAGAAATGTTATTTGAAGAAAAATTAAATGAGATTTTAAATGCATCTGTGAATCCTGGTAAAGAAATATCGTTAAAAGATGTTTCTTTACCAGGACGTAGAAAAACTATTGGAACATTGCATCCAACATCTAAGATTGTTAGAGAAATATGTAATGCTTTTTTACCTATGGGTTTTCAAGTAGTTGAAGGTCCTGAAATAGAATTAGATAGGTATAATTTTGAGCTTTTGAATATCCCTAAAGATCATCCTTCTAGAGATATGTTTGATACTTTTTGGGTAGATTGGAAAAACAATAATGGAGAATACCCTTTATTAATGAGAACACATACGTCTCCTATGCAAGCAAGAGTGATGGAATCTTCAGAGCCTCCAATAAGGGTACTAGTTCCTGGGAAAGTTTTTAGATATGAGGCTACAGATGCTTCTCATGAATGGCATTTTTTTCAGGTTGAAGGCTTAGTGGTAGATAAAGGTATAACTTTTGCTGATTTGAAAGGTACAGTTTATGAGTTTGCTCGTACAATCTTTGGAAGTGATAGAAAAATTAGATTTAGGTGTGATTATTTTCCTTTTGTAGAACCAGGTGTGGATGTTTCAATTGATTGCTTTGTATGTGAAGGGAAAGGGTGTAGAGTATGTGGGAAAACAGGTTGGATAGAGATTATGGGTGCAGGCATGGTTCATCCTAAAGTTTTATCATCTGTAGGATATGATCCTGAAATATATTCAGGCTTTGCTTTTGGTATGGGGGTAGAACGTATTGCAATGCTGAAATATGGTATAGAAGATATTAGGTTATTTTATTCTAATGATCTGCGTTTTTTGAAGCAATTTTAATTTATAAAGGTTTACTGTGAAAATTCCAATTTCTTGGTTAAAAAAATATATTAAATTTGAAATAATTGCTGAAGATTTAGCAGAAAAATTAACTATGGTTGGATTAGAAGTTTCAAAAATTGATAATGTAGGTTCCAATTGGGATAAAGATAAAATTATTGTAGGCGAAATTTCATCTATAGATGCTCACCCCGATGCAGAAAGATTAAGGTTACCAACTGTTTCTTTGGGAGATGTGAGTATAACTGTTGTTTGCGGAGCAGATAATTTATATATTGGACAAAAAATAGCTTTTGCACATCAAGGAGCTATGTTGATAAGTAATAGATCTAAAAAGATTGAAATACTTAAATCAGCGAAAATACGTGGTATTGAATCTTGCGGAATGGTGTGTTCAGAATTTGAATTAGGTTTGTCTGGAGAGAGCGAAGGTATACTGGAATTACCAGTAGATGCTCCTATTGGAATCCCGTTGGTAGATTATTTAGGTGAAAGTATTTTAGATATAGAAGTGACTCCTAATAGGCCGGACTGCTTATCTGTTTTAGGAGTTGCTCATGAAGTAGCTGCATTAATTAATGGGACAGTAAAAGAACCTTCCAATCATTATAATGAAGGAGAAAATCATATAGATTCAGTTATAGATATCAGAATAAAAAACCCTGAAAAATGTAACCGGTATATGGCAATTTTTATTACTAATATAATTATTGCTGAATCTCCTAGATGGTTACAAGATTTCTTAATTAAATCTGATGTTCGCCCCATTAATAATCTTGTTGATATAACTAATTTTGTAATGTTAGAGTACGGGCAACCCTTACATGCATTTGATTTTGATAAAATTAAGGGTAATCAAATACTAGTTAGAAGTGCTAATGCAAAAGAATGTATTACAACTCTGGATGGTCAAGAAAGAATATTAGATTCATCTATGGTAGTTATTGCTGATTCTCAATCTCCAATAGCTTTGGGTGGGGTAATGGGAGGAACTAAATGTGAGATTGATGACAATACTACATCAATAATTCTTGAATCGGCAAATTTTACCCAGTCAATTATCCGCAAGACCTCAGCAAAGTTAAAATTAAGGACCGAAGCTTCTTATAGATTCGAACGCGGATTAAGGCCAGAATTGGCTGAACCAGCTTTATTGAGGGCTACTAGTTTAATTAGTGAAATTTGTAGAGGAGAGGTTGCTAAAGGGAGAATTGATATTAATGTTAAAGAAATGATATGTGAACCTATATCATTAACATCTAAACATATAAGTAAGGTTCTGGGAGTTGATATTGATTTTTCAACAGTAGAGTCAATATTAATATCTTTAGGTTTTATAATAAAAGATAAGAATATAGATAATAAAAATGAATATGTTGTCTCTATTGAGACTCCTTACTGGAGGTCTGACATATCTATTCCAGAAGATTTAGTTGAAGAAATAGCAAGAATTATTGGATATGACAACATTCCCACAAAGATGATATCCGCACCTATTCCTTCAGGTGCAAAATATAATATGTATAACTTTAAAGAAGATTTAAGAGATTTATTAGTATCTTTTGGTATGAGTGAGACTATTTCCTATAATTTGACTAATCTAGATGTTTTAAGAAAATCTGGTTTTTCTGATGTAAATATTCCAGCATTTAAAGTACTTAATCCTATGAGTATAGAGCAAGAGTATTTCAGACCATCACTTCGTGCATCAATATTGAATACTTTGACAAATAATCGTAGATTCGTAGAAAAAGAAGGTGTTAAGATTTTTGAAATCGGCAAGGTTTTTTGGGCTTTTGAAGATGAAACAATAAATTTTATGCCAAATGAAAAAGAATTTTTAGTCGGTATACTGCATGGGAAAAAAAATAAAGACTCCTGGAATGTAGTCAAAGAAGAAATGGATTTTTTTGATGTAAAAGGCATTATTGAAGAACTTTTCTTTAAGTTAAATTTGAATTTAGATTTTGTACCTAGTAATGATTTTATGTTTGACAATGGATTATCTGCTAATATTATTTGCAGTAATGAAATAGTTGGTATAGTCGGAGAAGTAAATTATTTAATTAAAAACAACTATGGATTGCAATCTGCTCCGCTACTATTTTTTGAAATTGATTTGGATAAATTAATAGAATTAAGAAAATTTCAATCAAAAAAATATACTCCTTTTAATATTTACCCTGGGGCGTATAGAGACGTTTCGCTTATTGTAGATAAAGCTGTACAAGTAATAGATATTAAGAATTTGATATTGGAAAATAGCCTTGTATCAGGAAGTTCTTTAATAGATCTTTATTTTGGTGAAGGTATTCCTGCTGATAAGAAATCAGTCATGTTTTCATTAGTATTTGAATCTAGTAAAGGAACATTGACTTCAAATCAAATTGAACGATCTTTAAATCAAATTGTTAAAAAATTAGAGAGAAAATTTGGTGCTTATATAAGAAGTGGAATAAACTAAATATATTGAATTATTAAATGTTTAAAAAAATGAAAAAGAATAAATTTAATGAGTCCATGTTAAGTGTTGATGAGGCATTAGCCCGTATTTTAAGACAAATAAAAATTTTGGAACCTAAGGTTGTTCCTATAATAGATAGCCTTGGTTCTGTATTGGCTGAGGATGTTTTTTCAAAAATAAATGTTCCTTACGCAGATAATTCAGGAATGGATGGATATGCTGTTATTGCAGATAATTTAAAATTCGCATCTCAATCTTCACCAATAAATCTAAAGGTTATTGGTTTAATTAAAGCTGGGGATATTCCAAATATTAAATTGAAAGACCAATCAGCGATAAGAATTATGACAGGAGGAGCAATCCCAAAAGGTGCAGATGCTATACTTCCATTTGAGTACACTAAAGAAGAAGTACTTGATGCAGAAAAAAATGATTCGTATGTGACAGTTATAAAAAATGTAGCTGAAGGTGATTACATACGTTTATCAGGTAAGGATGTTAAAAAAGGAGAAAAAATATTAACCCAGGGAATGGTGTTGAGCCCTGCAGAAATTGGAGTACTTGCATCAATTGGGATGAATAAGATTAATGTTTTTCGAAAACCTATAGTTTCAATATTATCTACAGGAGACGAGTTAATTGACCCTGGGACTGATTACAGTAGTTATCTGACATATGATAGTAATGCATCGCTTATTGCATCATCTGTAGTAAATTGCGGGGGTGTTCCTAAGATCTTAGGAGTGGCAAATGATAATATTGAATCAGTTAATGAAAAATTGCGTTTAGCTTATGGTTCAGATTTACTAATAACAACTGCAGGAGTATCTAAAGGGGATTATGATATTGTGAAAGATGTTTTAGAACAAAAAGGAAAAATTGATTTTTGGTCTGTTAATATGAAACCAGGCAAACCATTAGCTTTTGGCAGTTTAGATTTGGGCGATGGTATATTTATACCTCATTTAGGGTTACCTGGAAATCCTGTTAGTGCGTTAGTAACTTTTGAACAGTTTGGTAGAAATATTATTATGAAAATGTTAGGGAAAAAAATATCAAATAATACGATAAGCGCTGTGTTAGATGAACCAATTTATAATTTGGAGAGAAAAAGAACTTTCGTAAGGGTTATAGTTGAAAATAAAGGAGGAGTTTTTAGGGCGAAATTAACAGGAGATCAAAGTTCAAATTTGCTTACATCAGTTGTTCGTGCAAATGGGTTAGCAATTTGTCCTGAAGAAATAGAAAAAAAAGATATTGGAGATACAATTGATGTACAAATGCTATATTGAATATAGGAGATTTTATGATTAAAACTAAAAAGTCTAGAACAAAAAAAACAAAAGGTAAAAATGAAAAAAATGTTCATATACGCTATTCAATAGACTTAAAGATTAGCGATAGAGATATGGCTTTAATGGTTGGAGATAGAAGGTGCTATATGTGCACTAATTCTGGTCAAGAAAAAGGTTCTAATTTGGACATTGATTCTGCTATTAATGTTATTGTGTCTCATTGTAGTACCCAAGATGATTATTTGTTATCTGATAGACCTATTAAGGAATCTTTATTTAGGGTTATTTTGATGAATAGTAATAACCCTATAACAATAGAGGACATTCATGAAACATTATCAACTAAATGGGCATTAGCACCATATCCTAGAGATATATCTATTAAACTTTTGAAAAATTTAATAGATAATGCTGAAGAATACGGAATTACTCTTTATAAAAATTAATTTGTGAAACTTATGTTGATTTTGATAAAATATTTTAGATGAGTTTAATAAAAATTTAATGTATGATACTACTTTATATATTAAAGCGTATTTATTTTTAAAATTTACACAATAAGGAGATTAAATATGGTTAAGTCTTTAGCTTTTTTCCAAGGTGATATTGTTCCTATAGAACAAGCTAAAGTTAGTGTAATGACTCATGCTTTGCATTATGGCACAGCTGTATTTGAAGGCATTAGAGGTAATTGGAATAAAAATAAGAATAGCATGTATATATTTCGTATGAAAGAACATTATGAGCGCCTAATACAGGGTTGTAAGATGATGATGATGGATATTCCATATGATGTTGATGATTTATGTAATATTACTGTTGATTTAATTCAAAAATCAGGACTTAAAGAAGATGTGTATATTCGCCCATTAGTATATAAGAGTGAGGAAAGGGTTGCGAATTTAATGTTGCATAAATTAAGTAGTGATTTCACATTAATAATTGTTCCTTTTGGTGCATATATTGATACTGATGGAGCTATAAATTGTTGTACTTCATCTTGGAGAAGGATGGATGATACTATCATTCCACCGCGTGTAAAAATATCTGGTCATTATGTAAATAGTATACTAGCAAAAACAGAAGCAGTATTAGCCGGATTCGATGAGGCTATTTTGCTTAATCAAGATGGAAATGTATCAGAAGGTTCTGGGGAGAATTTATTTTTAATATATAAAGGTGTGCTTAATACTCCACTTGTGGCAGATAATAATTTGACAGGTATTACTAGAGATTGTGCAATTAAACTTGCTAAAAACGAATTTGGACTTGAAGTTGTTGAAAGAAGTATTAGGCGTAGTGAGTTATATTTAGCAGATGAAGTTTTCTTAACTGGTACGGCTGCACATATAACGCCTGTAGGATCTTTAGATAGTAGGCTTATTGCTGATGGAAATGTAGGAAAGATAACTAAAAATATTAGAGACATATATTTAAAGAGTATCAGAGGAGATAATGAAAGTTACCAGGAATGGTTAACCGAGGTTAAGGTTTGAGTAATAAGTTATTTGATATTCCTTATTATAAATTTTGTATTTTAGCGTAGATAATTTATATGAACATTATATATACCAATGTTTCACAGGTCTATAAATGAAATTAGATGGTTATTCTTATTCTATAGAAGATAAATCGCATTTTGATTTAGAACAAACAGTTAGATTGATTAGCAAATTACTACCTTTATCTATTGCTTATAATAAATTTCATGAGTTAAGCGTATTTGATCAAGCTGATGTATTTTTAAGACTTGATTATAGTTCACAAAAACTTTTATATGAAAATTTAGATTTAAATATTATTGGTAAATTAAATAGCCAGTTACAAATTAACGAGATTATTAAGTTAGTAAATAATATAGATGATATTCGGTTGGCTAAGATTCTTGATCATACAAATTCAAATGTTTCCGCTGATATCTTACAATCTATTAGCAATAGAAATATTTTAGAGATAGTTTCTAAAATGGAAAAAAAGGAAGATGTAGAGCCTTTACTTGGATTCGATGATAATACAGCCGGAGGATTAATGGCCACTGAGTTATTGGCTGTTAGAGATGATTTTAATATAGGTCAAATTTTATCAGTTATTAAAAACCAAGACCATTTAATTAATGAAAATCACTTTTCATATTTATTCGTTATTGATCGTCAAGGGGTTTTAAAGGGAATAGTAGATAGTAAAATTTTAATTGTTAGTAATCCAAGCACCTATATATCTTTTGCTATGAAAAAAGATTTTATATCTGTAAAAGTTTTAACAAATAAAAAAATATGTATAAAGCTTATGAAAAGATATAATCTACATGTTCTTCCTGTAACTGACCATAAAGATAAATTGGTAGGTATACTTAACCTTACTGATATAATAAATGTTGTTCAAAATGAAGCTACTGAAGATATGTATAAGATGATAGGAATTGCTGGAAAAGAGCAAGTTTTAGGTCCGTTTTGGTCTTCAGTTCGTAGTAGATTGCCGTGGTTAAGTATAAATCTTCTAACTACAATTTTAGCGGGTATGATTGTAACTATGTTTGAAAATACTCTAAGTAGGGCGGTTGTTTTAGCTATCTTTTTACCTATTATTTCAGGGCAAGGAGGCATTGCTGGAAGTCAGACTTTAATATTGATTGTTAGAGCAATTGCATTAGGAAATATTAATCCAAGAGATTATAAAAAGTTATTGATTAAAGAAATTAAATTAGGATTAGTTCATGGATTAATAATGTCAATAGCTATTGGTGTTATTGCTTGGTTTTGGAAAGATAGCTTTTACCTAGCTTTAGCTGTAGCAATTGCTATGATGTTTGCTTTAATTGTAGCAGCGATTAGTGGAGTTTTGATTCCAATTGGATTAAAAATATTAAGAATTGATCCAGCTTTAGGTTCGGCAGTTGCTGTAACTACTTTAACTGAAATAATAGGTTTTTTTATTTATCTTTCCTTGGCCTGGTATTTGATTGTATTAATTGAAAAAGGGTTAGCATTATAAATCTTATTATGGATATATTTGAGCCTGAAGATGGTATTTATTACAAATAATAAATGGCTGGAGATTAATGACTCTAATCTTTGATCAGTTATATGGGAATTAAATTGTTTTTAGATTTGAGATATTTAGTTCAGTTGTAATATTTTGAAACCATTCAACAACGTCTTTATGTAAAGGTATTCCTTCGGATAATCTTTTTGCTGTCTCTTGGTGTTCAATTAAGCCAGGATAATAGACGTTTTCATGTCCTGGCGCAGGCTTAGAAGTTTTCAAAGTTTTCAACATTTCATCCATGTTATTTTTAAAATTTTCAAGATCTGTAAAAGATGATATATCATAAGCAATGAAACAATGGTTACCTGCCTTACTTTCAGGGTCAAGCATGCTTGACATTACTCCAGACAATAAAGCAGTCATAGTTTCAGCTATCATTGAAAATCCAAATCCTTTATGAGATCCTAATTCTCTCGTGCCTCCTACGGGGAGTAAAAAATAATTACCTTTTTCAGGAACATATTCTTCTGTAGTTAATGGAGTTCCTTCTATATTTGAAATCCATCCGGGTAATAATTTTGCATTTACTCTGGAGGCGAGTTCAATTTTATTTCCTGCAATAGATGAAGTAGCAGCATCGAATAATAAAAAAGGTTCAGTTTTTGCTGGAGCTGCAAAAGCAATAGGATTTGTGCCTAAAAGAGGTTCAGATCCAAATGTGGGTAATACGGCTCTTCCTCCTGCGGTCATACACATACCGATCATATCTTTTTTAGCTGCTAACATTGCATGATATCCAATAGCGCCAGAATGGCCAGAATTATGCATGGTAACTATACCAACTCCTACTTTTTTAGCTTTTTCAATAGCAATGTTCATTGCTTTTGGCCCTAATATCACAGCTAATCCTTTATCCGCATCTATATTAGCAGTAGCTGGAGCTTCTCTTATAATTTTCCAGTTTGGGTTCGGATTCAATTTTTTTTCATTATACATTTCAGTATATTTTCGCATCATATTAGATACGCCGTGTGTTTCTACTCCTCGAAGATCAGTTGTCACTAAAACATCAGCTCCTAATATAGAATCTTCATAAGGAACACCCATTTTTTCGAAAATTTCCGAAACGGTTTTTTTTAGAGACTCGCTAGATACTTTTATCTGGTCACTAATAGGTACTTTAAAGCGCTCTAACATTATTACCTCTCAATAGATAAATTAATAAAAAATTATGTGTTGTTTGAAAGTAATTCTTTTCTTAAGCTGTCTATTATTATAGGAATATCATTTTGATCTAAATTATTAGGATCTACAGCTAGTTCATCAGGATTACCTAAAGAATGTAAATATATTTGAGGTTTATTGTTCGCCATATTATCTAATATTGAATCTCTAGAAGGCCCTTTCCAGTTATCAGTAAATTTTATTAAAGTAGTTGGAACTAAATAGTTAAATTGATCATGTTCGACTGTGACTTCTAACCCAGGTATTTCAATTAATGCATCTACAATTTTTTGACACATTTTTTTATAACGATTAGTTTCAGATTCTTCGTCTTCGTTTATAAATATGTTTAGTGATTGAATTAATCCAATAATTTCTTCTTTTGCAATTTTCAAACCTCTTCCTAAAAATTGATGAGGGCTTGCATTTGCAAATGCAGCTTCAATCAAATCTTCTCTTCCGCAAAGTATTCCAGTTCCTTGAGGTCCTCTTATAGCCTTACCTCCACTAAATATTACTAAATCGGCTCCTTCTTTAATAAATCTACGTAAATTTGCTCTTGGAGGAGTGAAAGAAGCTGCGTCAACTATAACGGGTATATTTTTTGAATGTGCTATTTGAGATACTTGTTTTAATGATAATGCACGTCTAGATACAAAGGGGGTAAATAAATATGCTACTGCGGCAGTTCGTTCTGAAAATGCAGCTTCTAATTGCCAAGGCTGGCATCTTCTTCCGTCGCCAATCTCAATAAATTTTGCACCAGCTGATTTATAGCATTGGTCATAAGCAAATCTATGGCTTCTATGGATTATAATTTCGTTGTTTAATCCTTCAGTATTTGGAAGTTGTGCCATTTTTTTAGGATCAGATCCAGCTATGCAAGCAGCTGCTTGCAGGATAAGTCCTCCTGCTGCTCCACTAGTTACTAGCCCAGCTTCAGCTCCAGTAATTTCTGCAATAATTTTCCCAGCTGCTTTATTAAGTTGATCCATATTAACCATTATATTTGAAGCCTTTTGCATTACTTCAAATATTTCAGGTCTTAATTTACTTCCGCCATGCGCAGAAGTGTTTCCTGAAGCAACAATAATAGGTTCTACACCAATATCTCTATATATATTTTCTATATTTTTATCTAAGCTCATTTGGTCCTCCTTACTTACTAGCAAATGGAAATGAAAGTATATCATGTTATTCAAATCTATATTGTTATTCAAATCTATATTATTAGCATACTGTCTCCTAAGCTATAGAAGCGATAGTTATTAATTTTTGCTTGATCATAAGCTTTGTTTAATAAAGTTTTACCTGAAAAAGCTGCTGTAAGCATTAATAATGTGGATTTAGGTAAATGAAAATTAGTGATAAGGGAATTAGTAATCAAAAATTTATACCCAGGAAGTATAAACAAGTTAGTTTTGCCGCTTCCTGGTTTTAATGTGATTGGAGATGATTTTGATTTTGATGCTACATGTTCTAGAAGGCGTGTACATGTAGTTCCGACTGCAATTATGCGTCTGTTATTTTTTATTGCTTCATTAATTTTACCTGAGGCAGAACTTGTTAAATTCCAATATTCTTCATGCATTGAATGATTTGTAGGATTAGATTCTCTAACAGGGTTAAATGTTCCCCATCCAACATGGAGTGTTATATAAGCAATCTCGATATCCATTAAAATTAAATTAGAGATTAATGTCGGAGTAAAATGTAAACCGGCAGTTGGTGCAGCTATACTTCCATTTATTTTCGAGTAAACAGTTTGATAACGTTCATCATTTTCAAGTTTATCATAAATATATGGAGGTAAAGGCATATTCCCTATTGTTGTTAACAAATCTGGATGGTCAAAAAATAGAATTCTAGATCCATCTTCTTCTATAGAATCAACTTTTGCATCTAGTGTATATTTTTCTGATTCTTTATAAATCGTTAATTTAGTACCAGGAGTAAGCTTTTTCCCTGGCTTTGCTAACACTTTCCAGCAATTTTTATTTATTTTTTCTAATAAAAGTATTTCAATCTTTGATTGCTTATCCTTAGTTTTGCCGTTTAATTTTGCAGGTATTACTCGAGTATCATTAAGTACTAAAAGGTCTCCTTTATTCAAGAATTTAGGTAGATTAAAAAAAGATGAATGGCTGATTTCTTGATTATATTTATCTACAATCATTAACTTCGAATGGTCTCTAGGTTCTACTGGTTTTTGAGCTATGAATTTTTTTGGTAGTATATAATCAAAGTCATCAGTATTAAATTTCTCCATATTTATACTTGGTAAATTTCCATTAGTTTTTAGTATGTTAAGTATTATTCTGAAATTTCAACTATCATTTCAATTTCAACACATACATTGCTTGGAAGCGAAGCAACTCCAACTGCGGATCTTGCATGCTTACCTTTTTCTCCAAATATTTCTACAAGTAAATCTGAACATCCATTAGCAACGAGTGGGTGACTTTCAAATGAATCAGTTGAATTTATCAAACATAGTAATTTTACTATTTGTTTAATTTTGTCTAATTCACCTATTGAAGCTTTTAGTGATCCTAAAAGGTTTAATCCTGTTTGCTTGGCTGCTGAATATCCTTCTTCTATTTCTAAATCTTTACCTAATTTTCCCGTGAGTAGACTTCCGTCAGCTGCCTTTGATATTGTACCGGAAGTATAAATTAAATTAGATTTTGAAATTAAAACAGTTGGCACGTAATTACCACCAGGATTTGCTTGTTCAGGTAATTTATATCCTAATTCTTTTATTCTAGTTTCAATATTGCCCATAATTCCTCCTAAATATATTTATTAAATTTTTACTATCATTTCAATTTCTACAGGTATGCTATTTGGCAGGCTATTTAATCCAATTGCTGATCTAGAATGCTTGGCTTTTTCACCAAAAACTTCTAAAAGTAGGTCTGAGCAGCCATTAGCAACTTCAGAGTGATTAGTGAAACCTGGAGTTGCATTAATCATTATTAATAATTTTACTATACTTTTTATATTATTTAAGTCTCTAATTGATGTTTTTAATCTAGCTATTAAATTTAAACCCGCTAATCTTGCAATTTTGTATCCATCTCTACTATTAATATCCTTGCCTATTTTTCCTTTTAATTCATTTCCATTTATATCATTTGCTGGGCCACAACCAGATAAAAAAATTAAATTGTTTGTCTTTACATACGGCAGATAATTTGCAATGGGATTAGGAGGGGTAGGTAACTGTAATCCTAAATCTAAGATCCTGTTTTCTGGGTTCAATATGCCTCTCCATACTTATATTTTTAGGTTTTATTATAGTCAATTGCAAGTATATCCGCAGGGTTATTAATTATAATATTGTTAATTTGATCCTTTGACATACCCTTTTCTTGCATATGAGGTATTACATTTTCAATTATATGACTAAATCCATGCCCTCCATATTTTTGCAATCTATGTTTTGTACATATATCTTGAGCTATAACTATACGCTTTTCATAACCTTTTGATATTAAATATTTCAAGTAATCAATTCTTTGACCATCATTCAGCATATCAAAATCAGACAATGGATAATATGATATTTCTTGGCCAAATAAGTCATATTCTAAATAGCATCCGTTTTCTGCAATTTCAATTAATATATCATGATTCGACACAGTTCTATCTAAGTGACCCATAATTGTTCTAGTAAGATCAGCTCCTGATTCTTTTAAAATTTTAATAATTTCTTTTGGAGATTTTTCATCACGTCCAGGGTGAATTAATATAGCAGCACCAGTCTCAGATTGGGCTGCGGCGGAGGCTCTTAAAACTTTAGATTCATTTTTTGTTAATGGCCAAGAGCAACCTATTTCACCTATGATTCCAGCTTTTATTTCAGTATCCCCTACACCATTAGTTATATCATTTATAATCGTTTGAGTAATTGTAGATTCTTTAATCTCATCCATGTTTTCGGGATGAGATTTATCTAAATAATAACTCGAACCCATAACAACATTAATATTTGTAGCTCGGGAAACTCGTGCTAATGCTAATGGATCTCTTCCTATTCCAATTGATGTGGCATCTACTATTGTGCCTCCACCTACTCTTTTATATTTGCTTGCCTCAGTAATAGTTATTTCTTCATCCAATATTAGTAGATTATCTAGATTACTTGTCCAATTACGCCTTATCCAGCCTAGATTATCCAACCGTATAGGTTCATATGCTTTAAATAATTCTGTTGATTCTTTGGGAGCATTAAGCATAGGTTTGAAATCAATAAATAGATGTTCGTGAGTAGTAGTTATTCCTAAATCTTCAGGTTTTATTTTTCCAAGAACAGTTTGTATGTACTTTGATGAATTAAGCATTATTTTATTCCTTAAATATATTAGTGATTTTTAGGGTGAGATTAGCATTGTCAATTATAATCGTCAAGATTTATTATAGCTTTCGTAGTTTATGATTAAAAATAAAAAATAATATAGTTATCGTTAATAATAATAATCCACTAAGACTTAAAGAGTTAGATGTTCCAATTATTAATGCAAGTGCCCCAAATGGGATACTGCTTAAGGGCATTAAACCGAAACTCATCATTGAAACACTCATTACTCGGCCACGTTTTTCAGGTGCAGAGTTTGTTTGTAGTAGAGTTGTATTTAATGACATAAATATAGAACTAAATATTCCAATTAAAATAACAACTGGAATTGCGATATAGTAAGAATTTGCTTGAGCAAAGATAGCTAAGAGTAGTCCCCATATTGAGCATGTACATAATAATACCTTTCCTTTTGAATCTAAATTTTTTATATAAGCTATAATTAATGACCCAGTTAATGCGCCTATACCCATTGCCATCATTATTATTCCAAGACCGTCTGATTGAGCATCTAGCGCTTCAGTAGCCCATACTGGCAAAAGTGAAAAATATGAAAAGCCAAATAACACTGGAACGAATAGCATTAACATAATGTTTCTTCTAGTGCCATCATTTGATACATATAGTATTCCTTCCTTAATATCAGACAATATAGTTCTTTTTTTAGAAGAACTTATAGGCTTACGCCCAGTTTTCACCATGCTCATAGATAATGCAGTTAGAATATATATTAAAGATACTAATAAAAACACCCCACTAGTATCAATTATTATTATCAAAAAACCAGCGATTGCAGGTCCTATCACTCTGGTTAAGTTCATACTAGAAGTATTTAAAGCAATAGCGTTCATTAAAAGTTTATCTGGAACAATATCGGATAATATTGCTTGTCGACTGGGCATGTTTATTGCCATCATTGATCCATTTATTACTCCAATAATTAATAAATGCCAAAGTTCTATATTGCCAGTCATATCTAAAATAGCTATAAATAAGGTCAATATTGCATTTCCACTTTGACTGAAAATTATCAAATTTCTTCTTGGAAGCCTATCTGCAAGAGCTCCTCCAAGTAATGAGAAGATGGTCATTGGTAAAGCAAAAGATGCCATAACTGTTGCGAGTAGTAGAGGATTGTTATCAGTTAATTTTAAAGCTAACCAACTTCTAGTAATCATTTGAATATTCATAGCTAGAAATGATCCAAATGAACCAATCCATAACCATCGGAAGTCTTTAAATCTTAAAGTACTTCGTATTGGAGATTCAGAGTAAGATTTATTAAAATTCAATTCTGTATATCCACAGGAGCGAGTTTTTTAAGAATTATAGTAGAGAGGATAGGAAATAAGGATATTAACGACATTGATATTAAAGCATAATTATAACTTTTGGTGTAGTCAAAAATAAGAGCACCAAACAGGGCCCCTAACCCTCCAGTAATTTGGTGTGCCATGCTAATTGTACTCATAATTTTTCCTATATTATTATTACCAAATATATTATTTACAAAGATAAGAGTCAATGGAGCCGTTACCATAAAAGTAAATCCATATATTAATGCGAAAAAAATTATAGAAAAATTATTATTAAAGACAAGAGGTATTGTAAAAATAAAAATTCGCATAAAAAAACATATTAGAGTTGGTTTTGATGGGCCAAATTTGTCAGATAAAATTCCAGATAATATTACGCCAATTATTCCAGACAGCCCCATCAATGCTAAAATTTGTCCAGCAAAATTTGAGCTAATTCCTTTATCAGTTGCAAATGCAACAATATGAGTTGCAACAAAAAAATCTTGGAAGCCACAAATACCATATATTATAATTAGCATAAGAAATGGGTAAGATAGTATATTAGGAATGAGAGCCTTTGAGGTATTGTTATAATTAAGTTTTGATTTTATATTCTGAGGGATTACTTTCGATTTAATACCAAAAATAATTAAGGGCAAGATAACAATTGCATGAATTGCAGACAATATAAAATAACAATATCTCCAGCTTAAATAAGGTAATATTAATGTCAGTGAAGAGGTTACTAACAGTTGGCCTGTCCCGTTACCTGCTATAGCAATGCTGTTTGCTATACCTTTATTTTTATCAAACCATTGGTTAATTAATGTACTTATTGTAGGAATACTTGTAATGGCATGTCCAAATGCATAAATAACACCAAATGATAAAAATATTTGCCATTTGTTTGCTATATATCCCGTTAGCCATGTTCCAATTATTCCTACTACTGAACCAAATATTAATGTTTTTTTTGGTCCATATTTATCTATTAAATAGCCAGCAATTGGCATGGATAGAGCTGATACAAGCATAAAAATAGTAAACCCTAGTGATATTTCTGTCCTACTAGCATTAATGTCAATAGATATAGGCTTAAGCAATAATCCAAATGTGTATCGTGTTCCAACATTAAAGAGTAGTATTGTAAAGCAAATCGATAAAATCATCCATCGATAGTTTGTTAGGTAATTACTCATATGCCATATATAAAAAATGCTTGGGTTTAAAGATTGACTAAGGTTAGCAGTTAAAGTTTATGTAGTCAACGAATGCTGAATGTAATTATGATTAATCATTCAGGAATACCTACTGATGTGTTTTTAAATATTGTTTATATTTGGTAATATATATTTTTATTAATTAAACAAGGTGATAACAATGAATGGAGCAAATTTAAAAGCTAAAATTGAAAGAGGAGAAATTGTATATGGAACTATGTTAGGTGTTTTACGTAGTCCAAGGTGGATTGAATCTATAACTAAATTAGGACTTGACTATGTAATTATAGATACTGAACATTCTCCAAGGAGCAGGAGTGAAGTTGCAGATTTATTAGCTATATTGAAATTAACTAACATAGTCCCTATAGTAAGAATTCCTATTCCTAATAGTCATTATGTTACTATGGCGATAGATGCTGGATCTCAAGGAGTATTAGCTCCTTATTGTGAAACAGTAGAAGAAGTAGAACAAGTAGTTCTGGCATCTAAATGGAGGCCTTTAAAAGGAGAACTTGCAAATAAAATCATTAGGAATCATGAATTTCCTAGTATAGAAACAAAATCTTATCTAGAAAATAAAAATAAAAATAATATATGTATTATTGGGATAGAAAGTGTTCCTGCTATAGATAAATTAGATGATATATTATCTATAAATGGTATTGATGCTATATTTATTGGTCCTAATGATTTAACTATTTCATTAGGTATCCCTGATCAATATGACCATCCAGATTATAAAAATGCAGTTAAGCATATTATAGATACAAGTAGGGCTAAAGGTATTCCTACATTAGTACATCATCAAACTGTAGATTTAACTAAGGAATGGTTAGAAAAGGGTTCAACTTTTGTATTGTATAATACCGATTCTAGAATGATTAATCTCTTAGTTAAAGAATTCGAATATATTAAATGTTTAGGTAATAATATACTTGGGAAAAAAGAAGAAGTATCTTCTGAGGAATCTTTGGAAGATGTGATTTGAAAATCTAATTAATATTATACTGGGCCTTTTTTTGGAATTAATCTGTCTATATTAATTATTTTTCCATTTTTTGTATGGCGAACTCTAAGGTTTTCTCCAATTATAAGTGAGTTAAAGCTATTATTGTCTATTTCCCCTTTAATTGATCCTACATTTATATAATAAATATTATTTGGCGCTTTTTCTTTTGAGTCTAAAAGTCCTTCAGTAATTAAGTAAGGAGGCAATATATCAATAATTGAATTTAATTTAGATATCGAGTATTTTATTAAGGTAATTAAAAAATTCATTTTTTGTAGAAATAATTTGAATTAAATATATTTTTTTGTCTTATTTATTTTATCATAAAAATTGTGATAAAATTTTATATATGGATTCTAAATTGTCACCTTTAATCAATACTCAGTCTTTTGACAATGGCCTTAGGCTTGTTACTATTAATGTCCCAAGTTCTCAATTGGCTAGTATTAGCGTATTTGTTGGGATTGGATCAAGATATGAAACAGAAAAACAATCAGGTATTTCTCATTTTATTGAGCATATATTGTTTAAAGGTACTAAAACAAGACCAAATCCATGGGATATTTCATCTGCAGTGGAAAGTGTAGGCGGAATTTTAAATGCTAGTACAGAAGAAGAAGTGACTACATATTGGGCTAAAGTGCCTCGAGAAAATCTTTATACATCTATTGATTTGATTTTTGATATGCTTAAAAATTCTGTTTTTGAAAAATCAGGTATTGAGAAAGAACGCTTAGTAATATGTGAAGAATTAAATATGATTTATGATAATCCAGAAAGTCGAGTTGAGTATTTAACTAATAAAATATTATGGCCAGACCACCCATTGGGTAATGAAATTGCAGGTACAAAAGACACAGTTATGAATATGACTGCCGATGATATGATTCAATATAAAAATAAGAATTATGTTCCTGAAAATATAGTGATAAGCATTGCAGGTAAATTATCTCATGATGAAATCATATCTTATATCAAAGACTTAAATAAAGATTGGATTAATTCTGAAAATAATAATATATATGAGCCTGTACGAAGAATACAAAAAAAACCTAAAATTAATATAGAATATCGTAAAACTGAACAGTCTTATATGATTATGGCCTTACCTGGTTTAGCTATAACAGATTTGCAAAAATATTCTTTAGATTTGATTAGTATATATTTAGCTGGAGGAATGAGCAGCAAATTATTTATAGATTTAAGAGAAAAACATGGTTTAGTTTATGATATAAATAGCTACACAATAAATTTTTTAGATACAGGAGCTTTATTTATATCTGCAGGGTCTGATCCAAGTAATATAGTAGAAGTTATAAAAAGAATTTCATATCATTTGTCAGAGTTATATAATAAGATTACTGAAAAAGAGCTTAATATTTTAAAGAAAACGTTAATTGGTAGAATTTTACTTAGTATAGAAGATACTATGGCGCTATCGTATTGGTATGGATTGGGGGAATTATTTCTTAAAAAATCTAAATCTCCTGAGGAAATAATTTCTCATATTGATAACATAAATATTTCAGAAATAAACAATGTTACTAAATCAATTATAGATATTAATAAAATAAACTTAGGAATTGTAGGTCCTAACAAGAACAGTAATGTTTTTAATAAAATATTAAATTCTGATAAAAATATTGATTTGGTATAATTGCATTGATACGTTTGAATTAGTATTTATAAGATTAAGGATGGCTATGAGAGAAGTAATTCAAGAGGCGATATCTATTTTAGAGAAAACAGATCCTATGGTTTTAGCTACTGTAGTAAGAACTAAAGGATCTACTCCTCAAAAGCCTGGATCTAAACTTTTAGTTCGGGCTGACGGGACAGGAGTTGGTACTTTGGGCGGTGGGTGTGTTGAAGGAGACATATGGTTTGCAGCTAGTGAATTATTGAAAAATAAAGGGCAGCCTCAATATAGAGAATATACTTTAAATGAAGATTTGGCTGCTCAAGAAGGCCTAGTCTGTGGCGGTACAATGTATTTTCTTATTGACCCAGTTTATGAAGCTAAAGAATATATAGATTTTGCTAAAGAAATTGAAAATGCATATAAAGGAGGTCCATCTGTAGCAGTAGCAACTTTAACTAAAGTTTCTAAACAAAAAAAATATCATATTGGAATGAAATTACTTATCAGATCAGATGGTTCTTCTTTAGGGTCATTAGGGGCAGTTGAAATAGATCGAAATGCATCGGAACGAGGCAGGCAATTGATGATGTATGGTAAAAATGAGTATGTAGATTTTAAAAATGGTCTAGAATATTTTATTGAAGCATTTACTACTCCACCGCAATTAGTTATTTGTGGAGCAGGGCATGTTGCTAAGGCAATTTATCCAATTGCACAAACTTTAGGATTTAAGGTTTTTATTACTGATGATAGAGGAGAATTTGCAAATGAAAAAAGATTTCCTGGAGCTGACAGAATAATTTCTTTAAAGCCAGAAGATGCTTTTGAAGAATTACCTATAAATCCAAATACATTTGTTGTAATTGCTACTAGGGGCCATAGGCATGATCATATTGCATTAAAAGCAGCTTCTATGACTTCTGCTAGTTACATTGGTTTATTAGGAAGTAAACGTAAAACTATATTAGTATATGAAGATTTGATTAGAAGCGGAGTTTCAATAGATAGGATTAAGGAAATAAGAGCCCCTATTGGTTTAGATATTCATGCCAGAACCCCAGCAGAAATTGCATTAAGTGTAATGTCAGAAATTATGATGTTTAGGTTAGGCGGTACAGGTAAGCCTATGAAATTAGAAGATTGGCGAGTAGATAAGCTTTTTAAAAAAATGAGTAGATAAAAAAATAGGAATCAATAGTGAATTCTATTACCGCAGTATTATTAGCAGCTGGCGAATCCACTCGTATGGGAAAGTTGAAATCTTTATTGATATGGGGTAAATATTCTTTGATTGAGTACCAGATAAGATCTTTACTAAATTCAAATATTGAAGAAATAGTTGTAGTATTAGGTTATAGAAATAAAGAATTGATGAGTAGTATAGATAAATTTCCAATTAATTTTGTTGTAAATAATGATTATGTTTATGGTAAAACTACTTCAATAAAAAAAGGTATATCGTGTGCATCTAATAATAAATCGGATTTTCTTTTTTTGTCAGTTGACCAACCAAGAGAAACAGAATTGATTAATAATATTATAGATTTTCATTTTAAACAAAATTCTTTAATTTCGTATCCGGTTTATAAAAAACATGGAGGTCATCCAATAATTTTTAATAGATCTTTAAAGCTCGATATTGAGAATATTGATGAGGGTACATTTGGATTAAAAAATTTAATTAATAAATACAAACAAAAAGTAAGTCGTCTTGAAGTTTCTGATGGGCAATGTTTGCTAGATTTAAATACTTATGATGATTATGAAAAAGCTCATAATCAATATTTTAAAGATTAATGTATAATTGGACTTAGTGAGTTTTCAGGTATACACCAAAGGGATCTACTTCTTTATGTAGTACATTTATTTCATTTTGAGTAGGATGTGAAACATTTTTAACAGGAGATTTAATTAATGGCTGGAACTCAGTATTAGTAAGAACTTCATCTATAGATATATTTGGCATTAGTTTAGTTATTACCAATTTACCAGTATTTTTATCTATTTCCATTACGCATAGATTAGTAATAACGATTATTTCAGGATATTCACTTGGTATTCCTGCATTTTTTCTTCCATTAGGTCCATTAAGATAGCCTGGACTTGTAATGTAATCGCAATTTTTAGGGAATCTTCGTTTTTCATGACGAGTAATAATTAATATTTTTTTAGCGTGAGAGGCCAAATCGTTTGCTCCACCGCTTCCAGGTAGTCTAACTTTCGGATTATTGTAATCACCTATAACAGTAGAATTTACATTAGCATATTGGTCAATTTGAGCTCCTCCTAAAAATGCTATATCTGCAAGTCCCCTTTGTAGAATTCCTCCTAATGAGTCTAGAAGAGATCCATGTTTTATTGCTTTATACATTACACGAGGGTCACATACTGAAGATGGTGTAGGGATTACCTCCGGGGCTATGTTACCTGTTTCAACTACATAACACATTTTTGGAGCATACAATTTTTGTGCTAATAAACTAGCTATCATTGGTAATCCTGTACCAACTAAAACTATATTTTCATCTTCAATGTATCTAGATGCTTCAATCACCATTAAGTCATCTAAAGAAAAATTTGAGTTCATTTTTATTAAATCCATTATAAGTTTTATGTTATTTTATAATAACTTTTGCATAGAGTCTTTAAGGTATTTTTGCTTAGTAGGTCCTGAAGCTTTTTCTATGTATTCTTCAAAAGATTTGCAATCATAAATATATTTGTTTAGGTAATCAGAATATTCTTTGCCTCCTGCTTTAGCTTTTTGTTGATATTCAATTATATGATCACTGTCGTGTTCATAATAGTTATATACAGAAGTAGGGTATCCTCCCCAAGGTTGTTCAATCACCGCGTCTACAAAAATATATGGAATTGTAGTTTTCTCAGGGTTAGACTTTATAAATTCAGAATCTATTAATTTTTCACAACTAACGATTACTTTTTTAGATGCTTTAATCATTTCTGGTTCATGGGTTGTGAAACCTTCAATTATGATGTTGCCTGATTTATCAGCCATCTGAGCATGAATTATTGAAACATCTGGTTGTAGTGCCGGTAAAAGAACTACCGGGTCATTCTTTTTCCAAGGGTTATCTATAATTTCGAAATGTTTTTTATCATTGCAATTTTGACTTTTTAGTAGATCTGTTCCAAGCATACTTTTGGAGGGCATAAAAGGAATCCCAAGTGAACCAGCCAAGAATCTGGATGCCATAGCTAAGTGGCTATAATCTTGAACTTCAATTAGATTATTTTGGATTGCATTTCTCCATTGAAAAGCAGTTCCAAAACGCTCAAAACTACCGGAGCCACATTCTGTTCTTTTAACAAGTTTGGCTCCTACTAATAGATCCATAGATAAAGATAAATTACATCCAACTAAAGTAAGATTTGTTTTGTTTTGCCTAATTATTTCATGAGCTAGAAATGTGCTTACTCTACCAATACTTTGCCCGCCTATTCCTATAGTATCTCCATCAGATACGAATTTTTCAACAGCCTCTTTTGCGCTCATTCTTTTATCGATAATTTTATTTGACAAAACAACCTCAAATGTAATTTTTAGATTATTTTATAAAGGGAGATTGATTTTCTTTTCAAGCTGCATGCTTTTGGTTACAGCTTCAGTGAATTCCATATATTTTACGCCATCTTGGAAATTTGTATGAGTTATTTCTTCTGATCCTCTTATTGCATTTATAAATTCTTCTTCAACTCTCCAAGCCCCTTGATCTTTCTTTGGAATACTAATTTTAGATAAATTGCTATCATTTTTTGTCCCCATGTATATATCCATTTTATTAATATCTAACATTAATGTGCCTTTAGAACCGAAAATCCACACTTTATCATCTGGTGCTAATCCCGTAACTGAACTGAAACGCATATGAGCAATAGCTCCTATGTATAGCTCAGATAGTATTTCAACATGATCAGGAATAGAAATGTATTCCTGATCATTATTTTCATTTTTTCGTTTTTTTACATTAACTTTTGTAATGCTAATCACGCTTTTTGCAGGCCCCAGCCATCTCATTAATGTTTCATACCATATGCCCATTTGCATAATGTTATATCCGCTTAAATCTATATTATCTCTCCAAAAAAAAGGGGCTGCTTCGTCCAAGAAACCTCCGTTATTTGAGGCATCATTGTGAGCAGATAGATCAACAGATAATATGTCCCCTAATACATCTTCTTGTATTATTCTTTTTATAGTTGAATCTACTTTAAATGTAATTGGAGCTGGTACAATTTGAGCAATTAAATGAGGGCTCTTTTTCGAAGCATTCAGCATATTATGTGCTTCTTGAGCATTCATTGCCATCCTAGCTTCAGTAAGGACATGTTTATTATTTTTCAATGATTCTGTTACAAGAGTATGATGCATATTTGGCCATGTTCCAATACAAACAGCATCTATATTTGAATCTTCAATTAATGTTTTCCAGTCTTTATGAATTACAGGAATATTATATTTCTTTGCTATTTTTCTTGAGGAATCTGTACTTCTGTTAGCTACACTTATTATTTCGACATTATCTAATTTTTGAAAGCCTGGAATATGTCTTAATTTTGTATTTGCCCCTGCGCCTATTAATCCAATGCGTATTTTATTGTTATTCATTTATTTCTCCAAAGATTTATTGTCTACTATTATACATTCAGATAATAATTCTATAAGATGTTTAGCTTTTTTATCAGTGCCAAATTCTATTTGTTGTCTACATGAAATACCTTCTGATACAATCTCAAAATTTCCTTTTTGAGATTGTATAGTTGGAATTAGTGACTGATTAGCTATTTGCATCGATATATCATAATGTTCTTTTTCATAGCCAAATGAACCTGCCATTCCGCAACATCCAGATTCTATTTCTATTAAATTTTCTCCTACTATTGATTCTAGTAAATTCATTGCATTTTCAGTTCCAGTCAATGCTTTTTGATGACAATGTCCATGAAATAAGATTTTTGATTCAGGTTTAGTAAATATTAAGGATTTATTAGATTTATTTAAAGCCTTAAGTATGAATTCTTCTATAAGAACAGTTTGCTTTTTAACGAGTAAAGTCTTTTTATTTTCTCCTAAGAGGTCTATATAGTCATCTTTAAAATTTAAAATACAACTAGGTTCTATACCGATTAATTGTGCTCCATTTTTAACACTTTCATATATTGAATTGATATTAAATTGAGCATTTCTTTTTGCTGCATCTATCATGCCTTTAGATAGCATAGGTCTTCCACAGCATTTTACTTTAGGTATAATTACTTCATATCCTAATGATTCTATTAATTTAACAGTTAATATGCCTAATTCGGGATGATTATATTCTGTAAATGTATCTATAAAAAGAATTGCTTTTTGCTCAGGTTTATTAGTAGTGAATTTGTAAGTTCTTGCTTTGTTCCATTGGGAAAATGTTTGGGTTGCAAATAAAGGCAAGTTTCTTCTTTCGTCAATATCAAGGAAATCATTTAAAATCTTTTTAAATATAGGGGATTTCATTATCCAATTAGAGATTGGTGCGAAAAAAGAACCTAGTTTACTTATTGCAGAGATATTGGCAAACAATTTATTCCTTAAAGTATGCTTGTTGTTTTCAAAATAACTGTTTAAAAATTCATATTTTAATTTTGCCATATCAACGTTTGAGGGGCACTCTGCTTTACAAGCTTTACACTCGAGACATAAATCCATTACTTCATATAAACGTTTTTCATTAAATGATTTATTTGATATTAACCCAGACATAGTTGCTTTTAGGGCATTTGCTCTTCCTCGGGTTGAATGTTCTTCGTCTCTTGTGACCATATATGAAGGACACATAGTTCCGGATGTGACCTTTCTGCAGGCTCCTTGCCCGTTACACATTTCAATATTTTCTTTAAAATCGGTTTCAGAAGAATACAATTTAGGGTTGATTTTTATTTGCTTTAGATCTTGTTGTCCTCGTAAATTTTTGGTCATAATTTCAGAGTTTACAATTTTCCCAGGGTTCATAATTGATTCTGGATCAAAGGTATTTTTAATATTTTGAAATGCTGAGTAAATTTGATCTCCGAAAAGTTTCTTATTCCATATACTTCTAGCAAGGCCGTCTCCATGTTCGCCACTCATGGACCCTTTATATTTAATAACTAATTCGCTTACTTCTTTTGAAATAGATTCCATTTTTTGTATCCCAGAATCTGTTTTCAAATCAATTAATGGTCGTATATGTAAACACCCTGCTCCAGCATGGCCATAATATCCTGCAATTGTTTCGTGGTTTTTTATAATCCGATCGAATTCCATAGTAAATTCAGGAAGTTTATCTGGTGAAACTGCTGTGTCTTCCACAAAGGGTATAGGTTTTTCAGATCCTGGAACATTCATCATTAAGCCTAATCCAGCTTTACGAATTGCCCATATTTTGGATTGGTCTTTAGGTTTAGTAAATATTTGTGTAGCATAATTCAGTTTTGTTTTTTCTATATTTGATTTAAGGTCTTTAAGTTTTTTATATACAATGTCGTCTGTTTTTCCGCTCATTTCTACTATTAAGACTGATTCAGGCTCACCTTCAAGAAAATCTAGCATTCTAGAATATTGAAGATTGGCTTTAGCTTGATTTAAAATCATATTTCCAACTAGTTCTATTGCAGACGGATTACTTTTTAGTATATGTACAGTTGCTTCAAGTGCTTGATATAAAGAGTTGAAATATATTAGAGCTAATCCACGAGACTTTGGAGTATCAACAAGCTTGATTTTTGCCTTGGTAATAGCAACTAAAGTCCCTTCAGATCCAACTATAAACTTACTCATATTTAATTTATCTAAATCTAATAATTCATCTAGATTATATCCAGATACTCTACGTTCTATAGTTGGGTATTTTTGTAATATTTCATCTTTATGTTGCTTGTTAATATCCAGAACAGCTTGATAAATATTACTTTCTAGTGTGGTTTTCTTTGCTTTTTCAAGGATCTGTTTTTTGTTTATTCTACCAAATTTAGCAATATTTCCATTTGATAATATTGAATCAATTTCCAATATATTATCAACAGTCTTTCCCCATACAATTGAATGCGCGCCACATGAATTATTTCCTAAAGCACCACCAATGTTTCCTCTATTGCTTGTACTTGGGTCTGGTGAAAAATGCATCCCAGTATTTTTTAATTTTGAATTTAGTTCATCTAATATTATTCCAGGTTCAGTAATAGCCCATTTTTCTTCTTGATTTACTTCAATAATATTTCGCATATATTTTGAAAAATCAATTACAATTGCGTTACCTACAGTTTGTCCTGCTAGGCTTGTGCCGGCTCCTCTAGGTAAAACTGGTACTTTGTATTTTTTGGCTAGTTCTATTGTTGCAATTACATCATCTTGTGTTTTTGGTAAAACTATACCTATGGGTTCAATTTGATAAATACTTGCATCAGTGCTATATAATTGTCTACTCATTTGGTCAAATCGAATTTCGCCCGAAATTGATGCTTGTAAGTCTTGCGATAATTCTTCAATAATTGATTGTTTTGTTGATGTAGACATGAATTTTATTTTAAATAAACTGATGTTTAGTCGGTGTTTTAAATTTATGCAAAATAAATCTAAAGTTATTTAGCTTACTTTTAATACTCGAAAAGTAGATTTACCTTGAGGAACATTTAATTCGAACTCATCACCTTTTACGCGGTTGTGTAAGGCTTTACCCATTGGTGAAAGATCAGATATTCTTCCTTCGAATGGTTTTGCTTCAGTTACGCTTACTAGGGTGTAAGAAGCTCTTTTTTTAGAATCAATCTCTAGTAGTGATATTATTGAACCTAGTTTAACACTTTTTTTACTACCTTTTTTAAGGTCAATTATCGTTGCATCCATAAGAGTGTTTTCTAACACACGTATTCTAGACTCAGTGTGTCCTAATTGTTCTCTTGCTGCCTCTAAGGGGACATTTTCTCTTACATCTTTATCAGCGGCAGCTTTTTGGATTTGCTCAGTCAGAGGACCCCTCTCTCCTTTTAATCTTGCTAACTCTTCTTTTAGTTGTTTAAATCCAGATGGAGTTAATTGAGTCTTTTTTCTAGTTGAAGGACCCGTTAATCTCGCATTGTCAGATTTAGATTTTCTTCTTCTTACATGTTGGGAAAGATTTTTTTCAATTAAATCATTCTTTTTACAGAAGGTTAGAAATTCTTTTATTATTAATAAACGTCCAGAAGATTGGGGAGTGTTTCCATAGCCATTAATGAAATCTGTATAATTGCCGATATCTGAAGGCGTTAATTCTTGTAAAATTTGCCCTTGGCGACACCATTGTACAAACCTGATTAATTCTCTTTCGTATAACTCTATTTCAGCCTTAGCAGAATTACGAACAATCTGTTGTAAGTATTTTTTTGCTAATTGAGAGACTGTAAGCGAATCATTATTTGTCATTAAATTTCTCCCCAACTATATTTATAATATTAAATACATATCTTGATACTGTCAATCTAAGAGCATATTATAATATCTATTGACTAACTATTTTCATTGTGCTAAATAGATATGAAACATATTTAATTCATTAAATATAAAAAGCGCTTGAGGTAATGGATGATTGATAAATTATCTAGAAAAGGAAAAGTTCAGTGTGTAAACGGTCTAGTTTCTCCTGATCAATTAGGTGCTACATTGACACATGAGCATATATTATCAGATGCTGAAATTTTAATTCCTATTCCTTCTGAACCTACACTCAAAGATTTAACATTTCAAAAACCATCTTTAAAAACATTTGCATATGCAAGGCATTATCATGATGTTCTTTATAATATCGAAGATTTTAAATTAGGGGACATTGGCACAGCTATTGACGAAGTTATGATATATAAACAGTTTGGAGGAGGTACACTAGTTGATGCAACTAGTATAGGTCTGGGAAGAGACCCTGTTGGGTTAGCTAGGATTTCGCGACAAACTGGTGTGAATATTGTAATGGGAGCATCATATTATGTAGCTTTATCTCATAATTCAGAAATGAATGATATGACTGAAGATTCTATAGCTGAAAAAATAATAGATGATTTAATTAATGGAGTAGATAATACGGGAATACGTGCTGGGATAATAGGAGAAATAGGTTGTGGATTCCCTATAGATGATAATGAATTGAAAGTATTACGTGGCTCAGCTCAAGCTCAAGCTCATACAGGTTTTCCCGTATTAGTTCACCCTGGACGAGATGTTACAGCACCATTAGATAATTTAAATACACTTTTGGAAAATGGTGCTGATATATCAAAAATAATTATTGGTCATCTTGACCGTACTTTTACTAATGTAGATGATTATAAAAAATTAGCTGATAAAGGCTGTTATATTGAATGGGATCTTATTGGAGAAGAGCGTTCATTTTATGATAGTGATCCTGATTTTGATATGCCAACTGATGCAATGAGAATGGATCAGATTGCAACCTTAATTGCAGATGGATATGGGAAACAAATATTAATCGCACATGATTTAGCTTATAAACATAGATTAATGAAATATGGTGGACATGGTTATGGTTATATATTGGCTAGTATAGTACCTAGAATGAGACAAAGAGGTATAGAAGAATCAGCTATACAAGATATTTTGATAAATAATCCCAAGAGAGCTTTAACTATTACTAAGTGAATCCTGAAGTTATAGAAATGATTGAGTTCGATTATTAAAGCTTAATAGAGGTTTAAATGAAAAAAGAAATAGAATTAATATCACATTTATATAGAAGGGCAGGTTTTGGAGAAAGCCGAGGTAATCTAGACAAAATTGCAAGAAATAATTATGAAGATATTGTTGAAAAATTATTAAACCCGGGAGAAAGAGAGTCTTTGCCTGATGATTTGATTCGACGTTATCACGTTGATCAAAGTGAAATGAGACTTTTAAATAGCGCAACAGGTAATTGGATTTACAGAATGGTTACTACAACAAGTCCTTTAGAAGAGAAAATCACTTTATTTTGGCATGGACTTTTTGCTACAGGATTTAGTAAAGTCTTTCATGGCAAAACTATATCAGCTCAAATTGATATGTTAAGAGGAGCAGGTTTAGGAAATTTTCGAGATATTTTGTTAGGAATTTCTAAAGACCCTGCTATGCTTTTCTGGTTAGACAATAATGATAACCATGCTAATGCAATTAATGAAAATTATGGGAGAGAATTGTTGGAACTTTTTTCAATGAGTATTGGAAATTATACTGAAAAAGATGTTAAAGAATGTTCGAAAGCTTTTACAGGTTGGACAGTTCAAAACATAGATTATATGGGTCTTAGAGCTTTGAGTGCTTCAATATGGCCATATAGTAATATTGCTTGGCAGTATGAATATAAAGATGAAGACCATGACAATACTGTTAAAGAATTTTTAGGTGAAAAAGGGGACTTTAATGGTGAAGATGTTATAGATATAATAGTTAAAAATCCTGCTACTGCTACTTTTATTAGCACTAGGCTTTATCAATTTTTTGTCTCAGATACTATAAGTGACGAAGGAAAATCTTTAATTGATTTAATGGTTAAAGCATATTTTGATTCATCTTTTGAATTGAAATCTGTTCTTCGCTGCTTATTTAATTCAAGTCATTTTAAATCTTCAAAAATAAGATATGCAAAAGTAAAAAGCCCTATTGAGTTAATAGTGGGTATTTTAAAATTAGCTGATGAATTTAAATTTCCTAATATGAATATTATTGATGCTTCTCGATCAGTGGGTTATATGGGTCAACAGATATACAATCCTCCTTCAGTTGAGGGATGGCATGAAGGAGTAGAATGGCTTGATAGCGGTAACCTTCTTGAAAGAGTAAATTTTGCATCTAGGTATTTGAGTGGCGCTGATAAAACTTGTGTGCAGGATGTAATTAATAAAATAGATGATAAGTATACAGAAATCACTCCTAAGTATTTACTAGAAGAATGTTTAAAGCAGCTTGGATATATTAATTTGGATAAATTAACTAAACAAAATTTAGTCAATAGTGTTTCTTTAAAAGAATTTAAGAATGTAGAAGAAATAGCAAATACTGTTTCTGACACTATAAGATCTGTTGTATCGTCCAGAGAATTTCAGTTAGCTTAGGTATTGAGAGTTTAAATATGCAAGTTGGATTTATAGGAACTGGTAATATTGGTACTCCAATGGCTTTACAGTTAATTAATAAAGGATTTAATTTATATGTAAATGACATTAATTTTTCAGCTGCAGAATTTTTGATCAACAAGGGCGCTATATGGGCAAATTCCCCAAAAGATTTAACTGAGAAAGTTGATATAATTTGTGTTTGTTTACCTGGCCCAATAGAAGCCAAGGAAGTTGTTTTTGGCGAAAATGGAATAATGAATAGTATAAAGTCTGGGACTATATATATTGATCATACTACGAATTCTATTGAAGTAATTAGAGATATTTCAACTCAATTAAATATTAAAGGAGTAGAAGTTTTAGATGCCCCTGTTAGTGGTGGAGTAGAAGGTGCAAAGACACGAGATTTGACATTTCTTGTAGGTGGAGATTTGGACACACTAAATAATGCTCGACCTGTTCTTGATGCTATGGGTAAAACAGTATTGCATGTTGGGCCTGTAGGCTCAGGCAATATTTGTAAATTAATGCATAATTGTGCAAATTTTTCTTTAAGTTTAGCTACAATTCAATGCTTAAGTGTAGCTGTTAAAGCAGGATTAGATCCTTCTGTGGTTATAGAAGTATTTCAGAAAAGTGCTTTGGGTAGAAATTTTGACTTACAAGTTAGACTACCAGAGACTTTATTTAAAGGTGATTTTGAGCCTAGATTTTCTCTAAAATTAGCTAATAAGGATTTGAATTTAGCTATAGATTTAGCCAAGTCTTTGGGTGTGAATTTTTCAATGGCTGAAACTTGTCAAATTGATATGTTAGAAGCGATACAGAAAGGTTGGGATAATATGGATAGTTCAATTTTTTTAACATTGCAGGAAGAAAAGGCCGGTGTTTTATTAAGGCACAATAAAAATCAAAAATGATTGTTATTAATATATGGAAATGGATAAGGCTATGAGGAATATAAAAAGCAAGTTAAATTATTTTAATACAATAGGATTAGTTGCTATGGAAGGAAGAGGTTTTAGTAATCCTGTGGATATAGCTATTGATAGTACTCAAAGAATTTATGTTCTTAGCAGGACTAATCCTGATCAAACTGAAGGTATACGAATTGGTATATGTAATATGGATAGCGAATATTTTGGAGATTTTGGAGAATATGGTACAGGAAAAGGGCAGTTTATATGGCCAACCTCAATAGTTTTTGATTCAGCAGACAGATTATTTCTTGCAGATGAATATAATAATCGTATATCAGTTTTTGATAAATCAGGAAAATTTATATTTTGTTGGGGTGAGCAGGGAAAGGCTGAAGGTAAGCTAAATGGTCCTTCAGGCATAACATTTGATATTGAAGGTAATCTGCTTGTTGTAGACCATTTAAATAATAGAATTCAGAAATTTACTGATAAGGGTGAATTTATATGTACTTGGGGTCAAAAAGGGAGTGGTTTAGGTGAATTTAACCTTCCTTGGGGTATATCCGTAAATAATCTAGGAGAAGTTATAGTTTCTGATTGGAGAAATAATAGAATTCAGAAATTTTCCTCCGAAGGAAAAATATTAAATTCTTATCCTAACTCAGATGGATTTAATATTTTCAATAGACCTTCTTCTGCAATAATGGATGATGATGGCTATTTATATGTAGCTGATTGGGGTAATGAAATGGTAAAAGTATTGAACTCTCAAGGAGAATTAATTCAACAGCTCAAAGGAGAAGGTAGTTTATCTGTATGGGCCGAAGAATTTCTTGATGCTAATTTAGATCAGAAGAAATTTAGAAATCAGTCTGATTTGGACCCAGTATTAGATAAAAATGTTAAAACTCCATATGAAGCATCTTCTAGGATAGAAAAGTATTTTTGGGGACCGATTTCTATAAAAATTGATAATCAAGGTTATTTATATATCGTAGAAACTAATAGACATCGATTACAGGTTTATTCAATTGTTAAAGATTTCTAGGTATTTTAATCCACTACCTGTATTTAGAAGAAGTATATTATCGTCTTTAGATAGCTGGCCATTATCTAGTAAAATCTTTAGTCCTTTTATTGTTGCACCACCTTCAGGGCATATAAACATTCCTTCTAGTTCAGCAATAAGTTTTGTTTCTAATAAAATATCTTCATCTTCGACGGAAACTGCTCCTCCTTTACTTGATCTGAGTGCATCTAAAATTAAATAATCTCCAATAGCTACAGGTACTCTTAATCCAGATGCAATAGTTTTAGCATTTTGCCAAGGTTCAGCAAATTCAGTTTTTTCAACAAAAGCCTTAACAATAGGAGCGCAACCACTAGATTGAACGCAAAACATTTTTGGTCTTTTACTGTCAATCCATCCTAGTTGTTCTAGCTCGTCAAAAGCTTTCCACATTCCAATTATTCCTGTTCCTCCTCCAGTAGGATAAATAATGGCGTCAGGTAATTCCCAATTCATTTGTTCAGCAATTTCATAACCCATAGTTTTTTTTCCTTCAACTCTATAGGGTTCTTTTAAAGTTGATACATCAAATAGGTTTTCCTTTTCAGCTTTTTCTTGTGATAATTTTCCTGCATCATTAATTAACCCATCAATTAATGTTAGGTTTGAGCCAATTATTGAGACTTCTTTTATATTTGCAATAGGAGTATCTTTTGGCATGAAAATATCAGATTTCATTCCACCTCTTGCGCAATAGGCAGCTAGCGCTCCTGCAGCATTTCCTGCAGAAGGGATGGTGAATTTAGTTAATCCAAATTCTTTTGCTTTAGAAACTGCAGCTGATAAACCTCGGGCTTTAAAAGAAGAAGTTGGGTTTATTCCTTCATCTTTAATAAATAAACTAGAGCAGTCTAAAAGTTTAGCTAAATTATTTATTGGTAATATTGGAGTAAACCCTTCTCCAAGCGTGACTATGTTGTCTGGGTTTATAATTGGGAGCATTTCAAAATATCTCCACATAGTTGGATTTCTAGTAGATATTTTTGCTGGACTTATCTCTTTTTTTGCACTTTTTATATCATATCTAGCAAATAGTACTTTTGAACATTTACTACAAGTTCTATAAGGTTTTTCAGCTGAAAAAATTGTTTTGCAATATGTGCATTCTAGATGTGTTAAAAAAGATCTCATTTTAATTTTTTTCCTATTTAATATTTATTTATAGAAGTTTACAATAAACTTATATAAAGTTAAACTTACGACAGCAAAATAAAATGATGTTATTAGCTTGTAATTTTTACAAAATGAAAGACTATTATCTCTATGCCTAAAACAAAAATTGAACAAAGATATATTGATGAACATCCAGAGTCATTGTTTAGATATAATATTTCTAAAGATCTTTTTCCTAATGGTGTAACTCATGATGCTAGACGTCTTACACCGTTTCCTATATACGTTACAAATGCTAAAGGTTCACATAAATGGGATGTTGAAGGTAACAAAATAATTGATTATAAAACAGGCCATGGCTCAATGATATTAGGGCATTCACATCCAGATATTGTTAAATCTGTTCATGATGCTATGAATGAAGGTACTCAGATGGGATCATCTACAGATAAAGAGATTAAATGGGGGCAATTAGTTACTGAACTAGTCCCTTGTGCAGAAAAAGTTAGGTTTCAAAGTTCTGGCACGGAGGCCGTAATGATGGCGATGAGATTAGCCCGTGCTTTTACTGGAAAAACAAAGATTATAAAATTCGATGATCATTTTCATGGATGGAGTGATTATGCAATGGCTGGCGGATCAGGTCTAGGTGGTATTCCTCAGGAAACTTTGGATACTATGATAGTTTTGCCCCCGAATGATATTGATTTAGTAGAAAAAACAATAAAAGAAAATGATATAGCTGCAGTTATGATTGAACCAACTGGATCTCATATGGGATTACACCCTATTCCTCCTAGATTCTTACAACAATTAAGAGATCTGACAGAGAAAACGGGGGTTATTTTTCATATGGATGAAGTAGTAACTGGTTTTAGGATTTCAAAAGGTGGCGCATCTGAAAAATTTAATGTGATACCCGATATTACTACATTAGCAAAAATTTTAGGTGGAGGTATGCCTGGTGGAGCTGTAGCTGGTAAATCAGATTTGATTAATTTAATAGAGTTCCAGAATGATACTGCATTTAACCAAAATCAAAGAGTTAGTCATCCGGGTACTTTTAACGCTAATCCAGTGTCAGCTGCTGCTGGTGCAAAGGCGTTAGAACTGGTTAGAGATACTAATGTTAATGATAAAGCTGATCAAGCAGCCGATAAATTGAAAAAAAACCTGAATGAACTGCTTGGTAAAATGGAAATCGCTGGCCAAGTGACAGGTCACGGTTCTTTATTATTTGTCAGACTTGGAGTTCATTTTGAAGTTGAAGATGACGGAGCTTCTTTTGAATTATCTGATTCACAGTGGGAGATAATTGATGATTCACAGCGAAATGCTCAATTACATTTGGCTCTATTAAATGAAGGTGTAGATCCTATGAGTAATGGGACAAGATTAATTGTCGGCCAAGATCATTCGGATCAAGATATTAAAGATACCGTTTCAGCTTATGAAAAGGCTTTGATTGAAATTCGTGGGATAGGTTTAATTTAGTAGTATTTATTTTGAGAGAATAGCAGCATTTGTTCCTGCAATTTTACCAAATACTGAACCGTGCATTAACCCTGCTCCTCTTAAGCTATTGTGAAATAGTATTCCTCCAACTATTTCCCCGGCAGCATATATCCCCGTAATTGGCTCATTGTTTTGATCTAAAACTCTAGCTTTTATATCTATTTTGGGACCTCCGTAAGTATATGCTATCCCTCCGGTTACGCAGTAACCATAAAAAGGAGGGCTGTCTATTTTTATCCCCCAATTAGATTTTGGAATCGTAAGGTTGTTAGTTGATATATTATCTAATTTTTCAGGATAGTACTTTCCATTAGATGCAGCTTTATTAAATTCTGTAACAGTTTTTATAAATTTGGATTCAGGTATATTTAATTTTATAGCTAATTCATTTAAATTTTCAGATATTGTTGGCGTTGAGTTATTATATCTAGGTTCTAAAAGGTCAAAAGATTTTGAATCAAAAATTTGAAAGGCTATACTTTTCTCTTGCCTTAAAATATGGGATCCCATATTTACAAAAGTCTGCTCCGCAAAACCTTCTCCTTCATCTATAAAGCGTTCAGAGTTTATATTTACGGTAATACCTAGAGGATATGATCTTCGAGGCATTCTTTCTGTAATTGCTTGATTTCCTGTTGTTGGAGCATTTATATCTATTGGAGTTGCATGACAACCAGACCATTGACCAGTTGGCTTAGCTCCAAGGGATATAGCCACCCTATGACCGTCACCAGTGTTGAATTTTGAGCCTCTAACTTTAGCATTTTCCCAACCTTTTCCAAGGTGTTTTTTTCTCATTTCAGGATTTGCTTCAAATCCTCCACAAGCTAAAACTACGGATTTTGTATTGATCTTATGAGTTCCATCTGAATCTTTGCATATTATCGCGCAAATTTCTTTTTGTTTGTTTTGTATCAAGTCTATCATTTCAGTTTCATATAAAATTGTGATTGCATTTTGGTTAATTGATTTTGTTAGCATCTTTATTAAACCTGGACCTGATTCATAAGCTGATAAACCAACGCTGTTTGGTATTATTGATGGAGCATTAATAGATGAACTTATTCTTGAAGAAGGCAATTCCCATATAACACCTTTTCTAGTCATCCAATTTATAGTCGGTCTTGATTGAGATACAATTATGTCCATTAGATTTCTATCTATATCACCTTTAGTCACTTCTAGCATATGTTTTTTAAATTCAATAGAAGTGTAAGGAGCCATTTTAAAATTATTATGCTTATTATTTCCAGGTATTAGTGTTGATAAATCATTTAATCCATTATGGACAAATCTAAAGCCTCCACCAGTAAATGGACAATTCCCTCCTTGTTCAGATGGGGGGGCTTTTTCAATTATTAAAACGTTAGCACCTCGATCATTTGCAGCCAGGGCGGCACACAAGGCAGCATTTCCTGCCCCTATGATTACTACATCGTATTTAATAGTGTTTTGCATTATATTTACTTTATAGACTTATATTTATAAGATAAATATAAGCTAAATATGTGATATTATTTTTATAGTTTAGTTTTTATTTTTATTGCCCGGTGGTGTAGTGGTAACACGCCAGCCTTTGGAGCTGGAATCCCTGGTTCGAGCCCAGGCCGGGCAGAAAGTAATCCTAGCATGTTTGTCCTCCGTCTATAACAATTACTGATCCAGTCATATATTTGGCAGAATCACTTGATATATATACTGCAAGAGGGCCCAAATCGTCTGGTTCTCCAGTAGTTTGTACAGGAATTTTGGATAGGAAGTTTTTCATTGCTTCAGGTTCTTTTTTTGCCCATTTTAGATTTGGTTCTGTCATGAATACTCCTGGACAAATGCAATTTACTGTAATACCGTAAGGAGCCCAATCTACAGCTGTTGCTTTTGTGAATTGCACTAAAGCAGCTTTTGCTGTTTCATAATGTCTACCGTTTAATCCTCTAATTGACTGAAATGCATTAATAGAAGAAATATTGATTATTCTTCCACCGTTACCTTTTTTCAACATATTTCCGCCTATTAATTTTGTACAAAGTACTGCATGTGTTAAATTAAGATCCATATATTTATTCCAAGTTTTTATAGACATTTTCTCTGTTGGGATATTTTCTCTCCTTCCTCCAATATTATTAATTAAGATATTAATATTGGGGTCTATTTTTAATGCTTGATCACATGCTTTTTCGCATTCTACAGGATTGCTCATGTCAGCTTGTATTGGATATGCATTCTTTCCTAATTTGTTTACTTCAGATGCAGTTTTTTCTAAACTGTCTTTGTTTCTTCCTGTTAATATTACATCCGCTCCAGCATCAGCAATTGCTAAAACCATAGATCTTCCTAGTCCTCTACTTCCGCCACTAATAAATAAGGTTTTGCCTTCTAGTTTGAATTTGTCAAAGATATTCACTTGTAGCTCCTTATTATTAAAAAATTATTAGACTTATTAAAATATTTCAATCAGCATAACATTATTTTTCTGTGTCCGGAAGAAGAATATTTGTTACTAGATTTGCTATATGCTATTCTAATCGGTGTTTATAAATATTTTTAATAAATGGAAGTTATATGCATGTTATAGGAACATCAGGACATGTTGACCATGGTAAATCTACTCTTGTTAAAATACTTACAGGTATAGATCCTGATCGATTATATGAAGAGAAAATTAGAGGTATGACTATTGACTTAGGTTTTTCTTGGTTGAAATTGCCAAATGGTACTGAAGTAAGCATAGTTGATGTGCCTGGTCACCAAAAATTTATAGATAATATGGTCGCAGGAATTAGTTATATTGATTTAGCTATGCTCGTAATAGCCGCAGATGAGTCTGTGATGCCTCAAACTATTGAGCATATTTCAATTTTAAAATTACTTCAAATTCAACTCGGCATAATTACTATTACTAAAACGGATTTAGTAGATGATAATTGGTTAGAGTTAGTGCGTGGAGATATTGTAGATGCTGTCAAAGGAACATTTTTAGAAAAAGCTCCGATCGTTGAAGTCTCTTCTTATAATTTAAATGGAATAGAATTATTAAAATCAAAAATAGAAGAAGAGCTAAATAAAGTTGAGCCAACAGTAAATTTAAATCGTCCAAGAGTTTTCGTAGATAGGTCTTTTAGCATGAGTGGATTTGGTACAGTCGTTACTGGAACTTTAGTTGATGGAGAGATTAAAATTGGTGACGAAATGAATTTTGTGTCGAACGGTCTTTCTGCTAGAGTAAGAGGCATTCAAACTCATAAGAAAGCATTACAAATAGCATCTCCAGGTACAAGAGTTGCTATAAATCTATCTGGAATTTCTCACAAAAATATTAATCAAAGAGGTGAAGTTTTGATTAGTGGTGATTGGATTTCTCCTACTATAGCAGTTGATGTTAAATTATATGCATTATCTACCATACCTAGGCCGTTAAAGCATAATATGTTTATAAATTTTCATTCAGGTACATTTGAAGTTGTTGGTAAATTGAGATTATTAGATTCGGAAATGTTAATAGCAGGGAACAGCGTTTTTGCGCAGATTAAATTTGACAAACATGTGCCTTTGGTAAAGGGAGATAATTTTATAATTCGTTCTAGTCAATTAACATTAGGAGGAGGACAGGTAATTGAAGTTAATGTATCAAGGCATAAGAAAAATGATCAAAATATAATTAATAGATTGGCAGTTTTAGAATCTGGGTTTCAAGATGAAATTGTTCTAGAACTCATTAAATCAAATCAGCCAATCCAAATTGAGCAAATGAAAAATTTAACTGGATTAGCTAATATAGATAATATATTATCTATATTGATAGAAAGCAATAAAATAATTCATCTTGATGGGTATTATTTTCTTATTTCTTGGTGTGATTACTTAGCTGAGAAAGTGAAAAAATATTTATTATTACAGTACCAAAAATACCCTCTTAGAGAAGCTCATCCCAAAGAATCATTAAGAGGTAATTTAAATTTACCACAAGATATATTTAATCCTGTTATAAACCTACTTACTGAATCTGAAATAATAATTGAGAAAAACGGATTAATTAGTTTGTATGGGTATAAAGTAACAGCTACAGAGGAACAGAAAAAAATTACCCAAGATTATATAGATTTGCTAGACTCTAATCCATATTCTCCTTCAAATGATTTTGAAATAAGTTCCGAATTACTAAATAAAATTATTGGCGAAAATTTAGTAGTTAAAGTAAGTGATAAAATAGTGTTTAGCTCTTCTGCGTACAATTATATGCTTAAAGAGATTATAAGATTTTTAGAAGTAAATAAAAAAATTACTATAGCAGATGTACGTGATTTATTTAAAACGAGCCGTAAATATGCATTATCATTGATGGATTATTTAGACAAACAGCATATAACTAAAAGAGTAGGAGATATACGTATTCTTAGATAGGTTACATAATGTTCTACTTGTTAATATTTTAGATAGAAGAAACTAAATAAACAGTCTTTAATAGTTAATTAAAAAATGTTGTTGACGGTACTAAAGGGCGCAGATAGAATGATGCTTGTTGATATATTAAATTAGGACATAGTACTTTATATTAAGTAAAAATAAATACTATTCAGTTAATTTTAATTCCAAAGGAGGAAATAGTGAGACTTGCTCGTTATTTGGCCAAAGAAGGAGTGGCGCCGTCTGTAGGTATTATTGATAATATGGATAATATTTTCGAAATTCATAGTACGGGTGGAGATCTAGGTACATTACTACTATTAGATAAAGAGTCATTGGAGAAAGTGGCTACAACTTCAATAAAAAAATATAAACTTTCAGATGTACGTTTATTAGCTCCAATTGGAAACCCAGGAAAGATTTTAGCTTTAGCAGGAAATTATCATCCTCATAACACTTTCAAAGACATAGATGTTGATATTGAAACGCCACAATTTTTTATAAAGCCTCGTACGGCACTTATAGGTCCTGGTGAAGTGATTCCTAATACAAATGGGAATTCTACGTTAAATACTATTGAAGAAATTGAATTAGGTGTGATAATTGGTAAGCCAGGAAAAAACATTTCCTTGGCTAATGCATATGACCATATTTTTGGTTATACTATCATAAATGATTTTTCAGGAAGAGACCTTAAATTACATCCTGATAGAAAAGTAAACCATTGGATAGAGTGGCTAAATGGTAAGTGGCTTGATGGATTCTGTCCTGCGGGTCCCTGGATAGTTGTTGCAGAAGATATTGCAGATCCAAATAATTTGCAATTAACCACAAAAATCAATGGGGAAATCCGCGTGGATGGTAATACAAATAGAATGCTTTTTGATATACCTCATCAAATTGCCTATATATCTCGACTTACTACTCTAGAACCTGGAGATATGATTTGTACAGGAGTTGTTCCATTGCCAGAGGGAATGGACGATGAAATTTATATTAAACCGGGGGATTTAATTGAAGGGATAGTAGAAGGAATAGGAACTTTGTCAAATACGATTGGCATGTAAATTTAGAAACACAATATAAAAGATTATTTAATATATTTAATTTTTATATTATTGAAAGGGTGCACTATGTCTCTTGATTTAACTCATACCGCTTTGCAAATTGATAGTATGAGTGAAAATATTAAAAATAGTAGACAGAATCATATTAATAGATTATCTAAAGCATTAGGCAAAATTAGATCTTTTGATATTAAATTTCATGAATCTCGTATAATTAATAGTTTAGGAATGTTTAATTGGAATATTCCGGATATATCAGCAGGATCTTTTGATAAATTTAATGCAGGTGATTTTCCAGAAGACTATTATATTATTGCTACAGATGGATCTCATATAGATGTAGATAGGCATATACCAGTAAATTGTTACTTGATTAATATTGGGTCATGTGTTCTTAAATATGGGAATAATTCTTTTGCAGAATTAAATAGTGTTCCTAAACTTTATGCTAAACATGAAGAATTAACAGTTTCTGACAGAGATAATCCTAGTAAATCAATATCCATTCACGGGGCAATTTTATCTGCTAAACGAATGTTGGAAGAATTAAATTATCTCACTAAATTAGTAAAAGAAATTAATAATGATATTCCTATATTAGCACTTATGGACGGATCTCTTATTATGTTAGATTTGATCGGACAAACTCATCCTGAATTTGTTAAGAAAGAATTAGCTGAGAATGGATTTGCTCGATTGTTAAATGAAATGTTTGAATTATCAAAAGAAAAACAATTACTCTTAGCTAGCTATATAAGCTTACCTAGAAGCTCTGAAGTTGTTAATTCTTTGCGTGTGTCAAATTGTTCATTTAGTGAAATTCATTGTGATTTAAATTGTAGTAAAATTGTTCCAGGTAATAGAATTTGTGATGAAGTATCAAATGAAATTATTGATAGAGAAGTTTTTTCTGAATATTTAAGCCCAGGAGAACGTTCAGGAATATTTCGAATTAATGTTGATTTAGTTAATAATTATTATTTAGGTAACCGAATATATTTTTTTTACTTAAATACTGGTGAAGAAATTGCACGTGTTGAAATTCCTGAATGGATAGCAGATAGAGAAGATTTATTAGAATTGACTCATTCTTTAATTTTAAACCAATGTGAACTTGGACATGGGTATCCAGTTTCTCTAATGGAGGCTCATGAGCAAGCAGTAATAACTTCATCAGATAGGAATCATTTTGTGGAAATGATTGAAATAGCAATAAATCAGAATGGTATGAAGTCATATACTTCAGAAAAGAATCTTTCTAAACGTTTGAGGTGGTTATGAGCCTTAGCTATAGAATTGGCGAAGTAGTAGAATCTTCTTCTATACAATTCACAGTGCAATGTTATGACTTGTATAAATCTCCTAATATTGGTACTTTAGTGAAATGTGGCGATGACCCTCAACTTTTTGGTTTAGTTTATGATGTGTCAAATAAAAGCATGGATCCTGCTAGAAGAGCTGTTCCTAGGGGTAGAAACGAGAATAATGAAGAAGGAGTTTATTTAAGTAATCCTCAATTAAGCAGGTTGTTGATTACGGAAATAAAGTGTGTCTCAGTTGGATACAAAAGTATTGAGGGAATTGAGCAATCTCCCATTTCTCTTCCTCCAAAAATTCATTCATTTGTGCTTGAATGCTTAGATGAAGAATTAAAAGAGTTCTCTTCTTCTTTAGATTTCTTACCTACATTATTAGAATCTGCGATTTTGACTTCAAATGATGAAGTTATTTCATCTTTTTTGTTAAAATCAAGTAAAACTCATAATGATGCATCTCAATTCTTAATTTATGCAGGTAAAGAATTAGCTTTTAATTTGAATGGTCAATTAATTCGATTGAATAATTTATTAAAGAGAATTTCTAAATGAATTCAGATTTTAAAAATAACTTTTTATCTAAAAATGAAGATGTTCTTGGAATGGTAGTTTCAGGTTCGTTAACAAATGGAGTCGAAGTAAAATTAAATCCTGACAGGTCAGTTTCTGATATTAAAATTGGACGTTATGTAGCTATTGAAACGCAAGATTTGAAATTTTTTGGAGTTGTTACAGATATTGAATTAGGTGCTACGGATCAGACTCTTAGAGTAAATCCTCCGGAAGTTTCAAATCCTTTTATTGCTAATGTAATAAAAGGGACAACTGCTTATGGAGTTATTCAAGTAGAACCCATGCTTATATTATCTCAAGAAGACTTTGATTCACTTTCCGGGCCTCAACCTGCAAAAACTATCCCTCCTCATTTTTCTCAAGTTTCATTTGCTTCTGATCTTGATGTTGAAACTGTATTTGGATTAGAAAGTGATACTAATTTTTGGCTAGGAAATCCTTTAGATATGGATTCTGCAAAATTATGCTTAAATATTGAAGAATTAATTAAACGAAGTAATGGAGTTTTTGGCAAAAGTGGAACTGGTAAGACTTTTCTTACAAGATTGTTACTTCTTGGAATTATTCAGAGAGGTGCTGCTAGCCAACTTGTATTTGATATGCAGAGTGAATATGGTTGGAAAGGTTTTAGCGAAGAATCTAAAGAAGTAAAAGGGTTAAAACAGATTTTTCCTTCGAAAGTTGCAATATTTTCTTTGGACGAGGAAAGTTCAAAAAGGAGAGGTGTAAATCCAGATTATGTTGTTAGAATAGGATATGAAGATATTGAACCTGCAGATATATCTGTGCTTAAGCAAACATTAAATTTATCTGACATTGCAGCAGATGCAGCTTATTCGTTAGAACGTTATTTTGGACCTAGTAAATGGTTTAAAAAATTCATATCTTTATCTGGAGGAGAAGAATTCATTGATCTTGCTAGGGATTTAAATGTCAACCAATCTGCATTAAGCTCTTTAAAAAATAGGTTGAGCCGTTTTAAAAGATTTAACTTTATGGATGAATTAGGTGGGAATGATTCAGTAAGCCAAATCTTAAGTTATCTAGATAGAGGAATGCATGTAATTTTAGAGTTTGGAAGATATGGGTCAGATCTAGCTGCTTACATGTTAGTTGCTAATCTTTTAACTAGGAGGATTTATGCTCGTTATGCAATTTCTGCTGAAAAAGCATTAGGAGATCCAACTCAGCAACCAACTCCATTAGTTATTACAATTGAAGAGGCTCATAAATTTCTTAGCTCTGATATAGCTTCTCAAACTATATTTGGAACGATAGCAAGAGAAATGCGTAAACACAATGTGACATTATTAGTAGTTGATCAGCGACCTAGCAGTATTGATGAAGAAATCATGAGTCAATTAGGTACAAAAATTACATGTTTATTAGATAATGAAAAAGATTTAGATTCTGTACTTACAGGAATATCAGGTAATAGAAAGTTGCGATCTGTTTTATCAAGACTAGAATCAAAACAACAAGCATTAATTTTTGGACATTCTGTTCCAATGCCAATGGTTATAAAAGTTAGAGATTATGGTACCGCTATTTCATATGCCGATTTTCAAATTGAAGATGTTGATGTTGATTTTGATTTTTCAGAAGATAATGAAGACTTATTTGGTAAAAAAGATAATTCTTGAATTTTTAATTTAAAAATTCAGATATTTCGTTAGTAACTGCCTTTACTATTTCCTTTTCTGTAGTATACAAATTCTCGATAGTCTCTCTAAATAGAATCATTTTTCCAGTTTTTGTTGAATTAGTGTAATTTTCATTTATTATAGGTGATGTTTCAATCACGCAAATAAGTTGATCGTATTTTTTAATACCTGAGCCATATATTTGATCATCCGTGGCTTTTGATTCAATAATAATGTCTAATTTATTTTCTAATTTAGGAAATTTAGTTTTGATGATTTGATATATTAAGTTGTTAAATTCTAAATTGTTCATGGTAAATATTTAAATATTGAATTATTTAGAAGAGCATTCATTGCATTTACATAATTTTCTAATTGTTTCAAATGGATAAATTCCTGTATAGTGTTCATCACTCCATAAAAATTGTACAGCGTATCTGCCTACTATTAAGTAATCGACAGCTTGAATATTCTCAGCAACTGTTACTGGGTCTAATAATTTACGATTACTCCATTCTTCAACACATTCGGCGCAACCACAATGAATTCTTAGGTGTTTTGGATTATATGAGCTTTTATGTCCGTCAGGCCAATCTATTTGAATAGAATTATCTTTTATTTCGATATTGGGAATAATTTTTGTGTTCATATTAATAATCTATAAAGAGCCTATAGCTTTATCAGCAGCTTCAAGTGTTTTTATAATGTCTTCTTTAGTATGTTCACTTGAAACATAGTATCTTCCATCTGGCCATACGTGTATTCCATTTTCAAGCATTTTCTCACAATAAGTCTTATATTTTTCCGAATCAATATTTTGTATATGAGACCTATAATCGGTTATTTCTTTAGTATCTGTGAATGATACGCTAAAAGTAGGTCCTGGTCCTTGTACAATCATTGGTTGTTCATGTTTTATGGATATCTTCCTGAAACCTTCCATTAATTCATTACTTAATTCATATATATGTTTGTAGACAGCTCCATTATTTGAGCTTAATTTTTCTATTGCAGCTTCTGCAGCAGAAATTGACATAACATTGCTATTTAGAGTTCCTCCATGGAAAACAGACCCGTCACCAATTAATGTCATAATTTCTTTTTTACCTGCTACCATAGATATTGGGTAGCCTCCAGCCATAGCTTTTGCAAATGTTGCTAAATCAGGAGTTACTCCCAGTAATTCTTGTGCTCCACCTAGAGCTACTCTAAAACCTGTGATAACTTCATCAAATATTAATACTATATTGTTTTCGTCACATAATTCACGCATTTCTTCTAAGTATCCAGGCTTAGGCATTATAGTATTAGTATTACATAATATAGCTTCAGTAATTATTACACCTATAGTATCAGCATTTTTTTTAATACATTCTTTCAAAACTTCAATATTGTTCCAAGGTAGTAATATTATTTCTTCTTCAGTTCCTTTAGCAAAGCCTTCAGACATAGGTATTGGAGGAGGAGATTCATTCCCTCCAGGTTGATTTAGAGACGGATTAGGAATATATCCAATGCTATCCATCCATCCATGGTAGTGACCTTCAAACTTGATTATTTTATTTTTTTTTGAATAAGCTCGTGCAACTCTTATTGCTAATTGTACAGCTTCAGTTCCTGAACTAGCATATCGTACTAATTCAGCGCACGGAATTATCGATTGAATTTTTTCGGATACTGTTATTTCTGCTGGATGTTGTGCTCCAAATACTTGTCCTTTTTGCATATCTTTAATTACTGCGTTATTAAGAAAATCTGGAGCATGTCCAAATATGTCGGGACCAGATCCTAGATAATAATCAATATATTTATTTCCGTCAACATCATAAAGATGAGATCCTTTTCCTCTTTCGAAAAATATTGGAAAAGGGGACCCTTTGATTCTGGCGGCACTACTTACTCCACCAGCTAAAGATTTTTGGGATTGTTTAAATAATTCTTTGCTTTTTTCTAAACTCATATTTCCTCCATTATTTAACAATAAGAATTTACAGTTTTCTCTAAGTAAGAATTAGCTTTATCTTGAATATTTTTCCAAATTTTTAAGCTGTCTTGGTGTTTTTTTAACATGTTTCTACTTAGGCCAATTAACTTTTGAGTCTCTGAGAAAGAAGGACTTCCTGCAGTAGACTTGTTTTTTAAATTTAATAAGGGGTTTAACCCAATTTCAAGTTCTTCATCAGATAAAAAAATTGGATTTCCTGTAATTTCTTTAGAAGAATCAGAAATGGCTTTAGTTGTTATATCATTTGCACGAAGTCCTTCAGAAATTGTTTTTGCAACAGTATTGCCTATTATCGCATGAGCAGTTCTAAAAGGTATATTGTAATTTCTAACTAATATATCAGCAAGTTCCGTCGCAGTTGAAAAATTTTTATATACTCTATCAAGCATGACAGATTTTTTTACTTTAAGACTTTTGATGGTTGTTTTTGTTAATATTATCATTCCAGTAGTTTCTTTTAGTGCATTCCAAATAGGCTCTACTGATTCTACGCTTATATCTCTGCAATGCATAAAGTTTATATTTTTTTGAACTGAAAGGTTTGACATTAACGAACCTAAAATGTGAGAAGCTTTAGCTTTAATATGCTCGATTGTTGCGGGGTTCTTTTTTTGAGGCATAATACTACTACTAAATGCTATATCTCCATCTATGTCAATAATTGCTAATTCATCTGCATACCATAAATAAAGGTCTTGAGCTAATCTACTTAAAGTTATTGCAGTCATTGTCAGGCCATACAGTAATTCACTGACATAATCACGTGATGCAACTGAATCTAATGTGCTTGCAACTATATCATCAAATCCAAGTAATTTAGCTGTAAGTTGTCTGTCTATAGGGAATCCTGTGCCTGCAAATGCACATGCTCCTAAAGGGCTCAGATTGATTCTAGAGTATGATTCTAATATTCTATCTGAATCTCTTTGTAATGCTAAGCATATGCTTGATATATGATGACCTAAAGTTGTTGGTTGAGCCGGCTGAAGGTGAGTATATCCTGGCATGATAGTTTCTACATTATCTGAAGCAAATTGGATTAGCACTTCACGTAACTGAAATAGTTCCTCGGTAATTTTAAAAAAACTTCCTCTTATTGCCATTCGGGTCACAGTTGAACCCAGGTCATTTCTGCTTCTGCCAGTATGTAGCCTTCCTCCGATATCTGATCCGATTTTATTTATTAATTTTTGTTCAATAGCAGAATATAGGTCTTCACATTCGATTCCTGGAGTTAACTCAGCAGGGCCTTCAATTTCAATTTCTTTTAAAGTAACCATTAACTTTTTTATTGTATTTATTGGGAGAATTTTTTGCTCACATAGCATTATTGCATGGGCTTTATTAATTTGCATGATTAAGCTAAAGTCTCTAAACATCATAGGTCCAGATCTAGGGGTAACTATATATTCTACGATTTCTGGATTTATATTAGCATGAATTCTTTCTCTCAATTTTAAACCTTTCGTAATACATATATAATATAAGAGAGTTCTTTAGAGCGAGATTGTTCTAGGAAATATTTAAGTCTTTTCTAAGTTCACTAATAACTTCAGTAGAGGGTCTTAATTTTAGTGGTGGCCTTAGATCAATTGGTAAATTTTCAGGTTCTGCTTCAATTTTAGTAGATATGAAAACTGGTCCAGGTTCTTCTAATATAGATTCTATATTAATTACAAATTCTTCTAAATCTGTAAAATTGTAAGTAGATTTATATCCTGCACTTTTAGCTAGCCCATCATATGATATTTGTTGACCATTTGGTACTGGTTGCCCTCCAGTAGTTGCATAGCTTTCATTATCTAATAGTATGTGGTAAAAATTTTGCGGGCTTTGTTCTGCAATAGTAGCTAATACTCCTAAATTCATTAAAAGAGATCCTTCTGCATCAAATAAAACAACTTTGGTATCTGGTTGAGATAGAGCTAATCCAAGTGCAGTTGCTGGAGACGCTCCCATAGCCCCTCCTATCATTGCATCTCTGCTTTGGTTATTGCTGATAGTAGGCCAGGTTTTGTACCCTGCTGTTCCTGCAGTTACTATTATGGCATTTCCTCTGTATTTGTTGAAAGCCTCCATAATTTCTTTAGCTTTAACCATTTTATATCTCCTTGTTTTAAAGTAAAAATATTTTTGTAATAGGTTTTATAATGTTAAATTAATATTACACATTATATATTATTTTTCAATATATAAATAAAAAATCATGGGGGGTTTATTTGTGAAAGAGAAAATTTATTATCAAGACGCTACAACTTTAGCAAATTTAATAAAGAATAAGGTTATTTCACCAGTAGAATTATTTGAATTGTTTGAGAATAGAATTTCTCAGATAAACCCTGAATTAAATGCAATTATTCAATTTGCAGAAGATGGAAGGAAAAAAGCTATAGATGCTGAAATGAGTTTGTATAAAAATGAGAAGCTAGGACTTTTTCATGGAGTTCCATTTACTGTAAAAGATTGTATTGATACTGCCGGAATATTAACTACTAGAGGATCTAATCTTTTTTCAAATAATAAGCCTAATGAAGATGCTACTGTAGTTAAGAGGATGAAAGATTCAGGTGCCATATTAATTGGTAAAACAAATATGCCTGAATTTGCTTTGTGGTGGGAGACAGCTAATTCTTTATATGGTAAGACTGAAAACCCCTGGAGCATTGGGAAAACTCCAGGAGGATCAAGTGGAGGAGAGGCTTCAGCTATATCTGCAGGCTTATCACCGTTTGGTATTGGAAGTGATTTGGGTGGTTCAATTCGCCAGCCAGCAGCTTTTTGCGGAATTGTTGGGTTGAAGCCTAGTCATGGAAGAATACCCTTAACTGGGCATTGGCCTAATACTTTGCTTAGGTTTATGCATGTTGGCCCTTTAGCACGGTCTGTAAGAGATATTATTAACGGTTTAATAATTATGTCTGGAAATGATGATAAAGATTATTATTCATCAAGATTGCCTAGATTTGATTTTCAACATGGTGATTTTAATATTAGGAATATTAAGGTTGCTTATTGTTATGATGGTCCTTTTCATCCAGTTTCTAAAGAAGTAAAAGCAAACATAATTAAAGCTTCAGAAGTTTTTAAAGATATAGGCACAAATGTTGAAAGAGTTTTTTTAGAAGACTGGATTCGGACTGAACATCAAATAACTACTTCTAAAATATATGCTGTTGAAGGAGGGTTCTATTTGAATTCAATAATTGGAGAAGATTTTAAAAAATTATCTCCTGTTATGAAAAGAAGATTGTCAAATAAGCCTCCAACTTTAGATGAGTACCTTGATTCAATTAAAAAAGTGGAAGAATTGAGGAGTTGTTTTGCTAGATTGTTTTCTGAGTATGATATTTTACTTTGTCCTGTAAGCCCAACAGTAGCATATGATCACGATGCTATTTTTGATAATGAACATGATTTAAATCCACCAAGCTTTAATCCTTCTTTACTAGATGTTGATGGTGAAATAATAGAGGGGCGTAATTCAATAGGTGCCACGATTCCTGCGGATTTGTCTGGATTTCCTGCTATTTCAGTACCGTTTGGTTTTTCTAACAAAGGGTTGCCTATAGGTGTACAATTGATTGGCAGATATGCTGAAGACAGTAAGCTTTTAGGAGTGTCGTTATATTTTGAATCTCAAACAAAAGGAATAAATAATTATCCATATGATTAATTTTTTGGAGGAGAATAAATATGTTTGAAGAAACATTAGAGTGGAGAAATATTGGTCCATTTAGAGGTGGTAGAGTCGTAGCAGTCGCAGGAGATCCTATTAATCAGAATAATTTTTATTTTGGTGCTTGTGCTGGAGGAGTCTGGAAATCTACAGATGGAGGTAATTACTGGGAAAATATTTCAGATGATTTTTTTAATACTGCCTCTGTAGGAGCTATTGCGGTTTCTGAATCAGACCCAAACGTTATATATGTTGGTACAGGTGAATCATGTATTAGAGTGGATGTTACTCATGGTGATGGAGTATATAAATCAGTAGATGGAGGTAGGACGTGGGCAAATATTGGTTTGCAAAACACTCGTCATATATCAAGAATTAGGATACATCCTACAAACCCTGATTTAGTATATGTAGCTGCTTTAGGCCATGCTTTTGGTGAGAATATCGAACGAGGTGTATTTCGTTCAAATGATGGCGGTATGAATTGGGAACAGGTTTTGTATAAAAGTGAAAAAGCTGGAGCATCTGATTTATATATAGATCAGAATAATCCTAGGATTATTTATGCTGGCTTGTGGGAGACACGTAGAACTTTTTGGGCTATGGATAGCGGGGGAAGCGATAGCGGATTATATATGTCTGTTGATGGGGGAGATAATTGGTCGGATATTAGTAAGAATCCTGGGTTGCCTGAAGGTATTATGGGTAGAATAGGAGTCGTTTCTTCTCCTGCTAAAAGCGATAGAGTATGGGCTTTAATTGAATCAGAAGATGGAGGAGTATTTCGTTCTGATGATAGAGGAGAAACTTGGATTAAATTAGATGATAGTGAGGGAGTTAGGTCAAGGCCATGGTATTATACTCACATCTTTGCTCACCCCACAGATCCTAATACTCTTTGGGTTCTAAGTGCCCAAATGTGGAAATCAATAGACGGAGGTAATTCCTTTCAAGAAGTGTCTACTCCCCATGGAGATAATCATGATTTATGGATAGACCCAGCTAATCCAAATAGAATGATTCAAGGCAATGATGGTGGTGCCTGCGTTTCATATAATGAAGGAAGTACTTGGTCTAGCATCTATAATCAACCTACAGGACAATTTTATTCAGTTGAAACAGATGATCAATTTCCTTATAGAGTATATGGCACTCAACAGGATAACAGTGCTATAAGTACTCCAAGTCGATCTATTAAAGGTGCTATTTTATGGGAAGACTGTTATACAGTTGGACTATCTGAGAGTGGTAAAATTGCAGTTAAACCTGGTAATTCTAATATTGTATATTCTGGATACCCTGGTGGAACATTAATGAGATATGACCATGATACAGGACAAGTTAGAAATATTATGGTTTGGCCTGAATACTATCAAAATTCGGCTCCGAAAAACTATAAATATAGATTTGGTTGGGAATTTCCAATTGTTACATCAACTCATGATCCTAGTGTTTTGTATACAGCTGGAAATATGGTATTTAAATCAATTGATGAAGGAACCAATTGGGAAAAATTAAGTGAAGATTTAACTAGAAATGATACAGATAAGCAAGAATTATCTGGACCAATAACATCTGAAGGACCATGGGCAGAGATATATTGTACTATTTATGCACTCTCAGAATCACCTATTAATCCAGATATTTTATGGGCAGGAACTGATGATGGGCTTGTATATATCTCGAAAAATGGAGGAGCTAGTTGGGAAAATGTTTCACCGGATGATTTAGAAGAATGGACTATGGTTAGCATGATTGAATCTTCTTATTTTAATCCAGGTACTGCATTTGTAGCTGCTACAAAATATAAATTAGATGATTATAGCCCGTATTTATATAAAACACATGACTATGGCCAGACATGGGAAAAGATTGTTAATGGCATTCCGTCAACAGATTTTGCAAGAGTCGTGAGACAAGACCCAGTCAATTCTAATGTTTTATATCTTGGAACTGAGACAGGAGTTTATGTGTCTTATGATGAGGGTTTAAAATGGGATTCACTTAGATTAAATTTGCCCATAGTGCCTATATATGATTTGAAAGTTAATCAAGGAGATTTAATAGCTGCAACGCATGGGAGATCTTTTTGGATTCTAGATGATTTATCCCCTATTCAACAAATGAGTGATAATACATTTTCAACAGATGTGCATCTATTGAAACCTAGAGACTCTGTAAGGTTACTAAACCAGTCGGGTTCGAGATTTAAGGACTCTTTAGGAATGCAATATATGTCTGTTCAGTTAGGTTCTCCTATGATTTATAAGCAAAAAGAAGATGTGAATGGAGAAATATCCACAAAACTTTTAAACTCTGGAACAAACCCCAAAGATGGAGTTTTTGTTAATTTTTATTTTAATGGAGATATTAATAAAAATGTTAAACTTGAATTTTTTGACAAATCTGGTGAATTGATTAGGATTTTTAATAACAAAGCTAAAGATCAAAAAGACAAATTGCATTTGAAGAAAGGTATAAATAGAATTGTTTGGGATATGAGATATCCTGAATCCTTACCCATAGATTCAGATATGTACGGAGTTACGAGTCCATTTGGAGCTCAAACTACAGGGCCTCTATCTCCTCCAGGTGATTATGTTGTTCGTTTGAGTATAGATGATAGAAATTATCAACATGATTTTAAAATATTGAAAGACCCTAGAGTGTCAGTGAACAATATGGATCTTACACATCAATTTGATTTTCAAATTCGTATTAGGGATAAATGCTCAGAAATAAGCACTAAAATAAATTACATTAGAAGTGTGAAAAGACAAATACAAGAATGGGAAAACAAATTAAATAAAGGGCAAGATATAGAAGAGCTATATAAATTATCTGAATATATAAAGAATAAACTAGATGATATAGAAAACGTTATATTGCCATTTAGGTCTGAAGGGCCTCAACCAAGAGGTATTCCTGTAGGGTTATTTGCAAAATTAAAAGAGCTAATGGGTGTAGTAGCAAGTGCGGATTGGGGTCCTACTTCACAATCCTATCATTTATATGATGACCTCTGCGAAAGGATTGACGTTGAGTTTAATTTGTTTGATCAATTAATGGCTAATCAAGTAGGAGAGTTTTCATCTTTGATTGATAAACTTGGTTTATCTAAAATTAAAATATAGTTTTTAGTTTACTATTTAAGGTATTTATCAAACCATATGAGCATTTGATTTAATCTTATGATTTTTCTATCAGTTCTATTTAAGATATGAAATTCATCAGGGAATCTAATCATTTCGGTATCTACTCCAATTCGTTTTAATGCTACGAATAATTGTTCTCCTTGTTCAACAGGGCATCTCATATCATTTTCATTGTTTATTACGAGTGTTGGTGTAGAAGTATTAGCAATTGATATTAGAGGAGATTGCCTTAAATAATTTTCTATATTTTCCCAGGGAGGTTCATCTCCAAAGGCTTCTTCTCTTAACCAGTTCCAATCACTTGTTCCGTAGCTACTTGTTCTATTAATTATACTTACTTCTGATACAGCTGCTGAAAATGTATTGGTATGGCTAATTATCCAATTCACCATAAAACCGCCATAACTTGGACCTGTTACTCCCATTTTATCTTTATCTATATATTTAAGAGATTTCAGGTAGTTTGTCCATCTTGTTATATCATAATAATCTCCTTCTCCATTATTATTCCAAATAGACCTAGTGTTTTTTTCTCCATAACCTCTACCTCCTCTTGGGTTACAATATGTAACTATGTATCCTTGAGAAGAGAAAAATCTAAATTGATGCATAAAAACATTCCCGAATTGTGTTAAAGGTCCTCCATGAATAAATAATATAGAAGGATATTTTTTCTTTGGATTAAATCCGAATGGTTTTATTATCCACCCTTGTAAAGAACTTATATCCGAATCATCTACCCATATTTCTTCAATCTGACTTAAATTTATTTTATTTATCCATTTATTACTTTGAAACAATTTTTCAGTATTTGCATTTTTTATATTTAGAACATTAATTTGTCCAGTATTTTCATTATCACTTAGAATATATGCAAGTTTTGTTTCTTCCGAATCTATACTATAGTCTCCTACTACACCTTCTTTGTATATTATGTCTTTAATTTCAGATGTTTTAATTTGAATAGACTTAAGTATTGAGTTCCCGTGATGAGCTACTTGAAAGTAAATTGATTCACTGTTCTTAGACCAAATAGGAGTTTGTATTTCAGTATTGCTTATATCACTTGTAGTGGAACTTAATATACTTATATCTTCATTTTTAGTTAGATTAGTTGCAAGTTCATGTCCACTATATGGGACGATCCATAATCTATCATTTTGACCCCAATCTGCCCTGTGCTCTCTACCAACGAATGCTATCCATTTCCCGTCAGGAGATATATTCATTGCTTCTTTTTTACCTAAATGTGTATTTATTTTTCGTAGGTTATCTCCATTTTGTGAAATAGCATATATATCTACTACATCAGGATTAAAGTCAGGGTCTTTACTTCTATTAGATAAGAATATTATTTCTTTTCCATTAGGAGCCCAATGAGGTTGGATTTCATCAAATATATCGCCTGAAGTGATTTTGTGTATTTTATTTTTCGCTAAATCTATTGTGATTATATGCCATCTGTCTTTAGGTAAAAATCCATAGCCATCTTCTTTATATGTAACCCTAGTTATATGTCTATAAACTACACCTAAGCTATTCTTGTAGTTTTTAGCATCATTTATATTTGTATTTCTATATTGGGCAACTATTTTTTTACTATTAGGAGCCCATTCGAAAGATTTAATTTCACCTGTTAAATTTGTTATTTTTTTCAGTTTATTTGTTTTTGTAATTAAATAAATTTGTTGCTGTTTTTTGTTTTCTCTATTTGAGATGAATGCAATTTCTTCTCCATCAGGTGACCATCTAGGATGAGTATCATAGTAATTTCCAAATGTAATTTGTTCTTGGGATTCTTTATCAGATGAGGTTATCCATAAATTAGAATATTTTTCCTCATTTCTTTTGTTGATCTTAGTTAGACTATATATAATTTTCTCACTATTTGGAGAAATCTCACAACCATATATTTCTTTAACTTTATATAAGTCTTCTGGAGTAATTGAAGCATTTAATATTTTCATTTAATTATACCTATAATGATTTTAGCTTATACTTACTAACCGTCCTGTACAGGACGGTAGAATATTTATATTATTTTTTACATCTACTGAAGGTTTTCCTAATTCAATGACTCTTTGGTTTTTCAATGGGACTGTCATTTTCATTAGTTTTATTAATTTCAATTCTAGAACATCCTGTAATTCTAGCTCATTATACAAGATCGTCTTCTATAATGAGTCTGTCCCAGGTTTTAGGCTTCAAAATATTTCTTAATTTATATTAGGCTCTTCGCTTAAATATGAATTATTATCTATTAATATGTTTTACCACTGTACAAACATTGGCATAACTACGTGCACGTATTCATTATCTTCAGGATTATTTATAGGCCTTAATACTCCTGGACTAGACTCAGAAGTAGTTTGCAAGTTAACTTCACCATTTCCGAGCACTTCTAATACGTCCATAAGGTATTTACTATTAAATGCTATACGAGAAGATTCCCCTTCTATTTTTGCATCAATTTCACCTTGATTTTCCCCTATTTCTTCAGCCCTTGATGCAATTGACAGATTACCATCTTTAGTATTTACTCTTACTATCCCACTACCATCTCTAGCAAATATTGCAGCAGTCTTAGTAGCTCTGAGGAAATCATCAATTTTAACTGTTATATTTGTTTTAAATTCTTCAGGTATTAAAGTTTCATAATTAGGAAAAATTCCTTGAATTAATTGTGAAACTATTTCTATATTATCTAGTTTAAATAAGACCTGGCTTTTAGAAGGAGTTACTGTGAATTCAACAGGAGAGGATTGATTATTTGCTAATCGATTTATTTCTTGCAGTGTTTTTGCAGGTATAATGAAACTTACATCTTCTGAAATTGATTCAATTAATTCTCCTTTAAAAACTGCGAGTCTAAAACCATCGGCTGCAGCTAATGTGAATTTCTGGCCAGTTATGTCAACTTTTACTCCTGTCAAAACGGGTCTTGAATCTTCTGTTGCAGCAACAAAGGCTATATGAGATACAGCTTTAGAAAAAATTTCTGAGTCTATTTTACCTATAGATCCAGTGTCAACAGTAGGAATAGGAGGAAAATCTTCAGCTGTTATACCATTTATTTGCGCTTCGAATCTGGCACATGTTATAGATAATCCTAAAGGATCTTCTTTCATATTAATATCTATACGTTCTTGAGGTAAAGAGTTAACAAATTCAGTTAGAAGTTTTGCAGGTACAGTTAATGAGCCTTCTTGCTCTATTTGAGCACCTACCCAAGTACTGATTGCTATTTCAAGATTTGTAGCAGTTAGTTTAAGTTGTCCGTTTTCAGTAGATATCAATACGTTTTGAGTTACGGGTAAGGTAGTTCTATTTGATACACCTCGCCCAACTATTGATAATCCGTGGCTAAGATTTTCTTGTAATGTAGATAATTTCATATTGTTCTCCCTTGATTTAATACAATAAGTATAAAAGGGAGTTAAAAAATGGTCAAATTATACAGTATTTATATTCTTATTCTACAGTTATTTCTCCAACCATTCCTAAAGTTTCGTGCGGTATACATATAATTGTATATGTTCCTACTGTATCGAAAGTAATTGTATGTTTAATAGTTTCTCCTGCTTCAACAGATAAATCTAAATCTAAATCATCTATAGTGAAGCTATGAAATTCAGTTTCAGACATTAACACAAATGTAATTTCATCTCCAACTTTAAATTTATGGCTGGATGGGCTATATAGATATTCTCCTGTCCCTCCAGGATCTTGCATGCCTATTTCAATTTCAATTCCGCTAGTGGAATCTTGATTGTTATCGGATTTTCTAGTAGGCATTGGGACACTTGCAACAGACGACGCAGGAAGAGGAGGAGAGGCAATTTTAGATATTGGTGTTGGAGTGGATTCAGCAGATTCGCTACTGCATCCTGATATTATTATAAATAAAGTTAAAGATATTAGTAAAAAAGGCATGAAGTTTAATTTATTTAATGACATTTAATTCCTTAATAGAAGCATGATTTTTATTTATTAATCTATTATATCAGCTATATAAGCTCTTATGTAAATAGATTATATGGAATAATTATTATTTTAAATCATAATAATCAAAGAGAATATTTAATTATATATTTTAAATTTAGCCACCATTTACCTTGACAATATATATTAATTAGTAGAACATTAGTTTCTATATTTTTATAAATACATTAAGGGGAAATCATGAGCTATACTCTTTCACAAAGACAAGAAAGTATACTAGAATTTATAGAAAAATTTTTAGATGATTATCAATTCCCTCCTACAGTTAGAGATATACAATCTGGTTGTAATATTAGTTCAACTTCTGTAGTAGATTATAATTTACAGATTTTACAAAAAGAAGGTTATTTGAATAGATCACCTGATGTTTCAAGAGGGATAGAATTATTAGAAAATGCATATGGAGAATCTAAAAAATCTAGTATTAAAGTTCCTGTATTAGGTTTTATTGCCGCAGGAGAGCCTATTCCTGTTAATCCTATTGCTACTTGGGAAGCTGATGAATTTGATAATGTAGATATTCCTGCTTTTTTAATTAAAAACAAATCTAATGTTTTTGGTTTGAAAGTAAGAGGAGACTCTATGATAGATGCCCTTGTAACTGATGGAGACTTAGTGATATTAGAACCTGCATTGCAAGCGGATAATGGAGATATGGTTGCTGCGTGGCTAAAGGATCAAGAAGAAGCAACTCTTAAGAGGTTTTATTTAGAAGGTGATATGGTAAGGTTACAGCCGGAAAATCCATCTATGGATCCTATTATGGTTTCTGCATCTAATGTTGCCGTAAGAGGCAAGGTTGTTGGAGTTATTCGCGCTTTATAAGTGTATTTTTTTAGTATATATTGCAAACTATACAATTATTTGCCGAAGTGGCGGAATGGTAGACGCGACGGTCTCAAAAACCGTTGCCTTTTATTGGGCGTGTCGGTTCGAATCCGACCTTCGGTATAACTGAAATTTTTCAACTATATATATTAGTATTGAATTATTTACCAAATTTATGAAATATTAAATACGGACATATTGGATAGAATCAGTAAACGGATAGGTAATTATTATGGAATTAATATGAAATATTTTGTAAAACATATTAAAAGATTAACTGATAGATACCCTTTTTCTTTAGATGGTATAGTATAATATGTATATATATATAATTTTAAAGTATGAATAATTATGTTTAAATCTAATAATGGTCTTTTATCAAAATTTTATAATTTAAATCCAGTAGAGCTACCGTCTCAGTCTATGGGCTCATGTTTTAATAGCCGTAAATGTGGCAATATAGATGTGGATCTTGCAGATGGGTATTGTGTTAAATGCTGGGATGTTGGTAAAAATAAGAAGCATATTACTCACGTGCAGATTTCTGAATCAATGACTATAGATGAATGATGAAGAATTAGCATTTAGTTCAGGGACAACTCTTTTAAACCTTATTAAAATTAAGCAACTTTCTCAAATTTCTTGTTTCTCTAAATTTTTAAAAATTAATTTTCAAAAATCTCATATAGATCATTTTGAAAATCTTCCACATTTTTTTAATTAATATGTCTAACTCAAAATATTTAGTTGAACTTTTAGGAGGATCTAGGCTCAATGGAGCCAGAATCAAATCGATCCCATTAAATTTAAGACCTATCAATGAAGATGAATCTTATATTGTTCAAGACAGTTTACATAAATATTTATTTGAAAATAAATTTGGTAAAGTCATTGGATATAAAATTGGTTGCACTACTAAAGTTATGCAAGAATATTTAGGTATATCTAACCCCTGTGTTGGAGCGATATATGATATGAATGTTAGGCATATGCAAGGTAATTATAAATTTAGCAATTTCATATCACCTGGAGTTGAATGTGAAATAGCTGTATTACTAGGTAAAGATTTGACTCCAGAGAATTACCCTTATAATAAAATTTCTGTTCGGAAAGCAGTATCGAGCGTTATGGCTTCTATTGAGATTGTTGATAATAGATGGGTAGATTATAAATCTATAGATACTCCGTCATTAATTGCAGATGATTTTTTTGCTTCAGGTTGCGTTTTAGGTAATCGAGTAAAATTAGATAACATAAATTTACCTGAAATAAATGGTTATATGTCGATAAATAATAAATTCGTGGGAAGCGGTTATGGCAAGGACATTATGGGTGACCCATTAGAAGCATTGGTATGGTTAGCAAATTTTATGTCAATAAAAGGAAAGACTTTAAAAACAAATCAATTTATATCATTAGGAAGCATAATTGAAACTCAATGGGTAAATTTAGGCGATTCAGTATATGTTGAAATTGAAGGGCTTGGTTCTGTTGTTGCTAAGTTTATTTAAATATATAAACTATAACTTAATATTTAAATTTAAGAATAATTAATTGATAATATCTAAAAGAATTATTAAGACCTTTGAATCATTAAAAGTAAGAGATTTTAGGTTTTTATGGCTATCTATGTTTTTTAGCATGGGAGCTTTTCAAATGCAGGCTATTGTTCAAAGCTTCTTTGTTTATAAATTAACAGAATCTGCGTTAATTCTTGGTTTGGTAACTTCAGGTTGGGCTGTTCCAATATTACTTTTCTCATTATTTGGAGGTTCTTTATCTGACAAATTGAATCGAAAAAAAATTATAGTTTATGGTGAAGTAGTTCTGTTTATTTTTGCAATATTAATAGGAATTATTATACATTTAGGCTATGTTAATTGGATTTTCTTTTTAGTGAATTCTATGATGCAAGGAGCTATGTTCGCATTTATGGGGCCTTCTAGGCAATCTTTAATACCGCAAATTGTTGGTAAAGAACGTCTAACAAATGCTTTAGCACTTAACTCGGCGGCAATGACTTCAACTACTTTTATAGCTCCAGGTATTGGGGGTATTTTATATAGTTTGATAAATCCTGAAGGAGCTTTTTATGTAATTGCAATATTAAGATTATTATCATTCTCCTCAACTCAATTAATATCACCGTTAAAATCAAAACATAATACTAAAGAATCAGTTTCAGTAATTAAAGGAATACTAGAAGGCTTAAATTATTTATTAAACAATAAGGTGATATTATTACTTATGATTTCAACTATGTTAGTAGTATTGTCCTCTTATCCTTTTCAATTGCTATTGCCTATTTTAGTTGTAGATGTTTACAAGCTAGAATCTGAAGCGTATGGCTTTCTAATAAGTTTGATAGGGCTCGGGTCATTAGTTGGATCTATATTTATAGCATTCATTGGTAAGTGGAAAAGAGGGATATTATTAGTTGTTGGTATTTTTATTTCAGCTGTATCATTATTATTCATTTCTTTGATTCCTATATATTCGGTGGCAGCTATTTTTATGTTTTTCTTAGGTTTAGGAATTACAGCTCCTATGACAATAAATATGGCCTTGATTATGGATAACATAGAAGATAAATTTCGAGGGAGAATGATGAGTATTCTTATGATGCAGTGGGGTTTAATGCCACTTGGAGTATTGCCATTTTCATGGTTAATTGATCACTTCAGTGGTCAATTTGCTGTATTAACTATGTCTATAATATCATTTGTAGTAGTAGGTTATATATTTATTTTCAATGGGAAAATCCGTGATTTAGACTAATATAGTATAATTTTATTTAATAAGATTGAGTTTTAGTTTTATGAATGTATATTTATTTGCGATAATTGCTTTTCTGATAGGGTTTTATATTTTAGATATGGTAGTTGAAATATGGAACTCTTATCGTATTACTACAAAAATACCTGAAGAATTTCAAGATATATATGATCAAGAAAAATATAGTAAATCACAAAAATATTTAAAAGAAACCACTCTTTTTGGATTAGTTCAGGGAGGAGTTTTTTTAATATTGACTATTCTATTTATATTAATAGGGGGATTTAATTTTCTAGATTTAAAAATTAGGGCTTTAGAATATCCTGATATATTTACTGGCGTTATATATATAATAATTTTAGGTTTTATTTCTCAATTAATATCGTTACCTTTTTCATATTTTTTAACTTTTAAAATTGAATCAAAATATGGGTTTAATAAATCTACTAAGAAAGTATTTGTAATGGATTTTATTAAAAGTAATATTTTAGCCACTATTATTGCTTCAATTATATTATTAGTTGTCTTAGGGTTTTTTGAATATTTTCCTACTAATGGATGGTTGATTGTTTGGGGAGCTTTGACTTTAATACAATTTATATTGATATATATAGCACCAACTTTAATTATGCCAATTTTTAATAAATTTACACCATTAGAAGACAGTGATTTGAAAAAAGAAGTAGAAAGTTTCGCAAAGAAGCATCAATTTAATATAAAAGGAATATATACTATGGATGGTTCCAAGCGTTCTACTAAAGCTAATGCTTTTTTCACTGGTTTTGGAAAACAAAAGAGAATTGTTTTATTCGATACATTAATAGATAAAAATACTATCAAAGAATTATTGGCTGTTTTAGCCCATGAAATAGGGCACTATAAAATGAGGCATATTCATCAAGGTGTGATTATGTCTATTTTAACTACAGGCTTAATGTTATGTTTATTGTCTTACTTCTTAGATAATAAACATATATCGGATGCATTTAAAATGGATAATGTCTCTATTTATACTTCAATAGTATTCTTTGGTTTTTTATTTAGGCCTTTAGAAGAAATATTGTCTGTTTTTAACAATATAATTTCTAGAAAAAATGAGTTTGCTGCAGATAAATTTTCTAAAAATACGACTAATGATCCTGAATCTTTGATCTCTGGTTTAAAAAAATTGAGTGTAGATAGTTTTGCTAACTTAACACCTGTAAAAATTAAAGTATTTATGGATTATTCACATCCTCCAGTTATTGAACGGATTAAAGCGCTGAGAAAAAATTAATGCTTTATAGTCTTGTAAACCGTATATTGCTTGGGTTATTTACTTTGTTTATTATTTCATTTGTTTTATATGTATTTATTGTTTCACCAGGTCTTAAAAATTTGAAAATAAATGAATTAGATAGACTGGCCAAGCAAATACATCAAAAAGAAGACACTATAAACCCAAAAAATAATGTGAATTATTATGCAGGTGTAAAAAATTATGTCTTTAAATCATATTATATATGGATAAAAGGTTCTTATAATTTAATAAGAAATCATCCCACGCTTAGTGAAAAAGCTATAAATACTTTAATTTTACTTTCACTGACTATGCTTTTCATATTAGTTATTTCTTTTGTATTTGGGTTTTATTCCGCAATTTATAAGGATAGCTTAGTAGATAGGTTATTGATGTTTTTTGGTACATTAGGGATTGCTTTTCCAAGCTTTTTATTAGCACTTGCCTTACTATGGATAACTATAGAATGGTTTGAAATTACAGCAGGAGGTTTTTTTTCTACAAATTATCTTGATAAAAGTTGGACTATTGGTAGATTGGTAGATTTTTTGAAACATATCTCAATTCCAATTTTTGTTTTATCTATACCTCAAATTGCTGTTTTTTCTAGAATATTAAGAAATAACTTGATAGATGAAATTAATTCGCCTTATGTGATGGTAGCGTTATCTAAGGGTTTAGCAATGCATTATGTGATTTTAAAATATCCATTTCGTATGGCTTTATTACCATTTGTGAGTATATTAGGTTATCTTATTCCCACTTTGATTTCTCAATCTATGATAGTTGAAGCAATTTTAAATTTACCAACTTTAGGACCAGTAATTCTAGAAAGTATTCTTAAAAGAGACGGGTTAGGATATGCTCCTGTCATTCTTTTATTTTTAGCTTTTATAACAGTAATAGGGACTATGATTTCTGATTTATTGTTGTTATTTCTTGACAAGCGGATTAAAACTGAAATTTAGCTATGAATTGAGTTATATTTATGAGATAGTTATTATTAATCAGTTCTTCAATATATGGAGTATAAATGAATGTTAATTTAGGCTTAGGATTGAAACTACCAGTTCAATTTTTATTGGTTTTCATAATTAGCGCCATTATTACAATATATTTAGGAGCATCTGTTTCAGAAATGAGAATTGATTCTAGGAATACTAGTATTAACTTTAATAATACTATAGGTTCATTAAATAATTCTTACACTCAATTTCCTGTGAATACAGGAGATGCATTTTGGGAAAATGGTTTTTTATGGGCATGCCCACTACATTAATAAATATAAATGATCTTAAATAATAAAATAAATAAATCCTCAAAATTTTACTGGCATCATGCTTGGATAATAGTCACTATAATAACAATTATTCAGATGATTGCTTCATCAATTCGAATGTCTTTTGGTGTATTAATTGATCCATTAGAACAGAAGTATTTTTGGGATCAAGGGGATATATCATTAGCTTATGCAATAAGTTGTATAGTTACGGCTCTCACATCTCCTTTGGCAGGATATATGGGAGATATTTATGGTGCAAGAAAATGCATGTATTTAGGAACAGTATTGTTTTTTATAGGAGCTATATTTACAGCTCATGCTACAGAGCTTTGGCAGTTATATTTTTCCTTTGGCTTAATACTTGGCCTCGCTCAATCTGTTTTATTAGTTCCATTAGTTCCAGCTGCAATGGTTTGGTTTAAGAGAAATTTAGGTTTAGCTATGGGTATAATATTGTCTTCTTGGGGTGTTGGTCCGGCTTTATCAGTATTAGTAGTTACTTTTTTATTAAAAGAAGTTGGTTGGGTTTCGACTTTTTGGATTATAGGTAGTGTTTGTTCTTTGTTAATGTTTGGTTTAACTAGGATATTTAACAATACCCCCGAAGAAAAGGGATTACTGCCGTATGGATCTAGTCTTAATGAGAAATTTGAATTGAGTCATAAGCCTACGAAAGAAAAAATTAAAGAATATTCTAGTTATATAAGGAATACAGCGGCATATTGGAATATGAGTGCTATTCATTTCTTAGGTTGTGTCGGTCATGTAGTGATACTAGTTTATATAATTCCTATATGTTTGACTAAAGATATATCTTTATCTATGGCAGCATTAGTATTTACTGTAGTTTCTGGCTTAAGTTCATTAACAAGATTTATAACCCCAATAATATGTGAAAAATTTGGAGTTAGATTTGTAATGTTTTTTGCGTACATACTTCAAGCTTTACCAATATTTATACTTATTTATGCAAGTAATTTAATATATATATATATATTTGCAGTTATTTTTGCTATTGGTTACGGAGGTGAAGCAGGAGGTTTTTCAATATTAAACAGAAAATATTATGGATTTGCTCCTATGGGTATTCCTCATGGTTTTCAGATGTTAGGCGCTGGTATTGGGATGGCTTTAGGTGGATGGCTTGGTGGAAGTATATTTGATTTATATGGGAATTATGATTTTGCATTAATCATTTCTCTATTAGCAAGTTTGGGAGGAGCTATTTGTATTATTTTTCTTAATCGTCCTCATAAATTACTGATTCCGAAGTGGATAAAAGTTTAATATAAGTTTAATCGAAGGATTTTAAGCTATTTATAGTTTTCATATCTAAATGTTTAATTAAATCTGTAACTAATTTTACTGTATTGTCAAAATCAAGCCTTGATATTACTCCGTTATGGCTATGTAAGTATCTAGTAGGCACAGCAATATTTATAGTGGGTGTACCTATATGAGTTTTTTGAATAGCTGATCCATCTTGACCGTATCCTTTTAACACATTGAATTGGATATTAATTTTCATTTTTTTGGCTATAGCTATGACTAAATTCCTAAGTTTTATATTAGGAATCATGCTGCTATCATGTAAAAATATAGTTGGCCCACTGCCTATTTTCTCTTGAGACTCGTCTTGGGATATCCCAGGATAATCACCTGATACTCCTGATTCTATATTGATTCCAATATCTGGTTTTATATAGAAACTACTTGTTTGAGCTCCTCTCAATCCGATTTCTTCTTGAACTGTTGAGACTAAGAATAATTTATTTGGATGAGAAGAATTATACAGAGCCTTTGCCATTTGAGTCATTACAGCAAGCCCTATTCTGTCATCCCATGCTTTACTTACGTATAATCCTTTATTCCCTAGTAATTTGAATTCACTTAATGGAGCTATAGGGTCTCCAGGGTGAATACCGAGGCGTTTTTCAGCATCTTCTTTACTTAATGCTCCTACGTCTATAAATATGTCATCAGACGGGATTATTTTCCTTCTTTCTTCAGGTTTCATTGTATGGGGAGTTTTTATTCCTGAAATTCCAAAAACTATTCCTTTTTTTGTTAATATCTGCCATCTTTGACCTAATAATGCTTGGTCTATCCATCCTCCTAGTTGTTGGAATTTTATATAACCTTGATCATTAACATATTTTACTAGGAGACCAACTTCATCCATATGTGCAGTTACCATTACTTTTGGATTAGTCCTTTCCCCATGTAGTTCTGCTATTAATGAGCCTAGTCCATCTGTGTATATGTTATTTGTATACTTAGACAACTGTTTATTCATGATCTTTCTAACAGCTTCTTCAAATCCACTTGGGCCAAAAGCTTCTGTGAGTTCTTTTAATAATAATTCTGTATTATCCATTAATATCTAATACCTTTTTATTTAATAATAGGGAGTTTAATATTTTTTATTGAGTCAATTATTCTTGATTTATGCCCCACCATTAGATTGTTAGGCAAGTTATCTATATTAAAATATTTTAAATCGATACTTTCTTTAGATATTTTTAAATTTTCAGACATTGGTTTACATTTAAATGTAATTGATACATATTGAACTAAACCTCCATCAGGATAACTCATTATTGAATAATTTCCAGGATCAGAATAAATTCCAATTAGCTTGATGATTTGTATGATTAAACCAGTTTCTTCAATTACTTCTCGGTATAATGCTTGAGTAACAGATTCACCAATCTCTACTCCTCCACCAGGTAATCCCCATAGTTGGTTATCACTTCTTTGTTCTAATAAGAGTTGGTTATTATTATTAATAATAATTGCACATACGCTTGGCCGTATGATATCAGGATTTCTGTTTATTAATTCACCTGCGGAATTATATATAGATTTCATATTTACATTCTAATATTTCGTTTAGATATTTTACGGTCTTTCCATTTAATTGAACCTGACAAATTGGATAATAATGAGTGTATTGCAGTAATTATCATCAAAGCAATAATTATTGGATGTATTAAAGCTGTTAAAATATTATGGTTGAATTTAGTACACATTATTGCCCAAGATATAATCATATTAGTAAAAGTGATATATGAAAAAGCAACTCTATTTATTGGTTGATTCGTTGATGTTAGAAATTCTGATAAAATTATATATATAGGTACTATTCCAATAAGTATAAGCATGCTAACAGTTATTATGAATATACTTATATGATAATTTAGAGCAGGGAAAATACTTCTAGAAACTCCATTAATTGTATCTTTAGAATTTTCATACATTTGTGATTCTACATGCTTAGTTCCGTCTATTAGCATCCATTTATAACCATGTTTTTTTATCATTCTACCTAAATTAAAATCGTCAAGTATATTATCTTTAATTTTTTTATGTCCTCCAATAGAATTGTAAGCATTTTTATTAAATAACATAAATTGACCAAAAGTGAGCGATAGGTATGAATTATTTAATTTTTGACATATTTTTATAGGTAATAATGCTAATGTTATCCAGTCAATAAATGGGAACAATAATTTTTCTGCTAAGCATCTAGGTTTTTTTCGAGGTATTGTAGTTAAAAGTGCTGCGTTTTGTAGCTGCATTTGATTAAGTGTTGTATTAATTGTTTCTTTTTTTATAGCTGTATCAGCATCTAAAAATAATATAAAGTCTCCTTTAGCATTATTAGAAAGTTGGTCGCATGCCCAGTGTTTCCCAATCCATCCATTAGGCAAATATTCTCCATTTAATAGCTTCATATTTGGCTGATCTTGAATATATTTATGCACGATATAGTTAGTATTATCAGTTGAGTTGTCATCTAAAACTAAGATCTCAATATTAGGATAATCTTGGTTTTTTAAACTATTAAGACAACGTATTATCGATTTTTCTTCATTTCTAGCTGGTATTAATACTGAAATTAAAGGTTTGAAATTTGAAATATCTGAATTGTTTAAAGAATTTAAATACTTATAATTTAGTATTGATATTATAAGTATCGAAAAAGATGTAATAATTAAAATAAGGCTTATTATATAAAAATCAATGATCAAGATTGTTCACTTTTAAATTGAGTCACCCAATTTCTAAAAATTATTGGATTAGTCATTTCAAGTCTATGTTTAAAAATTAATATAATAATATTTATAATCCATATAAACATTATGTTGTAGTTAAAATTAGTTAATAAATAGAATATTAATAAGCTTATCATTGTAAGTATTATTGTCCATGCGTGGTTTTTTTGTAAAGAGTGAAATATCCCTAAAGATATAATTATAATAGGAATTGCCATTCCTCCAGATATTGCAATCCAAATTCCACCAGAAGCTGCTAGAGATTTACCTCCATGGAGTTTAAGAAAAGGTGAAAAAGCATGTCCTAGAATTGGGGCAACGCAAATAAATATTAATTCTAAATTTGTAAGTTTTAAATAATTAACCGTAAGATATACTGGAACAGCAGCTTTTGATATGTCAAAAATTAGTCCAAAAATTCCGACTTTCCAACCTGCTGCTTTCCATAAATTAGCAACTCCTGGGTTTTTGTCACCAAAATTGCGTATGTCTTTGTTTGAAATTACTTTACCTATAATAAGTGACCATGGTATTGACCCGCTTATAAAATTTAATATAAACCAAAGCAATGTATTTCTCCAAAGATTAGAAAATTGCTGTATAGTATAGCATAGAAAAAATAAAGGAATAATTTCAGGATATTATATGAAATTGTATTTTTTAGTTGGGTTTGAAGCAGTTTTCATTATAGTGTTATTAATAATCTTTGTAAGAATATGAATTTATTATATATTAAGAGGTGAATATGCAAGATATCATGACTGTAACCGGCCCGATTAAACCTAACAAATTAGGTTTTACTTCTACGCATGAACATGTATTCCTAGACAATACTCGTCAGCAATGGAGTGCAAATACAGTTTTAAATAATGTAGATTTAGCTTACAAAGAATTAATGATGTATAAAGAGGCGGGAGGAACGTCTATTATAGATGTTACAACTGCTGACCTGATGGATAGAGAAAACCGTCGATTGCTTCCTGTTAAGCACCCTGAAGCTATAAAAGATATGGCTGAACGTACAGGTTTAAATATAATTCTAGGTACTGGTTGGTACCGTGAACCTTATTATCATAAAAGGTTATATAGTTCTACTGTAAATCAAATAACAGATGAATTAATACAAGATATAGAAACTGGAATAGATGGGACAAATGTTAAGGCAGGAGTTTTAGGAGAAATAGGTACTCATTTTTCTTGGGTGTCTCCTGTTGAAGAGAGAATATTTAGAGCTGTAGCTCGAGCTCAGAAAAAAACAGGAGTACTTATTACAACTCATACAAATTGGTCTCCTGTAGGAATAGACCAGTTAAATATATTGGAAGAAGAAGGAGTAGATTTACGAAGAGTAATAGTTGGACATGTACAATTTTGGCCTGATCATGATTATCATTTAGAATTAATTCGTAGAGGAGCATTTGTTGCTTTTGATAGAATGGGTACAACAAATAAGACTGAATTTGATATTTTTGTTAATGCTATAAAAAGTATTATAAATGCTGGATTTACTAAAAATATAGTTCTAGGTCAAGATATATGTTATAGAGCTGATTATGTATCGTATGGCGGAAATGGATATAGATATATGCCATTTAAAATGAAAGAAGACTTTTTAGCAAATGGTATAAGTGAAGAAGCTTATAATCTTATGGTTTTTGAAAACCCCAGGCGTGCATTAACTGGAGAGAATTAACTCATTATTTTAGATATTATATTTAAGGTTTTATCTATATCTTCTAATTTAATTTCGTAATGAGTAACCATTCGTATTCTACCATTTAAATTAAAGCATCTAATTCCATTTGAATCTAGTTTTTGTTGAAGGTCATCAATTGGTATATTTTTAGTAGTAAAAAATACAATATTAGTATGAACATTTTCAGGATTTATATCTATTCCCTTAATTTGAGCTAATCCATTAGCTAAATGCTTTGCAGTAATATGGTCTTCAATCATTCTTTCAGGCATTGTTTTTAGTGCAACTATGCCAGCTGCAGATATTATTCCCGTTTGCCTCATTACTCCACCAATGATTTTTCTTTGTTTTCTAGCTTCAGAAATGAAATTTTTACTTCCAGATATAATTGATCCAACTGGACAAGCTAATCCTTTTGATAAGCAAAACGATACGGATTGAGCTTTATCGACTAATTTATCTACAGAAATATTAAGTGCCGAAGCTGCATTGAATATTCTTGCTCCATCTATGTGTAGATTACTATTAAATTGGTTGCAAATTTCAGATAAATTTTTAATATATTCATCTGAAATGGGTATTCCATTATCTGCATTATGAGTATTTTCTATGCAAACTAAATTAACTTGATTAGAACTGGATTCAAGAGGATTTTTAATATCATTTAAATCAAACAATCCATTGATTTCATTCAAAAAAATTAAATTTATCTGACCGTATGTAGGATGTCCATTACCTTGAGTAGTGCTCCAAAACATGTGGGATTTATTACCTATTATCATATTTTCATTCGGTTTTACATGAGATAAAGCGCAAACAAGGTTTCCCATTGAACCACTACTGACAAGAAGGCTATCTTCTTTGCCCATTAAATTTGAAGCTATTTCTTGCAGTTTAAGAGTTGTTGGGTCTCCATCTAAGTCATCATCACCCAATTCTGCTTCGTACATAGCTTTACGCATTTCTTCTGTGGGTTTAGTTACTGTATCACTTCGTAGATCAATATTATGCATATATCACCTTAATCAAACATTGTTTTATATTGTATTTTGGTTCTTGCAGCTAAAAGGGTTGCAACTATTATAATAACTATTCCTCCTGCAATATCAGAAGATATAAAAGTTAATATACATGAAATAAATATAGCTAGTGCTCCAGATACACCAGTGTTTTTGCTTTTTAATAGAAATATTATAGCTATTACGCCAGATATTAAAAATGCTAAAGGATTTATTGCGAAAATAATTCCAATACATTTTGCTAATCCAGTTCCACCAGTTTTAAACCTAAATAAAGGGTAAGCAGTGCCAATCATTATCATTACAGATGTAACAATTAATAATATTGTTTGGTTTTGTTCTTCAATCCAGCTTAACCTCGTTAAAAACACTAAAGATCCAGTAAATAAATCTGCAATAAATACGGATATTCCTGCTATTGGGCTAATCATACGGTATACATTAGCAGCTCCGGGATTACGTGTTCCCATTGTAACTATATCAACTCCGTTAATTTTAGCAATGAGGTAAGCCCAATTGTTAGATCCTATTAAATACGCAATTATTCCACAAGTAATAGATAATATATAAATTGACATACTTATAATATCTTTTCAAAAAGTAGTTTTTGTCAATAGCATTTATAAATTTTTAATGTATGATGTGTGTTAAATTTAAATTCATTTTTTAGATTTGTGATTTATATTATTTATTAAGGAATTTTATTATATGGAGGAAATAATTATTATGGGAGAAGTAAATATAATTTCAGAAGAAAATGAAAAACAAGGAACATATTTATGGCAGCTGCAGTATACTCATTTTGATAATCCTGCTGTATTGGTGGGGACTCCTTTAATTCGAAGATTACGATCTGTTGATATTGAAGGGTATGTATCAAAGACTAGTGTTGAGTCTGGGGATTCTATTGACTTTATGGTAAGTATGTTCCCTGCAGGAAATTTTAAGATAGATATATATCGCATGGGCTTTTATAACGGTGCTGGAGGAAGGCATATGGCTTCTTTAGGATCACATAAAGCTGAAACTCAAGATGTTCCATTAATGGGTATGGAACGGATTAGAGAATGTAGATGGGAAAAATCTGCTACTTTTAAAATTCCTAATGATTGGCCAAGTGGTGTTTACCTAGGTAAATTGACAAGAGATGAAGAATTTGGTTGCCAAAGTTATGTAATTTTTGTGGTAAAACAAAAAAGAAAAGCGGATATATTGGTGCAAGTTAGTGACTTGACTTGGCAATCATATAATAAGTGGCCTAGTAATGATTCTTTATACCAAGATGGTACAACTGACCCTTATTATACTGGTTCAAGGGAGGCATCTAAAGATAATGCTACAGTAAGAGTGAGCTTTGATAGGCCATATGCTAAATATCAGCAAGTTATGGATGTTCCTCAATCAATAGGATCAGGGGAGTTTTTATTATGGGAATATCCATTAGTTTATTGGCTAGAAGAATATGGTTATGATGTTAAATATTGTTCTAATGTAGATATACATGAAGATCCATCTATATTAGATTCTGCAAAAATTTTTATTTCTTCTGGCCATGATGAATATTGGTCTTATAAGATGTTTGAGGAAGTGAAAAAAGCACGAGATAATGGATTAAGTATTGCATTTTTGTCAGGTAACTCTGTAGGTTGGGATATTGAATTTTATGATAGTAATGTTACTGGTGAAGAATCTAGAGGGTTTTCTCGAAAAAGGCATATGCCTAATGAGGATCAACTCATGGGTGTTAAAACTTATGGGCCTGGATACGGGGATTGGGTAGTTACTGAGCCGAATCATTGGGTGTATGAGGATACAAAAATGGCTAGTGGTGACCGAATAGAGGGAATTATTGGATTTGAACATCATGGCACACCTGCAGATATTCCGGGGCTAGAAATTGTAGCTGAAAGTCCTTTATATGGATGTCAAAAAGAAAGACTTTCTCTTGGGCCTCATACAGATGAACCAGTGCATCATGGTGTAATTTATCCTGGAGGTCAAGGAGGTTGGGTTTTTAATGCGGGCAGTGTTTGGTGGAATGAAGGATTATCTGCTCCTCCAGGCCATATACCTGCAAGAACACCACATTGTGGAGGAACATTAGGTGTAGATGCTAGAGTTCAAAAAATCACTTCTAATGTACTTAATCGAATGATAATTGATTCAAATAGATAAATCTAATGAAAAATATTTTTGCAGATATTGTTGTTATTGGAGGTGGAGTTAACGGAGTAAGCATAGCTTACAACCTAAGTAAATTAGGTGCTGGAAAAGTAATTTTATTAGAAAAGTCTTTCTTGGCTTCGGGTGCTACAGGAAGATCTGGCGCAATGATTCGTGAACATTATTTACACCCTACTTTAGCTAAAATGGCAAAAGAGGCTAAATATATATTTAATAATTTCTCTGATTATATTGGTGGTGATTCAGAATATAAGCAAACGGGTAGGATTTTAGTATTTGGAGAGAAAGATTATGATTCAGTCAAGCTTAATGTTGACATGAATCGTGATTTAGGTATAAATATTTCTATAATTTCAAAACAAGAAGTTTTGGAATTACTTCCAAATATAAATTTAGACGATGTAGCTATAAGTGTTTGGGAGCCTGAATGTGGTTATGCTGACCCTGTTGCAACTACTTATTCATTTGCTAGAAGAGCTAAAGATTTTGGTGCTGAAATATGTACTAATACTCCAGCCATAGACTTAATAATAGAAAACCAAAGAATTATAGGAGTTAAAACAGATAAAAGTGTGATAAAAACAAATACTGTAATTAATGCTGCTGGTGCATGGGGTAATTTAGTAAGTGAGTTTGCAGATGAATTATTGCCTATGAACCCTTTGAGGGTTCAAATGTTATATCTTAGGAGGCCACCTTCTTTGCATGATTTAAGTATTGTTGTAGCTGATGGTATTACTAATAATTATTTTAGAGAAGACAATGAAAATCACACATTAATTGGTGGAGAATCTGTAGAAGATTTGAAAGAAAAAGTTGATCCTAACAATTTTAAATTAAATATTGATCATAGTAAAATAATCAAGTTTTGGAATGCAGTCTCAAAAAGGTTTCCTGATTTTAAAGCAGCTATATGTAAAGGAGGATATTCTTCTTTATATGATATGACTCCAGACGGAAATCCTATATTAGATAAATCTGATAAAGTTTTTGGACTGTATTTTGCTATTGGATTTAGTGGCCACGGGTTTAAATTATCTCCAGTTGTAGGAAGAATGATGTCAGAATTTGTTTTAAATGGTTATTCAAATAAACATGATATTAAGCAATTTAGATTAAATAGGTTTATTGATAAGGATATGTTAGAAGCTGATTATCCTTATAATGATAGAGGGCATCCTTAGGTTACCAATTGGTATGACAGTGTATAATAAATATCTATTTTTAAAGAATTAAATTGAACTTAGAATGTTCAAGAGTTTTATTACCAATTTTATTATCTTCTTGTAAAATTTTTACCATATACTCCATCCTCCATCAATGACAATGTTTTGCCCTGTAATCCAAGATCCGGCCTGACTTGAGAGTAAAGCAATAGCTCCTTTTATGTCATATATAGTACCAGTTCTCTTTAATGGTATTTGTTGCCTGCATTTTTCTACTAGATTAGAATCAGTTCCTGGTTTAGGAATTTGTCCTGGGCTAATGCAGTTAACAGTTATATTATAATCCCCTAGTTCAGCAGCTAAAGATCGAGTTAAGTTTATTATCGCTCCTTTTGCTGCTTGATATGGAGGCCCGGATCTCTTAAAATCCATGCCTTCATATAACTTTTTATCTCCTGTTAGAAATCCATGTATAGAACCAAGGGTAATAATACTACCTGAATGCTGAGGGATCATTATTTTTGATGCTGCTTGAGAGCATATATATGCACTCGATACGTTTATATTGTAAGTTTTAACAAATTCATCTATAGATGCATTTGGCAAATATGAATTTGTAACAGATCCTCCAGCATTGCATACCATAATATCTAATCTACTAGTTTTATTTATAACCTGATTAATTAATTTTTCTACCTCTTTTTCATCTGTTGCATCACATCTTAATCCTTCACAATTTATACCATTGGATCTTAATTCTGATGCAACTTCAAGGCATAAATTTTCTCTTCTACTAGCTATAAATACATCTGCACCTAATTCTCCCAAAGTTGTAGCTATAGATTTTCCTAGATGAGTTGCCCCTCCTGTTACAATTGCGGTTTTGCCGTTGAGATCAAATAAATTTTGTATTTTCATATCGTTTCCTAATTTTAATGATTATATGTTAAAGTTTATGAATTAAATTGAAATTTATTTTAATATTGATAGCTTGATAGGGCAATATTAATTATTTAATAATAGAATTTATTAATTGATTTATATATAATTCTTAATCAAGATGAAAATGATCTTGGAGGTAGTATTTATGCAAGCTGGAATTAAAGATCAAGTATTAATTGATGCACTTATTCCGGATTTAGGATTAAGGTTTAAATATGGTGTTTATGTTAGAGAAGCAGTATTAGTTTTAACATTTGCAATTTTAATGTCTGTATGTGCCCAGATAGCTATAAGATTACCTGGTACTGTAGTGCCTATTACAGGTCAAACTTTTGGAGTTTTGCTTACTGGAGGTGCGTTAGGAGCTAGAAGAGGTGTGTTAAGTATGATCCTGTACTCTTTAATCGGCATGTTTTTGTTTCCTGTATTCGCTCCGAGTTCGACGGTGATAAAAGAATCATTAGGAGAAAGTGGAGTTTTTCACTTCATTTTTCCTTGGTCTGGAAATCAAGATTTTATATGGAATATGCCTTCTGGGGGATATATTATAGGTTTTATTGTTGCAGCTTTTTTGATTGGAAAATTTGCAGAAAAAGGATGGGATAGAAAGGTCAATATACTTTTCGCATTATTTTTAGGAAATGTTGTTATTTATTTATTTGGTTTGCCATGGCTTGGATTAGATATTACAAATGGTCCGAATCTTGAAGGTCTTACTTTAACTACAACAATGGAATGGGGTTTATGGCCATTTATTCCTGGTGACGCAGTAAAACTAGTTGCTGCCTCTTTAGCTATACCTGGAACTTGGAAATTAGTTAACGCGTTTAAAGACAAATAGCTATATGATCAGTTTATAATTCTTCTTTATTGAATAAGTTGTGATTCGTTATATTTATAACTTAATTATTTATTGACACTATTAACTACTTCTGCTAATGTTATAAAATACGTGGTATTTTATAATACGTTGATGGGGAGTAGTAATAGATATAGATTTGGGATAGAGAGTTGGTAAATGGTGGAATGCTGACACAAATTTACTATGAACTCGCCCCGGAGTAGCAGTTTTGAAAAATTTTATTTATTTATTAGAGACTGACGTTAGCAACGAAATTGCTTTAATTGAGAGGGTCATTAATTTGACCAATCAAGGGTGGTACCGCGGGATAAAATAATTTTTGAATTTTAATCCCGTCCCTTAATAGGGGCGGGATTCGTTATTTAACGAAACTTAATGAAATGTTAAAAAGTAGTCAATACTTATAATATATATCTTAGGTAGGAAAATTAAATGGTAAAATTAACAGGTGCACAAATGGTATGCGAAAGTCTACTTAACGAAGGAGTAGATGTTATATTTGGATTGCCAGGAGGGGCTATATTACCTCTTTATGGAACTCTTCCTGAATATCCTGGTTTACGCCATATATTAGTTAGGCATGAGCAAGGAGCTGCGCATGCAGCAGATGGATACGCTCGCGCTACAGGTAAACCTGGTGTTGCATGGGCAACTTCAGGCCCAGGGGCTACAAATTTGGTTACAGGTATTGCTACAGCACAAATGGATTCGGTACCTGTAGTACTTATAACTGGGCAAGTTTCAAGATCATCGATAGGTACTGATGCTTTTCAAGAAACTGATATAACAGGAATAACATTGCCAATTACCAAACATAATTTTTTAGTTATGAATGCTTCTGAAATACCAAAAGTAATCAAAGAAGCTTTTCATATAGCTACTACGGGTCGGCCAGGGCCTGTTTTAGTTGATATACCTAAAGACGTATTTACTGAAGAGAGTGATGTTGTAATAAAAGATCTTAAATTGAACATTCCAGGCTATAGTCCTAATTCTAATATAGAAGGTAATTCTAAGCAGATATCCAATGCTGCAAAATTAATAAATAAATCTAAAAAGCCAATTATTTTGGCTGGGCATGGTATTCATTTGTCTGAATCATATAAAGAATTAAAAGATTTTGCTGAAAAAACTCAAATACCTGTTATTACAACTTTACTTGGTATTAGTTCATTTAATGAAGATCATTTATTGTTTGTGGGTATGCCAGGAATGCATGGTATGGCATATGCTAATCATGCAATAGAAAAATCTGATTTATTAATTGCTTTAGGAATGCGCTTTGACGATAGAATAACAGGAGATCCAAAATCTTTTGCACTATCTTCAAAAAAGATTCATATTGATATTGATCCATCTGAGATTGGTAAAAGTATTCCAGTAGATGTCCCTATTGTAGGAAATGTTAAGCAAGTTTTAGCTAAATTAACAGGACAAGTTGAATCAGGTAATCGTATAGATTGGTTAAATAAAATTGATGATTTAAAAATTAAGCATCCTTCTCTCGATATTAGAAAAAGTGATAAATTATTACCTCAACAAATTATAAAAACATTGTCTGATATAACTAAAGGTGAGGCTATTATTGCTACAGGAGTAGGTCAGCACCAAATGTGGGCAGCTCAACATTATAAATTTAAAGAGCCCAGAAGCTGGATTTCTTCAGGAGGTTCTGGGGCTATGGGATTTGAAGTGCCAGGTGCTATGGGGGCGCAAGTAGGTAGACCAGATAAAATTGTATGGTCAATAGCTGGAGATGGAGGGTTTCAGATGACTATGTGTGAATTAGCTACATTAGCTGAAAATAATATACCAGTTAAATTTGCAATTTTAAACAATAATTACTTAGGTATGGTTAGACAATGGCAAGAAATGTTTTATGAAAAAGATTATGTCGCATCTACTTATTCGGCTAACCCAGACTTCGTTAAATTAGCTGAAGCTTTTGGTATTTTTGGTACTCGTGTTACTAGACAAGAGGAAATTACTGCCGCTATACATGAGGCTATGGATTTTGATGGGCCAGCTATTATTGATTTTATAATTGAACCAGGAGAAAATGTTTATCCTATGATTCCAGGTGGAGGAAGTATTCATGACATGATTGAAGAACCTAAACCTAAGGAGTTATTAAGATGACTATGCTTAATAATCAAAAAAGAATAATTACTGCACTTGTAGAAGATAAACCAGGGGTACTTAATCGTATTTCAAGTATGTTTAGGCGTAGAGGTTTTAATATTTATAGTTTAGCTGTTGGGCGTAGCGAATTACCTGATCTTTCTCGTATGACTTTTGTAGTTGATGGGAATGATGCTATTGTTGAACAAGTTGCAAAACATTTAAATAAATTAATTGATGTAATTAAAGTATCGGATATATCTGATGAAAAAGTTGTTAATCGCGAACTTGCATTGATTAGAGTAAATGCTAATACAGTGAATCGAAGTGAAATCATTCAAATTGTAAATATATTCAGAGCAAAAATTATAGATGTTGACTCTAGTTCTATAATAATTGAAGTTACAGGTGATGAAAATAAAATTGATTCATTGCAAAAATTATTAAGTAATTTTGGAATAACTGAAATTATGCGTACTGGTACTATAGCTATGACCAGAGGTGTACCTGAAGGATAGTTTAAGTAATGAATATTAATTGTGTGTAATAAATAAGGAGAATTATATGCCAAAAATGTATTATGAGACCGATGCGGATTTGTCGTTGTTATCAGGTAAAACAATAGGTGTTCTTGGTTATGGAAGCCAGGGTCATGCTCATGCTCAAAATTTAAATGATAATTCTTTGAATGTTTTAGTGGGCTTATATAAAGGTAGTAGTAGCTGGGATAAAGTAAAAAAAGATGGACTTGAAGTAGGGCTAGTTTCAGATGTTTGTAAAAGATCTGAAATAATTATGATGTTAATTCCTGATCATTTGCAATCTTCAGTATACAAAGAATCTGTATTACCTTATTTACTTCCTGGAAAAACATTGATGTTTGGACATGGATTTAATATACATTATCAAGCTATAAAACCTTCTGATAACATTGATGTTTCTATGATTGCTCCAAAAGCGCCAGGGCATCGTGTGAGAGAAGTGTTTACTAAAGGAGCTGGAGTACCCGGCTTGTTAGCAATCCACCAAGACGTGAGTGGCATTGCTAAAGATATTGGGCTTGCTTATGCAAAAGGAATAGGATGTACAAGAGCAGGTGTCCTTGATACTACTTTTAAAGAAGAAACAGAAACAGATTTATTTGGAGAACAGACTGTTCTTTGCGGTGGAGTTACGCAGCTTATCAAATCAGCTTTCGAAGTTATGGTTGAAGCTGGATACCAACCTGAATCTGCTTATTTTGAATGCATGCATGAATTAAAATTAATTGTAGATTTACTGTATCAAGGAGGAATGGAGTATATGAGATATTCTGTTAGTGATACTGCAGAGTACGGAGACTATACTAGAGGTCCAAGAGTGATAGATGACAGTGTTAAAGAAAATATGAGAAAAATTTTAAAAGAAGTTCAAGATGGCAGCTTTGCTAGAGAATGGATATCTGAAAATGATGAAGGTAGACCTACTTTCAATAAACTACGTCAAGAAAACGCAGATCATCCTATTGAAAAAGTTGGAAAAGAATTAAGAGATGTGATGGCTTTTTTGAAAGATTCTGATTAGTAATTAATTTTTAATTTATAGGAAGGATAAGATAATGGCAAAAGAAAAAGTCACTATCTTCGATACAACTCTTAGGGATGGTGAGCAATCTGCTGGACTAGGCCTTACTATTCATGAAAAATTACAGATTGCTAGGCAATTAGAACTGCTAGGAGTTGATGTAATTGAAGCTGGTTTTGCTGCTAGTTCTCCTGGAGATTTTCAAGCTATTGAGTTGATTAGTAAAAAAGTCAGAAAGCCGATTATTGCTTCATTAGCTAGATGCGTCCCTGGAGATGTTGATAGTGCATGGAATGCTATTCAGTCAGCAAATAGACCTAGGATTCATGTATTTGTGTCTAGCTCAGATGTGCAAATTATGCATCAATTACGTAAAAATCCTGAAGAAGTTTTTGATATGGCTGTAGCTTCAGTTGAAAAAGCTAAAAAATATTGTGAAGATGTTGAATTTTCAGCTATGGATGCTACTAGAACAGATATGGATTATTTATACAGATTGCTTGCTGCAGTAATTCAAGCAGGAGCAACTACTTTGAATATTCCAGATACTGTTGGATATGCTATGCCTTGGGAATTTGCTGATCGTATAAGTAAAATCAAGCAAAATGTACCAGGTATAGATAATGTAGTAATTAGTGTTCATTGTCATAATGACTTAGGTTTAGCTGTAGCAAATAGTTTAGCAGCTGTTACTGTTGGTGCTCGACAAGTAGAGGGATGCATAAATGGTTTAGGAGAAAGAGCAGGAAATGCTTCTTTAGAAGAAGTTATAATGGGAATAGAAACTCGACAAGAAATGTTAGGAGTTTCCACTAATGTTGATACTCGCCAAATATATAGAACTAGTAGATTAGTTAGTGATATAACAGGTTTTACCATTCAGGCAAATAAAGCAATAGTAGGCGCTAACGCATTTCGACATGCTTCAGGAATACATCAAGATGGAGTTTTAAAAGAACGAACTACATTTGAAATTATGGACCCTCAATCTATAGGGTGGCCCAGTAGTTCGTTAGTCCTAGGTAAATTAAGCGGAAGAGCTGGCCTTAGGTCTCGTTTAGAAGAAATGGGATATAAATTAACAGATGAAGAACTTAATGAAGGATTTAAAGCATTTAAAGACTTAGCTGACAGAAAGCGTGAGATAACAAATGCTGATCTTGAGTCGTTAATGTCTAGTCAGAGACGTACATCTGATGTTCCTAATATATACACTTTATCATCTGTAAAAGTAACGAGTGGAAATGACTGCACTCCTGCTGCAACTGTAACAATTAATAACGTAGAAGGTTCTTTTATAACTAATTCTTCAATTGGTACAGGTCCAGTGGATGCTGTGTATAAAGCTATTGATATGGTAGTTCAAGTGGATAATGAATTATTAGAGTATCGAGTTGAGGCTGTTACTGAAGGAATAGACGCAATTGGAGATGTGTCAATTAGAATATCTAAGGAGAATACAGTGTATGTTGGCAGAGGATCTGATACTGATATTATAGTTGCTAGTGCAAAAGCTTATATAAATGCTATTAATCGAATTTTAGCTGTTAACTAAAAAATAGGATGCTTTAATGATCAATAATAATCCTAAAACATTATTAGATAAACTTTGGGAAACTCATATTGTTCATGAAGAAAAATTACAACCGTCTATATTATATGTTGACCTTCATCTTATTCATGAAGTTACTACTCCTCAAGCTTTTGAAGGATTAAGATTATCTGGAAGACAAGTTCGTAGACCTGATTTAACTTTGGCAACAGCAGATCATAATACCCCAACTTGGGATAGATCAAAGCCTATTACTGATCCGATTTCAATGCAGCAACTTAAGACGTTAAGTGAAAATTGTGAAGAATTTGGTATTACTTTATATGATATGTATAGTCCTCTTCAGGGGATTGTACATGTAATTGGTCCTGAACAGGGATATACTCAACCAGGTATGGTAATAGTTTGTGGAGACAGCCATACTTCTACACATGGAGCTTTTGGGTCTTTAGCTTTTGGAATTGGAACTTCAGAAGTGGAACATGTATTAGCAACTCAAACATTACGTCAATTCAAGCCTAAATCTATGGAAATCAGAGTGAATGGAACTTTACAATTTGGTGTTACTGCAAAGGATGTAATACTAGCGATTATTGGGAAAATTGGTGTATCTGGGGCTACAGGTTACGCAGTTGAATATACGGGTAAAGTAATTAGGTCTTTATCTATGGAAAGTAGAATGACAATATGTAATATGTCAATTGAAGCTGGAGGTAGAGCGGGAATGGTTGCTCCTGATGAGATTACATTTGAATATATGCAAGGTAAGGCTAAAGTTCCTAAAGGAGATGACTTTGAGAAAGCAATTGAAAAATGGAAGCTTTTAAGGACTGATATTGGGGCTAAATATGATCATGTTGTAAATATATCAGGAGATGATATAGAGCCATATGTTACATGGGGTACAAATCCTGGAATGGTAATTCCGGTTACTGATACAATACCTGATCCAGAATCTTTTTCTGATCCGCAAGAAAAAGACTCTGCTTCAAGAGCATTAAAATATATGGATTTAAAAGCAGGTACTCCAATTAATGAGATATTTATAGATAGAGTTTTCATTGGTTCTTGTACAAATTCGAGAATAGAAGACTTAGAATCTGCAGCTTCTGTTGTTGAAGGTCATAAAGTTAATAAAAATGTTTCAGCAATGGTTGTGCCTGGGTCATATGCTGTGAAAAAAGAAGCTGAAAATCGTGGGTTAGATAAAATATTTAAGGATGCAGGATTTGATTGGAGAGAAGCCGGTTGTTCTATGTGCTTAGGAATGAATCCAGACGTTTTATCTCCCGGAGAAAGGTGTGCGTCTACATCAAACCGTAATTTTGAAGGTAGACAGGGTAAAGGTGGTAGAACTCATTTAGTTAGCCCTCAAATGGCTGCAGCTGCGGCGATTGCGGGTCATTTTGTAGATATTCGTAAATGGTAAGGAATATATATGGAACGATTTAAAACTATAGAAGGAAAAATAGTACCTCTTGATCGAGTTAATATTGACACAGATCAAATTATCCCTAAGCAATTTTTAAAAAGAATAGAAAGAACTGGTTTTGGGCAATTTCTATTTAATGATTGGCGTTTTAATAATGATGATAGTTTAAATGAAGAATTTATTTTAAATAAAGAAATGTATAAATCTGCCTCAGTTTTAGTTACTGGAGATAATTTCGGTTCTGGATCTTCTAGAGAACACGCTGCTTGGGCATTACACGATTATGGATTTCGTTGTATTTTGGCTCCAAGTTTTGCAGATATTTTTTTCAATAATTGTTTTCAAAATGGTCTACTTCCTATTGTGTTACCTAAAGAGAAGATTAGAAATATTATTGATGAATCTATAAATAATAATGGGTTAGAATTAACTATAGACTTAGAATCTCAAACTATATTTAATATTAGTTTAGAAATAAATATTCAATTTGATATTGATCCATATAGAAAATATTGTATGCTGAATGGTTTGGATAATATTGCTCTTACTTTACAGCACATTGATAAAATTGATCTATATGAAAATCAAAATATTTAATTATTATTTTTGATTTTCATTAATATTTTTCATCTTTGACACTAATGTTTTTTGAATAGATGTTATTTCTCTTTTTAATGAGACTTTAAAGCTAGAGCTATATTCTCCAACCTTTCTAAATCTTTTATATCTAGATTTCAATCGTCTCCTTTGAGATATGGAATATAGACTAGATAGCTCTTTTAACAAATATTTTCTTAATTGACGAGCAGCTTCATCTGGGTTGGTGTGTGCCCCTCCAGGAGGTTCAGGGATTATTTCATCTATAATTCCTAGGCTTAAACAATCTTGGGCTGTGATTTTTAATGACTGGGATACTTCTTGAGCTCTACTTTTATCTTGATATATTATTTCTGCAGCATTTTCAGGAGATATTACTGTATATATAGCATTCTCCATCATAAGTATTTTATCTGAAACCCCTATAGCTAGTGCACCTGAATTTCCTCCTTCTCCAATTACAACTGAGATAGAGGGAATATTTGATGAAATCATTTCAGATATTGTCATTGCTATAGAATGCCCAAGTCCTCTTTGTTCAGTAGAGGCATTTGAATTAGGTCCAGGTGTATCAACTAATGTAATTAAAGGTAAACTAAATTTATTAGCTAATTTAATGCCTCTTTGTGCTTTTCTAAATCCTTCAGGAGAAGTACTTCCATTATTACTTCGATTTCTATCTTGGGCGACAATAACTACTGTTTGGCTTCCTAAATGCCCAATTCCGACAATAATACTTTCATCATCACGAAAAGATTTATCCCCGTGAATTTCAATAAAATCATTTAAAATTCGTATTATATAATCAGTGCTAGATGGCCGAGAGGTATGCCTAGATATTTGAACAGATTGCCAGCCGTCATGTTGTCTTGTCTTAATTGGGGGATAAAATTTTTTAGTTTTGGATTCTAGTTTATATTGTGCTGTAAGTAAATCTAATAAAGTACCGATTATTTTTTTTTGTTCTTTTCGATGTACTATTGCATCTATCATTCCATTTTCAAAATGAGATTCTGCAGTATTAATATTTTCGTTATCTGATTTAGACTCAACTTGTAAATGTCTAACAGGAGAAAACCCAATAATTGAACCAGGTTCAGCTAATATAATATCAGCTAAGTTAGCAAAACTTGCAAATGCTTGCCCTGTAGCAGGATTAGTTAAAATTGATATAAAGGGTAAGTTTTTCGATGCATGAGTTTGATGAGCAATAGTTGTTTTAGCCATTTGCATTAAAGATAATATTCCTTCTTGAAACCTTGACCCGCCACTTGATATTATAGATATAATAGGGAGTTTTAATTTAGATGCTTTTTCAAATCCTAACGCTACTTTTTCGCCAACTACAGAACTTATTGTTCCTCCCATGAATCCAAAGTCTAGAACTACTAAAATTACAGGATTTCCGTCTATAGAGCATTTCCCTGTTATTACAGCTTCAGATAACCCAGTTCTTGTTTGGTCTTTTATTAATCTTTCTTTATAAGAGATTTTTGAAGAGAATGAAATCGGATCAATCGATGTTAAAGATTGGTTGAATTCTTCAAAAGTATCCTCATCAGATAATAAATTAATTCTATGCCTAGCAGATATACTATAGTGAAAATTACATTTGTCACATACTCTGAATTCTTGGTATGAACTTGATTTGTTTAAATTAGAATTACATATCAAGCATAATTCGCGTAGATTTATTTCTTGAGGATCAATTTGTTCTTTATTTATTACAGAATTCAGTATTTTTATCAAATGATTATTCATTGGAATCAATCTTTCTTAAATGAAGGGCTTGATTTATATTAAAACATCTCTTGACTTAGGTCCATCTCCTGGACCTATTATTCCTTGGTCTTCTAATTCATCAATTAATCTTGCAGCTCTAGGATAGCCTATACGCAGTCTTCTTTGAAGTAAAGATGTAGATAATTTTTTATAATTTTTTGCTATTTCAATAGCTTTTTCAATTAATTCGTCAGAATCATTAGACGAATTGGTTGGAGATTTGGTTGTTGTAGATTCGTTTGCTGGGGTTAATATATCTATAAGAGGCATGTTTCCCCACGGAGTAGTTGTCCAAAAATTTACTATCTTTTCTACTTCATTATCAGATATAAATACTCCTTGTATTCTACTTGGTTTTGAAGCATTTATAGGTAAATATAACATGTCTCCTTTACCTAATAATTTTTCTGCACCCCCTGTATCTAAAATAGTTCTAGAATCTACTTGAGCAGTTACTCCAAAACTAATCCTACTAGGAAAATTTGCTTTAATTAATCCTGTGACTACATCTACAGATGGTCTTTGAGTTGCAACAATTAAATGAATTCCTGTTGCTCTTCCAAGTTGTGCTAGTCTACATATGGATTGTTCAACATCAAATGCAGCTGACATCATTAAGTCAGCTAATTCATCAACTACTACTAATAAGTAAGGCATTTGGGATTTTGTTTTTTTGTTATAAGTTTCAATATTTCTTACCCCTGATTCTTCTAATAATCTATATCTATCTAACATTTCCCTTATAGTTCCTTTTAGAAACCCTACAACTGCGTCAGTTTCTACCACTACTTTAGTTAATAAGTGAGGGATTCCATTATAAGGTGTAAGTTCAACCCTTTTTGGGTCTACTAATAATAATCGAATTTCTGCAGGAGATTTCTGTGTTATTAATCCAGATACAATTGTGTTTATGCATACACTTTTACCGCTTCCAGTTGCTCCTGCAATTAAAAGATGTGGCATTTTTGTTAAATCAATAACAACTGTTTCCCCACTACTATCCTTACCTAATGCAACAGGTAGAGCTGCATCCTTTTTTAAAGATTTAAATTCATTGCTTTCAATTAAAGATCTTAAAGTAACAATAGATGGTTTTGGATTTGGTACTTCTATTCCTACCTGCGCTTCTCCCATAACAGGATTTTCAAGTCGGATAGCTGGAGTTTTAAGTGCAAGTGCTAAGTCTTTTTCTCTAGATAGTATATGGTCAACTTTAACGCGTGTTTTGTTTTCAATCTTTACCATTATAGGTTTACCTGATTCATCTAATTCGGGGGTTCCTTGGGGTGTCATTTTTTTAGTTTGGCGGAATTTTCTAATCCAGCCTGGAATCAGACCGTACATAGTTACGGTAGGTCCTGGCTTGATTTGCCCAATTTCGACTTCTACACCATATTCTTGTAAAGTTCTTTGGATAGTCGTAGCAGTTTTATCTAAATCTTCCGTTTTCATAGGTTCTTCTACAGATTTTTTTAATGTTTCTATAGAAGGAAGATTCCATAAGAAATTTTTAGATATTGTCTGTGGAGAAAAATCACTATTTATAGGTTCTTCTGTGATCGAGTTAATATCAGTATTAGGGTTCCATAGTTTATTAAATTTGATGTTTGTGTTTTCAGGAGGGATTGTTTTTTTAAGATCTATATTTGATTGTTTTTCAGAAGAATTATCAATTGAAAAATTTTCATTTGAGTAAGTTTCATCTAGGTTTTCAGGATTAGATTTTATTTCATTCGTATTATTTAAAGTTGTATCGACTTTGAGTGTTTCTGATTCAATATTGGAGATATAATTTTGATTTTTATCATTAAAATTTTCATTAGATATACTTGGGTTTTTGCTGGTTTTCGATATATATAATTTGTTTACAAGAAGCAATGAGTTGATATAAATAAATATTGAAATATTAATTAATAAATTCAAAATTCTTTTGGTACTTTGCGGTGATACTAAGGCAATAGAGGTTAATAATAATAATGATAACTTTATTATTGCTAATAAGTTTTGTGATCCTATTATTAGTTTGCCAAAATCACCTCCTAAAGTCGTTCTGCCTTGTAATGTGAATGGACTTAATATTCCATTATAAGGAGAATAAAAACTCATAATACCTATTGTAAATAATAAGATCAATATTGTGGAAAATATTAATCTTATCTTTTTTAAATATAAGTAATGGGAATTTAATAAAAAAAAGATTGTTATAATTGAAAAAGTTATATTGACTAAGCTTATACCTGTATAAATTATTATATTATTTTTTAAATTAATTAAGAAAAAGGATATTTCTGAATAAAAAAAAGTTATTAAAAATGTAATTATGCCCATTATTATTAAGGTTGATATTCCTATGGATACTTTGTTTTTATATAAAGTATTAATAAGATGTAATGAGATAAATTTCACTGGAATTAAGCTCATAGTATCAGTCCTATATTTAAACTAGTCATTTAATTCTTATAATTATTGATTTAAATACTATTTTTAGGGTATTTGACTTAGTAAGACTAGGATGCTTGGGTTTAAATGCGATTCTTTTTTTATTTCAGCCTTAATCCCTTTTTCAATATTTTCTTTAATTTCATTTAACTTTAAATTATTTGGTTCTAAATTTTCTAGTATTACTTTGGTCTTTTTAGTAATTTTTATTATAAGTTCTTTTGAAATTTCTTCTTTTTTAAATCCTATATAGTCAATTTCTGGGTTATTAATTAATCGTCTATTTCTTTTATCAATATTTATTGATAAAGCTATAATGCCATTATGCGCAAGATCTTTTCGTTGCCTCAAAATAAATGGGTCTTCTGCCCAACTTTTCTTTGAACTAACTAATATACGATTTAATTCGATTGAACCTGTTTTCTTTCCAAATTCAGAATTTAGTTCAAGTATATCACCATCTTCTAGTATGAATATATTTGATTTTAAAACACCCATTGATTCAGCTATTTTAGCGTGATGCACGAGGTGTCTATATTCTCCATGAACTGGTATAAAAAATCTAGGTTGAATAAGACTTAGCATAGTTTTGAGTTCTTCTTTACTAGCATGACCATGTACATGTACATTTGCTGTTTTTGAATGCAAAACATTTGCTTCAAGACGAGATAAATTATTAATTGTTTCTGATACAGGCACTTCATTGCCAGGAATAGGAGAAGATGAAAGTATTACAGTATCTCCTGGAATTATTTTAATATCATTGTGATTACCTTGGCTGATTCTTGATAGTGCAGAAGTTGGTTCTCCTTGGGCTCCTGTTGCTAATATGATTATTTCATTAGGTTTTAATTTCATTGATTCCTTCGATGAAATAATCATGTCTTTGGGGATATCTAAATAGCCCATTTTAATAGACATTTTGATATTATTATTCATACTGCGTCCAACAATAGTTATTTTCTTTTTATACTCCTTAGCAATGTTTATAATAGTTTGAATTCTTGGTATTAAAGATGCAAAAGTTGCTACTATTATCCTCCCTTTTGCTTCGTTGATGTACCTATTTAAAGATATACTAAGATTTTTTTCAGAATCATTGTATCCTTCAACTTCTGCATAAGTAGAATCAGACATTAATAGTAATGTCTTTTTTTCAGCTATTCTTGATAACTCTTTGAAATCAGATCTAGCTCCATATTCAGGAGTATGGTCAAATTTAAAATCTCCAGTGTGTATTATTTGGCCTATAGGGGTATTTATAGAAATACCCATAGCATCTGGTATAGAATGGCATACGTTAAAGAATTCAATTTCAAAATTTCCTATTCGTAATAGTTTTCCAGGACTTATCACATTCAATTTTGTTGTCTTTAATAATCCGTGTTCACGTAATTTCCCTGAAATTAGTGCATTAGAAAACCTAGATGAATATATAGGGACATTTAATTTAGGAATTATATATGGTAATGCTCCTATATGGTCTTCGTGTCCGTGAGTAATTAATATCCCGCGTATTTTGAATGAATTTTCTATAAGGTAATTAATATCAGGTATTATTAAATCAACTCCAAACATATCATTAGAAGGAAATTCAATACCAGCATCTATTATTAGTATTTCATTTTTATATTCAATAGCTAAAAGATTTTTACCTATTTCTCCTAGTCCACCGAAGGGAATTATTTTGATAGGAATTTGTTTCATATTGTTACTTATAATAATTTGAGTTGTTTTTATTTATTATTGTTTAGTTTTTAGTTGAATTATTTATGATATCTTTTATTTTATTGAAATCACATAGCATTGTAGTTTTTAGATTTGGATTATATAGTGCTGCTGCAGGGTGATAAACTGGATATAAATGAAACTCACCCCATTTTTTTATATGGCCACGGTTTTTACTTAAATTTTCATTTGGGAAAAACTTATTAAATGAATGCCTTCCTAAAGAAACTATTAATCTAGGATTTATAAGGTTTAGTTGTATATCTAAAAATTTTCTACAGGAAGAGATTTCCTCTGGGAGCGGATCTCTATTGTTTGGAGGTCTACATTTAACTAAGTTTGTAATATATATATCATTTCTAGAAAGGTTTATTGAATTTAGAAGCTTATCTAATAATTTTCCTGACGGGCCAACAAATGGGCGTCCCAATTTGTCCTCTTTTGCTCCAGGTGCTTCTCCTATAAAAACTATCTTAGAATTCGAAGAACCCTCCCCAGGAACTGTATTAGTTCTGTTTTGCGATAGGACACAACTTGTACATCTAGAAATTGATTCATAAACAGATTGAATAGTATCATTATTGTTGTTCAGGGGATACGTAGTATCAATCAATATAAATAAGCCTTAAATGTGTATGGTCCATAATGATTGTATGTTAGCAGGAGAAATATTGATCGTCAATAATATATTCAAGCTATAGAGATTTGTTGACTTTTCTTTTGGTTGATATACTTACTAATGTTAGGGGAGATTATGACTCGTTTAGTAGGTATTATAGGGAATCCATTAGCACATTCTATTTCGCCAATTTTTCAACAAGCTGCATTTGACTTTTTAAAACTACCTATTCAATATAAAATTTGGGAAACTCGTCCTAGTGAATTTAAATTGAATATCCAAAACTTACGTAGCTTTGAATATTTAGGAGCAAATATTACAATTCCTTATAAAGAGCAAGTTATTCAATATGTGGATGACTTAGATTCTAAAGCTAGACTAATTGGAGCCATTAACACTATTGTAAAACGGGATAATAAATTAATTGGTTACAATACAGATGCGTTTGGTTTTATAAATTCTATAAGATCTAATAGCAATTTTAATTTTAAAGATAAGAAAATATTGATTCTGGGAGCGGGGGGTGCAGCTCGTGCTGCTGCATTTTCTATGATTGATGAAGAAATTATGTCTTTAACAATAGCAAATAGAACATTAAAAAGAGCAAGTGATTTAGCAGATAATTTGTCTGGATTTATCAATGTAGATATTTCAGATTTAAAGTCTCCAGTTTTCGAAGAATCAGTAAGGAAATCTAATTTAATAGTAAATGCTAGTTCAGTTGGTATGGCGCATACAATTTTGGAAAATAAAAATTTAATTATTGCAGATTGGATTTCCCCAGGCAGCTTAATTTTTGATATGGTATATAATCCGCTTATTACTCCCTTAATTAAGGAGGCAAAAAAAGCTGAAGCTGAAGTGATTAGCGGCTTATCAATGCTAATATATCAAGGAGCTGAATCTTTTAAATTATGGACTGATGAAGAAGCTCCAATCCAAATTATGGCTGAGGCAGCTGAGTTGGTATTGAAATAAAGTTATTCTATTTAGGGATTTAATTTTGTAGAGGATTAGAATTGATTAAACAGGCTATTTTCATTATAGGTTTTTCTGGATCTGGCAAAACCACTGTTGGATTAGAGGTGTCTAGATTACTTGAATGGGAATTTATAGATATAGATCAACACATTGTTGATCAAATTAATAAACCAATTCAAGAAATTTTTAAATTAAATAACGGAGAGCAATATTTTCGTGAACTTGAAAAATCTACTTTAAAAGAAATATTACAATCAAAAAATCAAGTTATTTCAACAGGAGGAGGAATAATTTTAGATAAAGAGAATTTAAAATTCATGTTAGATAACGGATATGTTATTTGCTTAGATGCTGATCCTGCGACTATTTTGAATCGTTTAACTTTAGAATCATTGTCTCAAAAGAATATAGTTAGACCATTACTAAATTCTAATAGACAATTAGAGAAGATTATTGAATTAAAAAATCAACGTGACTATATATATAGAAAAGCAGATTATATTATTAAGACAGATTATCTAACTCCATTAGAAGTTTCTAATGAGATAATTAAAATATGGCAATACATATCTAGTTAAAATAATATTAGAGGTGATAATTGGATAATAGCAATAAAATAAATATATTGACTAGCTCGGGGAAATACCCTGTATTTGTTGGGTGGGATATTTTGGATAAAATATTAGATTGTGTGAAAATAATAAAAGGAGTCAATACAATATTTATAATATCTGATCAAGGATCTTTTCAATATGCTATGAAACTTAAAAATATTTTGGAGAAACATGCGATTTTAGTAGAATTATATTCTATTGATTCTGGTGAAGAGAATAAGAATCTTGAAACAGTAATTAAAATATATAACTGGTTATCAAAATTAAAAGCTGAAAGACGAAATTTATTAATTGGTGTTGGGGGAGGAGTTGTTGGAGATTTATCAGGATTTATTGCAGCAACTTATTTAAGAGGGTTATATTTTGGACTGGTACCTACAACTTTGTTGGCTATGGTTGATTCTTCAATAGGAGGCAAAGTTGCTGTTGATTTAGAAAATGGTAAGAATTTAGTGGGGGCATTTTATCAGCCGAAGTTTGTATTGAATGATATTGAAACATTAGATACGCTTCCAAAAAGAGAATTCATATCAGGCTGGGCTGAAGTTATTAAACATGCATTAATATTTGACTTGACACTTTTTGAACATTTTGAAAAAAATTATAAAAATATTAAAAAAGGAAATAAAAATACTATAGAGCTAATTAGAAGGAGTATTGAGTTGAAAGCGAATTGTGTTTCTGGTGATGAAAAAGAAACTAAAGGTCATAGAATATTATTAAATTATGGACATACTATTGCTCACGCATTAGAATCTTTAACCGGCTATTCTAAATATTTACATGGTGAAGCTGTAAGTATTGGTATGATGGGAGCTGCTTATATTAGTGAAAGTTTAGGGCTTATTTCATCTGAAGTAGTTAATCGACAAAAGCTTTTATTAGGAAATTTTGGATTGCCAATCAAAATACTTGAAAAAATAAATATTAATTTATTACTAGATATAATGCAATCAGATAAAAAAACTGTAGATAATTCTATAAATTGGGTTGTTTTAAATAATATTGGTTCAGCTTCAATATCTAATTCAGTTTCGAGAGAGATAGTGTTATTAAGCTTGGATAAATTAATATATACAAATTGATTTTAAGAATTAAATGAATTTTTTCGAATTAAACTCACAAGATGGTAAAGCTAGAGCAGGGACATTAAATACCCCTCATGGGACTATAAATACACCCGTATTTATGCCAGTAGCTACTCAGGGGACTGTTAAAGCAATTGGAGTTGATGATTTAAATCAAATTGGTGCGCAAATTATACTTGCTAATACATATCATTTGTATTTGAGGCCAGGATCTCAAGTGATAGATAAATTTTCAGGTCTTCATAATTTTATTAGTTGGGACAAGTCTATTCTTACAGATAGCGGAGGTTTTCAAGGATTTAGTCTTGCACATTTAAGAAAAGTAACTAAGGATGGATTTGTTTTTAAGTCACATATTGATGGATCAATATTTAGATTTAATTATGCAGATGTTATTGAATTTCAAAATATATTAGGATCAGATATAATAATGCCTCTTGATATTTGTGGTCCAGTATCACAAACTAAATCACAAGTAGAAGAGTCAATGATTTTAACAAATGAATGGATTGCTAGATCTAGGCAAATACATACCCGTTCAGATCAAGTTATGTTTGGTATAGTTCAAGGGGGTATGTATCAGGATCTTCGCAAGATTTGTGTTGAAAATATGGTTGATTTATCATTGCCTGGTTATGCTATAGGCGGGCTAAGCGTAGGTGAAGATATTGAATTGATGTATCAAATTGTTGACTATACAGCTAATATTTTACCTTCAAATTCCCCACGTTATTTAATGGGAGTTGGTTCTCCAGAGAATCTAGTTGAATGTATTTCAAAAGGTGTAGATATGTTTGATTGTGTTTTACCTACTCGGATAGCTCGTAACGGGGCATTGTTTTTAGACTCAGGTAGGATAAATATTACAAATGCTATTTTTAAGTATGAGGATAATCCGATTGACTTAAATTGTGATTGTTATACTTGTAGCAAATATTCTAGAGGATATATTCACCATTTATTTAGATCAAAAGAAATTCTAGCTTATAGACTCGCTTCCATACATAATTTAAGTTTTATATTTAAATTAATGTATGAAATTAGAGAATCTATAGTCATTGGTGAATTCAGTAAATTTAAAAAAGAGTTTTTATCTAAATATAATTCTTCAAATAAATTAGTTCAAATTACACAAAAAAAGAAGTGGATTGAGGCACAGCAACGAAAAAGTAGAATTAAATTTGATTAACTAAAATAAAAATCTTAATTCCCTCCAGCGACAGCTGGTACTATACTTAATTCATCTCCTGATTTAGTTTTTGTATCTAATCCATCTAAAAATCTAATATCTTCGCCATTTACAAATATATTTACAAAGCTTTTGAGCTCTTTGTTTTCATCATAAATCCTAGCTTGAAAACCAGGGAATTTTTTTTCTAATTCCTCTATTACTTCGGCTAAAGAAGATCCTGATGTTGATACTTTGTCGAGTCCATTGGTTATTTTTCTTAAAGGTGTTGGTATGCGTACCGTAACGCTCATTTATTTACTCCTGATTTTTTAAATTTTAATTATTTCTTCGAAAGATTTGTAAGTTGGCTTTATTTCGTCATATTCAACTGTATCTTCTACTATCTCTTGAGTTTTTAATCCATTGCCAGTAATAAATGCTACAGTTATATCCTCGGAGTTAATTTTATTTTTTTTAACTAGGCTTCTTAGTGAGGATATAACTACTCCTCCAGCTGTCTCTGTAAATATGCCTTCAGTTTCAGCAAGAAGTTGAATGCATTCACTTATTTCTTCTTCAGGTGCTGCAATTGCGCTACCTGAAGAATCTTTTAAGGTTTTTAGGGCAAATGGACCAGAAGCAGGGTTTCCTATAGCTAGTGATTTTGCAATAGTATTAGGTTTAATTGGGGTTACTTGAGTTTCTTTATTATTAAATGCTTTAACTATTGGAGAACATCCTTCAGGTTGAGCTAAATGCATTTTAGTGTTAACTTTTTCAATTAATCCAACATCTTTCATTTCCATTAAACCTTTCCAGATTTTAGTATGTAATTCTCCGGATGCTGCAGGTACTACGCAATGGGCTGGAGCTTTCCAGTTTAATTGTTCTGCAACTTCGAATCCTAGAGTTTTACTTCCTTCGGCATAGTAGGCTCTCATGTTTATATTTACAAAGGCCCATTTAAAATTGTCTGCTAATTCACTACATAGACGATTTACCTCATCATAGTTTCCGTCAACTGAAATTAGCCTTGCTCCGTATATAGAAGATCCAATAATTTTACCTTTTTCTAATCCTTTAGGAAAAAAAACGTAGCTTTTCATTTTAGCTTTTGCTGCATGTGCCCCAACAGAGCCCATTAAGTTTCCGGTTGATACGCAAGCTAAAATTTTAAAGTCAAATTCTAGTGCTTTTGCAGTTGTTACAGCTACAGGGCGGTCTTTGAAAGAATACGAAGGGTTTACACTGTCATTTTTAATATATAGATTTTTTAGTCCTAATAGGGCTCCAAGATTTTTAGCATGGATCAATGGAGTAAAGCCTGTTCCTATATCTATAGCGTTTTCAAGTGAAACAGGTAAGAATTGGTGATATCTCCATATGTTTAGAGGCCCATTTGATATTGAACTTCTAGTTACTGATCGAGATATTTTTTCATAATCATAGCTAACTTCTAGTGGGCCAAAACATAATTCACATACATTAATTGGATCAATTGGATATTGATTATTGCATTGCTTACAAGTCAAACACTTTACATAAGACAAAACTATACTCCAAAAATGAATTTATGGATAAACTAATAAGATATGTGTGAATATAAGCTTTATCGTAGCAATCTACTTGAATTATTGTCAAGGATTAGGTAGTTATTTATAAGATTTGTTTTTTTTCTAATATTTTAGCAAGTTTTCTTATTCCTTCATATATCTCTTTTGGACTGTTGTACCCAAAACATAAACGAGCACAATTTTTACCATCTTTAAAATCAGGAGCAAATAAGTTCCCAGGTTGAAATCCTACACCTGATTTTAAAGATTCTTCTTGTACTAATGATAGATCAATATTTGAAGGCATTTTTAACCATATATATAGCCCGCCATCAGGATTTGACCATTCAGCCTTTGATCCGAAATTCTCACCAAGTGCTGCCAGCATTGCGTCGCGTTTTTTTATTAGAATATTATTGATTAATTTAATATGTTTAGCTAAGTAGTTTATTCCATATCTGTGAATTGCAATTGCAGCAAATTGATTAACTCCGCCTCCACTCTTTATTGCATTAATTCTGTCTAGAAATTCGGGTTGTGCAATTAGATAACCTAGTCTTAAACCAGGTGCAATAATTTTCGAAAAGGATCCAACATATATTACATGTCCTAACTTGTCTAGAGAATAAATAGCCGGTACAGAAGTTTCAGTAAAATTTATATCTGCATAGCAATCATCTTCTACAATTGGGATCTCATGTATTTTAGAAATTTCAAGTAATTTAATTCTTCTATTAATTGGATTAATTGTTCCGAGAGGATTTTGAAATGTGGGTATTGTGTAAATGAATTTAGGGGTTTTATTATCATTTTTAATCTTTATTATTGATTTATCTAATTCTTCAGGAATCATTCCATTATGGTCACATTTAACAGGAATTATTTTTGCTTGAAATCTTCTAAGTATTGATAATGTGCCTGAGTATACAAATTCTTCCGTAAATACAACATCATTAGGATTTAGTAATGCTTCAGCAATCATATATAAATGCTCGCCTGAGCCATTTCCAAGTATTATATTTTCATAATCAGTTTCAATTTGCCTGTCAGCTAACACTTTTTCTGCAACGAATTTTCTTAAAGGTAGATATCCTTGAGGATGGGGGTATATTGCTAAACTTTCCCCTTCTGCATTTAATCCTAGAGTCAAGCTTTCAATTAATTCTTTTATAGGTAAAGAACCCGGATCAGGATAAGCAACAGCAAAATCATATTTGCCTCTTAAAGCTGGGGGGCGTAATTTTCCTGGAGGCGTTGATTTTGAATATAATGATTCAAAAGAGAAATTGCTGGATTCTGGCATATAAATATCCTCTCTAAATAAAATTAATTACGGTTCTAAAGAAATACGTATACGTTTATTAATTTTTCCTTTAGATTCGTGCCCCACTATTTTTATTATTCCTACTTCGTTTGTATTGTTAACATGAGTTCCTCCATCAGCTTGTAAGTCTAGTCCCACTATATCTATAGTTCTTATTTCAGTTACTTCGGCGGGTATCAAGTTTACTTTGGTACGTATTAAAGAGGGGATCTTTAATGCTTGAGGTCTATTTAAAGACCCTATTTGAATTTCCAGAGAATCTTCAACTTCCTTATTTATTAAAAATTCTAGGTTTCGTACAAAATCTGTAGAGATATGGTTCAATTCAAAATCCATTCTAGCTGATAACGGTTGCATATTTCCGCCTGTTACGGGTGCTCCATAATCTCGGAAAATTACTCCACATAATATGTGAGCAGCTGTATGGGTACGCATTAATTGATATCGTCTTTCCCAGTTTATAAAACCCTTTATTTTGGTACCGCTTGAAGGGGTATTACCAGATTTTGCATTGTGAATTATCAAATTGTCTCTGCGGAATACTTTATCAATATCAATCAGTAATTCATTTACAGAGATTATTCCTGTATCACAAGGTTGCCCTCCCCCACCAGGGTAAAAAGCTGTCTGATCTAAAATAATTTCATTATTATTTGAACTGATTACTGTTGCTTCAAATTTTTTAATATAACTATTGAAATTATATAGAAGATCAGTCATACATTCTTTCTAGCAGTTTAGGTTTAGATTATTTTATCTTTCAATGCTAAAATATATTATCATAAAATATATAAATATGATTTTTATGAAATCCAGAAGGAATATTATAAATAATGGTTAAAGGAAGAACTGAATATGATATCGCTATTATAGGAGCAGGAATATTGGGTCTTGCTATTGCTATGAGGTTAACAGAAAAATTTCCAAGTAAAAAAATAATTGTTATAGAGAAAGAATCTGATGTTGCCGTTCACCAAACTGGACATAATAGTGGAGTTATTCATGCAGGTATATATTATTCCCCTGGTTCACATAAAGCTAATTTTTGTTCAGAGGGTTCAAAATTATTACGTGAATTTGCAGATAAACATGATATTAAATATGAGATGTGTGGAAAAGTAATAGTCGCTTCTAATAAAGATCAAGTTCCTATTCTTAATGATTTTTATAAAAGAGGAACTGATAACGGGGCATTAGGGTTAGAGCTTATTGATAGAAATAGATTAAATGAGCTGGAGCCGCATGTGTCAGGTGTAAAAGCGATTTGGTCTCCTAATACAGGTATTATAGATTTTAAAGAGGTTACTAATAAATATTGTTTAGTAATGAAAGAAAATGGGGGCGATATAGTTTTTGACTCAAGTGTAGAAAAAATTGATAAGTTAGATGGTAAGCATTATATACAAACAACCTCGGGTGAAATTGTATGTAAAAGGTTAATTAATTGTGCCGGATTATATTCTGACAAAATAGCTTTGATGGATGGAGAAAACATTGGAGTTAAAATTGTTCCTTTTAGAGGAGAATATTGGTCTTTGAAGCCTGAAAGCCAATATTTAGTTAATGGATTAATTTACCCATTGCCAGACCCTAGAATGGTTTTTTTGGGTGTACATTTTACAAAACGTATTAATGGCACTGTAGAAGCTGGCCCAAATGCTGTATTAGGTTTTTCCAGAGAAGCATATGGAAAATTAGATTTTAATGTTAAAGAAGCATTGGATGTTTTTACATTTTCAGGATTTTGGAAAATGGCATTTAAATACTGGAAAATTGGCTTATATGAGCAATATAGGTCTTTAAGCAAAAAATCTTTTGTTCGTTCTTTGCAAGAACTAATCCCAGAAATATCAGAAAATGATTTAGGTCATCAAGGTTCAGGAGTTAGGGCGCAGGCAATAGATATGAAAGGCAATCTTTTACAAGATTTTAAGATAGCTCAATCTAAGGATGCTGTGCATATACTTAATGCTCCTTCTCCTGGGGCATCTTCTTCTTTGGCAATAAGCAACTATGTTATTGGATTAGTTGATCAATTTATTGATTGATAATACTTATTATCATGTGTATAAGTGTATTGACTGAATTTTAGTATAGTTATATAGTTAAACGATCGCCAGAAAATTTATGTATTTATGATAATTATGTAAATATATATCTGACTGATGTTTTGTACTTTAACAATTGGATAGTGGAAGGAAACCGTTAATTTCTTTTAGAAGAAATTACATAAATTATATTAGAGTTTGATCCTGGCTCAGGACAAACGTTGGCGGTGCGTTTAATGCATGCAAGTTGAACGGTCAATCTCGGACTTGTCCGAGTGAGATAGTGGCAAACGGCTTAGTAACGCGTAGGTAACTTACCCTTAAGAGGGGGATAAATTCGAGAAATCGGACCTAATACCCCGTAATTTTTATTTGATGTTGCAGATAAAAGAAAGGCTATCAGTTCGCTGGTAGTTGCTTTAGGAGAGGCCTGCGTCCTATCAGGTAGTTGGTAAGGTAAAAGCTTACCAAGCCTAAGACGGGTAGCCGGTGTGAGAGCACGATCGGCAAGAGGGGGACTGAGACACGGCCCCCACTCCTACGGGAGGCAGCAGCAGGGAATCTTGCGCAATGGGCGAAAGCCTGACGCAGCGACACCGCGTGGAGGATGAAGGCCTTCGGGTTGTAAACTCCTTTTATCGAGGAAGAGAATGGACGGTACTCGATGAATAAGGTTCGGCTAACTACGTGCCAGCAGCCGCGGTAATACGTAGGAACCAAACGTTGTCCGGATTTACTGGGCGTAAAGGGCGTGTAGGCGGTTTATTAAGTCTTATGCGAAATCTCATGGCTCAACCAAGAGAAGATATAGGATACTGATAGACTTGAGTTCAGCAGAGGAAAGCGGAATTCCCGGAGTAGTGGTGACATGCGTAGATACCGGGAGGAACACCAGAGGCGAAGGCGGCTTTCTGGGTTGAAACTGACGCTGAGGCGCGAAAGCATGGGTAGCAAACCGGATTAGATACCCGGGTAGTCCATGCCCTAAACGATGGATACTAGGTGTAGAAGGTATCGACCCCTTCTGTGCCGTAGCTAACGCGTTAAGTATCCCGCCTGAGGAGTACGGTCGCAAGGCTAAAACTCAAAGGAATTGACGGGGGCCCGCACAAGCAGCGGAGCGTGTGGTTTAATTCGATGATAAGCGAAAAACCTTACCAGGGCTTGACATGCTTTTGTAAACCCATGAAAATGGGTCCTCCTTCGGGACAGATGCACAGATGTTGCATGGCTGTCGTCAGCTCGTGCCGTGAGGTGTTGGGTTAAGTCCCGCAACGAGCGCAACCCTTGTCGTTAGTTACTTTTTCTAGCGAGACTGCCTCTTACAAAGGGGAGGAAGGTGGGGACGACGTCAAGTCATCACGGCTCTTATGTCCTGGGCTACACACACGCTACAATGGTCGGTACAAAGGGTTGCCAAAGAGCGATCTGGAGCTAATCCCATAAAGCCGATCTCAGTTGGAATCGTAGGCTGAAACTCGCCTGCGTGAACGTGGAGTTGCTAGTAACCGTAGGTCAGCACACTACGGTGAATACGTTCCCGGGCCTTGTACACACCGCCCGTCAAGTGATGGAAGTTGGCAACACTTGAAGTCATTTAGCTAACCTTGATTTATCATGGAGGCAAATGCCGAAAGTGGGGCTAGTGACTGGCACTAAGTCGTAACAAGGTAGCTGTACCGGAAGGTGCGGCTGGATCACCTCCTTTCTAGGGAGTAGAAGTGTTCTTTATAGAATACTTCAGGTCGATCGTCAGAATAGGTTACGATAAAAATTAAGTTGAGCATGACTCTTTTATTAGAGGGAGTTCCTTAATATTATAAAATTACCTTATAAACGCTGGCGTGTTTATTTGAATTTTTTTCCTTCCACTATCCAGTTGTTAAGGTCAGCTTCCTGGGGCTGTAGCTCAGTTGGGAGAGCACCTGCTTTGCAAGTAGGGGGTCAGGAGTTCGAGCCTCCTCAGCTCCACCATCTTTTTTGTATTTAAAATCAGTGTTTTTATTAAATTTTCCAACTTTGACAGAACAGTAAAAACACGTTTTGTAACAATATTAGTCTAAAGTCTTGATTTGTTGACATTTTAAATATAATGCCTTTTTCTTATTTTAATTACCCTTCTGTTTTGATTTTTATCTTAAATTTTACTCACTATTACTATCCTCTTGAAAACATTATTTGTCTGATATTTAGAAAAATGGATTTGTTTAAACTAATCCCCTATTCTTTTTATAAAAGAGCTTATTTATAATTTTATATTTAAACTTAAATGGCTTATAATATCTCTAAGATAATCTAAATTGAGATTTATACTTGATTAGGTTTAATTAGTCAGGTAGTTTTACTCTTGGAAATACCTTATATTTCAAATTATAATATCTATACTAATTTGGTAAATGACATCTATCAAGGAACTGGTCAAGAAGGGGGGCCTTCTTGCTCGGCAGATGGAAGTAAAATACTTTTTTCATCTAATAATATTGAAGAGAATGGTGGCGGAGGGCTGACTCTATATACTATTGGTGTTGAATATTAGTAAAGAAGTCTAAATTGAGATTCATTCAAATATACAAATCTATGGTTTTGATATTTTATTTATATTTGAATATAGTTCAGTTTTAGATATTGCCCCTACCCATCTAGTTTTTATAATACCTTCTTTATTTATAAAAAATGTTACAGGTAGACCTATTACTCCATAATCTATTGTGATTCTTCCATTTAAGTCCATTCCATTTGGGTAAGTGATATTATATTTTTCAATATAATATTTGGCTTCAACTTCAGTATCTTGTATGTTTATACCAATAAATTTTATTTTTTGATTACTATATTCTAAATGAGTTTTTTCGAGTAATTCAGATTCCTCTCTGCAAGGGGGGCACCAAGAAGCCCAAAAATTAAGAATAATTGGATTGCCTATATATTCTGAAAGAATTATTTTGTTAGAATTTTTAATTGAAAGTAATTCAAAATCGGGTGCTTTTTCCCCTACTCTGGTGAATCCACTTCTACTGGTAGTTGATTTATTGTTTGTAAGGCCTATAGCAAATAAAGTAATAATAGCAATTATTACTGATCCTGCAATTATAATTAAAGGGATTTTAATTTTTTTTCTCATTATTGTTAATTCCTAGAGTTATAAAAACTGATTTTTAATTTATTTAAATATGTTTATTTTAAAAGAGCATTATCAAATATTCAATTTTTTATAGAATTCAAATTACTTAATGTATTATTATTAAGATAGTTAGTTAATTGTCAATTATATAATAGATTATAAATTTTAGAGGATGTAAATTATGAACACTATTCAAAAAGTTCAACTCCTTGGCCAATCAATTTGGTACGATAATATAAATAGAGAATTAATAAATAATGGTTATATAAAAAATTTATTGGACAATGGAGTTACTGGACTTACTTCAAATCCTACATTGTTTGAAAAAGCAATATCTGCTGGTAATTCCTATGACAATGATTTATTGGCATTATCAAAATCAGGCTTGTCAACTGAGGAAATTTTTGAATCTTTAGCTATTAAGGATATTGAAAATGTAGCTGACTTATTATTTCCTATATATAAAACAACTGATAAAAAAGATGGTTATGTTTCTTTAGAAGTTAATCCTAACCTTGCTTATGATATTAATCATACTATTATAGAAGCAAAAAGAATATTTAATAAATTAAATCGTCCTAATATTATGATAAAAATACCAGGTACAAATGAAGGGGCCATTGTATTAAAAGAATTGATTTCTGAAGGGATAAACATTAATGTAACCTTGATTTTTTCACAAGAGGCATATTCTAAAATTCGAGAAAGTTATCTGTTAGGTCTTGAGGCCTTTGCCAGAAAGGGTGGTGATTTATCTCAAGTGCATTCTGTAGCTTCATTTTTTATTAGTAGAGTAGATACCGTAATAGATAATCAACTTAATGCTCTGCCACCTTCATTTGATAAAATTAGACGAAAATTATTAAACTGCCTAGGAGTGAGTAATGCAAAAATTGCTTATGAATCATTTAATAGAACGTTTAGTTCAAAAAGATTTGAATTTCTCTTGTCAAAAGGAGCAAATATTCAAAGACCTCTGTGGGCTAGTACTAGTACTAAAAATCCTGATTTGAGTGATGTTTTATATTTAGATTCCTTAATTGGCGAAAATACAGTTAATACAGTACCAGATAATACATTAAAAGCTTTTCTTGATCATGGATCATCTATTCCTGTTTTAAAAGAAAATATTGCTAAAGCAAAAGAAAATGTTGATTTACTAGAACAATTAGGAATAGATTTGAAAGAATCTCTCGATCAATTATTAGTTGATGGCATTAAATCTTTTACTGATTCATATAATAAATTAATAGTTAATATTGAAGCTAAAATCAAAAGCTTGAATTAAAGGTGTAAAATGTCTTGGAAAAATAATTTCAATGAAAATTTAAATTATTTATCGGATCAAAATGTTATAAACCGCATTTGGTCTAAGGATTATAGTTTATGGAACTTTAATTATAATATTGATAGATTAGGATGGCTTGATGTATTAGATTTCATGATTAAACAGATTGATTATATTAATGATATAAAAAACGAGATCTGGAACGAAGGTTTTAATCAAATAGTATTACTAGGTATGGGAGGTAGTAGTTTAGGTGCAGAAGTAATTTGTAATGTATGTGAATTAGAAGATGGAAATCCAAATCTGATCGTGATTGATACAATGATACCAGAGAGTATCAATCAAATAGTAGAAAAAATAGATTTAGAAAGATCATTTTTTATAATTGCATCTAAATCTGGATCTACATTAGAGCCATTACTTTTATATAAATTCTTTAAAGATAAATTAAAAAAAATCATTGATGATGAAAAAGAATTAGGTAATCGATTTTTAGCTATTACAGATGAGGGAACATCATTGTCAGATTTAGCATTGAAAGATAAATTCCGTCATGTTTTATATAATCCTTCAAATATAGGAGGTAGATATTCAGTACTGTCTTATTTTGGATTAATTCCTGCTGCATTATGTGGTGTAAATATTGAATGTTTGTTAAAGAGAGCAATATCTATAAAAGAAGAATCTCAACTAATATCTGTAAATGATAACAAAGCAGCTTCATTAGGAGCTTATATAGCAGCTATGGCTGCCTCTGGGAAAGATAAATTAACGTTGGTTATATCAGGAAAAGTGAAAAAATTTGGCCTATGGCTTGAACAATTAATAGCTGAAAGTTCTGGTAAAGATGGAGTTGGGTTGATTCCAATATATGATGAACCATTAGTTTCCCCAGAACTTTATTCTAATGATAGGTTTTTTGTTTATATTAATATTGAAGATGATAATGAGTTGGATTTGTCAATTCAAGAATTTGAAGATTATGGACTTCCGGTAATTAAGTTTGAATTAAAAGATAAGTATGATATAGGAGAAGAGTTTTTTAGATGGGAATTTGCTACAGCATTATTAGGAATGTTTTTAAATATTAATCCTTTTGATCAACCAAATGGTCAATTATCCAAAGATATTGCTGCTAGATTTTTATTAGAAGATATTAGTTCTTTAGATAATGATTTACCATATTCTTTTTCATCTTTAAGTAAAATGTTGTCTACTTCTCAACCTAATAATTATTTAGCAATTATGGCATATATTCATAATAGTGAGGAATCAAATCAAATATTACAATCATTTAGAAAGAAAATAGTTAGTGATTTTGGAATAGCTACTACTTTGGGTTATGGGCCAAGAGTTTTACATTCAACAGGCCAACTACATAAAGGTGGACCTAATTCAGGTTTGTTTATACAAATTACAGAAAGTAATATTAAGTTAGATTTCGATATTCCAGAAGAAAATTATTCTTTTGGTAAATTTGTCTATTCACAAGCATTTGGAGATAGATTAGCTTTAGCTTTGAATGCTAGAAAAGTTATTCACATTGATATAGGTAAGGATATTTTATCATTGAAAGATATGAAATAAACTGAATTACATCTATTCGCATATACTAATTGTTTAACTTAAACTAGTGTTATTTTTTTACTTAGTATATAATCAATAAGTGACAAGCATTTTGATTTCCAATGATTAGTTGTCTAGTTTATGAATTTGTTTTTCAATATAAGAATTTTTTTACATATGAATCTAGATTTTTCATTTAAAAAACTACCTCCAACATATATTACATTAATAGTTATTTTTATTATTTTTATTATGCTATTACCATTACTATATTTATTAATGAGAGTAATTGATGTTAACCCAGAAATATTAAACATATTTTTTAGTATGAACTATCTATATATTATAATAAGGTCTTTATTATTAATGGTACTTGTATCATTAATAACTTTATTTATTGCATTACCTTTAGCCTGGATTAATGTTCGAATGGTATTACCATTACCCAATGTTTGGGCAGTTTTATTATCATTACCCTTAGTTATACCAACTTATGTAGGAGCTTTTATATATTCTTCACTATTAGGTCCTAAAGGAGTTTTACAGGATTTATTAGAAGTATTATTTGGAGTAAATAAATTACCTGATATACATGGTTTGTTTGGTGCAACTTTAGTGTTATCTTTATTGAGTTTTCCATATTTGTTTTTGATTTTAAAGAGTTCAATTACTAATTTAGATTCTACTTTAATTGAGTCTTCAAGACTATTAGGTTATGGCCCAACTAAAACATTCTTTAAAGTTTCATTACCACAGTTACGCCCTTCGATTATAGCAGGGACCCTATTTGTTTCTTTATATACGCTATCAGATTTTGGAGCTGTTTCTTTAATGAGATATAATACAATTACATGGGCTATTTACCAGCAATATCAATCAATAATAGATCGTTCTCTGATATCTTTAATATCTTTAGCATTAGTCTTTATAGCCGTAATTATTTTATTTGTAGAATCAAGATTTAGAAGTAAAAGTAAATATTATAAGATTGGAACGGGCACTAGTGCAAAGCATAAAAAAACAGACTTAGGAATCTGGAAGATACCTGTCATATTTCTTTTTAGCTCTATAGTATTTGTTTCTTTAATATTACCTTTATCAGTATTATTTTTCTGGTTAATTAGAGGGTTATTAGCAGGGGAATCTTTAATGTTTATTTGGGTACTAATATATAATTCTTTATTATTATCAATTGTGACCTCTATAGCTACTGTATTCTTTGCTATGTGTATGGCAATAGTTTTAGTTAGATATAATTTAGCTATTAATAAATATTTAGAAATAATAAGTTTAGCCGGTTATGTATTACCAGGAGTAGTAGTAGCAATTTCTTTAGTATATTTTGGAATTAATTTTTTTGGCTTTATTTATCAAACAAAAATTTTATTAATAATTGCATGTGTCATTTTAGCTTTTCCTGTAGCATTAGGAAATTCTAAGGCAGTACTTTTACAAATTAATCCTGAAATAGAAGATTCAGCAAAACTACTTGTTAAAAATTACTGGTCTGTGATCATATATATACTTATTCCTATTATGAAAACAGGTCTCATTATGAGCCTAGCAATGGTTTTTCTACTGACAATGAAAGAACTTCCAGCCACATTGATTTTAGGCCCTTTAGGATTTGAAACTTTAGCTACATCAATATGGAACTCCGCTTCTGAAGCTTATTTCGCTCGTGCTGCAGCGCCTGCATTATGTATGATTTTTTTATCATTACTACCTTTGATATTATTAATGAAAGCTGAAGGAAAATCTGAAATAGTATGAGCTTAGTATTAAATTGTAAAAAAATATCAAAATATTTTGGTAAATATCAGGTAATAAAAAATTTGGATTTCCAACTTTTTTCTGGACAAATATTATCTATATTAGGTACTAGTGGGTGTGGTAAGACTACATTGTTAAGATTAATTTCAGGTTTAGAAGAGTTGGATAAAGGGGAAATAGTTATTAATAGTAAAACAATGTCAAGTTCTGGCTTTCATTCTCCTCCTGATAAAAGGAATATCGGGATGGTATTTCAAAATTATTCATTATTTCCTCATATGAATGTATTTAATAACATAGCATTTGGATTAAAAAATTTTAACAAAAAAGATAAAGAAAATAGAGTTAAAGAAGTTTTAGAAATAACGAGATTAGAAGAATTTGTAAATAGATATCCTCAAGAACTTTCTGGAGGTCAACAGCAAAGAGTCGCTTTAGCTCGTACTTTAGCTCCTAAGCCAACAATTATGTTACTTGATGAACCTTTTAGTAATTTAGATGCTTTTACTAGAACTGCGATGTTAGCAGATCTTCAAAAAATAATTAGAGATAGTAAAATATCTACAATTTTAGTTACACATGATAGAGAAGAAGCATTTGCAACTTCGGATTATTTAGCTGTTATGGTAAATGGTGGAATAGTCCAATTTGATAAGCCTGATGTAGTAGTTAGATCCCCGATTAATATAGATGTTGCAACTTTAGTTTTAAATTGTGGGTTTTTAGAGGGGATAATTAATAATGGAGTTTTAAATACAACTATAGGTAATTTTTCTTTTAAGACTTTGGGATTAAATAATACTGAAATTGGTGACGGCAAAGTCGATGTTTTAATAAAGCCTGAAGATTTTAATCTTGCTTATGATCCTAATGGAAATTTTAAAGTTATATCCATAGAATTTAGAGGTATGTACTCTATGGTTCAAGTACAATCTATAAATCATGGATTTTTATTAAAATTTATATATAATCAAAAAGAACAATTATGGAATATAGGCTCTAATGTAAATTTAATAAAATCTAATACGGATCCTTTAATTGTTTATAGACGCATATAGTTTTGGAGATGAAATTGTAGATTTTATTTGTTATTATATATTTAAGTTTATCGATATATAAAAGGTGTTAAAAAATGAAAAAACATGAAGCTATATTTTCTAGATTATCTATGGGTGTTGAGAACTATCTTTTATCTATATTTCGTTTAAAAGAAGAAGATAATACTGTTACTATTTCTACTCTTGCATTACATTTGAAAACGTTACCTGTCGCTGAAGGTATTGGGACATCACTTCCATCTGTTGGAGGAATGGTAAGACGTTTAGTCCGTGAAGGGTTTATTATTATTGATGAGAAAAAAAAGGAGATCAATTTTACTAAGAGTGGTTATACGAATGCTGAAACTATTGTTAAAAGACATAGATTGGCTGAAAGATTAGTAGTAGATATGTTTGATGTTGAATTATATAGAGCACATACAGAAGCTCATTTACTTGAACATGCAATATCGTCATATCTTGAAACTAAGATATTATCAAAGCTTGGGAATCCTTCTACATCCCCATATGGATACCCGATTCCTGGAAGTAATTATGTTTTAAATAAAAAGGCAGTTAAAATTAGTGAATTACAATCAAATACTAGGTTTATAATTGACCGGATTCCTGCTGATGATGAGAGCTTATTAAAATATTTAGTAGAGAACAAAATTGTTCCAGGTAGTAATGTTGTAGTTTTGACTAATAATAAATCTACGGGAACTATAAGTTTGAATTCTTCTGGTATTGAATCTGTTTTGAGTGTAGATGTATCCGAACTGGTGTGGGGTATTCCTGTTTAAATTTTTATTTATGAGCAGTTTTTCCGCTAATTATTGTTAGTGCATGTATTAAAACGGGTTCAATAATTTCAATACACTCTTTTACTGCTTTTGGATTTCCAGGTAAATTAATGATTAAGCATTTTTTTCTTAAACCAGCTATTCCTCTACTAAGCATAGACAGATTTGTTTTTTTTAATGTTTCTAATCGCATTGCTTCAGAAATACCTGGAACTTCTATGTCTAAAACATTTTTTGTAGCTTCAGGCGTAACATCTCTTGGCCCTAAGCCCGTACCTCCAGTAGTAATGATAATGTTTGTTATATTATTATCAGTTAATTCTATTAATGAAGAGGATATCATATGAATATCATCTGGAATTATTGTGTAAAAAACTTCTTTAATTAAACTGTTTTTCTTTATAAAATCACTAATAAATTTCCCACTAATATCATTTCTTTTTCCTTTTGAAGCAGAGTCACTAATTGTAATAATTCCTAATTTAAAAATGAGTTCACCTTCTTGTTTTTTTTAAGTATATTTTATTTAATTATACCTTTTTATCTATATTGAGTTTATTACAAATCTAATTTTTTCTTAGAAAAGTATTAGATTTGTAATAAATAAGTCCAGAAACGCCTTGCGTATTATTACTTTCTTTGGGAAACTGCTCCTATAAGTTAAACCAAATTAATAAGTTTGAGGATCATGCGAATATACCATAACCCTGTAATGGTGCAGGAGGTTTTAAATTGTTTAGATTTTAAGAACTTTGAGGATTTAGGAGTGATTATCGATTGTACGCTAGGATCAGGAGGTCACTCTGAAGCAATTTTAAAGTTTGCGAAATCGATTGGAAAAAAAATTAAAATATTAGCTGTTGATTTAGACTGTGAAGGTATAGCAATAGCTAAAAAAAGGTTAAAAGATAATTTAGATTCAATGATTATTAGGCAAGGAAATTTTTCACAGATTTCAAATATAGCAAAGGAAAATGGATTAAATAAAGTAGAGGCTGTTTTGTTTGATTTAGGATTGTCATCATTACATTTAGAAAAATCTATGAGAGGCTTTAGTTTTCGTCAAGATGCGATTTTGGATATGAGATTTGATAGAAACCAGACTGTTTCAGCATCTAATGTTGTTAATCAAGAATCTGAAAATGTCTTGAAAAATATAATTCGTGATTTTGGAGAAGAGCCACGTGCTGCTGTGATTGCAAACTTTATAGTTAAAAATAGACCTATATTAAGTACTTTAAAGTTAGCAGCTATTATAACTAGAGCTAAAAAAAGTTATAGATATAAAAGGATACATCCTGCAACTCAAACTTTCCAAGCGCTTAGAATGCATGTAAATAATGAATTGAATAATATAAATTTAGGACTTAAGCAAGCTATTAGTTTGTTAAAGAAAACAGGGAAGATAATAGTTATTTCTTATCATTCAATAGAAGATAGATTAGTGAAAAATATTTTATTTGAAGAAACACGTGAATGTATTTGTCCAAGAGATATTTTAGAGTGTGTCTGTGAGCACTCTCCTTCACTTCGCCTCGTATTTAGGAAAGTTTTAAAACCGTCTATAGAAGAGGTTAATGAAAATAGAAGAAGTAGAAGTGCAAAATTAAGAGTAGCTGAGAGAATATAATGAGAACAAAATTGGAGAGGAAATATTATGATCAATAATAATATTGTAACAGCAATAGACGTAGGGACTAATAAAGTTTGTACTATAGTTGCTGAGCGGTTGAACGAGAGTTTTAAAATTTTAGGATACAGTACTGTTCCTTCATTAGGTATACAAAAAGGTAGTATTATAGATATCGATTTAGTGTCTTCTGCTATATCTCAGTCAGTTAAGCAAGTAGAAACTGAATTAGATATTAATATTGAATCTGCTTACGTTGGAATAACTGGACCAAATATAACATATGAAACAAAAAGAGATAGAATGGATTCTGTTGCAAAAAATGGAGTTATTACTAATCAAGACCTCAATAGGAATACTAATGATTTAAATGAAGGTATAGATAATTCTAGAAATGATTTATTACATGTTATCAATCTTTCTTATATAGTTGATGGTATCGCTGGGATTAAGAATCCACTAGGTATGCATACAGAAGACCTCCAAGTAGATAATTATTTGATTTCAGGTGATAAAGAGCAAATAGTTAAAATAAATGAGGTGATAAAAAAACTTGGAATTACTATAGATAAGCTTGTATTTACTCCTTTAGGTAATTTAATGGCTACACTTACAGATTTTGAAAAAAATAATGGTGCAATATTGGTTGATATTGGTAAAGGAACCACTGATATTATTGTTGTTAAAAACAATAATATTATTTGTACTGATGTGATTCCTGTTGGTGGTTATCAATTCACTAATGATATATGCGTAACTTATAATTCAAATTATGACGTTGCTGAAAGTATCAAATTGAAATCTGGCAATGCAGAATTGTTTGGTATCTCACACTCTGAAGAAATTAATTTAAGTACATCCGATGATTCTGTATTACGTGTTTCCAGAAGAGAAATATGTCAATTAATTAGGGAACGTGCTACAGAATTAGCTAGATTAATTAAGATAAAATTAATTAATCATGGAATTGATGAAGTAGGTGAAATGTCTTTAGTTTTGACAGGTGGGGCAGCACAATTACCAGGCATAAATTCTATATTTAGACAATCTTTAGGTAGTAAAACTAGATTAGGATTTCCTAAAAATAGTAATGAACTAAAAGAAGGGCTAAATAAACCAGAATTTTCTAGCTCTTTAGGAATATTGTTATGGGCCTTAGATAAAAGTAGCATTAATAATGATGAAACATTAGATGTAAATGAATCATATAATAATCTGAATACAAAAAATAAAACTTATCAAGTTATAAATCAAATAAAAACTTTGTTGTCTATGCAACCAATTTCATCAAAATTAGGGAGAGTATTATGGAAATAATTAATAGTATAAATCCAAGAGAAATAGCAAAAATCAAGGTAATAGGTGTTGGAGGCGGAGGGTCTAATGCTGTATCCAGAATGTTTAGAGAACGTATACCTGGTGTAGAGTATGTTGTAGTGAATACAGATGCTCAAGCACTACTTCAAAGTGACATCCCAATGAAAATACGTATTGGAGAACAGTTAACAGCAGGTAAAGGTGTAGGTGGAGATCCAGATTTAGGAATGCGTTCTGCAGAAGAAAGTAGAGAAGAATTATTTGAAGTAGTTCGTGATACGGACATGATTTTTATTGCTGCAGGAATGGGTGGCGGTACAGGTACAGGATCTGCCCCGGTATTAGCTCAAATTGCTAAAGAAACAGGAGCTCTCACTGTTGGAGTAGTAACAAAACCTTTTAGTTTTGAAGGTAATAAAAGATTAAAATCTGCTGAGGAAGGCATAAGAAACTTGAGTCAGAATGTTGATACTCTTTTAGTAATACCTAATGAAAGACTGCATGTTATATGTGATGAAGAAATTACAGCAGGAAATGCTTTTAAAATGGCAGATGATGTGTTGCGTTCAGGTGTACAATCTATAGCAGAATTAGTTACTACTGCTGGAGATATCAATGTTGATTTTGCAGACATTAATACTGTAATGCGTGATGCTGGACCAGCATGGATGTCAATAGGTTGGGGTACAGGAGAAAATAGAGCTAGAGAGGCCGCTCAACAGGCTATAACAAATCCATTATTAGAAGTATCTATTGAAAGTGCAAAAGGTGTTTTATTTAATGTAACTGGTGGTAGTGATTTAAAATTATCTGAATTACATGAAGCTGCAGAAGTTATTCAACGAGTAGTTGACCCAGATGCAAATATTATTTTCGGGATGGTTACTGATCCGAAAATGGAGAATGAAATTAAATTAACTATTGTAGCTACTGGATTTCCTACTGTTGAAAGTATGCAAGAAAGAGAAACTCAAATACAAAATATGCTTGAAGATGTTTTAGAAGGGGATGAGACTGATTTTGATATCCCGCCATTTTTAAGAAGATATTCTATGAGTAGGGATAATAATAATGGTTCAATGAATAAGTAATATTGAATAAGTAATATTTTTCATTATAAAATAAAAAAGAACAAAAAAGTCTTTAAAATTTAGGTACTTTTTTGTTCTTTTTTTGTAAGTTATATTTAGGTGATATTGTACTAATAAAGATTACAAACAAACAATTTAAAAACTGTATAAATTTTCGTTGACATTACTCAATATATAGTGTTAATTTTATGTTCTAACACCTTAAATTGTGGTTTAATATAAAATGATTTGTAGCTATTGTAATAATAATCAATCGAAAGTTCTGGATTCAAGAGACTCTGGCAATTCAATTCGTAGAAGAAGAGAATGTATTTATTGTGGAGTTAGGTTTACTACATATGAGATTATTCAGTCAAAAGTGATTTCTGTTATAAAACGTGATGGCAGGCGTGAAGATTTTGATCTAGATAAATTAAGAAAAAGTTTGTGGAACGCTTGTAAGAAGAGACCTATACCAATTGGAAGTATTGATAAATTAGTGTCTTTAGCTCAATCATTAATATTAGAATCAGGTAAGTCAGAGATTCCTTCTAGATTAATTGGTGAATTAGTTATGACAAAATTAAAAGAAATAGATAGAGTAGCCTATATAAGGTTTGCTAGTGTTTATAGAGATTTTAAAGATGTTGAAAGTTTTAAGTTAGAAGTAGATTCGTTATTAATAAATGAAGATAGTAAAGTTGATTATAATGCTCAATTATCATTTTTAGATTCGCTGGAAATGGATTTTTTACAAAATACTAATAAACGTAGACGTTTATCTAAAAGCATGAAGAATGTTCAATCTAAGTTAGTATGATAATAGAGTAATAGGAAAATATTTTTTACATTTTAAAGTTTAATTAATGGAGTAGGTATGGTTGAAAAGAATATAATAGGTAAAAATCACAAAAAAGAGTATGAAACTAATTTGCAGTATTCTTTTTTACAACAAGTTAAATCTGAAGAAGACCAGAAAAAAAAGTCTGATATTAGGGATGCAGGTTCTTCATATGCAGAATTGACAGATAATGCTAAGTTAATTATTGAAAAAAGGTATTTACGTAGAGATAATCAGGGTAATTTAATTGAAAGCCATCAAGATTTATTTCAAAGAGTTGCTGAAGCAATATCTTTAGGAGAACGAAAATCAAAAAGAAAAAAATGGAAAAATGAATGTCTAGAATTGTTGACTTCGTTAAAATTCTTGCCTAATTCACCTACACTTGTTAACGCTGGTACTGACAAAGGTTGTTTATCTGCTTGTTTCGTAGTATCGCCAGACGATACTATGGATTCAATAATGTCAGTGGCATATGACGCAGCTATGATTGAAAAATGGGGAGGTGGTATTGGTTTTGGCTTCTCACAATTGAGACCAGTTAATGATAAAATCTCTACTACTCATGGCATGGCCTGTGGGCCTATAGCAGTTATGAAGCTTTATTCTTCAGTTGGAGCTACGCTTACTCAAGGGTCATTTCGATTGGGTGCTCATATGGGCCAACTTAGAGATAGTCATCCAGATATTAAGGAATTTATTCATTGTAAAGATGGAGATGATACCCTTTCTAATTTTAACATATCAGTGCAAATTACAGATAAATTTATGGATGCAGTAAAAGCTGATGAACCTTGGGATCTTATAAATCCTAGGACTAAAGAAATTGTTGAACAAGTTTCTGCAAAGGATTTATGGAGTGAAATATCAGAATCTGCATGGAAAACAGGAGATCCTGGAGTTGTATTTGTAGATAGAGTTTGGGAAACTGCACCAAATCCACAAATGGGTCAAATAGAAACTTCTAATCCTTGCGGGGAAGAATTTTTAGAGAATTATGGTAATTGTTGTTTAGGTTCGATTAATTTAGATTTGCATATTAAAGATAGTGATTTTGATTGGGAATCTATAGAGAAAACAGTTAGAACATCAGTTAGGTTTTTGGACAATGTTATAGAAGTTAATAATTTTCCTTTACCTCAATTGAGAGAAGTTAATCTGAAAACTAGAAGAATAGGGTTGGGTGTTATGGGTTGGGCTGATTCCTTAATGCGACTAAATATGCCGTATGACTCTGATGATGCACTTGCTTTAGCAGATAAGTTAGGAGTATTTTTAAATAGAATTGCATGGGATGAATCAAGGATTCTAGCTGAAGAAAGAGGACCTTTTCCTGAGTATGAAAATTCAGCATTAAAAGAGAGAGGAATGCCACCTGTTAGAAATTCTAGCGTTTTGACTATTGCTCCTACGGGTACTATAAGTAGAATCGCTGGATGTTCCAGTGGGATCGAACCTCATTTTGCTATCGCATGGTGGTCAAATGTTTTGTGGGAAGATCAAAAAGGGACTAGTTCAAGACTTTTAGATGCTCCTACATCAGTATGGGAAAAACTTAGAGACACATTGAAAGATGAAAGTTTAGTAAGAGAAGTGTTAACACAAATAGCTGACAACCCTAATGATGCTAAAAATATACTTGATAGCCATGGAATAGATTCTTCAATATTTCGTACTGCAATGGGGATTAGCCCTGAGGCTCATATTAGGATGCAATCAATTTGGCAGAAATATGTTACTAATTCTGTTTCTAAGACTATTAATTTACCTAATGAATCCTCTGTAGAAGATATAAGGAAATCTTATGAATTAGCATGGGAAACTGGATGTAAAGCTGTAACTGTATATAGAGATGGATCAAAATCTTTACAAGTTCTAGAAACAGGTAAAGATAAGCCTAAAGATGAAAATGAGAATGGCCATATCTTATTACCACGTCATAGGCCTACTGTTGTTAACGGATTGACAGAAAGGATTAGGTCTGGTCATGGTACTATGTTTGTTACAGTGAATTTTGATCAAAATGGAAACCCTTTTGAAGTCTTTTCAACATCTGGTAGATCTGGAGGATGTGAAGCTGCTCATCTAGATGGATTATCTAGATTAACTTCTTTAGCATTACGCTCTGGAGTTGATCCAGAACAAATAGTGGATCAATTAAAAGGTACAACTTGTTGTCCTGTATGGGATGGAGGTAATTTGATTCGTTCTGCTGAAGATGCTGTTGCTTATGTATTAGGTAAAAGAGTAGGAGATATCAATAATAATGATTTGAGTTTAGATACTGTAGATATTAAAGATGATGTCGCTCAATTAGGAATTTTTCCTTCAGATAATAGTGATTCTATTTCAGGAGATAAAACACTAAATAGTGGAGCAAGATGTCCAGATTGTTCTGGTTATATAGTTTTTCAAGAAGGATGTCAAAGTTGCCCTGATTGTGGATACAATAAGTGTGAATAATATTGGTTAAACTAATAACTAAATTTTTTTGTAAAGTACGGAATTTTTATGAATCCTAATAATAAACCATATCTAGGTATTACCATGGGTGACCCTGCGGGCATAGGACCTGAAGTAATTGCGAAATCTTTATTGAATGATTCGATATTTGAGAAGTGTACGCCTGTTATTTTTGGGAATTCAAATTTAATGTTAGATGCTTTGAATTTGATTGGTTCTAATAAAAAAATCAACTCTATTGATAGTTTAAGTAAAGCAGTCTCAGATAAATCTGAATTAAATGTTTTAGATATTAATAACTTAGATTGTAATGCTATTGTACAGGGTGAGGTGTCATCAATTTCTGGCAAGGCATCTGTTGAATGGATATTAAAAGCTGGTAGTTTAGCTGCTAATAACCAAATCCAAGCTATAGTTACTGCACCAATAAATAAAGAGGCATGTAGTTTGGCTGGATTTAAAGATGTTGGACATATGGAAATATTTCAAAGTCAAACTAAGTCAAAACAGGTTGCTACTATGTTGATGGCAAGAAATCTTAGAGTTGTTCATTTAACAACACACAAATCATTAAAGATTGCATGTGATTATGTAAATTTTAGAAATATTTTAGATAAACTAATTTTAACTAATCAATATTTCACACAATGGGGCATTGTAAACCCTAAAATTGGAGTTTCAGCATTAAACCCTCATGCAAGTGATGGAGGTTTAATAGGTAATGAAGAATTTGATGAGATATTACCTGCTGTAAATGAAGCTAACAAAATTGGAATTAATGCAATTGGACCAGTTGCTGCAGACACTATTTTTAACCAAGCTATAGATGGAGTATATGATGTAGTCTTGGCTATGTATCATGACCAAGGTCATATTCCAATTAAAGCTTATGATTGGGCAAGAAGTGTTAGTGTGAATATTGGATTACCATTTGTAAGAACTTCAGTTGACCATGGGACTGCTTTTGATATAGCAGGAAAAGGATTAGCTGACCCTTTAAGTATGCTAGAAGCAATAAATGTTGCAGTGTCTTTAGTAGCTGATAATACTCTTCCATAATTTAAGATATATTCGTCAATTTAACTTTAATTTTAAAAAATTTAAAAAAATGGTAAATAAATTAAGGAAGTAAAAAACATGAATATTTCATTTATAGGTGGCGGAATTATGGCAGAGTCTATGATTAAGGGTATTTTAAAGTCCCAAATTCTTAAACCTAGTGATATATCAATTGGAGAAATTTCAGCTAAGAGGCGAAAGCATTTAGACCAAACTTATAAAGTTAAATCATATTCTGATAATGTATCAGCTATAAAATGTGCAGATATAATAATTTTATCTATAAAACCTCAAAATGTTTTAGAAGTTAGTAAGGAGATTTCTAGGGATATTCCAAATGTTGCGACAATAATATCTATTGTTGCAGGATTAAGTATAGAAGATTTATCCGATTCATTTAATTTGAAATCGATTATCAGAGTTATGCCAAATACTCCTGCGCAAATAGGTTACGGAATGAGTGTTTGGTCATCTACTAGTCATGTGTCTGAGAAAGTAAACGATTTTACTAGAAGTGTTCTGGAATCTTTAGGGGATCAAGTATATGTTAAAGATGAAAATTATTTAAACATTTCTACTGCTTTAAGTGCTAGTGGGCCAGCATATGTATTTTTATTTATATCATCTTTAATTGATTCGGGTGTGTATTTAGGAATTCCTAGAGATTTATCTAGAAGATTAGTATTACAAACAGTTTTAGGTAGTTGCAAGATGTTAATGGATTCGAATCAACATCCATCAGAATTAGTAGATTTTGTAACTTCACCTGGAGGAACTACTATTGAAGGTTTATTAGCTTTTGAACAAGGTGGAGGAAGGGCTACTATAATGGAAACAGTAATAGCTGCATATGAAAAATCAATAGAATTGGGTAGGAATAAATGATTTTTATAGCTAATTTTATTAATCTGTTAACAACAATTTTAACTTTTGCAATTTTTGGTAGAGTTTTAATGTCATGGATAAAACCTAGAGGGAATGATTTAGTTAGTAATTTTTTATTTAATATAACTGAACCAATGTTTGCACCCATAAGAAGATTATTACCTAAAACTGGAATGTTTGATTTCACTCCAATGATTGTTTTAATAATATTACAATTAGTTATACCTAGATTGTTGAAGCTACTTATATAGTTATTTAAGTAGATTGGAGAGTAACTTCTCCGGCAGTAATTTTTTTCCTTGTATTATTTGGAAATTCTATGATTAAATCACCTGATTCTGTAACTTTGATAGCTTTACCTTTAACTAAATTTCCACTTGAGTTTATTTCAACATTTTTACCAATTGTTTCAAGTTGTGAAGCCCATTGCTTTGTTAGAGATTGATGTTTTTTTATTTTAATATAAAAAGAATTGAAAACCTTCAAAAATGATATTAAAAAATTTGTTCGATCAGCTATTTTTCCAGTTTCTTTATATAAGCTTGTTGCGATATTAGATATTTCCGAATGATCATTTGGGTTGAAATTAATGTTTATACCTATTCCTAGAACAGCATATATTAACTCAGTTGAGTCTACTTCACTTTCAATTAAAATACCTGATATTTTTTTACCATTAAGTTTTACGTCATTAGGCCATTTAATACTTGTTTTTATATTAGTATATTCTTTAATTACCTGGGATATACTTAAAGTTGCAGCCATATTGATATAAGATAATTGTTGTAATTCAGGTCTTAATAAGATAGATAATGAAATGTTTTCACCAGGTGGGGATATCCAATTCCGGTTAAAGCGTCCTCTTCCTTTAGTTTGATTCTCTGCTATAATTACTAATCCTTCAGCTTCATCATTTTCAGCAAATAATTTAGTTTTGTCCATTGTTGATGTAAGAGTATCGTAATATAATATATTTCTTCCAACTATTTTGTTTGAAAAATTATTGTTTAATATATTGATATCAAGAGGTTTATAAATCATTTTTAATAACTATAAATGTTGTTTATATTGATATTAATGTATCTTATGAAAATAAGCTAGTTTTATTATAGTAATCGATCATTCAGCTTTTATAGCGAGGATTTTAAAATGATAAATTTTCATATATTAACAATATTTAGAAAAATATTTTCTGAATATTTTGTTGAAGGAGTAATTGGTAAGGCAAAAAATAAAGGCCTTATAAATATTCATACTTATGACTTACGTGATTATACTGAAGATAAACATAAGTCAGTAGATGATTATGTTTATGGTGGAGGAAGTATGATTTTTAAACCAGAACCTATATTTAATGCTATTGAATATTTACTAAAAAATCAGATTCCAGAGAAGAATAATAAAGCTATTATTCTTTTAACTCCTCAAGGTAAAACTCTTAATCATAATTTAGCTAAAGAAATATCTAAATTTGAAGATATAATATTGATATGTGGTAGATATGAAGGAGTTGATGAAAGAGTTCGAGAAAATCTAGTAACTCATGAGATTAGTTTGGGAGATTATGTGTTAACAGGGGGAGAATTACCGTCGATGGTATTAATTGATGTTGTTTCAAGGTTGATTCCTGGAGTAGTTGGTTCGCAAAATTCCGTAGACGAAGATTCTTTTGCAAGTGGGCTTATTGAACATCCTCAATATACTCGACCATCTCTTTTTAGAGACTGGAAAGTGCCTGAAGTATTACTCTCTGGAAACCATAGAGAAATACTCAAATGGAGAAGACAAGAATCATTAAGAAAAACTTTTAATAGAAGACCAGAACTTTTGGATTTAATTGAACTTTCTGATGAAGATATATTATTTATAGATAAATTGAAATCAGAAGGAAATTTTTGAATACTGAGTATTTGATGGTAAAATTTATTTATATGTAAATTTAATCATAATATAAATTTTGAGGAAATGATTATGAATTCGAAAGATTTTTTATCTATAATTGATATTTCTATTGATAATGTATATGACTTAGTTGATAAAACGAATAAAATGAAGTCTGGATGGATGCCTAGCACTCTTGAAAATAAAATTATAGCTTTATTATTCGAAAAACCTTCTCTTAGGACTCGTGTTAGTTTTGAAGTAGGAATTTCTCAAATGGGAGGTAAATGTATATATTTATCTAAAGATGATGTGGGTTTGGGAGTAAGAGAACCAGAAAGTGATATCGCAAAAGTGCTTGATAGATGGATAGATGGAATAATTGCAAGAGTTTTTTCACATAACAGCTTGAATTTATTAGCTAATAATACAGATATTCCTGTCATAAATGCTTTGTCAGATTTTGAACATCCTTGTCAAGCTTTGGGTGATTTAGCAACTATTAGTCAACATAAAAATTCTTTTAAAGGTCTTGAAGTTGTCTTTGTAGGGGATGGAAATAATGTTGCTTCAAGTTTAGCTTTAGTTTGTTCTTCTGTTGGTATAAATTTTACTTTATCATCTCCTAAAGGATATGAATTGTCTGCTGTAATTTTGAATGAAGTAAAAAAACGTGCTGAAATTTCTGGATCAGAGATTAAATGGTTTCTAAATCCAAATGATGCGGTAATAAATGCAGATGTTGTGTATACAGATGTTTGGGTTAGCATGGGGCAAGAAAAAATAAGAAATAAAAGGTTAGAAGATTTTAAAGGATATTCTGTTACAGAAGATTTACTTGATAAAGCTAAACCCTCTGTGATTTTTATGCATGATATGCCAGCTCATAGAGGAGAAGAAATAGATGGAACCGTTTTGGATGGTTCTAGGTCTGTAGCTTTTGACCAGGCTGAAAATAGATTATATGCTCAGAAGGCAATTTTACATAATTTATATAGTAAATAAATGAGATTATTTTTATGAATCAAACTAACTTAAATCCTTGCGTAGCCATAATAGGAAGACCAAATGTAGGTAAGTCAACTTTATTTAATTTGCTTGTAGGAGTAAGGTCTTCTATTGTTTCTGATGTATATGGAACTACTAGAGATAGGGTCAATTTAAACACTTCTTGGGGGAATCGTATATTTACATTAGTTGATACCGGTGGATTAGATGTTGATATTGATAATAACTTATGGGTAAAAGTTAAAAAACAAATTTATTCTGCAATTGATGAAGCAGATGTTCTAGTAATGGTAGTTGATGCGTCTATTGGAATAACATCTTCTGATCGTTATGTAGCTGATGTTATTAGAAAATCTGGTAAACCTGTAGTACTAGCAGCTAATAAATCAGACAATGAATCACGAGAAATGTCGGCGTCTGAATTTTTTGAATTAGGATTGGCTAATCCAATTCCAATTAGTGCGTATCATAATACAGGAATTGATATTTTAATGTCACATTTACTCAATTTGTTACCTATACATAAAGAATATGATGAATTTGATGTAGATCTAAAATTTTCATTAATTGGACGCGCAAATGTAGGCAAATCTATGCTGATGAATTCAATTCTTAAAGAAGATCGTTCTATAGTTCATAGTGTGCCTGGAACTACTAGAGATTCTCTAGATTCTCAGTTTGTTTATAAAAATAAAGATATATTATTAATTGATACTGCAGGTATTAGAAGAAGTGGTAAAGTTGATCCAGGAATTGAAAAATATAGTGTTCTTAGAACATTACAATCTATAGATAGATCTGATGTATGTGCTCTAGTTATGGATGCAACAGAATTGGCTACAGCTCAAGACACTCATGTAGCAAGTTATATATTAAAAGCATTTAAAGGTATAGTACTTGTTATAAACAAATGGGATTTAGCATCTGAATTATCGTTAAAAAAAGATGATGTGAAAACCAAAATTAGAAATAAATTTAAATTTTCTGAATTTGCACCAATATGTTTTACTTCAGGTTTATCGGGTAAAGGATTAAATGAATTGATAGAAAATGTAATGAAAGTTAATGATGAGTGGAGGAAAACTGTACCTAGATATGATCTGCGTCGTATTATAATGACTGCTATAGGAAATAATCCACCATCAAATTCCGGAAAGCGTATATTGAAAATACATAGTGTTTCTCAGGACTATGCAGGTCCCCCAAGTTTTACATTCTATGTAAATAAACCAGAGTTAGTTCATTTTTCTTACAAGAGATACCTTGAGAATTGTTTAAGAGATGCTTATAGTTTTTCAGGTAGTCCAATTAGAATGCGTTTTAAGAAATTAGGAAAAAAATGATGTCGAATTTATTAGTACTATTATTAGCTTATATACTTGGATCTATTCCGTTTGGTGTTATTTTGGGTATGGTAGTTAAACGCATTGATGTTAGAGACCTTGGAAGTGGAAGTATGGGTATGACAAATGTAATTAGGACTGTAGGAATATATACAGGATTGTCGGTTTTAATTCTAGATATGTTGAAATCAATTTTAGCTATTTATATAGCTTATATTATATTAGATTCAAAAATAATAGCATCTCTATCTGGAATTTTAGCAATAACTGGTCATATTTGGCCTGTTTTTTCGAAATTTAGAGGAGGGAAAGGAACTGCTTGTGGATGGGCAGGATTATTATTTTTATCACCTATATCTGGGATTATTGCAGGTATAGTTGGATTGTCATTGATAGCTATTACTAGATATGTATCATTAGGTTCTATTGCAGCTACAATAATTGGAAGTACTTTTTTAGTAATAATGTGTGTGTCTGGAAATGCTCCTTTACCTTATGCGTGGTTTGGAATAATAGGTACTATTTTAATTACATTTCGACATAAAGATAATATTCTTCGCTTATTGAAAGGTGAAGAACCTAAATTAGGACAGAAAATATAAAATTTAAAGGTAAAATATTTTGATTAATGTTGCAATTGTTGGGGTTACTAGCTGGGGAATTACTTTAGCTGATTTACTTGTTAAAAAAGGTTTTAAAGTAACTATTTGTGCAAGAAATAAAGAAGATATTAAACGATTTAAAAATAAGGAATTAAAAATTTTTTCAAATAATATAGTAAATGGATTTGAAAAAATTAATATTACTACTGAGTTTATTGAAGACTTGAAAATTTCTGATATTATACTGATTGCAGTGCCATCAAAGTCTTTCCGTAAGAATATTCAAATTATTAAGCAATATTTAACAGGGACATCTATAATTATAAGTGTAACTAAAGGTTTGGAAATAAACACATCAATGCGTATGAGTCAAATATTAGATGATGAACTTGAAGTTGATCAGTATAGAGGTATATGTGCTTTATCTGGCCCAAATTTAGCAGCTGAAATAATTAATGAGATTCCTTCGTCTACTGTGGTTGCTTCTTTTAATAAGGAGATAACTTCAGAAATTAAAAATATATTTAGTACTGAATTTTTTCATGTATATACTACTTCTGATGTTGTTGGAGTAGAATTAGGCGGAGCTTTAAAAAATATCATTGCAATTGGTGCAGGTATTTGCCATGGATTAGATTATGGTAATAATACAGTTGCTACATTTATTACTAGTGGATTTAATGAAATGATTAAATTAGGTGTTAGTTGTGGCGCTTCAGAAAAAACTTTTATAGGTTTTTCTGGACTAGGTGATTTGATTACAACTTGTTCTAGTAAATTAAGTCGTAACCGTTACGTTGGTGAACAGTTAGCAATTGGTAGAGATATATTTGATATTAAAGAATCTATGAGCAATGTTGCTGAAGGAATAGATACTATTTTTTCAGTTCAAAAATTAACAAATTCACATGGTTTGGATTTACCTATAATAAATGGAATATATAAAATTATATTTAATAATGAACCTGCTAATCATGTATTCAAATATTTAATTGATTCAATTTAATAAAATTTACAATTCTCCAGATTGAATTAATATTGAAGTAATAGATATTAATGTCGCAGTTTCTGCTCTTAATATTCTGTTACCAAGAGAGATTGGTTTAACTCCACTAGATTTAGCTAAGTCAATTTCTTTTTTAGTAAAGCCTCCTTCTGGGCCAGTAAATAATCCTATTTCATTATATTTAATTTGAATATTTGAATTTAAAATTTCTTTTAATTTTTGAGTATTTTTTTCAGTTAGTGCAATAATGTTAATAATATTCTCTTTAGAGGAATTAATAGCATCAGTAAAATTTAAAGGGTTACTTAAACAAGGTATTTTTCCTCTTTCAGATTGTTCAGATGCTTCAGTAATTATTTTTTTCCAACGAGGGTATTTTAGATCTATAATTTGATCATAATCCCATCTTTTGATAGATCTGTCACAAAATATTGGGACGAAATTACTTATTCCCAGCTCAGTTCCTTTTTGTAATATAAATTCAAATTTATCAGATTTTAGAATAGGTTGATATAAAGAAATTTTTATGGATAATTCAGATAATTTTTTTTGTTTATCAATTATTAAGCCAACAATATTATTTTTTCTTATGTTTTTTAATTCAGTTACATATTCCCACCCTGAATTATCAAATAAGATAATTTTATCTCCTACATTAGATCTAAGAACATTAATTAATTGATGTCTTATATCTTTGGGGATTATTATTTCATGTTGATTGACTATAGGCGTTTCTACAAAGAATCTATGCATTTGTTTCGCTTATTATATTTTGAGCAATTAAAGTAACCCAACCTTCTAAAATATGATGACTGAGTATATAGAAATTTAATTTTTTTAAATTTTCTTGAATATCGTTCCAGTTTTCTTCTAAAATACCTGATATTATAACTTTGCTATTTAAGGCCATATTGTTTTTAATAAAAGGAGCTAATTCTTTAACTATTTTCGAAGATATATTAATAATTATTATGTCAAAAATTGCTAGATTTATTTTTTGATTAGTTAAATTACCTGTAAGGAATCTCGAATATTGTGAAGTAGAATTTATAATTGAATTTTGTTTAGAAACCTTAATCGCATTTGGGTCTATGTCAATTCCTACTACATTCACTGCTCCTAATTTGATAGCAGTAATAGATAGTATTCCTGATCCACACCCTATATCTAATATGTTCATTCGAGGATTTATATTTAATTCTAACAATTGTAGACACATGTTAGTTGTAGGGTGGTAACCTGTTCCAAATGCTATATCAGGGTCTAGTTTAATTATTACTTCTTCTGGTTTGGGATTATATTTTTGCCATGTAGGAGATATAACAAGGTTTTTCCCTATATTAATATTGGAGAATTGTGATCTCCAATATTTTTCCCAATTGGATTCTTTTATTTTGCAAATTTTCAAAGGTCCTATTGGAGCAATATGCCCTATAAGTTTTGTAGCTATATCTATTTGAGTACATATAATTTCAGAATTTTTGTTTTCAGAGATATATGTTTTTATAGTTACTGAATAAAAGTTAGGTTTTTCTTCACCTTCATCAGGGTTATATTGAATATTTTCTATTATTGCTAATTTATTAGCTGCATAACGAAGAAAGATTTGAGATATAGGTTCTACAAATTCATTTGGGGTTTCTATACTTAATTCTAGCCATTGCATGAGATGCTATTTCCTATAAAGGGAATTTAACTAATCCTCTTTATTAATTGAATCTTTTATTTTACTGAACCAGCTTTTTGCATTAGTGTTTAATTCATTGTCAGGGTCTTCTAAAGTATTAGATAGTTCTTTAAGAATTTCTTCTTGAGAATTGGTTAAATCCTCAGGTGTTTTAACTGTTATAGATACTATATGATCTCCTCGTTTATTAGAATTCAGGTGAACTATTCCTTGTCCTTTTAGACGGAAATTTCTTCCGTTTTGAGTTCCTTTAGGTATTGTAAGCTCAATTTCTCCTTCTAAAGTTTGAACTCTAATTTTATCTCCTAAAGCTGCTTGAGAAATATTGATATTTCGAATTGAATGAATATCATATTTCTTTCTATTAAAATATTCATGAGGGGTAACACTGATATGTAAGAATAAATCCCCTGGAGGGCCACCATCTATACTGGCTTCGCCTTCTCCAGTTAACCTAATTTGCGTATCCGTTTCAATACCAGCAGGGATTGCAACGGATAGCTTTCTTTTTTTCCTTGTTCTTCCGTTTCCTGAGCATTCTGAGCATGGAGTATTTATTATTTTTCCTCTACCATTGCAAGTGCTACAGTTTCCTACTTGAACAAATTGTCCAAATACGCTTTGTTGCGATCTCCGTACTTGCCCAGATCCATTACATGGGGTACACCGAGGAGTATCTGTTCCTGGTTCATTTTTGTTCCCTTTACAGTGAAAGCATTTTTCTATTCTTTGAATTTGAATTTCAGATTCTGTACCAAATACGGATTCTTCAAAATTAATTGTTATAGCAGTTTGTAAGTCTGACCCTTGATGAACTTGTTGTCTATTACTAGTATTTCCGCCCCCACCACCAAAAAAAGCATCAAATATATCCCCGACACCTCCAAAATTTTCAAATCCATCAAATCCCTTTGCTGATCTACTTCCACTAACAGCATCATGCCCAAATTTATCATAGATTTGTCTTTTTTCTGTATCTGAAAGTACTTGGTATGCTTCATTAATCTCTTTGAATTTCCCTTCTGCTCCACTTGCTTTGTTGCGATCAGGGTGGTATTTAAGAGCTAATTTCCTAAAAGCTTTTTTAATTTCTTCTTCCGAAGATCCTTTAGGTATCTCTAGTATGTCGTAGTAATCTCTTTTGCTTGTAGTCATGTATCAATCTAAGTTTATAATATTTATTTGATAAATAATTAGTATGCGTAACTTAATTATATTAATTTATTTAAATACTAACAAGTATTTAAATAATGGAGCGGGCGATGGGAATCGAACCCACGGCCTCGTCCTTGGCAAGGACACGCTCTACCGCTGAGCTACGCCCGCTAAAATAATATAAGTATGCCGAGGGGCAGAATCGAACTGCCGACACCAGCATTTTCAGTGCTGTGCTCTACCGACTGAGCTACCTCGGCTAAAACCCTTAATAGGACATTTTAACATATTTATAATATTATAAATATGTTAAAATGTGTTAAGTTATTTGCATAAAATATATTATTGGGGAGAATTAGAATTGAAGTATGATGTTGTAGTATTAGGGGCAGGTCCAGGCGGATATGTTGCAGCTATTAGATCTTCTCAGTTAGGTTTGAAAACTGCAATTTTAGAAAAAGAAGCTGTTGGAGGTTTATGTTTGAATTGGGGATGTATACCAAGTAAATCTCTTTTGAGGAATGCACAAGTACTAGGATTAGTTAAAAACGCTAGTGAATTTGGGATTACATTTGATAACTTACATTATGATTTTGGTGAAGCTATTAAGCGTAGTAGAGAAGTAGTAAGTAAACTTACAAATGGAATAGATTTACTTTTGAAAAAAAATAAGATTGATAGTATTAAAGGAACAGGGCTAATTGAAGATGCACATACTGTAAAAGTTGTAGAAACAGGAGAAGTATTATCTACTAAAAATATAATTATTTCTACTGGAGCTACACAGAAGCAATTACCTGGAATAGATATTGATCATAATGTTGTTATGACTAGTAGAGATGCTTTAGAGACTCCTACCGTACCTAAGAGAATAGTTATAGTTGGAGGAGGGGCTACTGGGGTGGAATTTGCTCATATATATAATACTTATGGAGCTCAAGTAAAAATAGTTGAATTAATGCCAAGGATTATACCTTCTGAAGACTTAGATATAAGTAGGAATTTAGAGAGGTCTTTTAAGAGTAAAGGTATAGAAATTTTTACAGACTGTAAAGTAAATGATATTAAAGCTGACAATGGAATTGCAACTTTGTCGCTTACAAAAGATGGAGTTGATTCTATAGTTGAATGTGACCGTGTACTTGTTTCTGTTGGTATGCAAGGAAATATAGAAAATATTGGAATTGAATCTATAGGATTAAATGTTGATAGAGGATTTATATTAGTTAATGATTATATGAAAACAAACATCTCAAATATATATGCCATTGGTGATGTGACAGGAAAAATGCTTTTAGCTCATGTTGCTTCAGCACAAGCTGTTGTAGCAGTCGAATCAATAGCAGGATTAAATCCAAGTGTTATTGATTATAATAATATGCCGAGAGCAATTTATTGTGAACCACAAGTTGCTAGTTTTGGAATTAGTGAAAGTGATGCTATTAATAATGGACTTAATATAAAAGTTGGGAAATTCCCATTTTCTGCTAGTGGTAAAGCATTAGCATTGGGAGAGCAAAAAGGTGTATGTAAGCTGATAATGGATAATGATACAAAGGAACTTTTAGGAGCACATATGATAGGTGCTGAAGTTACTGAATTGTTAGGGGAAATAGGGATTTTAAAAGCACTTGAAGGTACTGTAGTTGAATTAGGTGCATTAGTCCATCCTCATCCAACTATTTCAGAAGTAATTAAAGAAGCCTCTTTGAGTATTTTTGATGAAGCAATTCATATGTAAAAAATAAAGGGCAGAATATGATTTTAGATGATAAGAAATTATTAGAAGTTTTAAAACAAATGATTGTTATTCGTAAGTTTGAGCAATCAGCAGAACGTCAATATAAACGTGGTAAGATAGCAGGATTTCTGCATATATATAGTGGTCAAGAAGCTATAGCTGTAGGTGCCATAGGCGCCTTAAAGAAAAATGATTATATAGTTAGTCATTATAGAGATCATGGACATGCAATAGCTAGAGGAATTCATCCAAATAAAATTATGGCAGAGTTATTTGGTAAAATCGATGGATGTAATGGAGGTAGAGGTGGGTCAATGCATATAATGGATACTTCTAAAAATTTCATGGGTGGCTACGCTATTGTTGCAGGGCAATTACCTATAGCTATAGGGCTAGGTATGGCTTCAAAGTTTAAAAAAAATGATGATGTAATAATGTGTTTTTTTGGTGATGGTGCAGTTAATGAAGGAGAATTTCATGAATGTATGAATTTGGCTTCATTATGGAAGCTTCCAGTTTTATTCATCTTAGAAAATAATTTATATGGAATGGGTAGTAGCATATATGATACACATGCGTGTGGTAAAGATGTATATCTATCAATTGAAGATCCATATAAAATACCAGCAGCACAAGTTGATGGCATGGATTTTTTTGCAGTTAGAGAAACAGTCCTAGAAGCTATAAAGAAAATCAAAGGAGGTAATGGGCCATTTTTTATTGAAGCGATGACTTATAGGTTTAGAGGTCATTCAATAGCTGATCCTAGTAAATATAGGGATACTGCAGAAGTGGACTCATGGATTGATAAAGATCCGATTCTTTTCTTAAAAAAACATATTGCAGCTAAAAATTTAGATGATGATATTGTGAAAATTGAAAATGAAACAGATGAAATGATTTTGCAAGCTGAAAAATTCGCTGAAGATAGTAAATTCCCATTGTTGGATAGTAGGTTTAAATATGTTGTTAACGATTAGAGAATCTATTTCAATTGCATTAAAAGAAGCATTAAATAATAATAAGAATTGTTTCATGATGGGTGAGGATATAGCCGGATATGGTGGGGCTTATTCAATTACAAAAGGTTTTTTAGAAGAGTTTGGTAAAGATCGTATTATAGATACACCTATATCCGAATCAGCTATAGTTGGGGCTGCATGTGGAGCTGCAATGGCTGGAATGAAGCCGATTGTAGAAATTATGAGTATAAATTTCACTTTATTAGCAATTGATCAAATAGTAAATAACATTGCGAAATTAAGCTATTTATCGAATGGCCAAATCAAAGTTCCTTTAATTATTCGTACTGTAACTGGAGGAGGAGGACAATTATCATCTACTCATTCTCAAAGTTTAGAACATTGGTATGCTTCTATTCCCGGTCTGACAGTCGTAACTCCTAGCAATGCATATGATGCATTGGGATTATTTCGCACATCAGTTAAATCTCAAAACCCAATATTATTTATTGAGCATGGAATGATTTATAGGAATAAAAATGAAGTACCTGATGATTATTATGAAATACCATTTGGTAGGGCGAACATTTCATTAGTGGGTGAAGATATAACTATTATAAGCTATTCAAAAATGTCATGCGTAGCCTTAGAAGTTTCAGATATTCTAAAAAAAGAATTTAATGTTTCTTGTGATGTTATTGACTTGAGAACACTAAGTCCTTTAGATTCAGAATCAATAATTAATTCTGTAAAAAAAACTGGCAAAGCAGTAATTATTGAAGAAGCACACAAGACTGGAGGTTTTGCTGGAGAGCTAATAGCTATTATTCAGGAGGCATGTTTTGATTATTTGGATAGCCCTATTATTAGGATATGCTCTGAAGATATTCCAATACCATACTCGAGAAAATTAGAGGATTCAATAATTCCAAATACTAATTTTGCAGTAAGTGAAATTAGTCAGAAATTTAATTTAAAGAAACTTACATATTAATATGTATATATTGTATTAGGAAGTGTAAATATGGCAATAGAGATGAATATGCCCCAGCTTGGGTATGATATGTCCCACGGTACGTTAATTAGATGGTTAAAAGAAGAAGGATCGTTGGTTAAAAAAGGAGAACCTGTAGTTGAAATTGAAACTGATAAAGCTGTTGTAGAAGTTGAAGCTGAAGAGGCAGGAGTTTTAAGAAAAATATTAGTTCTTGAAGGAGTATCTGTTCCTGTTGGAAGCCCAATTGCAATAATAGGCGAAAAAGATGAAAATATAAGCGACTTTGATATTTCAAATGTTGTAGATAGTCTAGATAATAGCTCTGAAGAGGAAGCTGTTGATCCTATAAATGTTATTGATGATTCAAAAACTGACTCTATATTAGCTATTAAAGAAGAAGAAGATATCAAGCAAAATTTAGTTGTAAGAGCTTCTCCAATTGCCCGTCGTATTGCTAAAGAAAAAAATATTGATTTAAATAAAGTTAAAGGGTCAGGGCCTTTAGGTAGAATAGTAAAAGAAGATGTATTAAATATTTCTCAAACCCAGGTCTTAGATAATGTAGATAAAAAAGTTCCTTTGTCAAAAATGAGACAGCAAATTGCTCGAGTAACATCTACTAGTAAGAATGAGAAGCCTCATTTTTATGTGTCCTGTGAGATTAATATGACTAAAGTAATAGAATTTAGATCACAATTAAATAAATCTTTAGAGAATCAGAATATTAAAATTTCTATTAATGATTTAATTATTAAAGCATCAATAGAAGCATTAATTAAATTCCCAAATTTCAATGCGTATTTATTAGAGAATAATATTATAATTAATGATGAAATAAACGTAGGAATAGCAATCTCAGAGACAGAAGGATTAACTGTTCCAGCTATAATGAATTGTAGAAATAAATCTTTAACAGAAATTTCTATAGCTTCAAAAGATTTAATATCAAGAGTTAAAGATGGAACATTAAATTCTTCTGAATATACAGGTGGTACTTTTGCAATTAGTAATCTAGGCATGTTTGATGTTTCTAATTTTATAGCTATTATACAGCCTCCACAGACTGCAGTTATAGCTGTGGGAACTGTAATGAATAAACCAATTGTTGTAGAAGGTAATATAGTTATTGCTCAAATGATGAATGCTACTTTATCAGCTGACCACAGAATAGTTGATGGAGCAGATGGCGCTAGATTTATTTCTGCTGTTAAATATGCATTGGAAAATCCAATTGGATTCTTAATTTAAAACTGAAAAAATGCCTGGAGAACAACTTTGAAAGCTGAACTTATAACTACAATGGGTAGTGATTTAACCGTTGTAAACAGTGCTAGAGTTTCATTTGATAAACATATTGATGAATTTCGCAATGAAGATGAAAAACTTTTGAAATATTTAGCTGATCATAATCATTGGACACCTTTTGCACATCCCCAACTTCAATTCAGGATTTCAGCACCGATTTTTGTTGCAAGGCAACTTGTTAAACATCAAATTGGCTTAGTATGGAATGAAGTAAGTAGGAGGTATGTTGATACAGTTCCAAGGTTTTTTATTCCGGAAATTTGGAGAGAAAGGGCCAAAAATAAAAAACAAGGGTCTGGAACTGAAGTTGTAAATCTTTCTAATGAAGAAGATGAATCTATATTAAATTTTCATAAAGAAGCTCTAGATTTATATTCTAAGCTTCTTTTGAAAAATGTTGCACCTGAACAGGCTCGCATGTTATTACCTCAATCTATGTATACTGAATGGTATTGGACAGGTAGTTTATTTGCTTTTTCCAGAGTATATAAATTAAGAACTTCAGATGATGCTCAAATGGAGACGAGAGAATTAGTTAAGTCTATGGGGTATCAAATTAAAAAATTTTTCCCGATTAGTTGGAAATATCTGACGCCTGGATAAGGCTATTCTTAATTAATAAGACAGGGATTATTGCAATAATGCATAGTATTGCAGCTATTAAAAAAAAGTCGTTAAATAATTGGAGTCCAGCTTTTGATATCTGTAATTGAATTGAAGATGTATCAGTGGTTGAATTTATATTAGTTTGAGTTAATAGAGGTAAGAGTTTAACACCATTAGTTAAGTCCTGAAACCTAGATGTACCCCAGGAACTTATCCATGATATAGACAAAGTCATTCCAATTAATCTGCTAGCAGTTAGTATGCTTGCAGCACTAGTTTTAGACGTTTCTTCAATAGACTCTAGCCCTTTAGTATATATGGGAGATATTAACATGCCTAAGCCAAATCCCGTAATAAGCAGATGGATAGTTAAATTCGGATCTGATATTTCTAGGCCCCAATTACTCATTGAAAAAAATCCAATACTAGATATTAGTAATCCAATTATTATCGTAAATTTGTAATTTGTTTTTTGATATAGTATTCCTCCTATTACGGCAGATATTGGTATAGGAATAGTCATTCTCATTAAATATAAACCACCTTCTAATGAGTTTAAGCCTAATACTGTATTAGCCATTAATGGGACAGTAATCATTCCAATCATTAGTGATGATCCAATTAAAAAATGAGATAAATTAATTAAAATAAAATTGTTAGTTTTAAATTGTGAGGATAGTTTATCGGAATTCATTTTAATTATTAGAATTAATATTGTTACAATAAAAACACTGAAATAAATATATGTTAATATTTCAACAGGATTAAGCCTGTTAAGTCCTAAAGTTAGAGTTATTAAAGAAATAATTATTATAAAGCCTGAAAAATAGTCGAATTTTTCTTCAGATGAAGGTTTTGGTTTTATAAGTAAAATACAAGTTAATAATACGATGAGAGCCAAAGGAACATTTATCCAAAAAACCCATTCCCAGTTTAAGTAGTTAGATATAATTCCTCCCCATAAAGGGCCTATTACCGCACCAGCTTCTGCAGTGCCAGCTATTATACCTATAGGTATAGCAATTTTATTTTGCGGGAAGGAATCTGATGCCATGCTAATTCCTATTGGTATTAAAGCACCAGCTCCTATAGATTGAATTATTCTTGATAATATTAAAAACTCTATCGATGCAGATAAAGCAACTAATATTGAGCCTATTAAAAATATTGTTGTACATATCATAAATATTTTACGTTTGCCATATATATCTGATATTCTTCCAATTACTGGAATTACTGATATGTACCCAATTAAATATCCAGTTATAGCCCAAGAAACTTTGTTTAGTTCAGTAAAAGGTATGTTCATATCATTCATAATCTCAGGCATTATAGTTACAATTACTGTTTGGTCATCAGCTGCTATAAATATTCCTAAACAAATTGGCATTAATGAAATATATGGATGATTTTTAAGTTTATTTAGCATAATTAATAAACTTATTGATTAGGAGAAGAAATAGACTTCACTTCATTGAATTTAGATAATTTAATAATTCTTTTTGTATTATTTGGCTCCATGTTATTTATCTTACCTATTATTATAGCTTTTGAGAGTAAAAAATCTGATTTTCTAATAGTCAATAATGTTTCTATATTAGCTTCAATTATAGGTTGAGGAACTATTGCTGCTAAAGATTTATTAGGTAGGCTTCCTTGGATTATATATTGTTCAATAGTGTTTTCAACTAATATTGGTTCGTATATATCATTTATAATGTTTGATATTCCGTTACTGGGGTCGAAAAAACTTATTGGGTTCATGTTTTCAGGTATATTTTCCCAAATTCCATTTAATGGGTTCATCAGATATGTTGATCCGTTTGTAACAACCACTCCTGATTTAATTGGTATTTCACCAATATTCCCATCAAATTCTATGTTTAGTTCATCAGAGGTTATGATATAACCTTTAGCTGATTTAAGAGACAAATTGTTAGATATAAACGTAAATCCATTTTCATGAGATAAGTCTAAATAAAAAGAGTTAAGTTGTTCTATAGATTTGGCAGATTTATTTAGTATCTCTAATGGATCAATATATGTTTTTTCTTTATAATTATTTTCTTTAATGTGAAAACTACAATTTGAGAATATTATTGTTAAAATTATTAATAGGATGAATTTTTTTAATTTTAATTTATTAATTATTTTCATATAATCATATAATTATAATTAATAAAAGAGCCCTAAATATAGTCTGTTGGCTATATTCGAAGGCTCTTTTAATTTTCAATTTTTAAAAGACTTTTGTTAAGCTCTATTTTTTCTTGAAGCTCTAAGAGCTATAGTCCCTATTGATAACGATATAATTCCTAATAAAAGAGTAATAGGTATTAGATTAGTTATTGGCATTCCTCCTGTTATAGGTAAACCACTACCATCATATCGTACTACAGGTGCTATAGATGAAGGAGATATGCCTCCAGCTGTTGTTACTAAAGCTAATCTATATGAAGCCATAAGCTGAGTATCTCTAATTGCTTGTTTAGCACCACCTTCACCTGCAACAGCTTCAATTGTTGAGTTTTTATTACTATCGAACCCATCTCTTGCAGCTTCTAAATTACTAATTAAAGTTCCTGCTCCAGGGCCAACAAATATCTGTGCTATTTTGAGTTCATCTTCAGCTATTATTTTAGTCAGTCCTATATCTCTAGCTAAAGTTGTCCAATCTTCTGTATTTTTAGCATTTATTTTAACAAGTGTAGATGTTCCTGTTATATATATATCAGTTGGAACTGCTTCAGATGCTGTGCTAGCAATAGAGCTATCTGCAGCATAGTTTAATACTCCATATCCATCACCATTTACGGTAGCAGCTTTATAATTTGCTCCAGATGATCCTTCAATTATATTAATAACATCTTGAACATGTCCTTGCATTTCAGCTAATGTAGTTGCATTTTTAGCTGCATTAGCACTAGTTAACGCAAGGTCAAGCTGGCTAAATAAGTTACGGAATACTCCAGTTTCACCTTTAGGGCTTTTAGCCGCTAAATGCCTGATATGAATTAACCCATCTGCAGGTACTTGGTGCATATATAGAACAGTACCAGGTTGACTTGAGTCGTCATCCGGAACAGTTTCTGAAGTAATTGCCGCAGTGGCAAATCCTTGAAGTAAGTCTGTGCCAGTATATCCGGCAGAGGCACTATTGAAAGTGTGAGTTACACTTCCATCTGCTGCAACAGATAGCACTCCAGTACTTAAGAAAGTCTTTGCGTCATCAGATATTAACCAACTTTCATATGCCGTACCTTCTGCAGGTATTGGTAGGCTATGCAATGTATATCTAATTGCATCATTAGATGAAATATCATCATATATTTCAGCATTCCCGATTCTTGTTTTTTGTTCCTCTCCCTCAGCAAGGATTACTGAAGTCGGGATAACCATCAGTAAAACTATAGCTAAGAAAGCGGTTAACTTATACCTAAGCATGGTGTCTAATTTTCCTCCCGCTTAAGAGTGAAAGATTTATTATTTAGAAGCAAATCTAAACAAAACTCCATCACATGTCTAGCAAAGATTACAGCCCTTACAAGGGCATCATTATATAAATATTCAATTATTTTTCATATACTACAAAATAATAATACATAAGTATATAGACAAAAGGCTACGCTTATTTGTATTAATATTTATGCAAAAATCATAACATATAAAGAAATTTTTGTATATTCTTGGATTTTTTACAAGAATAGGCATTTATAGAGATATAATAATTGTCGAATTACCAACCCAGAGCGATTCCGTCTCTTCTTGGATCTGCTCCGCCATAATAAACATTGTTTTTTTTGTCTAATTTTATTCCTTGAGCACCTCCTACTATAGGTGACCATGCATCTATCACTTCAATAGAATGTCCGAGTTCGATCAGTTTTTGTATAGTCTTGTTATTAAATCTATTTTCCATTTGGAGGTGTTTCTTAGATGACACTTTAAATCTAGGAGATTCTATTGCTTGTTGTATATTCATTTCGTAATTTAAAATATTGGTAATGATTTGAGGAGTCGTTTGTAATATTCCCCAGCTACCTGGTGTTCCAATACTTAATAAAAATTCATTTCCTTTTTTAACATGTACAGGAGCAACAACAAAATCAACTTTTTTATTAGGCCCAATACTATTGGGACTGGTTTGATCAAGATCAAACCAAGAAGCCATGTTGTTAAGAAATATTCCTGTATCACCCATTGCAGCTCCACAACCAAAACCTCCTCCTAAAGTTTGTGTTACGGACACTACATTTCCTTCTTTATCTGCAATTGAAAAGTGAGTAGTCATACCAGAGGAATAATTTTCTGGAGACCCAGCTAATAATGATCCAAGAGGTACTTTATTTGAAAAATGTTCTCCGCTTACTATAGATGCTTTATTATTGATTCTTGTTCTTTGAGTTTTTGCATATCCTTTAGATAATAAGCCTGATAAAGGGATTTTTACATAATTAGGGTCGCCTGCATATTTAATTCTATCTGTAGTAGCTAATTTAACTGATTCTATATATTTATGAAGATTTTCTATTTGTTGAGGAGGATTATTGAAATCAAGTAAATATTCAAGGATTTGTAATGTTTCTAAAATTTGAAAACCACTTGAATTAGGTGGTGTAGTTAGTATATCGTATCCGTGATAATTTATACTTATTGGTTCTTGCCACTCAGATTCATAATGATATAGATCATCAAGTGTGAAAATACCGCCAAGTTGTTGATTTCCAGCAACAATTTGCTCAGCTAGTTCTCCTTTGTAAAAAATATCTTTTCCATATTGAGCAATTTTTTTCAATGATTCTGCCAATTGAGGCATTTTTAAAATTGATCCAGGTTTTGGAGGAGATTTATCTTTGTTTAATAATATTGATCCTGAGGGAAATGGTGAGACTCTATCTTTTGATTTTTGAATAAATTGTGAATTTAAATATGTTAGAGGGAACCCGTTTTGCGCATAATTTATTGCTGAGGAGAATAAATTTGCTAAATCCATTGTTCCGTAAGTTTCATGTAAAGTTAACCATCCGGATACATTTCCAGGGATTAATGAAGATAAAATCCCTAATGATTTAGTCTCGGGAGTAAATTTTTCGAGAGTTGCATTTTCAGGGGCTTTACCAGAAAAATTTAAGCATCTGAATCGATTTTCTTTTTTTACGTATATTAGCGCTAAGCCAATTCCTCCAATACCAGACATATAAGGTTCTACAACATTTAACGTAGAAGCTACTGCTACAGCTGCATCAAATGCATTCCCTCCTTGAGAAAGTATTTTTATGCCAGATATAGATGCTAAGGGGTGTGCTGTAGTAACCATTCCGTTACTCCCCATAGATATTGGACGAGTTGACAAATTATCATGGGATGACATTGAAGATATCCTCCTGTTTATTATTGATTTATAAATTAGAGGTTTTATAGAATTTTGTCAATTTGTTAAAGGCTAATTTTTAAGTGCTAATTCAATTTCACTTATTACTTCTATGGAGTTTTCTTTTTTAATAGCTGAATTTAAAATATTCAAAGCGGATTTATTTTTCATTTGACCTAATGCCCAAGCAGCATGTTGGCGAATTAATATTTCATTTGAGTTTAAAGCTTTAGCTAATGCTGGAATAGCTTTAGGATCTTTAATATTACCTAAGGCAATACATATATTTCTTTGCAATCCAACTCTTTTTGCTCTTTTAATCGCACTGTTTTTAAATAGAATTCGAAATTTTTCTTCGCTAATTTCTAATAATGAAATCAGAAATTCTAAAGAATAATTATGAGTTGAAATAAAATCATCTTCTTTAGTAGCTTCAACATCTTCATTAACTGGACATACTTCTTGGCAAATATCACATCCGAATATCCAGTTTTGTATATGAGGTCTTAACTCTATAGGTATTGCACCTCTGTGCTCTATAGTAAGATATGCGATGCATTTTCTGGCATCAATTTTATATGGAGCAATTATTGCATTTGTAGGACATTTATCTATACATTTTATACAGTTACCGCAATTTTTTTTAAGAGGTTTATCAGGTTTTAATTTTAATGTTGTAAGAATTTGACTTAAGAAAACCCAAGATCCGTGCTTTGTAGTGAGTATATTAGTGTTTTTACCAAACCATCCTATTCCTGCCCTTTCAGCAACAGCTCTGTCATTCATTGGCCCGTCATCAACAAAAATACGTGTTTTGAAATCATCTTCAAATATAGTTGATAATTGATCTACTAATGTATTTAATTTGCTTTTTATTACGAAATGATAATCTTTACCCCATGCATATTGAGCTATTTTACCAATATATTCGTTATTAATATTATTTCTAGTGTCTTTGAAGTAGCTTATCCCAAGAGAGATAATTGATTTTGCTTCAGGTAGAAGTATTTCAGGATGATTTGCTTTATGTACTCTTTCTTCATTATACCAAGGCATATCGCCCATGAATCCATTTCTAATTCTACTTATTGATTCTTTTTCATCTCTATAAAATGGCTCTGATGTAGCAATTCCTACAATATCAAATCCTAAGTTATAAGCATGCTGTTTAATAATTTTTTCTGGATGTTTTGTGTTCATATTGATTTATTGACTATTTAAAAAATGGTATTATTCATTTATAATAACATTGACTGTATCAAATAGCATTTGCTATAGTCTTTTTTATATCTAATTTATTTTAAGAGGTATTAATGGGTTTGTCTGAACGTAGGAATATTCGTAGAGCTTATGGATTTGATGAAGTTGCTATAGTGCCTGGCTCTATAACAGTTAACCCAGAAATTACTGATACATCGATTGATATAGCTGGCATTAATTTATCAATTCCTATACTGGCATCTGCTATGGATGCTGTAGTATCTCCAAGTTTTTCTATTTTAATGAGCAAATTTGGAGGGTTAGGTGTGATGAATTTAGAAGGCATACAAACTAGATATGATGATTGTGATGAAATATTATTAAAAATATCTAATTCATCACAATCTGATATAACATCTGTTTTACAAGATTTATATAAAGAACCTATTAAAGAAAAACTGGTTGCTAAAAAAGTAAATGATATAAAAAAAAATGGAAGCTTTTGTGCAGTTTCTATTACTCCTGCTAATACAAAAAAACTAGCTCCTATAGCTGTAGATGCTGGTGCGGATATATTAGTAGTTCAATCTACTGTAACTACAACTAGACATATTTCAAACAGTATAAAGGGTCTTAAATTTCCGGAACTTATGGATTTAATAAAGGTACCAGTATTAGTAGGAAATTGTGTTACATATGATGTTGCTCTAGAATTAATGGAAACAGGAATTCACGGGGTTTTAGTAGGTGTTGGGCCTGGAGCCGCTTGCACAACTAGAGAAGTAACTGGTGTAGGTGTTCCTCAAGTTACAGCAACAATGGATTGTGCAGCTGCTAGGGACGAGTATTTTAAAAGATCTAAAAGGTATGTTCCTATTATTACTGATGGAGGGATTAGAACTGGAGGAGATCTTTGTAAAACATTTGTCAGTGGTGCAGACGCAGTAATGCTTGGCACACCGCTTGCACAATCAAAGGAAGCCCCTGGTAAAGGTAGTAATTGGGGTATGGCAACTCCTGATCCTGCATTACCTCGAGGAACAAGAGTCAATGTTGGGGTTAAAAGTTCTCTTGAACAAATACTTTTTGGCCCGAGTTCTTTATCTGATGGGACTCAAAATCTTATTGGTGCTCTTAAGGCTTGTATGGGTATGGTTGGAGCACAAAAAATCTCCGAATTGCATGATGCTGAAATGGTTATTGCTCCATCAATTAAAACTGAGGGTAAATATTTTCAGTTGTCTTCAAGTTAAATTTTCTTTATTTGTATTACTCTCGTTAAATTATTTAAGTCGTTATAGAATTTTATATTTCTCAAGTTTAGTTTTTGAATTAAAGATATGATATGACTTTTTTGATCTGGGTCTATTTCAATTAGTATACATCCAGAAGAGCTTAATTTATTGTAATATTGTTCAATTATATAATTAATAAATTTTAATCCATTTTCTCCTCCATCAAGAGCTATTTTAGGTTCCTTCTGGATTTCTGGTTGCATAATTCGTAAGTTTTTTGTTGGTATATATGGTGGGTTAGAAATTATTATTTCAAATAAATTATTTATTGGCTCAAATATACTTCGGTTATAAAAATTGATTTGATTTGATACAGAGTGAATCCTGGAATTTAATTTTGCATTTAATATAGATTTCTGGGATACATCTATAGCATCTATTTGTGAATTAGATATGTTTTTTGCAATAGCAATTGATATTGCCCCACTTCCTGTTCCAAGATCAGCTATTCTGAATAAATTATTATTATTAGAGTATTCTATTGCTATATCTATAAGTAGCTCTGTTTCAGGTCTTGGGATTAATACTGAAGGATTAACTATTAAGTTTAATCCGTAAAATTCTTTATGATTTGTAATATATGAAAGAGGTTTTAGATTTAGCCTGTCTTGTATTAATATTTCAATTTGTTTTTGCTGAGAGAATAATAATTTATTTAGAAGAGACATGTAAAAGTCAGTTCTATTTATATCAAGTACATATCTTATTAGTACTTCTGTTTCTAGTTTTGAATTTTCTATCCCAGCTTTTTTTAATAATCTAGACCATTTCAAGTGGGCTTCTGAAATATTCAAGATATTTATTCTTGAGTTTTTCTAGTTTGTTCTAGTTCTAATAATTTATCTATGAATTCTTGTATATCGCCATCTAAAACTTCAGTAAGGTTATGCATCGTAAGAGAAATTCTGTGATCTGTTACTCTGTTTTGAGGAAAATTATAAGTTCGTACTCTTCCTGATCTATCTCCAGTTCCAACTTGAGATTTTCTGTTTTTACTGATTTCGTCATGATGTTTTTGGGCTTCCGCTGCTAATACTCTTGACCGAAGTACTCCAAGAGCTTTAGTTTTATTTTTATATTGAGATCTTTCATCTTGGCAGATTGATACTATACCACTTGGTTTATGAGTTATTCGTACTGCTGTAGCTACTTTTTGTACATTTTGGCCACCATGCCCACTAGCATGAAAAATATCAATCTGTATATCTTCAGTCTTAATTTCTATATCAACCTCTTGAGCTTCTGGTAAAACAGCAATTGTACTTGCTGAAGTGTGAATTCTTCCACTTGATTCTGTTAAGGGTACTCTTTGAACTCTATGAATACCGCTTTCATGTTTTAGATTTCGATAGGCGTCTTCGCCGTTAATCTGGAAGACGATTTCTTTAATTCCTCCAACGCCTGTTTCATTGGCATTGATAACTTCAGTTTGCCAACCTTTTCTTTGAGCATATCTGTTGTACATTCTAAATAAATTTGATGCAAATAGTCCAGCTTCGTCTCCTCCAGTTCCTGCTCTTATTTCCAGGATGACATTTTTATTATCATTAATATCTTTGGGTAGCATTAATTCGGATAATCTTTTATTTAATTTTGACTTTTTTAACTTCAATGTTTGCAATTCTTCTTGTATTAATATTGTTAATTCTTCTTCATTTGAGGAAGGAATCATTGAATTTGTATCAGTTATTTTTTCTTCTAATTTACGAATTGCTCTTACTGTCTCAACTTTTTCTTTTATATTTCCGTGTTCTTTTACTAATTTTTGTATTTTAGAATAGTCACCAGAAACGTCCGGATCTTTTAATTGTGATTCAAGTAAATCAAATCTTTTTTCAATTTCTTGGATTTTCTTTTGCATTTATTCCTCTGTATATATCAAATATAATTAGTTGTTATTTAGTATTTGTATTAGTTTATTAGAGTCATTAGGCATCTCATTTTGTTTGCCAGATGATAGATCCTTTATTATAAGTGTGTTTTTCTTTATTTCTTCATCTCCAATTATAATTACATGTGTTGCATTTAACGAGGATGCGTATTGTAATTGTCTACGTAAATTTTTAGATGAGGGCCCAAGTACAGAACTTATTCCATTTTTTCTTAGAAATGAAGAAATAGAAATAGAAACATGTCTAGATTCCAGGCCAATATTAGCTATAAGAACTTTATTTATTTCATTTTTCGGGATAGGTATATTTTGATTTTTTAATTCTAATATAACTCTTTCTATTCCTATACCAAAACCAATACCTGGCGTTTTAGGTCCACCCAATTCTTCAATTAATCCATCATATCTTCCTCCACCAGATATTGCTGTTACTTGGCTATTAGATTTTGTAGTTATTTCAAATACAGTTCTAGTATAATAGTCAAACCCTCTAACTAATCTTCTGTTGACTTTATATGGTAATTTAACATCTTTTAAATATAACAATAGGAGATTCCAGTGGTTTTCACATTCATTACATAAATATTCTAAATTGTTAGGAGCTGTAGATATTATTGTCTGACATTTTAAATTTTTACAATCTAATAATCTTAAAGTATTGTTATTTAAACGTCTTGAGCAGTCTTCGCATAAGTCCTCAGAATGAGAATTATAGTATTCTTTTAAAGTAGTAATATATTTTGGACGACATTGTTTATCACCGATACTGTTAATTTCTAAACTTAATTTTAAGAGGCCTGTTTTTTCTAAAAATCTCCAAGCATATTCGATTATTTCACAGTCAATAGAGGGGTCTGAGTCTCCAATATTTTCTACTCCAAATTGATGGTGTTGTCTATATCTACCAAATTGAGGTCTTTCATATCTGAAATTAGGTAGTAAATAGTATAATCTAATAGGTTGGGGTAAGTTATGCATGCCATGTTGAAGGTATGCACGACATATTGGTGCAGTTCCTTCTGGTCGTAAAGTTAATAAATTTTCTCCACGGTCCTTAAAAGTATAAGTTTCTTTTTCAACTATATCTGTTAATTCTCCAATCCCTCTAATAAATAATTTAGCATCTTCAATTATTGGAGTATCTATACGTCCATATCCAAATTCAAAAGAAGTTGTTTCTATATATTGATTTAATATTCGCCAATATATCTGGTCATCTGGTAAAATATCTGATGTGCCTCTAGGAGATTTAAACAACTAATTACTCCTTTTAGTAGTATTAGGTTAACAATAAGCGTTGGATTATATTCTATACAATTTAATTTAAGGATACTATATAAATTAAATAAAATATTGGTGTGTTTTTATTATGGATTCTATTCAAACATTGATAGATAAAGCTCAAAAATACCTTATAGATGATCATATATCTGTAATTCAAGAAGCTTATAATTTTGCATTGGAATCACATCTAGGTCAATCTAGGCTTTCAGGAGAACCTTATATTAATCATCCAATTCAAACAGCAATTTTTTTGGCTGATTTGAAATTAGATCATCAAGTATTATCTGCTGCTTTGTTACATGATGTTATGGAAGATTGTAATGTTGAATTTAATAAATTAGTAGAGTTATTTGGTGTAGATATTGCTAAACTTGTAGATGGAGTTACTAAATTAACTCGGTCAGAACTTACACCTGAGATGAAAAAAGTTAAAAATAATGTCAATAATATATTAACTGATGAAGATATTTTACAAGCTGAAAATTTACGTAAATTAATTAGCTCTATTGCTGTAGATGTTAGGATAATATTAATAAAATTATCAGATAGATTACATAATATGAATACTCTTGATGCATTGTCACATGATAGACAAATTTCTATTGCAAAAGAAACATTAGATATATATGCTCCTCTCGCACATAGATTAGGTATATGGGAATTGAAATGGAGATTGGAGGACCTGGCATTTCAATATTTAAATCCTAAAGAATATCAAAATATTTCTTTATTATTAAAAACAAAGCACAGTGAAAGAGAAAAATATATTGATAATATAATTAAGGTTATACAGCCAGAACTAAATTCTTTTAATATTAAATCACAAATTTCAGGCAGACCAAAAAATATATATAGTATATACAAAAAAATTCAGTCTTATTTAAGCCAAAATAAAAAAATTGAAGAAATCTATGATTTTTTTGCACTGAGAATTTTAGTATCAAATGTTCAAGAATGTTATTCAGCTTTAGGTATAGTTCATAAATTATGGAGGCCAATTCCAGGCCAATTTGATGATTACATTGCTAATCCAAAAGATAACTTATATCAGTCACTACATACAACTATATTATGCGAAGAAGCATACCCAGTTGAAGTTCAAATAAGAACTCAAGAGATGCACTCTATGTCAGAATATGGTGTGGCTGCTCATTGGTTATATAAATCTGATTCCAATTTGGATGATGATAAATTTGACAATAAAATAACATGGTTAAGGCAAATTTTTGAATGGCAAAAAGACGTAACAGGAGCTCAAGAATTTGTTGAATCTTTTAAATCTGATGTGTTTAAAAATCAAGTTTTTGTTTATACTCCTAAGTCAGATCTTAAAGAATTACCTGCAGGTTCAACTCCTCTTGATTTTGCATACAGGATACATACTGATATAGGCCATAGATGTGTAGGGGCTAAAGTGAATGACAAATTAGTGCCGTTATATTATCAATTAAAAAATGGAGATAGAGTTGAAATAATTACGAGTAAGACAGTACAAGGTCCTAGTTTAGATTGGCTTAATAATGATATTGGCTTTTTGCAAACAACTTCTGCTAGATCCAGAGTTAAACAATGGTTTACCCGCCAGGAACATAAAAACAATCTTCAGAATGGAAAAGATTTATTCGAAGAATGTATCAAGTATTTGAATAAATCTATGGATATTTCAGATATAGCTAAATTAATGAATTTCAATAATAAATCAGAGTTTTTCAATTCTCTGGGTAGTGGGAAAATAACAACATCTGAAGTTATTGAAAAATTGTCTAAGACAGGCAATATGGCATCAGGGAAAGATAAATTACATGAAAGTTCATTTAGAAAAGGGATGTTAAATCGTGCAGTTACTGGTAGTGGTGATTTAAAGACAATCATTGCTGTTTGTTGCAGTCCTTCTCCCGATAGTGAAATAGTTGGTTTTTTAAACAGGGATCAAGGAGTATCTGTTCATAGGAGAAATTGTAATGAAATTATTAATTATGATTTAGATAATCAGATAGAAGTTGATTGGAAGAATGTAACCCATGATTATAATAGTGAAACATACCCTGCTAGGATTAAGATAGATTCATATGATAGAGTAGGATTGTTGAGAGATATTACTGTTCAAGTAGCAAGCGAGAGATTAAATATAGCTTCTTGTATACAAGAAGAGTACAATGATATAAGTATAATATACTTAACAGTTTATATTAATAGCATAGAAAACCTTAATCGTTTATGCTTAAGTTTAGACAAAATAAAAGGTGTGATATCTGTTTCTAGAACAGTAGATTAATAATTACTATTTAGGAGGTATTTAATATTGTCAAGTGCAAAGTCAGCTAGAGTATCAGAAAGAAAGCGTAAAATAAATGCTCCATTGAGAACTCGAGCAAAAACTTTAATTACAAAGTCAAATAAGTTAATTGTTGAGAATGATATTGAAAATGCTGAAACAACAGTTGGGGATGCAGTTATTGCTTTAGATAAAGCTGCTCAAAAAGGGGCAATACATAAAAATAATGCTTCTAGAAGAAAGTCTAGAGTAGTAAATAAATTGAATAAAGCTAAAGCTGAATCAAAAAATAATTGACAATAATAAATAGGCAGAATAAAATTTATTATTTAATAATCAAGTGAGAAAAATATGCTGAGGATAAGGTTACGACGAGTTGGAGCAAAGCATCAACCTAGTTATAGGATTGTTGTTGCTGATTCTCGTGCTGCTAGAGATGGTAAATTTGTTGATCAGATTGGTCATTATAATCCTAGAGAAGATCCTCCATTAATAAATATGGATGATGATAAGGCTTTAATGTGGTTAAAAAAAGGCGCCTCTCCTAGTTTGGCTGTCGAAAGAATGTTGAAATCTAGAGGCGTGATTGAGCGTTCGGAAGAAAATGAAAGAACTAATTGAATATATAGCAGTTTCAGTAGTGTCTAAACCTGATGAAGTTAAGGTGACAGAAATTATTGAATCAGATGATAGAATTGTAATAAGTCTAGAAGTTCATCCTGAAGATAAAGGAAGGATAATAGGTAGACAAGGACAGTTTGCTAGATCAATGAGATCTATTTTAAAAGTCTTAGCTATAAAGCAAGATGTTAGAGTTACCTTAGAAATAATATAGTATTAAATTTATTTTATGAATCGTGTCAAATTTGAAGACTATATCTAATTCAGATAAATATCCTGAGATATTAGTTGGTAAGGTTATACGCCCTTGGGGTATACAAGGTGGTATAAAAATTGTAAGTTTTTCAGATAATTCTAATCGATTTTCACCAGGTAATTTTATCTATATAGAGCAAGAAAAATATACTATATTAGCTGTTAAAGAAGCTAAAAACAATCTTCTAATAAATTTGGATATAATTAAAAATATTACTCAGGCAGAATCATTGAGAGGTAAATTAATTAAAGTTTATGTTAAAGATACGTATGCTTTAGATTCAGGAAATTACTATTATTTTCAATTATTAGACTTAAATGTTTTTACCGAAAGTTTCCAATATTTAGGAGATGTTAAAGATATTATTAAAACTGGCGCAAATGATGTTTATGTTGTATCTTCAGATGATTCAAAAGAAATTCTTTTACCTGCAATTTCTGAAGTTGTTCTTAAAATTGATTTGAATAAAAAGCAGATGATTGTTAAGATTCCAAAAGGTTTGTTATAGGTTTTATAAATGGCAAAGAATAAAAGAGTAGTTATATTAAGTGCTAAACGTACTCCTATCGGGAAATTTTTAGGAGCTTTGTCTTCTGTTTCTGCTCCTAAATTAGCTTCTTTTGCCATAAAGGCTGCGATCAAGGAATCTTTTATAGACAAATCTGATTTTGATTATGCAATTATTGGTAATGTATTATCTGCAGGTATTGGCCAAGCACCAGCAAGGCAAGCTCTGATTTATGCAGGAGTTCCATCAAAAATTTCAGCTACTACATTGAATAAAGTTTGTGCTTCTGGCTTGATGTCTGTTATTTTGGGTTCACAGATGATTAGGTCTGGAGATGTTCGAGTAGTTTTATCTGGAGGAATGGAAAACATGAGTAGATCTCCGCATATATTTAATAATAGTAGGGAAGATAATAAACTTGGGAATAAAATCCTGGAAGATTCTATGATTAAAGATGGGCTTTGGTGTGTTTTTAACGATTTATCAATGGGTGTGTTGGCAGAAAAAACAGCAGAGAAATTTGGTGTTACTAGATTAGATCAAGATAATTTTGCTATTAGTAGTCATCAAAAAGCCGTCTCTGCAATTAATACAGGTATGTTTCATTCTGAAATTGCTCCAGTTAATGTTGATAATAAAAAAGGGAAATTTAAATTTGTTAATGATGAAGGGCCACGAGAAGATACTACATTAGAAAAATTACAGTTGTTAAAATCACCTTTTTCAATTAATGGAACTACTACTGCTGGTAATTCTTCTCAGATTTCAGATGGTGCTGCAGCGATAGTTTTGTCAGATGAAAATTATGCTATATCTGAAAATCTTAGTCCAATAGCAGTTATTGATGATCATGTTATCGTAGGGAATAATCCTGCAGATCTTTTTGAAGCACCAGCAATAGCTGTTCAAAACTTACTAGCAAAAAATAATACTAAAATTGAAGAAATTGATTTATTTGAAGTTAATGAAGCATTTGCTGGTCAAGTATTATCTAATGGGAAATATTTGAATTGGGATTGGGCTAAAGTAAATATTAATGGAGGTGCGGTTGCTCTTGGCCATCCTATAGGAGCAAGTGGTACGAGGATTTTAGTAACATTAATTCATGCTTTAAAAAAACATGATCTTAGTACGGGAATTGCAGTATTATGTCATGGTGGAGGTGGGGCTGTTGCAATAAAAGTTAGCTTGCTATAAATAATTTATATTTAATATGCTTGAAAGTGTACCTTAATCAAGCTTGACTTATTAATATGTATAGCTGTTACATAGTTTGTATCCTTTAATTTAATAAAAGTTATGAAAATTATTTAAATTAAAGATTAAAGAGTTTTAATATGATACTGAATAGTTTAAGAAAAATCTATAATATCAATATAGGTAAATTTGTTTATTTACTACCTATATTGATATTGGTTTTTTCTGGATGTAGCACGACCGACGCTTCAGATAAGATATTTTTTAACTCTGATCGTGATGGATACTTTAATATTTATTCAATTGATTCAACTGGAGAAAATGAATCTAAGTTAACTCAATCTCAGGAAGATGATGTGTCTCCAGTTATATCTCCTGATCGTAGTAAGATTGCATTTGTATCTGGTTCTGGAAAAGAAAAATCTATACATGTGATGAAAAATGATGGAACAGTTAGGTCAGTAGTATCTAACGCTACTACAGGCTTTACAAGTTCTACGTCTTCTCCATTATGGGCTCCAGATAGTGATAACATAGCTTATTTGTCAAAACAACCTGATCGGGATCAAATTAATATTGTTCAAATTGATGGAAGAGGATCAATACGATTGACAACATTAAATGGACGAGAAATAGGGGATTGGTCAAGACAGAATAATACGATTTTATTTTCCGTTAATGATAAAAAATCTATGGGTATATATACTAGAAATCCTGATGGCGTGAATCAATTTAGATTAACTGAAACTACTGATTACAATGCAAAATGGTCTCCTAGTGCCGATAGTATAATATTTCTCTCTATTCGTGATGGTAACTCTGAAATTTATTCAATGACATCTAAGGGTAAAAATCAAAGAAATCTAACAAATTCTGAATTTAATGAATATTCTATTTCATGGTCTCCTGATGGAAAGACTATAATGTTTGTATCTGACAAAGATGGAAATCCTGAGATATATATAATGGATTCCACTGGCGGCAACATTGTTCGCTTAACTAATAATGATGTTAGAGATGATCAACCAGTTTGGTCTCCAAATGGAAAGCAAATTGCATTTGTATCATATCTTGATGGTGACGCTGAGATATTTGTTATGAAGTCAGATGGGTTAGATCAAAGACGTATAACAAACAATGATTTTCATGATTCAGATCCAGCTTGGTAAGTATAATTAAGAATTTTTTTTTAAAACTAATAAATAGTAAGTTTTTTTAGGCTTAATTTTAGTTCTCTTGTGAGTAAATTAAATATGATTAATCTTTATAATAATATAGATAAAAATACATATTCTAGAGTTGTTATTAAAGCTGGGACTAGTTTATTAACGAATGGATTAGATGGGTTAGATATAAACTTTATGAATAAATTTGTTGAACAGATTTCTTTTCTCCATCAAAATAATGTAGAGGTGGTTTTAATTAGTTCTGGAGCAGTTGGTGCAGGTCGAATTAAACTAAATATATCTAGAGAAAGTAAGCATTTATCTTTTAGACAAATGCTGGCATCAATTGGACAACCACATTTAATGTATACATATGAGAAATTATTTAATGAAAAAAATATTATTATAGCTCAAGCTTTACTTTCAAAGAATGATTTTAATAATCGGCTTGGTTATTTGAATATTCGCAATACTTTATTTGGTTTAATTAATAATAAGATTATACCTATAATTAATGAGAATGATGTTGTGGCAGTTGATGAATTGCAAGGTCAAAATTTCGGAGATAATGATAATTTGTCAGCAATGGTTGCAAATTTAATCGATGCAGATCTTTTGATTATTTTGAGTGATATACCAGGCTTGTTCACTAAAGATCCAAATCTACATCTTGATGCGAAATTAATTAGAGAAGTAAATAATATTGATGAGAGTATATATTCTATGGGTGGACCTCCTTCTAATAATTATGCTAGTGGAGGTATGAGTACAAAAATTGAAGCAGCTAAACTTGCTACTTCATCAGGAATAAATACAATTATCGCAAATGGATTAGAAGATCAAGTTTTAATTAAATTATTTAATAAAGAACCTATGGGAACTATATTTAAAGCTACTAATAATAAAATGGAGAGTAGGAAAAGATGGATGTTAAGTGGATTATTATCTAATACCAATATTTTAATAGATGATGGAGCATTTAATGCTATTAAATATAAACAAGGAAGCTTACTTCCTGCTGGTTTAATTGAAATTGATGGTGAATTTGATAGAGGTTCAATTATATTAATTCTTTCAGAAAAAGGTAAAAAAATTGCTGTGGGGATTACTAATTATTCTTCTTATGATTTAGAAAAAATTAAAGGTATTAGATCAGATAGAATATTTGATATACTCGAATATAGATATGGGGATGAAGTGGTCCATAGGAATAACATGGTTTTATTATGAAAATTAGGAGAATAGTTTTTTGAAAAATTCTGATCAATTATTTATGCAAGGTAACGATGCAAAGAAAGCTGCTAAAGAATTAGCAAATTTAAGTTCTGAAACTAGAAATAAGGCCTTATATAATATATCTGACCATTTAATAGCTAATAAAGAACAAATCTTAAGTTCAAATAAAAAAGATTGTGAAGAAGCTATAAGAAATGGATTCACTGACTCTTTGATTGATAGGATATATTTAGATGAAACAAGGTTAGATAATATTTCTAAAGATGTTATAGCTATAGCTGAGCTTACAGATCCACTTGAAGAGGTTTTTGATATAAAATCTTTGCCAAATGGTCTCAGAATTGAAAAAAGACGAGTTCCATTAGGAGTAATTGGTGCTATATACGAAAACCGCCCTAATGTTACTGTAGACTTTGCAGCTTTATGTCTTAAATCAGGTAATTCTGTTATTTTGAGAGGAGGTAAAGAAGGTATTTTATCTAATATTGTCTTGTCAAAATTAATCAGGGAGTCACTGGAAATTACTGGTATTAATAAAAATATTGTTCAATTAATTGAGTCCATTGATAGAGATTTGGTTACTCAAATGTTAAATATGCGTGATCATATTGATTTAATAATACCTAGAGGAGGTTCTGAATTAGTGAACAGAATTTCTAATGAGTCTAAAGTACCAGCTATTACCGGAGGTATTGGTGTTTGTCATATATATGTTGATGAATTTGCTGATATTGAAATGGCTATATCAATAGTTAATAATGCAAAAGTCAATAGGCCATCTGTATGCAATGCAATGGATACATTATTAGTAAATAAAAAAATATATCAAGAATTTTTACCTAAAATAGCAATGATTTGGGCTGGATCTCGAGTAGAAATGAGATGTGACAATAGATCATTCGATATTTTAAATGATTCTTCAGATTTGATTGTTCGAGCAAATAATGATGATTGGGGAACAGAATTTTTATCACTAATTGCTTCTGTAAAAATTGTTGATTCTATTGAAGATGCATTAGATCATATAGAACAATTTGGTTCTGGGCATACAGAAGCTATTATTACAAATAACTCATCGGTTAGTGACCGATTTCTTAGTGAAGTAGATGCCAGTGCTGTAATGGTTAATGCTTCTACTAGATTTAATGATGGTGGACAGTTAGGTTTAGGGGCTGAAGTTGCTATAAGTACCAATAAATTACATGCTCGTGGGCCTATGGGACTTAGAGAATTGACTTCTTATAAATGGATAGTTATGGGTGAAGGACATATTAGAGCATAGTATAACTTTGTCCTCCATCTATAACTATACATGAACCAGTAATTAATCCTATTCGTTGAGATGAAAGATATGCCACCAAGTCCCCAACTGGTTCAGCCCATCCAAATTTGCCCATAGGTAAATTATTAGATATAAATTCTTCAACTACAGATTTAGGATTCTCATTTTGAAATCTTTCCCAACTTCCTTCAGAATGCGCTATAGATCCTGGCGCAATACTGTTAACCAATATCCCATGTTTTGCTAAAGATACACCTGCATGTTTTGTAGTAGCTATAAGTGCAGCTTTCGAAGCCATATATGATATGTTTCCCCCATATTCTCTACCCCATATAGATGCTATATTAATTATTCTACCCCATTTTTTGTTTATCATATTAGGGGTTACAAGCTTCATAAATTCGAATGATCCAAATAGATTTAAGTCAAAAGTTTCTTGGAATCCATCAAGTGAAGTTTCGGTGAAATTTCCTTTTGCTTTAGAACCTCCTACGTTGTTAACTAAAATATCTATTTGACCTAATTTATTTGTTATATTTTGGTAAAGTTTTTCTATTGCTTTTATATTAGAGATGTCTGCTATAAATCCTTCACACTGTATACCGAATGCTTTTATTTCATTAATAGTATTATCGATACTTGATTGTGTCCTTCCGCATATGCCAATATTTACGCCTTCTTTTGCAAGGGATATTGCTGCAGCTTTACCAAGACCTCTACTACCGCCAGTTATAAAAGCAACTTTACCTTTTATTCCAAGATCCATTAGTAATTTATTCTCCTCTATAAATATTTTATAATTATTTTGAGGCTATATGTTAAATTAAAACTTGTCAATAATTGGGCTTATGCTATCTAAATTGACATTGGTTTAATCATGTTGTTATATATAAGCACTTATTAATTTTTATTGATTAAAAGGAGTTTGATATGGTTGATAAACCTAAAGTATTAATTACTGGAGCAAGTGGTCTTATAGGAGGTATTACCTTACGTAATTTATCTGATAAATATGAATTTTCAGCACTTAATAGAAGTGATGTTCCTGAAATCCCAACTTTAAGAGCTGATATTACAGATTTTGATTCAATAATGCCAGCTTTTAAAAATATTGACATTGTTCTTCATATGTCAAATTATACTCAAGATGCAATTAGTTGGGATAAGCATTTTAATGTAGGTATTTTAGGAACTAGAAATGTATATGAAGCTGCTAGACTAAATGGAGTTAAGCGAGTTGTTTTAGGAAGTACTGGCGATACTATGACTGGTTATGAAATGGAATATCCTTATGGAGAATTAGCAGCAGGAGAATATGATAAAGTTAATGATAATTGGGATATGATAACTGAAGAACATCCTACTAGACCAAAAAGTATATATGGAGCATGCAAAATATTTTGTGAAGCTTTGGGCCATTTTTATTCTGATCGTTACAATATGTCAGTTATATGTATTCGTTTAGGAGGAGTTTTACTTGGTGATAAACCTACTTTACGTCGCCAATATCCAGGTTTTTTATCACAATCTGATTGTCTGCAAATGATTGACCTTTGCCTTAGTGCTCCTGAAAATATCAAATTTGATATTTTCCATGCTAGCTCAAATAATAAATATGCATGGAGAGATACAAATCATGCTAAGGAAATTCTTGGGTGGAAGCCAACTGGAAACTCTGATAAATATTCAATAGAAGATAGAGGTGGTTGGCATCAAGTACTTGAGGGAAATCAGAAATTGAAAAGGAGTTCTGGACAGGAAAAATAACTTTATACATGAATATGAAATTTGCTCAAGAATTTTTAAAAAACCCAGTTCAAATAGGTTCTTTATTTTCTTCTTCAAAAGGATTAGCTAAGTTAATTACAGATAGTGCTGATTTACCTACTAAATCAGTAATTGTAGAATTAGGGCCTGGAACTGGAGTATTTACTACTGAAATTTCAAATAAGAAATCTACAAGTTCATTATTTTTTGCCCTAGAACTTAATGACATTTTATTTGAAGTAGCAAAAAATAAAAATCCAGATTTAATTATATATAATTCATCTGCAAGTGAAATTAATAAATATTTATTAAGACATAAAGTGAAATATGCTGATTGTATTATATCTGCATTACCTTGGGCTGCTTTTACTGATGATTTGCAGGAAGAATTATTAAATGAATTGTATAATGCATTAGAACCTGATGGAGTGTTTTTAACAATTGCACTTTTGCCAGCGATGATTTCCCCTTCTGCTATTAAGTTTAAAAAAAAATTAATTAAACGTTTTGAAAAAGTTTTTAAGAGTAGAATTATTTGGAAAAATCTACCGCCAGCTTTTGTATATATATGTAATAAATAGATATTTGAATAATTAATAGCTAGTGATTACAATAAATTTATATTTATAATATAAGGAGATAATAAATGCCATATTATTTAACACAATGTTCATACACATCAGAAGCTTGGTCTAATCAAGTAAAGAATCCTGAAAATAGATTTGAAAAACTTAGTCCAATGCTTGATAGTTTTGGAGTCAAAATAACTCAAGCTTTTTTTGCTTTAGGGGAATATGATTTAGTACTAATTATGGAAGCACCAGATAATAAGACGATTGCTTCACTTCTAATGGCAATATCTGGATCTGGTGGAGTGACTAACCTTAAAACTACTGCTTTAATTTCAGCTGAAGATGGAATTGATGCATTAAGAAATGCTAGTAATCTGAATTATTCTCCACCTCAAGCTTAATATTTATAGTTAATTTATTATAATGTCAAATATTATTAATTCAAAAATTAATAATATAATATTTTTTGATGGATGTTGTAATTTATGTAATCATACGGTTGATTTTATCTTGCTAAGAGATAAAATCAATTTTTTTAGTTTTGGATCATTGCAATCTAATATAGCTTTAAAGCTATTATCTGAATATGGATATTCTTTAGACAAAATTAGAAATTTAGATAATGTTATATATTTAAGAAATGGTAAATTAAAAATAAAATCTGATGCAGTATTATCAATATTATTTGATTTAAGAGGAATCTATAGAATTAGTTATATATTTTATTTATTTCCTAAGTCTCTAAGAGATTTTTTTTATGATTATATTGCAAGGCAACGATATAAATGGTTTGGTAAAAGAAATATATGTAGAATACCTACATCAGAAGAATTGTCTAGGTTTGTTGAATGAAAATAATGGGTAAAAAGAAATCTTTATTTCTATCTGCAAAATGGAATAATATGCTATTTGCAAATTATTCTATTGATTATAATTTATTAAAACCACTTATTCCAGAAGGTACTGAACTTGATTTTTGGAATGGAGAGTGCTTTATTAGTGTTGTTGCCTTTCAATTTTTAGATTCTAAACTATTTGGATTCATTCCAGTTTTTTCACAAAGAAATTTTGATGAAATTAATCTTCGTTTTTATGTAAAACGTAAATCATATGATAATTATTCAAGAAAAGGTGTTGTTTTTATTAAAGAGATTGTTCCTAGTAGATTGGTAAAATTTATTGCCAATAATCTCTTTGGGGAAAATTATATTTCTAGAAATATGAAACATCAAATAGGAGATTTTTCTGAGGATAGCTTTGATATCTCATATAGTTTTAAAAATGACAATTTTTGGAATCGATTTAGTGCAGAAATTTCTCAAAATTATATTCTCCCTAAGACTGGTGATATTGAAGAATATATAACTGAACACTATTAGGGTTATGCTTCTAAGCCTAATAACCCAACTGTTGAATATGAAGTAGAGCATCCTCAGTGGACAGTTTATAAGGTAAAAAAATTTAATTTAGATTTTAATTTTGGAAATGTATATGGTGATAGTTTTAGCTTTTTATCTAAGGTAGAACCTTCTTCAGTCTTTTTTTGTATTGGATCAGATGTGAAGGTAAGATTTGGAACTAAAATCTAGGCATTATTAGCAACTTGCCACATATACCAGGATCCTATTGTTCTATAGGGTATCCACTTTGAAGTTACTTTTTCTATATTAGCTTGATCTGGGTTTTTATTATTGAAATATACTATTCGTATACCTTTCATTAAACCAGAATCTTTAGGAGCAAATATATCTAAATTTTTTAATCCTGATATTAGAAACATTTGAGCAGTCCATATTCCTATTCCTTTGATTTTGGTAAGTTCATTTATTACATATTGCTCAGGTTTTTCTCTAAGGTCAGTAAGAAATGTTGAATTATTTTGGATTAGTGTAGAAATATTTTTTATTGTATTTGACTTTACTTGAGAGAGCCCACAAGATTTCACATCTTCTATTTTAGTTTTATATATAGATTGATGATTTAATTCATTTATATTTAAAAGTTTATATAATCTGTTTCTAATAGAACTTGCAGATTTAGTTGATAGTTGTTGTGAAATAACTGAATTAACCAGCACTTCAAATAGATTTGTAGGATTATCATTTAATATACTTGGCTTACCAAATCTTTCTATTAATTCAGGCAGCATATTATCATTTGCGTATAAATGGTTTTTTATATTTAGCCAGGAATTTATCATAATTTATATCTGGATATATTTAGTATTTTTTCTTTAATTTAATGTATATTATGTCATATTAAGTTTGATTTTTAAATTTACTTAAATTACGAATAATATAAATTGGAGTATATATGAAAAATATAATTGATATTAAGCAGATTCCTTGGAAAAGATCTAAATATGAAGATTCATACTTAGATGGTAAAATACATCAACATAAAGTAAAAGTGGTTGATTATGTGAAAAAAGATATAGGTATTGAATCAGCTAATAGTGAAATTCAACATATAGGAGCATATGAATATGCTCCAGGTGGCTGGATATCTGATCATATACATTCTAATGCAGAACAATGGTATTATATTTTAGATGGTGATGCGATTATGAAAGTTGGAAATGAAGAAGAAGTTTCATTTAAAGGTACTTTAGTTTTTATTCCTAGAAATACTGTACATTCTTATAAAGTAATTGGTGATAAACCTCTTAAGATACTAAATGTTGCAACATTTTTCCCTGATATAGAAAGTGTTACTACAATTATTTGATTTGTTAATATTATTTAATACATTGATTTAATAATTAAAAATACACCTACTATAGTTAATCCTATACCTAAAATTAGTATGAATTTATTTATTGAAAGTTTACCAGTTAATCTAGCTCCTATATAGCTACCTACAGCAGCAGCTATACCCATTATTATTAGTAATTGATAGTTGACATACCCATTATATGCGTGTCCAAAACAGTCCATTATTCCCATAAAAAAACCAATGAAAAGATGAGTTACTCCAGCAATTTTAGGGTCTATTTTTAATATGCGGATTATTGGAGGTAGTCTTATACTGCCAAGTATCAATCCAACTGCTTCTCCTAAAATACCAATCAATAGGCCAGATGAAGATTCTATAATGATTTTTTTTATTTAATATACCTTTTGACTCTTCTAAATATTTACCAAAAGCATTACTTATTTCATTGCCAGTATTTTTATATACAAGTAATATGAATTCTAAACCTTGCCAGGTTACAAATATGCCAGCAAGGATTAATAATAAATCTGTAGGAATTTTTGTGGAAATCAGACCACCTAAAAGGGCTCCAAATAATGCTGGAATACCCATGAATATTACAATATGTTTGTTTACTCTTTTTTCTTTTATATGATTTAAAGATCCTCCAAAAGAAGAAATGCTTGAAATAAGTATGTTTGTTCCAGATGCAACTCTTGTGTCAATTCCAGAAATCAGCATGATAGGTAGGCGAATTGTACCTAGCGCTAGACCAACACATCTTCGAAGTATACCTACAGCAAACGAACTAATTGTAAGAAGAATAATAATAGTCATCGAAAGACTATTTGTTATTCTTGACAACATATTAAAATAATTGTTTTTGGGTTTTTAAAAGTTGTTTAAATCCATCACGGATTTCATTTGTAACAGCCTCATCTCTGGATGGAAATCTTGAATATCCTGGTATTAAACCAACAGCTTCTAATCCAGGTCTTACAAAAACACCTTCTCCTGATGTAGATTCAGCTATACTATTAATTAATTTTGTGTATGGAATCATGAACTCATCATATGAATTTTGTGCATTCTGATAATTCTGTGATTGCATTAAATTCCAAATTTTCCATGGATGTTCTGGGTAGTAGTTAAGAACGTGACTTATAAATGATTTACAGCCTAATATGTGTCCAAAAATTGGTATAGGACCATTGTCTATTACTGCAACTTTAGGAGCGAATTTTTGCACCCCGTCCATAAAATTTTCTAATGAAGGAGAAGCCCATTTTACAGCTATTGTATTAGGTATTTCTAATAATTTTTCAACTACGTTCACTGGAAGATCATATTTTGATCCACTATACCAATGGCTATATGCAGCAAATCCAACTTTAGTGTGAGAAGCTACTTTTTCTATCCATGAAATTACATCTTGCGGTCTTCCATCATAGTAATAAGCACCAGATATTTGTACGGCATCAATTCCTACTTGTTCACAGAATTGTGATAATTCAATTGTTATACGTATATCAGTACTTTGTACACTGGCAATAGTAGGTATTTTACCTTTAGCAAGTTTTGCTATTGCTCCAATTACTTGTTTTCTTTCTTCAGTATTTAAGGACGTAAAATCTCCTCCCGAACCAGCAATTAATAAGATTGTATTTCCTTGAGTTGCTCCTTTATTAATTAGCCATTGTACGTTTGAAATTGTGGATCCTAGATCAAGGGAGCCATCTTTGTGGAATATAGTTGGTAGTGGTACTGTTACTCCTTGGAACCAGTTTTTTGCTCCTTCAGTAGTTAGCATTTATCCTCCTAGATTATATAGTTTTAGCAAGTCTTCTAATTATCTAGAGATTGGCCATCCTATACTGAGTAAAATTCGACGCAATTCTTGAATTTCTTCATTAGAGTGAGGCAATGAAGGTGGTCTCATTGAACCCATGGATATATTCATAGCTTCCATGACGGCTTTTTTCAGACGGGCTTGTCCACCAGATCGAATAACGAGTTTTTGATAAAAATCTCTAATAGGTTGAGCTGAATCCCATAAAGCTTGACCTTCTTTAAATTTGTTTGCTTCCATTAGATTTAATATTTTTAAATCAAATTCTGGATAGGCAGTCGCTTGTTCGTCAAGGAAACCTTGTCCACCCAATTGATAGCATTCGCTAATATTAGATCCGTTTTCTAATATATTAAAATGTGGTGCTAAATCTTTCATTTCTTTATATTCGAAAGAATTTGCCTGGCACCATTTAATAGCTATTACATGTTCGAAATTAGCCATTTCTTTAAACGTTTCAGGCATGATTTCGCCATATTTATTCCATGGAGTTTGATATACCATTATTCCGATTTCAATTGCATTTGATAACGATTCAAAATATCTTAATATATCATCTTGATTTGGGTCATTAAATAGAGGTGCGGATACTTGAAGTCCTGTAGCTCCTAAATCTTGAGCTATTAATGCATCTCTAATTGATTTTTTCGTGTCAGTAGAATGTATGCATCCTATTACAGGAACTTTGCCTTCTGCAGCTTTTATTACACTTTTTAGTAATAAAGGCCATTCATCATGTGTAAGCTGTGGTCCTTCACCCATGAGAGAAGCGCATTTTATTACAGCCTTGGATTCTACTAATCCTTTACTAACCCACCATTTTGTCATTTCAGCCATTTTACCGTAATCTACTTCTAATGCATTGTTAAATGGTGTAGGTGTAGCTACAATTATACCGCGTATTAATTTTTTTAGTTTATCTCTATTCATAACAATGTTTTTTTGGTTTTTTTTGGCTCCGCAGGTAGGATTCGAACCTACGACCTGTCGGTTAACAGCCGACTGCTCTACCACTGAGCTACTGCGGATTATTTAATGTAATATTTTATCATATTTAATTTCATTTAGTTAAATATTTTTTATCAAATGAATTAATTAAATTAGAGAAAGTTGAGTTATCGATTGCATTATTAAAAAATGGATTAATTGCTGTGATAGAAATATTGTCTTCTTCTATAGCTAAAATATCTGATTCAGGATCAAGTTTTGAGGTATTTTTTCTATCAGGTTTTATCCAGTAATGAGTTCTTAGCCCTGATTTTTCCTCTTCAACGTTTTGAACATAATTGGTATTTCCTAAGGAAGTTAATTTTACTGATTTGATATCCTTTTTAGGTATACATGGTACGTTAACATTTAATAAAAAAGGCTTTGTTACTTTTTGATTAAACAAATTTTTAACTAATTCCTCTATTACTTCACCAGCTGTATTATATATTACTTCTTCTCTATATACTGCTGATATTGCAATAGATGGAATATTTCTAAGATATCCATGAATGGCTGCTCCTACAGTTCCTGACAATAGGACATCAAGGCCTAAATTAGCACCTAAATTGATTCCTGAAACTATTAAATCGGGAGGAGAGTCCATTAATTTTTCACATGCTAAAATTACACAATCTGAAGGTGTACCCTCAACAGAATATACTTTAATTTTGGGGTTGCTGTGAGGTTTTTCATGGAGCCTTACTACGTTTCTTAGTGTCATTGCAGTACCTGTTCCACTTTGATCTCTATCTGGTGCGACTACTATGATGTTAGCTAGATTTTTAAGATTATTTACAGTTGCCCACAGCCCAGGAGCATCTATTCCATCGTCATTTGTTATTAGGATATTCAGGATTCACCTCAATTAAATTAATATATTTTAGTATATCATTTTAATGTAATAATATATTGTCAATTAATCTTATTTTACCTAACCAAACGGCTAGCGATATTAATGTAGGCGGGGTTATTTCTGCAAGTTCTTCTAGAGTATTAGCGTTTGAAATACTTATATAGTCAATTTTTGACACATTTGATTTTATAATTAGTTTTTCCATTTCATCTTTAATATATTTTGTGTTAGTAATACCTTTTTCAAATAACATTCTTGATAAACAGAGTGATTCAAATAAGCTTTTTGCAGAATTTAACTGGTTTTTAGTTAGTTTTCTATTTCTACTGCTAATTGCTATTCCATTTTCATCTCTAACAGTCGGATTTATAAAGATTTCAACACCTAAATTTAAATCATTATTTAATTTTTTTATAACTAAACATTGCTGAGCATCTTTTTGTCCAAAATATGCATAATCAGGTTTAATTAGGGAGAATAATTTAATTAGTATTGTTGCTACACCGGAAAAATGTCCAGGTCTAAATTTACCTTCTAATATTTTGCCAATATTTCCTACATCTACGTTGGTAGAAAATCCTTGTGGATAAATATCTTTCATTTCAGGTATGAATAAAACATCTACATTTGATTTTTTTAGAATTTCGATATCAGAATTATTACTAGTCGGATAGTTGTTGTATTCCTCATTATTTGTAAATTGAATTGGATTAACAAAAATACTTACGATTATAAATGAATTATTTTCTTGAGCTTTTTCTATTAAGGATATATGTCCTTTATGAATTGCTCCCATCGTAGGTATTATTGCTATTTTTTTAGAAGAATTTATATTTTTTATTTCTGAAAGGTTTTTAATAATTTTCAATTTATAATGTTTAATATTTTATTTGTTTTAATTCATCTTCTGTAATGAAGAAAGATTCTTTTTCTGATGGAAATTTTCCTGTATTAACTTCACTTATATAATTTAAAGTTGATTCTTGAATCAATTTGGATAATTCTAAATATCTTTTGGCATGTTTAGGTTTGAAATCATCAAATAATCCTATTAAGTCATGAAAAACTTGAACCTGTCCGTCACAATAAACGCCTGAGCCTATGCCTATTGTAGGTATAGATAGTTTGTCAGTAATTATTTTTGCTATTTGAGTTGGTATAGATTCTAATACTATTGCATAAACACCAGAATCTTCTAAATAGGAAGCGTCATCAATGATTTTTTGAGCATTTTTAGCTGTTTTACCTTGAATACTATATCCTCCTTGTTGATAAACTGATTGAGGTGTTAATCCTAGATGTCCCATTACAGGAATACCCATATTTACTAAATGCTTTATTGTTAAAGCAATTTGTTTACCTCCTTCAAGTTTAACCGACTGAGCTCCTGTTTCTTTTAATACTTTTCCAGCATTTTTGATAGCATCTGTCATATTAGTTTGATAACTTAGAAAAGGTAAATCTACAACAATATGAGTTTTTTTTGTTGCTCTTACAACAGGCTTTGCATGATAAATCATTTCATCTAGAGTGACGGGTATAGTAGATTCATAACCTAATACAACCTGCCCTAAACTATCACCAACTAAGATTATTGGTATCTGTACTTTCTCTAAGATCTGTGCAGATGTATAATCATAAGCTGTTAGCATAGGGATTTTTAATCCTTTTTTCTTCATTTTTTGTAAATCTTTTATGCTGATTCTCATATTGACCTCATTTTATTAAAAAGATAGTTTTTTGTATTTGAGAATAATTTGATATATTTCATTACGAGTTTCTTTATTTATGGAGCCTTTTTCTTCTGCGAATGGAATTGCACATAATGCTAATTCACAATATAAAGCTAATATTTGAGGGTATTTATTATGTATTTCTTCTAAATGCTTTTTTACCGTTCCAATATCCCCTCTAGCGTAAGGGCCTGCAACTGCAGCTGGGATACCTAACGTTTTTAGATTGATTGATACTTGCTTCATCATATGAGATAGTGATTCAATTCCATCTTTTCTAGACAATCCAATTTTGTCCCATATTTGTGCAGTTGTTGCAGCAAAGGTAGTTAATAGTCCTCCTAGCATAACTCCAGATATATGATATAGTATTTTATCTTCGGGTTTTAAAAATATATGTGAACCTTCAAGATTAAAGGCTATATCTTTTAAATAATTTTTTATAATTGGATCACCTTCGATTACAAATGTAGTACCAGGAAGACTTTCAATTCCTTTTTCTATAGATGCAAACACTTGTAAAGGATGAAAGGTTCCAACACTTGCATTTTGAGCAGATGCATGTTTAAGAATATTAATAGATGCTGCCCCGGAACAGTGAATAACTGCTTTTCCAGGTTGCCATTTTAAACTTGATACTATAGATTCTATTTCATCGTCAGTTGTTGTGATAAATATTATTTCAGATTTTTCCAAAACTTTATTTAAAGATTTGTAAGCTTTGCAATTCGGAATTTTTTGGGATAATTTATAAGCCGATGTGTTGTGTTTACTAGCTACTGCAACTATTGGGTAGTTTTTTTTATAAAGCGACAATGCTAATGATCCACCTACTGATCCTGTCCCAATGAAACCAATTTTAGATTTTGAAGAAAAATTTTGTATTTGCATATTAAAAACTCAGTAATGCTATTATGGAAAAAAGGTTAGCTGAAGAATAAATTAAGATAGAGGAACATATATTATATTTAGTTTTGTATGTTGAAGTATTCATTTTTTTTAGGCTCACCATTCTATTTTATTGTTTAAGAATTGGCTGCGTCAAAATATTATCAGAATATTTTTATATATTCAAATATAAAAATATTGAATTTTCTTTTTAAATATACTAGACTGATCTCAATCTGTATTTGATGGGGGAGCTGAAAGCTGAGAAGACATTTTGTCGACCCTTATACCTGATCTGGATAATACCAGCGAAGGAATTTAAATATTTGTGTTTTTGAAAATATTAGATAAAAATCTTGGTTACATTTTAATAACTTTTAATAGTTTGTATAACCTAAGAATATTTATGGAGAATGCACTATGAAGGTTATTTGTACAATTGCTGGATCGGATTCTGGTGGAGGTGCGGGTATACAAGCTGATTTAAAAACTATATCAGCAAACGGAGGGTTTGGTACATCAGTTATAACAGCTATAACTGCACAAAACACACAAGAAGTTATTGCTGCTCAACAAATCCCAAATGATCTGATTAAAGCTCAGTTTAATGCAGTTTTCAGTGATTTTGATATTTCAGCTATAAAAACAGGTATGCTTGCAAATGCTTCTGTTATAAATAGTGTTGCAGAATGTATTAAAAAATATAAATGTAATAAATATATTTTAGATCCTGTTATGATTTCAAAATCCGGATATCATTTGTTAGAGCAAGAAGCTATTGATGCATTAGAGAACAAACTGTTTCCTTTAGCTACATTGATAACTCCAAATATATATGAAGCTCAAGTTTTAAGCAATATGAAAATTGTTAGCTTAGAAGATGTAGAAATTGCTGGACGAATTTTATTGAGAAAAGGAGTTTCTGCAGTTTTAATAAAAGGAGGACATTTACTGAATGAAAAAGCTACTGATACTTTAATAATGCCAGAGGGTATAGAATATTTCCCAAGTGAATGGATTGAAACAAAAAATACTCATGGGACTGGCTGTACATATTCTGCAGCTATAGCAACTCATTTAGCAAAAGGAATGACAATTATTGATGCAGTTGCTACTGCTAAAGAGTATATTAGTGGTGCAATTCGTTATGGATTAAGTTTAGGTAAAGGTTCTGGTCCAACTGACCATTTTTTTTATTTCAGAAATAGAGAATATTATTATTGGAATAAAAAATTGAAACTTGATAGCTAGTTAGTAATTAATATTTTGCAAAATTAGAACAGAGAGATTAATGAATTCAAATAATTCTTCAAAGGAAGAAATTATAATAATAGGTGCCGGTATAATTGGGCTTTCAATTGCTTTTGAGCTTTGTATACGTGGTTTACCAGTTACAGTTTTGGAAAAGAAAAAAATAGGGGCTGGAGCTGTATGGGCAAGTGCAGGTATGCTAGCTCCAATATCTGAAGCAAAATCTGAAGAATCTGAGTTAGTTGATTTTGCTTTATACAGTCATTCTTTATATCGAGAATTTGTAGATTCTATTGAGAAAATTTCTGGTCTAGATTGTGGATTGAATGATTCAGGTACATTATTAATCGCTATGGGTAAAGATGAAGAAGGAGAATTAAATCATTTACATGAAACTCAAAAATCGAAAGGACTTAATTCTATTTGGTTAAACCAAGAAGACGTATTTGAAATAGAACCTAGCCTAAGCGGATGGGTCACTTCAGCTTTATTAGCTTCGAATGATTATCAAGTAAATTCAAGAGATTTATTAATTGCTTTGTCTAAATCAATTATCAAGCTGGGAGGGAAAATTATAGAAGGAGCCAATGTAGATTCTATAAATAAAATAGATCAAGAAAAAAAGTCTGTTAAATATATCATTAAAGATCAAGAGCTATATGCCAAATGTGAACATGTAGTAGTTTGTTCAGGTGCTTGGACAAATAATATTGCTAGTTCATTATTTGATATAGATATTCGGCCAGTCAAAGGACAGTCAATACGTCTTAATGGGCCTAAGATGTTAAACCATGTTATCAGAACTTCAGATGTTTATTTAGTTAGTCGGTCAAATGGGGAACTAGTTGTTGGAGGTACAGTTGAAGAGAAAGGTTTTGATGAATCAATTCAAGCTGGGGCTATAATGGATTTATTAAGAAATGCGTGGAAAGTTTTTCCGAATATATATGAATATGAATTTCGTGAGGCTACAGTAGGATTTAGACCTGCATCTTTAAATAATTTGCCTTTAATTAGCCAAACTAATATTAAGGGTGTTTTTGTAGCCACAGGGCATTTTAGGCATGGCGTTTTATTAGCTCCTGGAACTGCTTGGGCTATAGCTGAAATGCTAATTAAAAATATAACTCCAGATATTGTTAAGCCTTTTGATCTTACAAAACATAAAGTATTGTAATTTGTTGAGGAAATATGATTAAAATTAAAGTTAATGGAGATATCAAAGAGATCAAAGAAAATCAAACTTTAAATTATCTATTGTTGGGCTTAGGTTTTAATTTAAAAATTAAAGGATTAGCTATAGCATTAAATTGGGAAATTGTACATCGTGAGAAATGGAATTTAACTTACCTGCAAGAAGGAGATCTGATAGAGTTAGTTAAACCAGTTCAAGGAGGATGAAAATTGGACAATAAAATTTCTGACAACTGGGATCTTGCAGGGTTTTCTATGAAGTCAAGATTGATAGTAGGGACAGCTCGTTTTCCGAGTATTCAAACCATGTTAGATTCCTTAGAAGAATCAGCGACTGAAATGGTTACTGTTGCATTACGTCGAGTTTCAACAAGTAAAGAGGAAAATAATTTATATAATATTTTTCAACGAAAAGGTTATAGAATCCTCCCTAATACGGCAGGATGTTTTACAGTTAGAGATGCAATATTAACTGCAGAATTAGCTCGAGAATCCTTAGGTACATCGCTAATAAAACTTGAAGTTATTGCTGATGAAAATACTTTGTTTCCTGATGGAGAAAATTTACTAATTGCAGCTAAAGAATTAGTTAAAAAAGGATTTTCAGTTTTACCTTATACTAATGATGACCCAGTATTATCTTTAAAATTAGAAGATGTAGGCTGTGTAGCAGTAATGCCATTAGGGGCTCCTATAGGGTCTGGGCTTGGAATAAGAAATCCTCATAATATAGAAATTATTCGTTCTAGAGTTAATGTACCTGTAATAATAGATGCGGGTCTTGGTACTGCATCAGATGCAGCATTTGCATTAGAATTGGGATGCGATGCAGTACTTTTAAATAGTGCAATATCACGAGCTCAAGATCCAGTAAAAATGTCATCAGCTATGAAGCATGCTGTTATTGCGGGTAGAAATGCATTTTTAGCTGGACGTATACCTAAGAAATTCTATGCTGACCCTAGTAGTAGTTTTGAAGGCAGAATAGATAGCAAGTCAAAATAAGTATTTGTTGGAAAATAAAATTTAGTTTTTTAATTTGGGAGTTTTGTATTGAATATAGATAAATCTGTTTCAAATTTAATGTGGGATGAATTTAAAATAATTGGAAACAAATGTCTAAATCATCCATTTCTCCAAGGAATTTCTAAAGGTGATTTAGATATTGATAAGTACATCAATTTTATTGGACAAGATTCATTTTTTTTGGATGTATTTGCTAGAATATATGCAATAGGAGTTTTTAGATCAACAGATATTTATACTAGAGATTTGTTTCATAATTTACAATGCGGTGTATTTGAAGAACTGAAACTCCATAAAGAAGTATCAGGAAAATATTTAATTAATTTAAAATTAATTAAACCTCTAAAAGCAACAACCGCTTATACCGAATTTTTACTTTCTAATTCTATGATTGGTTCATTGGGGGATTTACTTTCGGTGATTACTCCATGTATGCGATTATATTTATTTTTAGGAACAGAAATTTCAAAATCTCAGACTCAAGAAAATAAATATTCAGATTGGATAGAAGCTTATTCTAGCTCTAAATATATAGATTTAGTTAATTCTGTTGAAAGTTTGCTAAATATGCATAGCAATAATTTAACAGAGGAAAAACAAAAATATAAACGTGCAATGAATTTAGAATATGATTTTTTTGATCAAGTATGGGATTAGATACTGCTTATTTTTAATGTGAGGTTATTTTGCTATTTAGATTAATGTTAGTGACTGATAATGAATTATTAGGAGAATCTAATTTAACAGATATAATAGTAAGCGCTGTAAAAGGAGGAGTTGATGCTGTTCAAATTAGAGAAAAAAACATGGATTATAAGGATTTATTTGATTTGACTTATGAGATTAAGAATAAATTAGGAAATCAGGCTCTGATATTTATTAATGGTAATCCAGAGATAGCTAGAGAATTAGATGTTGGATTACATTTACCTTCGCAGTTTAAATTGAATAATAAATTTAATCATTTAATTTGGGGTAGATCAGTTCATTCCGTAAGTGACGTTGTTAAAGCTCAAGAAGAAGGTGCTTCGTATGTGATATTGGGGACTATTTTTAAAACAACATCAAAGCCTAAGATAAAATATGCAGGAACAAATTTGATTAAAGAAGTTGTTTCTAAATTGGGTGCTATGCAGTTAATTGCAATTGGAGGCATAAATCTTTTAAATGTAGGAAAAGTAATTAATGCTGGAGCAACTGGGGTTGCGGTTAGGGAGTCAATTTTAAAATCGATAAATCCTGAGAAAACTAGTAAAGAATTTTTGGCAATAATTAACAAAAACGAGTAGAATATTAATCTAGTTTAAATTTTATTTAATAATAATAATGGAGGAATCTTTTGGCTATTTTTCTTACAGAAGACGATGTTAAAAAAATAATAAATATGGATATGACTCTTAAATCTTTAGACGACGGATTATCTATATCAAATGATGGGCAAATGGTAAATAGCCCTCGTTCAAGATTATTATTGCCTAATGGTTTTTTCAATTTCATGTCAGCTGCAGTACCTAGTATTAATATGATGGGTCATAAATCTTATGGTGTAGTTCGTGGACATATACCAAAATTTTATATACAACTATTTAGTATAGAAACTGGTGAATTATTAGCAATAATTGAAGCTTCTGAACTTGGTAGGATTAGGACTGGTGCTTCCTCAGGTATAGCAACAAAATATTTGTCTAATAATGATTCAACTTCAGTAGGTATAATTGGTACAGGTTATCAATCTGGGCCTCAATTAGAAGCAATATGTAAAGTTAGACAAATTAGTAAAATAAAAGTTTTTAGTCGTAATATTGAAAAACGTGAAAAATTTGCATCTAAAATGAGAAAAATATTAAATATAGATATAGAGCCAATGGATTCTCCGCAGAAATGTATTGAAGATGTAGATATTGTTGTGACAATTACAACTAGTAGAGATCCTGTTGTAAAGGGAGAGTGGATAAGACCAGGTGTTCACATTAATGCAGCAGGTGCAAACCACTGGATGCGTCGTGAATTAGATTATGAGGCCATTAAAAAATCTAATCATATAATAGTTGATGATGTAGAACAGGCAAAAATAGAATGTGGAGATTTAATATATCCTGTTGAAAGAGGTTCAATACGCTGGCAACAAGTATATAATTTGTCAGATGTTGTAAACGGTAACTACTCTGGTCGTTTATCAAAAGAAGATATAACTTTATTTGAGTCACAAGGATTAGCTGTTCAAGATATATTAGTGGGTACTGAAATATATAATTTAGCTAAGAGTACTGGAGTTGGTAAAGAAATTTAGGTATAATCTTCCTGAAATATAAATATTTTTATAAGAGGTAAATATGGCACGTGTATATGTTTTAGGTGCAGGGACTCCCACTCCCACTCCTGAAAGATTTGGATCATCTTTTGTTGCTGAGTTTGGTGGTAATCAGGTTATGATAGATTGTGGCCCAGCTGCTACACATAAATTAGTCAAAGCAGGTTTATGGCCTACAAATATTGATTATATATTTTTTACTCACCATCATTTTGATCACGATGTTGATTATCCATGCTTTTTATTGTGCAGATGGGATCAAAGTATCGGTAAAGAAAACCAATTAAAAGTTTATGGGCCTACCTTAACCGAAAAAATTACACAAGATATTATTGGTGAAAATGGTATTTTCGCTCATGATTGGAAAGCACGAATAAATTCTCCCATGAGTCAAAGAATTCACGTGAATAGAGGAGGAACCTTGCCAAGAAAACCTCCAGATGTTTTTGCAAAAGATGTTACTGAAGGTAAAGTTTTTATAGCAGATGATTGGGAAGTGACTGCAGCAATTGCTGAACATGCACAACCATGGTTAGATTCCTTGGCTTATAGGTTTGATACACCTGAAGGAAATATGGTTTTTACTGGAGATACTAGACCTTGCAAATCTGTTGTTGATTTAGCTTCTGATGCTGACATAATGTTTTGTATGTGCTGGGATGATCAAGAAGTAATGAGAAATAATAAAGAAGATACTGGACAATGTGGAACTACTGGTGCAGCAAAAATGGCTCAAGAAGCTGGAGTGAAAAAATTAGTACTAGTTCATACAGGACCTAATCTTTCTTTACAGGGGAATAAGGAAAAAGGAATTGGAGATGTTAGTAAAATATTTGATGGGGAAATTATATTTTCAGATGAATTAATGGTTATTGATGTTTAAAAAACCTTTCAATACTTTTTTTTGTTATATATAATTTCTTTATAATTCATAAAATTAAATATGGAGTCTATTTATGTTAGAAAATCGTCAGTTAATAATGCATTTAATGGGCAAAGCTGGTTTTGGAGCTACCCCAGATGAATTAGATCAATATGTTTTAAAAGGTTACGATGGTGTAGTTGAGTATATTTTAAATCCTATTATACCAAACATTTTACCTGAAGATATTATACATAGATATCATGTAGATATAGCTGAATCTAGACTGCCTACTCCAACTGCTGCTAGATGGATGTATAGACTTGTTACTACTGATTCTCCATTAGAAGAAAAAATTGCACTTTTTTGGCATGGTTTATTTGCTTCTAATTTTGCAGATGTTCAACAAATGACAATGTTATATGAACAGGTTGACATGTTTAGAAATCTAGGTTTAGGCTCTTTTAAAGATTTGCTATTAGAGTTATCAAAAGATACAGCCATGAGTCAGATGTTAGATAATATAGATAACCATGCAGATGCTATAAATGAAAATTGGGGTAGAGAATTATTGGAATTATTTTCTATGGGCATAGGAAATTATACTGAAGATGATGTTAAAGAAGCCTCAAGAGCATTTACTGGTTGGACAAGAGATAATTTAGAATACACTCCTTTTTGGCCTTATGGGAGAGTAGCTTGGCACCATAAATTTGATGGTAATGATCATGATTATAATCAGAAAACATTTCTAGGTGAAACTGGCGAATTTGATGGTGAACAAATTGTTGGAATTATTGTTAAACAAAAAGCTACCGCAGAATTTATATGTACAAGATTGTATCAATATTTTTGCTCTGACCAAATTGATTCTGACGGAAAATTAACTATTAATGAAATGATGGATACATATTTTAAGAGTGGATATGAAATTAGATCAGTACTCAGGACTCTATTTAAATTAGAATATTTTAAATCTGAAAAATGTAGGTCTTCTAAAGTTAAATCCCCTATTGAACTTGTTGTTGGAACAGTACGGATTTCCGAAGCTTATTCTAAGCCTACCTTGGCAATAAAAGACTTAGTTGATCAGGCTACATTTATGGGGCAAACTCTTTTTCAACCTCCCTCAGTTGAAGGCTGGCATGAAGGTGTAGAATGGATTGATAGTGGTACATTGATTGAAAGAGTAAATTTTGCATCTTCAGAAATTTCTGATTTAGAAAAGCCAGGTGTTAAGAAATTAATTTCAAGAATTAAAGGTGAGATATCAAATTCAGTATCTAATAAAGACTTATTAGATAAATGTAGTGAAATAATTGGTTGTGATTTATCGGATAATACAAGAGGGTTTTTATTGAATTCTATCGAGAATTCTCCAAATAACAACCAAAAACTTGATGAGCAAATCGCGCAAATCCTGGGCTTTATTGCGGCTACTAAGGAATATCAATTAGTATAATTTAGAATATTATTTTAATTTAAAAGGTGAAATAAATGAGTACATTAAAAAAATTAGATAAATTAGAATATTTAAAGACAATTGGGATAGTAAATATTGGAACTAACGGTGTTGGGTTTTCAAACCCGTATGATATAGCTTTTAGTTCTGATAATAGAGCTTTTGTTATAAATAGACATGATGCTCCAATAAACTTTAGACCAGAAGATGCAAGTGCTATTAGGGTTGGTGTTTTGAATTACGAAGAAGAATATTTAGGAGAATTTGGTTACGGTTTTGGTAAAGGGGATGGACAATTTAGACTTCCAGTTGCAATGGATTTTGATAGTCAAGATAGATTGTATGTTACTGATGAATTAAATAACAGGATAACAGCTTTTAATTCATCAGGTGAATATTTGTTCAGTTGGGGGACACATGGTAAAAAGCTTGGTGAAATTGACGGACCTGCTGGAATTGCTATAGACAATGAAGATAATGTTTATATTTCAGATCAAAACAATCATCGAATACAAAAATTTACAAATAATGGGCAATTTATATCATCTTGGGGATCTTTTGGTTGTGGCAATGGAGAATTTAATATGCCTTGGGGAATATCGGTTGACCATAAAGGAGATATATACGTAGCAGATTGGAGGAATGATAGGATACAACAATTTACTGCTGACGGTGATTTTAAGTCTATTTATGGAAATAATGTTAATGATGATATTAATCTTAATAGACCTTCTTCAGTAGTGGTAGATGATTCTGGAATTCTTTATATTGCTGATTGGGGAAATCATAAAGTAAAAATTTTGAACAAAAATGGAAGTTTGATTTCTGTATTAAATGGTGAAGCCACTTTATCAAAATGGGCAAAAGAATGGTATGGAAAATTACCAGAGCAACTAGAGACGAGAGAAAACGCAAATTTAATGCCAGAACTCCCTAGGCAATTTAGTACTCCTTATCAAAAATCTGCACAAACTGAACCGTATTTTTGGGGACCAGTTTCAGTTAAAATTGATACTAATCAAAGATTGTATGTTGTTGAGAGTCTTCGCCATAGGATACAAGTTTTTAGTATTTGATATCAATCCCAGTAGGACAATGGTCTGAGCCCATTATTTTAGATTGAATGTAAGCTTTTTGTAGATTATTAATACTGTTTTCATCTATGAAAAAATAGTCTATTCTCCAGCCTACATTTCGGTCTCTAGCACGTGTGATCATATCCCACCATGTATAATTATCTGTACTTTTGTCAAAATGTCTAAATGTATCTACAAATCCAGACTCAATAAATTTATCCATCCATTTGCGTTCAATTGGTAAAAACCCAGATGTACCTTGATTAGGTTTTGGCCTAGTTAAGTCAATTTCTTTGTGAGCTGTATTAAAGTCGCCACATATAATTATTTTTTTACCTGCATTTTTTAAATCTACTACCTTTTCTAGAAAATGATCATAGAATCTAAGTTTGTAATCCAGTCTTTCATCTGAAGCTTTTCCATTTGGATAATATATATTAAATAATACGAAAGAGTCATATTCAAGAATTAAAGTCCTTCCTTCGCTGTCAAATGCAGGTTTCCCTAATCCATGTTCAATTGATTTAGGTTCTTCTTTTGAATAAACTGCTACTCCACTATAACCTTTTTTTTCTGCAGAAGAAAAAGCAGAATAATAATCTTTAATTGGGTTTATATCTTTAGGAAGTTGATCCGGATGCGCTTTAGTTTCTTGTAAACATATTATATCTGCATTTTCAGATTCTACCCAATTTAAAAAACCTTTTTTATGTATAGCTCTTAAACCATTAACGTTCCAGGATAGTATTTTGGTCATTTTTCTCTCCTATCAAATATCATGTCTTTATATTATTTAAGTATTTTCTCGATATCGGATACTTCTTTAGGTATATTACTAGATAATATTTCATGACCGGATTCTGTTACTAATATGTTATCTTCTATACGTATTCCAATATTTTTATATTTTTCAGGAACGTTTTTTATATTTTCCCCAAAATAAAGACCTGGTTCTACAGTAAATATCATACCAGGCTTTAGTAAAGTACTTTTGCTATTTTGCTTATACTTTCCTACATCATGAACGTCTATTCCAAGCCAGTGAGATGTTCCGTGCATGAAATAGTCGATGTATTCTTTATTTTCTAATATGTTTTCTTTAGTATTGCTTAATATTTTTAAATCGATTAATCCTTCGATAATTATTTCTAATGCTTTTTGATGAATCATTTCTATGGGTACATCTGGTTTTATAATTTCTATAGATTTTTTTTGTGCTTCTAAAACTATCTCATATATCGTCTTTTGTGAGTTAGAAAAAATCCCTTTAATAGGCCACGTTCTAGTAATGTCAGCAGTATAATAATCAAATTCTGCTCCTGCATCAATTAATAATAATTCTGAATCTATCAAAACAGAATTGTTTTCAATATAATGGAGTGTGCAAGCATTGCTTCCGCTAGCAACTATAGAAGGGTATCCGTTTCTTTTTGATCCGTTAGCTCTAAATTCATATTCTAAAACAGCTTGAATTTCGAATTCATTTTTATCATGTTCAGTAGACTGCATAGCTTTTAAAAAGCCTTTTTCTGTAATATCTATTGCTGTTTGTATTGAATTGATTTCCTCTTTAGATTTTATTAATCTCATTTCATTAATTAGTGGGCTAGGATCTTTGATTTCAAGAGGATTTTTATTCCTTCTATCAGAAGATTGTCGTCTTTTAATTAATATATCTTTAATAATAGGGTCAATTATTGGGTCATCTCCAAATGAATAATATATAATTTCGTGTTGTTCTGTGATTTCATATAGTTTTTCTTTTAATTTATTAATTGATATACCTTTATCTGCACCAAAATTTTCTTCTATTCCTTTGATACCGGCTCTTGCTCCTACCCATATAGCTATGTCAAGGTCATATGGATTTACAAACATAGTATATTGTTTCTTTGACTTACTATCTAATATCATTACTGCATCTGGTTCTTCAAAACCTGAAAAATACCAGAAAGAAGAATTTTGTCTGAATTCATAATCAACATCATTGTTCCTTATTGATGAATGCATTGCAGGTATTATAAAAACTCCATTTGAAGCCATATTAATTAATCGATTTCGTCTGTTTTTAAAAATATCATTTGTTATGTTTTGTGTTTTTGAATTTATTTTCATTTATATTTACCTTTACGAATAAATGATTAATTTAATTTAAGTAGTTAATTATAGAATTTAAATCTTTTGGTAATTCTGATTTAAATTCTATATCTTTATTTGTAGAAGGCAATTTAAATCCTAATATATTAGCATGCAAAAATTGTCTATTTATTAAATCTGTTTTTCCTCCATATTTTTTATCACCTACCAATGGATGTTTTAAAAATGCAAAATGAACACGTATTTGATGAGTTCTTCCAGTAATAGTTTTTATATCTAATAGTGTATATTTCTGGAACTGTTTGATTTTCTTAAATAGTGTAATAGATTTTCGTCCATCTTGTCTCACTGACATTTTTTGCCGATTGAAAGGATTTCTACCTATTGCCTCGTTTATAGTTCCCGAATTGTTCATTATAGTCCCATGAACTAAGGCAATATAATGTTTATTAAAACCAATTGTTTGTTGCTGGTTAGTCAGATGATTTTGAGATTTTTCATTTTTGGCAACTACCATTAATCCGGAAGTATCTTTATCTAATCTATGAACTATTCCAGGCCTAATAGTTCCATTAATTGCTTTTAGATCAGGGCATCTATATAGAATAGCATTTGCTAGAGTGCCTTTTTTATTACCAGCTCCGGGATGAACTGTTAGGCTAGGCGGCTTATCTATAACTAATATATCTTTGTCTTCATATATTATGTCTAAAGGTATGTCTTCTGCAATTAGGTGACTCTCTACTGGATCAGGAATTAAAATTGAAATTTTTTGTCCAAATTGAAGTTTAATAGAAGGTTTTAATAGTTTATTTTCTATAGTTATATTTCCATCATTAATTAATTGCTTCAATCTTGATCTTGAAATGTCTGGATAATTATCAGATAAGAATTTATCTATACGTTCTCCATTAGTCTTTACAGTGATAGTTAATTTTTCACTCATTTAAGTTTGACTTTTTAGATTCGTCAAAAATCAATAAAACTGTTATAAGAATAAATGTACCGATAGATACTGATGAGTCAGCAATATTAAACCATGGCCACCACCATACACCAATGAAATCTACTACATATCCTTGGTGTATTCTATCAAATAAATTTCCTAAAGCTCCTCCAACCATTAATCCTAATGCAAGCCTAAGAATTGGTTTGGAATGTGCTTTGTAATAATATAAATATATTAAAAAACAAATCCCAATGATCGATGCTATAGTAAGAAAAATAGTAGCATTTTGAAAAAATCCAAATGCGGAACCTGTATTAGTGACGTATGCAAATCTTATTGGACTTTCTTCTGGCCAAACTTTTCCATTTTTAAATATATTAATTACAATACTTTTACTTAATTGGTCTAAAATAAAAACGCATATAATTGTTGGCCAAAATATCAAATCTTTTAGGATGTTTTTTTCTTTAATATTAGTTATATTATGTAAAATATTCATAGTAGTTATACTTAATCGATTAGTTTATTATATATGAATATAATATCAAAATATTTAAATATTTTCTAAGAATTATGATTTAGGAACAGGTTTTTTTACCATCAATATTCCTATAGCCCCTATATAAGCTAGTATTGCGAAAAATGTTAAAGGTATATTGTATGAACCTGTTTTATCAAAAATATATGCTGTTAAAATAGGTGAAACAAGCATACTAAGGTTATTTGGCAACATTGATATTCCCATAATAGACCCAAAGGCTTTGCGACCAAAATATTCTCCTCTAATAGCTGTTAATAAAGGGACTCTTCCTCCTATTGCAATCCCCCAGAAAATTGCAAATATAAAAGCTGAAGATACGTTATTACCTATAATTAGAATTGTTAAAGATATTCCTTGTAATAAATAGAAAAACGTTGCTAATTGTGGTTTTGGTAATTTGTCTCCTAAATAGCCTGCTAATAATTGAGCAGGTATAGCAGTTGTAGTAAATGTGGCAATCACTAAGGCTGATGTTCGTAGAGTCATTCCCATATCAGTTAGTAAAGGTACTAGGTGTACTTGTAATGTTACAAGTGAAATTGTAGAAAACATGTGTACAAATGCTAATAACCAGAAGGTTTGAGTTCTCAATGCTTGTTTAACTGTAAAGTCTTGATTTTGATCTTCCGGGTTTAATTTATTGATTTCTATATCAGGGTTATACGGAGTAAGGTTAATATCTTCTGGCTTATTTATTACTAAAGTGCAAAATGGAATAAAGCAAAATATGATTATTGATACTGCCATAGTTGTTGTTTCAAATCCATATTTATCTAAACTCCATGATAAAGGGTAAATAAGAAATCCTCCTATATATACTCCAGTCATAGATGTAGCAAGAGCGAATGTTCTTTTTGCTATAAACCAATTATTTACCAAAGACATTATTGCTAGCCATCCTCCAAATCCTGCTCCAATTGTAATTAATATATATGAAGCATAAAATTGCCATAAAGTTTGAATTTGGGAGAATGCTAATATGCCTAATGCTACTATTGTAAATCCAATTAGTATCATAGTGCGACTTCCAATTTTATCAATTAACAAGCCTTCTATAGGGCCAAAAACTGCACCTTGAACCCTAGACAGGCTGAAAGGTGCAGATAACGCAGTTCTAGACCATTTGAATTTTTGTTCTAAAACATATATATAGGTTCCGATACTTTGGAAGCTACTTGCAGATATAAGTGTTAATGCTATGGCTGCAAAACCTACCATTCGCCATCCATAGTATATATTTTTTGAATTTAGTTTAGTAGGCTCCATGGTCGGTTAGTTTATCAGAATAAAATAGTTATTCAAGTTGATATCTATAATATTTGGACTATCTTGGCTTATCTATAGATTCTTTAAAAGATTCAAAAATTCTTGCTATAGACTGGTTTAAAATAGTTACATTAATATTTAATCTGATTTTAGTTACATCTATTTCATCATTAGATACTAATATAAATTTATTTTTTAGATTTTGAATAAAGGCTTGTAAATTTATATTAGTATCTAATTTGACAAAGTGAACATTAGACCCATTTTCAATTGTTTCTATATTTAACCCAGGGATTGTATTTAATTTGATTAATAATTTTTTAGCATTAGTTATGGCTAGTTTAAATTTTTCTTGAAATTCTTTGATTCCATTTAGTGCTGCTATAGCAGCTATATTAGCTGAGTATATACTGCCTCCAAACATTCGTCGATCATGATGTAATCCGCGAATTAAATTCTCTTCAGCTGCAAGTATTGCTCCAAAAGGAGCTCCGAAATATTTATATAATGAAATATAAACGGTATTAAACATCTGTGAGTAATTTTTAACATCTATTCCTGTTATTTCTGACATTATGAATAATCTTGCTCCATCCAAATGAATAGGGATTGATTTTGATTTACAATATTCTGTAATAGATTTGATGTCTTCGTAGGGGATTATTTTTCCGGATTTGCGTCTAACAGGACTTTCTATGCTAACTGCTCCAACAGGATTATATACACGTGCATTTTCTAATTCATATAAGTAATCTTTTAATTCTTCCAATTTGAAGTGTGATTTATCTTTTCCTAAAGGGGTTAATTTTATACCGCTTAGTCTGGGTAAGCTATCACCTGTATCTAGATATATATGGCTTTGGTGTTGAACAATAGCATTTTGATTAGTCCCGCATAGTTTTCTAAGGGCAAGGTGGTTAGCTAATGTACCTGTAGGGAAAAACATTGCTGATTCTTTTCCTAGTATATCTGCAAAGGTTTTTTCTAATATTGAAACTGCGCCTCCTATGCTATAATCATCATTCTGATAATTATCTTTATTTATGCTATTAAATTTTAAAGAAGTTTGCATAGATGTTTTATGATCGCTATCACCTTTAAATGTAACGATGTTGTTTGATTGAGTATCATGTCTGTTTTTAATTTTAAATCCTTGACATTTAATTATAATGTTTTAATAAGTTAACAATATGGTTTCGCGATAATATTATTATGGTTTTCATATGTCAAGTAGATATACTCTTTTGAAATATATTAAAATATTATTTAGATTAAGTATAATAATAGGACTTCAATTATGAAAAAATTTATTTTTAAGTGCACAAATTGTTCAAAAACCTTTGTTCCGTCTCTAAATATTTTAGAATGCCTGGAATGTAATAAACCCTTGATAATTGAATATTGTAATTTGCAAAAATTGTCAAACTCCACTATTCCTTTACCTTTTGACAATAATTATAATGTTACTTTAGGTGAAGGCAATACTCCTATTATTAAAATGAATAGATCTTCTCAATTGTTAGGTTTAGATAATTTATTTGCTAAATTAGAGTTTTTAAATCCTACAGGTTCTTTTAAAGATAGAGGCAGTCAAGTTTTAATATCTGTTATTTTTGAAAATAATATTAATGAAATAGTTGAAGATTCTTCGGGTAACGCAGGCGCATCAATAGCTTCTTATGCTGCTAGATCAGGAGTTAAAGCTAATATCTTTGTGCCTAGTTCTGCTCCTGCAGCTAAAGTTGAACAAATAAAAGTTTACGGTGGTGATATACATAAAATTCAAGGCCCTAGAGAGAATGCAACAATTGAAGCGTTGAATTATTGCAAAGAAAATAATTTAATTTACGCTTCACATAATACAAGCCCTTATTTTCTTGAAGGGATGAAAACTTTTGCATATGAAGTTTTTAATCAATGTTTAAATAATTTCCCTGATCATATTGTGATTCCGGTTGGTAATGGGTCGTTATTATTGGGGTCTTTTTTGGGATTTAAAGAATTATATGATGCTGGGCTTATAAAAAAAATACCTAAATTGCATGCAGTTCAGTCAACCAATATTATGCCAATTGTCTCAGCTTTTAATAACCTGGATTGGAATGAGTCTTTATCTTGTGAAACTATTGCCGGAGGAATATCTTCTATTAATCCTCCTAGGTTATTACAAATTTTAGATGTATTGGAGAAGAGTAAATCAAATGCAATTGCTATATCTGATAAAGATATTTTAAGGTTTCAGAGATTACTTTCATCTATAGAAGGTATTTATATGGAACCAACATCTGCTGTCGCTTTTGCTGGTTTAGAAAAAATGCTTATGGATAAAGTAATTCATAAATCAGATATTGTATTAATTCCAATAACAGGTTTAGGGTTAAAAGATAGGGCTCCAGTTTAATTATTAACCTTGGTAATTGCAGTTTTGAAACCTTTTAATGAGCCTTCTAAAGTTTTATCATTTAAACAATATGAAATCCTGAAATAACCTGCGAGACCAAATCCTCTGCCTGGAACAACTAATACCTTTTCTTTTTTCAGTTCATCTATAAATTCTAATTCGTTTTTAATAGGTGATTTTGGGAACATATAAAAAGCACCTTGAGGTTTAGGAATAGAGTAACCCATATCTGTTAGGTTTTTGTACATAAAATCACGTTTTAATTGATATGATTTAATATCTATAGTGACTTCTTGCAAATTTGATACAATATGTTGCATAATTGCAGGAGCATTAACAAATCCAAGTATTCGGTTACAAAATGTTATTCCGTCTATAATTTCTTCCTTATAATTACATTTTGGATTTATTGCTATATAACCAATTCGGTCTCCTGCTAATGCTAGATCTTTCGAATGAGATGTAGCAATAATACTTTTTTTAAAAAAATCAAAAATTTCCGGACATTTCATATTATCGAAAGTTATTTTTTTATAAGGTTCATCACTAATTACAAATATATCTGTTTGAAATTCAATTTCTTTTTTATTTATTATTTCAGACAAATTTTCAAGTAATTCAGAAGGATATATTATTCCTGTTGGATTATTGGGTGAATTAATTAATATAGCCTTTGTTTTTTTTGATATTGCTTTATCAAGTGCATTTAAATCTGGATAGAAATTATTATCAGGTGGAACTATTTTGTATTTACCATTATGATTTTCAATATAAAAAGTGTATTCAGCAAAAAATGGAGAAAATATAATAACTTCATCTTCAGGATCTAATAGTGTCTTCAAAATTATATTTAGAGCTCCGCCAGCACCACAAGTCATGACTATATCTTCAGCATTAAAATCCAGGCCGATTTCTCTTTTAAGATGTTTTGCAATACTTGCTCTTGTTTCTAAATACCCAGCATTTGGCATGTATCGATGAAGCCCAGGTTTTGGATTACTGGCTAAATATTGTAATTGTTTGAAAAATTCCTTAGGAGGTTCCATAACTGGGTTGCCCAATGAAAGATCAAAGACGTTTTCTTCACCATGTTTATTTTTAAGATAGGCTCCTTCTTCGAACATTTTCCGAATCCAGGACCCACTTTGCATTTGATTTTGTACGATTGAGGAGATCGACATTAAATTTCCTATGAATACTTAGATTAAAATAAGTATTCATAGGAAATTTAACTTTTATATTAAGTTATTGTCAAATTTTGATATAAAATTGGGAACTGTGAAACTAATAAAACAATTCGTATAATCTTAAGTTATATGGAATTATTTCAAATCACAGTTAAATTAATAACAAAATAACGTTGACAGTTGAATTACGCATGATATAATTTTCTTTTGTGATTTGAAATAATTCAAGTTTGAGCCTAATGCATTGTGAATTTTTATTAAGGACTAATTGTGCCTACTGTAAGACAGTTAATTAGAAAACCGAGAAAGAGTAAGAAGAAGCAAGGGAAATCCCCTGCTTTAGGCTTATCTTTTAATTCTTTAAAAAATAGATCTGAGAGGAATGTAAATTCTCCTCAGAAAAGAGGAGTATGTATTCAGGTTAGAACCCAAACTCCTAAGAAACCAAATTCAGCTTTACGAAAAGTTGCTAGAGTCAGGCTTACTAATGGAATGGAAGTGACTGCGTATATACCAGGTGAAGGTCATAATTTACAAGAACACTCTGTGGTACTTATAAGAGGCGGAAGAGTTAAAGACTTGCCTGGGGTTAGGTATCATATTGTTAGGGGGGCTTTAGACACGAATGGGGTTGAGGGGCGAAGCAGAGGCAGGAGTAAATATGGGAGTAAGAAGAGTTAGTTTATCAATGTTTCCTTTTGTTTTTTCTATAATTATAAATTTTTTATTTAAGATATTTAGGTGATTATTAATGGCACGTCGTAGAGCTGCTGAAAAGCGGCAAATTATACCAGATTATAAATATAACCAGATTGATGTCAGTCGTTTTATAAATAAAGTAATGGTGGATGGTAAAAAGACTATTGCTCAAAAAATTGTATATAAAGCTTTAGATATAGTTGAAAAAGATGCAAAGAAATCTGGTTTAGAAATTTTCAGGCAAGCTATAAATAATGCTATGCCTGCCCTAGAAGTAAAGTCTAGAAGAGTTGGTGGTGCTACATATCAAGTTCCTACTGAAGTTGTTCCAGCTAGACGTACAACTTTGGCAATTCGATGGATAGTGAGTGCAGCTCGTTCTAGAAGCGGTACAACAATGGCTCAAAGTTTATCTCGTGAGTTGCTAGAGGCATCCAAGGGTCAAGGGGCTGCTGTTAAAAGAAGGGAAGATTTATATAAAATGGCGGAAGCTAATAGAGCGTTTGTGCATTTCAGATGGTAATTAAAAATCAATTGACTCCAGATTCTAAAAGTACTACTTCTAATAGTAAGAGTGATTCTATTATTAATATGAGAAATATTGGATTCATTGCTCATATTGATGCCGGGAAAACTACTGTAACAGAAAGAGTGCTGTTTTTTGCTGGTGTAATTCATAAAGTTGGTGAAGTTCATGATGGCGCGGCTACCATGGATTGGATGGAACAAGAGCGAGAGCGTGGAATAACTATAACATCAGCTGCCACAACATGTAATTGGAAAGATTATACAATTAATATAATAGATACTCCTGGTCACGTTGACTTTACTGCAGAAGTTGAGAGAAGCTTGCGTGTTTTAGATGGCGGAGTGGTTGTTTTTGATGCTGTTGCTGGAGTTGAGCCTCAGTCAGAAACTGTTTGGAGACAGGCGAATAAATATAAGGTCCCTAGGGTATGTTTTGTGAATAAAATGGATAGAATTGGTGCAGGATTTCAAAAAACTATCGATAGTATGGTTAAGAGATTAAAGGCTAATCCTGTAGCTGTCCAGCTTCCAATTGGTGTTGAGAGTGATTTTTCTGGGGTCGTTGATTTGATAGAGGAAAAAGCAATTATATATGACTCTAAAGATGGACTGTCTTTTCATGAGGCGGCAGTTCCTGAAGCTATGTTGCCTGAAGTTGATTCTTATAGGAAATTAATGATTGAAAAAATTGCTGAAACAGATGAAGATCTTTTGGAGATGTTTTTAGAAGATAAGGCTATAGGAAATCAAGAGCTGAAAGATGCTCTTCGCAGGGCTACAATAGCATACAAGTTGGTTCCTGTTTTCTGTGGTAGCGCTTTGCAAAATAGAGGTATTCAACCTTTATTAGATGCGGTTGGGGATTATTTGCCAAGTCCTGCCGATATTCCTTCGATTGAAGGAACTGTTTATAGGAGTGAAGATTTGGTTAGTAGAAAACCGGATAGTTCTGAGCCTTTTTCTGCGTTAGCTTTTAAAACGCTTTCTGATCCATTTGTGGGGAGATTAGTCTATTTGAGGGTTTATTCAGGTACGGCAGTAACTGGTGGTATGGTCTTGAATTCTACTACAGGTAATAGAGAAAGACTGGGTAGGATATTAAGAATGCATGCTGATCATAGAGAAGATATTGATCAGGTTCTACCGGGCCAAATAATTGCAGTTGTTGGGCTAAAAGACACAAAAACAGGTGATACTATTTGCGATAGAGATAAGACGGTTGTTTTAGAATCTATTACTTTTCCTGAGCCAGTAGTTTCGGTTGCTGTTGAGCCTAAGTCTAGAGCTGATCAAGATAAACTAGTTGATGCTTTGAACAAATTATCTGAGGAAGATCCTACGTTTAAAATTGCATATGATGATGAAACTGGGCAAACAGTGATGTCAGGTATGGGCGAATTGCATCTTGAAATATTAGTAGATAGAATGAAGAGAGAGTTTAAGGTTGAAGGAACTGTGGGCAAGCCTAAAGTTGCGTTTCGCGAAGCTATCACTAGGTCTAGTAAGGCAGAAGCTAAATTCATACGTCAAACAGGTGGGCATGGTCAATATGGCCATGTATGGATAGAAATAGAACCGTTAGAGCGTGGTTCTGGATTTGTATTCCAGAATGTTATTAAGGGTGGGTCTATACCTCAGGAATATATCCCTTCAGTTGCTCAGGGAGCAAAGGAAGCTCTTTCGTCTGGTTTGATAGGAGGATATCCTGTTGTAGACGTTAAAGTTATCTTGCTTGATGGTAGTTATCATGATGTAGATTCTTCTAAGGTTGCTTTTCAAATAGCTGGTTCTATGGCTATGAAGACAGCTTTGGGTAAGGCTAAGTCGATATTATTAGAGCCTATAATGAGTTTGCAAGTGATTACTCCTGAAGAAAGCATGGGGGATGTTATTGGGGATTTAGGTAAGAGGCGTGCGAACATAAAAAATATAGAAGCTGAAACAGGTACTCAGTATATAAATGCTAGTTTGCCTTTAGGGGAAAGTTTTGGCTATGCAAATACGCTTAGGTCTTTAACTCAAGGAAGGGCGTCTTACAGTATGGAATTTGATCAATATGAACAGGCACCTTCGCATCTTGTGGAAAAACAATAAAATATTAATTATTTAGCTAGAGGTTAAATTGACTACTGAACAAAAAATAAGAATTATACTTAAGGCGTTTGATCATAAAGTGCTTGATCAGTCTGCGGTTGAGATAGTTCAGGCAGCTGAACGTACGGGTGCAAGGGTAAAAGGTCCTGTGCCTATGCCTACTTCAATAAAAAGGTTTTGTGTTATACGTTCACCGCATATTGATAAGGATTCAAGAGAGCATTTTGAAGTTAGAACTCATAATAGATTAATAGATATAGCTGGGCCAAGCTCAAAGACTATTGATTCGTTGACTCGAATTAATGTTCCTGCTGGTGTAGATATATCTATTAAGTTGTAGGCGGGTAAAAATGGCAGTACGTGGATTGATAGGAAAAAAAATAGGAACTACTCAGGTTTTTCGAGAAGATAAATCTGCTGACTGTGTCACTGTGATTAGAGTGGAGAGTTGTGTGATTACACAAGTTAAAACTATTGAAAAAGATGGTTATAGTAGTGTGCAAATAGGTACGGTGCAGTCTAAAAAAACTAATATGCCTCTTAAAGGTCATATGGCTAAAATAGATAATGATTATAAAGTGTTAAAAGAATTTGATCTCTTGGATTCTTCAGAGATCAATGCAGGCGATATGTTTGATGTGGGTATTTTTAAAGTAGGTGAAAAAGTTAATGTTTCTGCTTTGTCCAAGGGAAAAGGATTTGCGGGAACAGTTAAGAGGCATGGTTTTCATGGGGGTCCTAAAACTCATGGCCAGTCTGACAGGCATAGAGCTCCTGGTTCAGTTGGTGCTGGGAGTAGCCCGGGGCGGGTTTTCAAAGGTAAAAAAATGTCGGGGCATATGGGTGCTTCAAAAGTAACGGTTAGGAATTTGGAAGTAGTTCTGGCGGATGTTGATAGAGGAATAATGTTTTTAAAAGGAGCTGTTCCGGGGCACAGGAATTCTTTAGTTTCTATAAATAAGGTTGTGTCTTTTAAGGGGGGCTCAAAATGAAATTAGAATTAAGAGCTCCTAATGGATCAATTTCAGGAAGTGTTACAGTCGATGATAAAGTATTCGATGTTGATATTAATCCTGTGTTGACTCATCAAGTTGTCGTTAGTCAGTTGTCTAATGATAGGCAAGGAAATGCTAGTACTAAGACTAGATCTGAAGTATCTGGGGGGGGTGCTAAGCCAAGGCCTCAGAAGGGTTCTGGGCGTTCAAGGCAAGGAAGTATACGTTCTCCATTATGGAAAGGTGGGGGTGTGACTTTTGGGCCGAATGGAAGAAGCTATTCCCAGAAAATTCCAAAAAAAATGCGTAGAAAATCAATTTGCGGATTGATTTCTGATAAAGCTCGTGCTGGTCAAATTATTGTTGTTGAAGATTTAATTCTTCCTGAATTTAAAACTAAGCATATGTATGATTTATTAAACACGCTTGTTGGAGATTCGAGGATATTATTGGTGGCTGATAGGATTGATCAAAAAATATTAAAGTGTGCGCGTAATATTCCTACTGTAAAAATGCTGCCTGTTCGATTGTTAAGTTCTGTGGATTTGTCAAATAATCGAATTTTAGTTATGACTTTAGAGTCAGTGCGAGAAGTTGAAAGGCTATGGGGGTCTTAAAAAAATATGAATGTTAGTTTTTGTTAGGTTTAGATATGAGTGATTTTTTTGACATATTAAGGAAGCCGATTGTATCTGAGAAAGCTTCAGATTTGCAGGCCGCTAATAAGTTTACTTTTGAAGTGGATAGAGCTGCTAATAAGCATCAAATTAAAATTGCTGTGGAAGAAGCCTTTGGTGTTAATGTTGTTAATGTGAACGTTTTGACTTTAAGGCGTAAGAGGAAAAAATTTGGACCGCGTGAATCAAAGTTAAGTTTTTGGAAAAAAGCCATAGTAACTCTTAAGCAGGGTGATACTATTACTATGTACGAAGGAGTATAAGAAAACCTAATGGCATTAAGAGAACGTAAACCTATAACTCCTGGGCAAAGAGGTATGATTCTTCAACTTAGTGATGATATTACTAGATCTAAGCCTAAGAAATCATTACTGAAGCCTTTGAAGAAAAGGGCTGGAAGAAATTCAAGTGGAAGATTGACAGTTAGGCATAGAGGTGGAGGCCATAAGCGTCGTTTTAGAGAAATAGATTTTAAAAGAGATAAATATGGAGTTCCGGGCATTGTTTTTTCTATAGAATATGATCCTAACAGATCGTCAAGAATTGCTTTAATCAAGTACATGGATGGTGATTGGAGGTATATTATAGCTCCTAATGGATTAGGGGTTGGAGACCAAGTTTCTGCAGGTAAAGATGTTGGTTTATCTGTTGGTAATTCCTTGCCTCTTAATTCAATACCTACTGGAACTTTGGTGCATAATGTTGAGATGAGTGTGGGTAAGGGGGGGCAAATTGTCAGAAGTGCAGGTAATTCTGCTCAAGTTTTAGCTAAAGAGGAAAGGTATACTTTACTTAGGTTACCTTCAGGTGAAGTTAGGTATATTTTAAGTGATTGTTCTGCAACTATAGGCGAATTAAGTCTGGGGGACCATAAAAATGTTAAATTAGGCAAGGCTGGAAAAAGTAGGCATCTGGGCAGGCGTCCATCTGTTAGAGGTTCGGTTATGTCGCCAAGAGACCATCCCCATGGGGGTGGTGAAGGAAGGTCTCCTATAGGTATGCCTGGACCTAAAACCCCTTGGGGTAAACCTGCCTTAGGGTATAGAACAAGAAAAAATAAATCTACAGATAAATTTATAGTTCGGCGAAGACATCAAAAGTAGGTTATAATTAATATGGAGTTATGTAATGTCTAGATCTACAAAAAAAGGTCCTTACGTGGATCAAAAATTAGCAAAAAAAATTGCTGCCGCTAATAATAGTGGCTCTAAGCAAGTGATTAAAACTTGGTCGAGAGCTTCTATGATTATGCCTGAGATGATTTCTTTAACAATTGCGGTACATGACGGAAGAAGGCATGTACCTGTTTTTATATCGGAAAATATGATAGGTCATAAATTAGGTGAATTTGCTCCTACTAGGACATTTAGGGGTCATGCGACGAAATCAGAGAAAGTAAGTTCGATTAATTAATTTAGGAGTTAATTTTGGTCATTAAAGCTGTTACAACTAATACTGGCATATCTGCTCAGAAGATTGGCAGGATAACTTCTATGATAAAAGGTAGAACTGTAGAAGATGCAATTAACATATTGAAATTCATGCCATCACCCGCAGCAAAAAAAGTATTTAAAGTTGTTAAGTCGGCTACAAATAATGCTGAAGAAGCTATGAGTTCTAGTCCAGATAGTTTGATTATAAAGAATATTTTTGCTAATGAAGGTGTGAGGACAAAACGTTTTCGTTCTAGGGCTAGAGGTAGAATGTCTAGAATTATAAGAAGAAACAGTAGTGTTACTGTTTATTTAGATGAAAGCGAGGTATAGGAAGTGGGACAAAAAACTCATCCTATTGGTTTTCGTATTGGTATAGTTAAGGATTGGCAGGCTAAATGGTTTGCTAGAAAGCCTGCAGATTATCGTAATTTAGTTTTGGAAGATATATCTATTAGAAAAACTATAATGAAAAAGTATCCTGATGCTGGTATATCTCGGATAGAAATTGAGAGAAGCAATGAGACTGTTGCTACTATTTACACTTCTAGGCCTGGAATAGTCATTGGTCGTGGGGGGCAAAGAGTTGATGAGCTTAAGAAGGTGCTGGAAAGTACAATTTCAGGCAATGCAAGGTTAAATGTTCAAGAAATAAGACAGCCAGAATTAGATGCTTATCTAGTTGGAAAATCAGTGGCTGATCAATTGGAAAAAAGAGTTGCTTATAGGCGTGCAATGAGGTTGGCTATTTCAAGAACAATGCAGTCGGGAGCGCAAGGTATAAAGATACTGATTTCTGGAAGGCTGGGAGGGGCTGATATAGCTCGGCGGGGGAAAATGATGGAAGGAAGGGTTCCTTTGCATACACTTAGAGCTGATATTGATTTTGGTATTGCTGTTGCTGCTACAGAATTTGGATCAATTGGTGTGAAAGTTTGGATATATAAGGGTGATATCATTGGTCCGACATCTGAAGAAGAAGATTTGGAAGGCTCAGTTGGTACAATTGAGGTCTTAGTTACAGCAAATGACGGTCCAGAAGATGGAAGTAAGGATTCTTCAGGTCAGGAGGTTGGTAATGTTACAACCGAAGAGAGTTAAATTTCGTAATCATCATAGAGGTAGAAGGAAAGGGCTTGCTGTTGCTGGAAGTCAGTTGAATTTTGGTGAATTCGGTTTGAAGGCTACAGAAAGTGCTTGGATTACGTCTCGCCAAATTGAAGCTGCTCGAAGAGCTATGACTCGATCTGTAAAAAGAGGTGGGAAAATGTGGATTCGGGTATTTCCAGATAAGTCTGTTACTGCAAGAGCTGCTGAGACTAGAATGGGTAAAGGTAAAGGAGCTGTTGATCATTGGGTGGCAGTTGTTCGTCCTGGTCGTATATTATTTGAAATGTCAGGAATTACTTCTGATGAAGCAAGAAATGCGTTTCAATTAGCGTCTGCTAAGTTGCCTATATCAACAAAAGTAGTTGAGAAAAATCTAATATAAACAAAACCATTTCAATTATGAAATGTTTAGGTAGGGAAATATGGAAATAGATGATATAAGAAATTTATCAGATGGTGATCTTGAAGAAGAATTGTATTCTGTAAAAAAGGAACTTATGAATTTAAGATTCAAAGTTGCTACAATGCAGTTAGCCAATGTTAATGAAGTTAGTAGGGCTAAGAAAAGAGTTGCAAGAATTAATACAGTTAAAAGAGAGCGTGAATTAATTGAGGAAAAAGTATGAGTTTTGATAGGAGAAAAATTAGGACTGGCAAGGTTGTTAGTAACAAAATGGAAAAAACCATTGTTGTTCAGCTTGAATCTAGATATGTACACAGATTGTATCGTAAAGCTGTTAAAATTAGATCTAATATTAAAGTTCATGATCCAGATAATTCATGCAAGGTAGGGGATGTTGTTAAAGTAATTGAAATTAGGCCTATGTCAAAGCATAAAAAATGGTTACTTAAGGAAATAATATTAGAATCCGCTGATTCTATTATTAATGGTTAAATTATAGATTATAAAGATAAAAAGGGAGAATAAAAGTGATTCAGCAGTATACAAGATTAAAAGTTGCTGATAATTCAGGTGCAAAAACAATTAGCTGTATAGGTGTTCCGGGTGGAACTGGTAAGCAGTATGCCTGGTTGGGTGATGTGATAGTTGCTTCTGTTAAAGAAGCTTCTCCTGCTTCTTCTGTAAAAAAGGGTGAAGTTGTAAAAGCTGTTGTTGTTAGAACATCGAAGCCACATGGTAGAAATGATGGTTCTAGGATTAAATTTGATGATAATGCGGCTGTAATAATAGATGATAACAAAATGCCAAGAGGTACTCGGATTTTTGGTCCAGTTGCACGTGAATTACGTGAAAAGGATTTTATGCGTATTGTGTCTCTAGCTCCTGAGGTGTTGTGATGAAGTTACGTGAAAAAGATACAGTTTTAGTTATAAATGGTAAAGATAGAGGGAAAAAAGGCGAGATAAAGCAAGTTTTCCCAAAAGAAGGCAGGGCCTTAGTTGAAGGGGTAAATATAGCAACAAAACATGTTAAGTCCCAAGGTCAGTCGAAGCAGGGAGGAATTATTAAAGTAGAAGTACCAATTGATATATCTAATTTGATCTTGATATGCACAGTATGTTCTAAGCCTTCTCGTGTAGGTCATAAAAAATTAGATGATGGGACTAATGCAAGATTATGTAAATTGTGTAAGGAAGTAATCGAGTGATTCAAGATGAAATAGAAACTGGTTCTAATTCAGAATCTAGTGCTCCAGCTAATCAGGATAGTAATAATGCTCTGAAGTCTAAGGCCAAAAAGGCTTCCGTGACGAAAAAGACTTCCGTTAAAAAAACTGTAGCAAAGAAAAGCGCAGTAAAAATAAAGACTTCTGAAGATGCTTCCGTTAAAAAAACTGTAGCAAAGAAAAGCGCAGTAAAAATAAAGACTTCTGAAGATGCTTCCGTTAAAAAAACTGTAGCAAAGAAAGGCGCAGTAAAAATAAAGACTTCTGAAGATGCTTCCGGATTAAAAAAAAGTAGTCTTAAAAAAGAGAATACTAAATCTAAATTGTCTGCATCGACTGATTTAGCTTTGGGTCCTCCTAATTTGTTAATTAAAATGCGTAATGACATTGCTCCTCTTTTGTTGAAAGAATTCAAATATAAGAGTATTATGCAAGTTCCAGCACTTACTAAAGTGGTTTTAAATATTGGTATGGGTTCAGAAGCTTTACAGAATGCTAAAACTATAGATGCTGCAGTTAATGATATGTCAATAATTACAGGCCAAAAACCAATAGTTACAAGAGCTAGGAAATCAATTGCAGCTTTTAAACTAAGAGAAGGCATGCCAATTGGTGTAAGCGTTACATTGAGGCGTAGAAAAATGTATGAATTTATGGAAAGATTTATATCATCAGCATTGCCAAGAATTCGAGACTTTAGAGGTTTGAACAGGAACTGTTTTGATGGTAGGGGGAATTGTGCTATAGGTATTAAAGAACAAGTGATATTCCCTGAAATTGACTATAATTCAATTGATAAATTAAGAGGACTACAAGTTATAATATGTACAAGCGCAAATAGTGATGTTGAAGGCATTAGATTCCTAGAATTATTAGGAATGCCTTTTGTGAAAAAATAAAATAATAAATATAAAAAATAATTCAGGAGCAGATGACACTTGGCAAAAGTATCTAAAATAGCTAGATGGAAAAGACCTCAAAAATTTAAAGTAAGAGAAATGAATAGGTGTAATAATTGTGGCAGGCCTAGAGCCTATATTCGCCATTTTGGGCTATGTAGGATTTGTTTTAGAACTATGGCCTTGCAAGGATTGTTGCCCGGTGTTCGAAAGGCTAGTTGGTAAATAAAGATGCATAAAATAGTTACAGATCCAATAAGTGATATGCTTACTAGAGTTCGTAATGCAGTTTTGCCTCGTCACCAATCGGTGGATATTCCTGCATCAAAAATAAAAATTGAAATAGCAAATATTCTTAGGGATGAAGGATTCATTAAGGGTTATGAATTATTGAATGAAGATACCTTATATCCTGTTATTAAGATTTATTTAAGTTATTCGAAAAATGGATCTCCCCTAATATCTGGTTTGAAGCGTGTTAGTAAGCCAGGGTTGAGGGTTTATGTTGGCAAGTATGAGATACCGAGGTATTATGCAGGGCTTGCGACTGCAATACTGTCTACTTCTCAAGGAGTTCTTACGGGTAAGAAAGCTTGGAAAACTGGCGTTGGTGGAGAGTTGTTATGTTACATATGGTAGTAGGGAGAAGTTATTATGTCTAGAATAGGCCAAACACCTATTAAAGTTCCTTCTGGAGTTGAAATAATATTTGAAGGAGCTAGTGTAAAAGTTAAAGGGCCAAAAGGAACTTTAAGTGATACTTTTAGTCCAAATATTAAAATATTATATAAAGATAATGTTTTAATATTTGAACGTTCTTCAGATGATCCTGAAGTAAAAGCTCTTCATGGTTTAACTAGAGCTTTAATGAATAATATGATTAATGGAGTTACTGATGGTTTTTCTAAATCATTAGAGCTTGTTGGAGTGGGATATAGAGTCCAGCAAAAAGATAAAGGATTGACATTGAATGTTATGTTTAGTCATTCTGTAAATATTGAGCCATTGCCTGGTGTTGATTTAAAAGTAGATGATAGCCGAATTGTTGTTTCAGGCATCAATAAACAAAGTGTTGGTGAGATGGCGGCTCAAATTCGTAAAGTAAGGCCTCCAAATGCTTATACGGGTAAAGGTATTAGGTATCTTGGGGAACATATAAAAATTAAACCTGGTAAAAGCGCTAGGGCGGGTTAATGTAATGAGTATTGATAATATTAGAAAAAAAAGAAGAATAATGAGGCATGCGAGAGTAAGGAAAAAAGTTTCTGGACTTGCTAATAGGCCACGTTTATCTGTGTTTAGAGCTATCAAGCATGTTTATGCTCAAGTAATTGATGACAATATAGGAGAGACGTTGGTTGCAGCGTCAAGTTTAGACTCTGAAGTAATATCTCTTGCTTCTAGTAATGGAGATAATTCTAAAATACAAATAGCTAAGCTTGTCGGTGACTTGTTGGCTCAAAGAGCAAAAGAGAAAAAGATAAACTCAGTAGTGTTTGACCGTGGCGGATATAGATACCACGGTAGAGTTAAGGCTCTCGCTGAAGCAGTAAGAGATGGAGGAGTGAAATTTTAATATGGTAACTAATTTTAAAGATAATGATTCTGTAATAACTGAACGAGTTGTTAAAATATCTAGAGTTGCTAAAGTTGTTAAAGGAGGCAGGCACCTTAGTTTTAGTGCTATGGTTGTTGTTGGAGATGGAGAAGGTAGGGTTGGCATTGGATTAGGTAAAGCTGAAGCTGTGCCAGATGCTGTTAAAAAAGGATCTAGGGAAGCTCAGAAGAAATTATTGCAAGTTCCATTAAAAAACACTACTATCCCTCATGAAGTTGTAGCTAAAAGTGGTGCTTCGATTGTTAAATTAATGCCAGGCAGTATTGGTACGGGAGTTAAAGCTGGAGGTGCTGTAAGGGCTGTGGTGGAACTATTAGGAGTTCGTGATATTTTAACAAAAGTATATGGAAGCAGGAATCCTAAAAATGTAGTTAGAGCTACAATTAAAGCATTGAGTCAAATTAAAAACCCTGAAATTGAGTTTGAAAAACGAAAATTAGTCAAAGAACAAGGTTTAGGGTAGTTATTAATGAAAGTAATAGGTTGTTAAAATGGGAAAAATAAGTGTTAAATGGGTGAAAAGTGGAATAGGCAGACCTTTAGACCAACGCCAGACATTAGAGAGCTTAGGTTTGAAAAAGCTTAACCAAACTGTTACGCATGAAGATACACCGTCAATTTTAGGTATGGTTCGAAAAGTTTCACATTTATTGACTATTGAATCATCGTCTAAATAAGGTATTTGGAGTAATTTGTAATATGAGACAACATCTTTTAAAACCTGATATAGGTAAGAAATCCCGAAAAAGAGTAGGGAGAGGTAATGGTAGTGGTTCTGGTAATTATTCCGGTAAAGGAATGAAGGGGCAAAAATCACGCTCAGGTGGAGGAGTGAGATTAGGGTTTGAAGGCGGGCAATTAGCATTGATTAAGAAATTGCCTAAGATGAGAGGTTTTACAAATATTTTCAAGATAAAATATTCTATTGTAAATGTTGGAGCTCTGAGTCTTTTTTCTGAAGGATCGGTAATTGATTCAAAGTCTTTATTTGATAAAGGATTAATAAATAATACTAAAACTGCAATTAAAATATTAGGAGATGGTGATATTACTCAATCTTTGGACGTTAGGGCAAATAAATTTTCTAAATCAGCTGTAGATAAAATTGAATCTGCGGGTGGTACTATTAAGGAGATTGATTGATGCGTCAAAGGCCAACATCTAATACGAATACTGAAAATAGGCCTCAGCTTATTCAGTCTTTAATTGATGCTACTCGAGTTCCCGATCTTAGAGGGAAAATATTATTTACTTTTGCTATGTTAATAATATTTAGATTTGTAGCACATGTTCCTGTGCCAGGGGTTGACCTTCAGTCTTTACGACAAGCATTTGAAAAGCAACAGCTATTAGGATTTTTAGACTTATTTAGCGGAGGAGCGTTGGCTGATTTAAGTGTTGCTGCTTTAGGAGTCTATCCTTATATCACTGCCTCAATATTGATGCAGATTTTAACTCCAGTGGTTGGTAGGCTTAAAGCTTTATCACAAGAAGGAGACTATGGGCGTCAGAAAATTAATCAATATACTCATTATTTAACAGTACCAATAGCATTTTTACAATCTTGGGGTACTTTAACTATTCTAAGACAATCCGGTGTGTTACCTGGTGTAGAATTTGGTATGAATTTACATACGGCAGCAATGTTGATATCCATGGTGGCGGGTACTATGTTCCTTGTATGGATAGGTGAATTGATTACTGAAAGAGGTTTAGGTAATGGTATCTCTATTATAATATTTGGAGGTATAGTTGCTGGTTTTCCTTCGGCTGTTGGAAGAGGTCTTCTCCAAGGAGGAGTTGGAGGCGGTTTATTGCTTTTATCTGTTTTTGGTTTTGCCATAATTTATATTATTGTTTTATTTACAGAAGCTCAAAGAAGAGTTCCTGTTCAGTATGGTAAAAGTGTTTTTAGAGGAGGTAGAATGCAAAGGCAAACAGGGTCAAGCTTTCTACCGTTGCGCGTAAATTCAGCAGGAATGATACCTCTTATTTTTGCCTCGTCAATAATTATTTTGCCTGGAACGATAGCAAGTTATTTTAGCGGTAATACTGTTAATCCAAATATTTTTGAAAGAATGGCGAGGTTTTTTTCATCTGCATTAGATCCTGCTAATTTTGGATATTGGATTGCTTTATTTTTATTAGTATTTATATTCACTTTTTTTTATACAATGGTTGTTTTTCAACAGCAAAATTTGTCAGAAAATTTACAACGTAATGGAGGTTTTATACCGGGTATTAGGCCTGGTAAACCAACTCAGGATTATTTAAATAAAGTAGTACTCCGGATTACGTGCGGGGGGGCCTTTTTTCTGGCGGCTGTTGCTATTGCTCCATATTTTGTAACTCTTCTTACAGGAGTTAGATCGCTTACTTTAAGCAGTTTTGCTTTACTTATTATGGTAGGAGTTGCATTAGATACTATGAGACAATTAGAAACACAGTTGTTGATGCGTAATTATGAAGGGTTTATAAATTAGGTATTGATATGAAATTAATATTATTAGGAGCTCCGGGAGCAGGAAAAGGAACACAAGCGTTATCATTATCTAGGAACTTAAATATTTCTTGGCTTTCGTCAGGTGATTTGTTTAGGTCTCATCGAAATGAAAATAGTGAGTTATGGAAGCAATCATTTTCATACATAGAAAAAGGTTTATTAGTTCCTGATACTATTACAATTAAAATGGTATTGAACTGGATTGATCAAGAAAATCAAAATAGTTTTCTGTTAGATGGCTTTCCTCGTAATATATATCAAGCTGATTCTCTTGAACAACATTTAGAAAGCTCAGGTGGTATTGATAAGGTAATATATATATCAGTCCCTGATGAAATGCTTATAAAACGATTGTCATTAAGAATGGTATGTAAGGAATGTGGAAATCCTTACAATAAAATTGAATTGAATAATTTTAAGAATAATCTATGTACTAAATATGGATGTTCTGGGGAACTATATCAAAGAGAAGACGACAAACCTGAGTCAATAAAAAAAAGACTCCAAGTTTTTATGAACGATACAAAACCATTGATTAATTATTATTCTGATAAGTCTAAGCTTATAGAAATTGACGGAACAGGTTCTATTAATTCTGTTAAAGAATCAATAGAATTATTATTTGTTAAAAATAAAATATAGACTAATACATTTTTGATTTTGGAATTTAAATATGATAAATAAACAAATTGGCATAACAATTAAATCATTAAGAGAAATAGATTTGATGCGAGAAGCTGGTCAAGTGGTTGCAAAAACTAAACTTGCTATTAAAGATGCTATTGAACCGGGAATTAGTACTAAAGAATTAGATGTTATTGCTGAAAGAGAAATTAAAAGTTTAGGAGCAATTCCTTCATTTAAAGGCTATAGAGCTGGAGGTAATATACCTTTTCCTAGTACTATATGTGTATCTATCAATCAAGAAATAGTTCATGGTATACCGAGTGATAGAATAATTAATAATGGAGATATTGTTAGTATTGATGTTGGTGCTGTTGTTGGTGGATACCATGGAGATTCAGCATTTACTATTGGTGTGGGGTCTATTACTGATGACTCTACGTCTTTAATTAATGCTACTGAAGAAGCTCTTAAAAGAGGTATATTAGAAGTTAAATCGGGAATTAGAGTTGGAGATATTTCTTATGCTATTCAAAAATATAGTGAAGATTTAGGTTATTCTGTTGTTAAGCAATATGTTGGGCATGGTATTGGGCAAGAACTTCATGAAGAGCCACAAATCCCTAACTATGGTAAAAAAGGATTGGGCCCAATCCTTTTGACAGGCATGGTCATTGCAATTGAACCAATGTTGAACAAAGGTAAGTCTGATACAGTTCTTTTAGAAGATGGATGGACAGTGTCAACTGCTGATAATAGTTTGTCGGCTCATTTTGAAGAAACAGTTGCAATTACTTCTCTAGGTAGTGAAATTTTAACTCAAGTTCAAGAGAGATAATTTTATATGGCTAAAAAAGAAATTATAGAAGTTGAAGGTACAGTTGTTGAAGCATTACCTAATGCAACATTTAAAGTTAAATTGGCTAATGAACATGAAGTTTTAGCTTATATTTCTGGCAAAATTAGGATGTTTTTTATTCGTGTTTTACCTGGAGATAAAGTTTTAGTTGAACTTTCTCCATACGACCTTAAAAGAGGTCGGATAACTTATAGGTTTAAGTAATATTGAAAATATTGGAAGTGAAAAAATGAAAGTTTCTGCATCAGTAAAAGTCAGGTGTGCAAATTGCCAAATAATAAGGCGTAATGGCATTTTAAGGGTTATTTGTGTTAATGCTAGACATAAACAAAGACAAGGTTGAATATAAATATTTGAATGTGAGGGAATGAAATGGCTATAGTATCAGGAGTAAATATTCCAGATAATAAAAGAGTTGAAGTGTCCTTAAGGAAAATCTTTGGAATTGGTCCAACTAAGGCTTTAAATATTGTTAAGGAAGTTGGTATTTTAGGTAACCCAAGAGTTAAAGATCTTACTGAATCTGAACTTAATTCTATTAGAGATATTGTGGATAAAGATAAAATTGAAGGTGATTTAAGGCAAGAAATTAATTTAAATATTAGAAGATTAATAGATATTGGTTCTTATAGAGGATTAAGGCATAGGAGAGGCCTCCCTGTTAGAGGTCAACGTACTAGCACTAATGCAAGAACTAAAAGAGGAAGACGCCAAGCTGTTGCTGGTAAAAATATTATACGCAAATAATAACATAGGAGAATTACATGGCTAGAAAGCCTAGAAATAGACGTAAAGAAAAAAGGTCCACTCCAATAGGGCGAGCATATATTCATTCGACATTTAATAATACTTTAATTACATTGACTGACACTCAAGGTTCTGTCGTGTTGTGGGGTAGCGCTGGAACAATTGGATATAAAGGTTCTAGAAAATCTACTGCATTTGCTGCTCAAAAAGCAGGGGAAGATGTTGGAAGAAAAGCATTGGAACAGGGTTTAAAACAAGTCGATGTATATGTAAGAGGTCCTGGAGCTGGTAGAGAAGCAGCTATTAGAGCACTTCAAGGGGTAGGTTTATTTGTTACAAGTATCAGAGACGTTACTCCTATACCTCATAATGGTTGTCGTCCAAGAAAAAGAAGAAGAGTATAAATAATTTCAGGAGTTAGAAAAATATGGCAAGGTATACAGGCCCAATTCAAAAAAAATTAAGATCATTAGGATTAGAGAGATTTGGAGCTTATAATGAGAAGAAAAAAGCAGCTCCTACTTTTACTCGGAAGAGAGTTTCTGAATATGGATTGCAATTAATAGAGAAACAAAAAGCTAAATTTCTTTATGGTATTTTGGAAAAACAATTTAGTAATTATTATAAAAAAGCTTCTAAAATCTCAGGTTCGACTGGTGAAAATCTTATAGTTTTACTAGAAAAAAGACTAGATAATGTTTTATATAGATCAGGATTATTTTCTACTAGGAAACACTCTAGGCAAGCTGCGAATCATGGACATTTTTTAGTTAATAGTAGGAAGGTTAATATTCCTTCTTATCAAGTAAACAATGGAGACAAAATTTCTTGGACTGAAAAATCTCAAAAGAGTAAATTATTTGATGCAGCAATAAGTACTTCTAAAGAAATCCCTTCTGCTTCTTGGATACAATTAGATCAAAGCAAAGTAGAGATAACAATGATTAATGAACCTAGTTCAGCAGATGGAGAGCTAGTTGTAGATACTAGACAAATTGTAGAATTTTATTCTAGGTAGTTGTTTTAAAGGATATTTAATTTATTTAACTTATAGGAGTTATTTTTATGGTTATAGAATTCCAAAATATTAATTTAGGGAACGATGAAAATCAAGTAGATGAAGATATTATACCTGATCCTTCTCTTGAACAAATAGAATCGCTTGGTAGTTACGCCAAATTTATTATATCCCCTCTAGAATCGGGATATGGATTAACTATTGGAAATGCTTTACGTAGAGTTTTATATAATTCATTAGATGGTGTTGCTGTGACATGGGCTAGAATTGATGGAGTACTACATGAATACGCAACTATTCCAGATGTTAAAGAAGAAGTTACTGAAATCCTTCTTAATGTAAAGAATGTTAGATTACGTTCTGATGTTGACAGACCAGGTAAATTACGTCTAGAAGTTTCTGGTTCTGGTAAAGTCTGTGCTGGAGACTTGATGGCATCTTCAGATTTTGAAGTTGTAAATCCAGAATTACATCTTGCTACGTTAGATTCTGAGCAAGCTAAATTGTCTATGGAACTTAATGTTGCTAAAGGAACTGGATATGCAGTTGCTAGTGATTCTGAAGGTCTACCAATAGGAACATTACCAATTGATGCTGTATTTTCGCCTATTAGGAAAGTAAACTACTCAGTAGAGCCGATTAGAGTTGGTAAACATACTGATTTTGAGAAATTGGTGTTTGAAGTTTGGACTGATAATACCATAACTCCTGTTGAATCTATAAAAAAAGCAGCTAATTTATTGATTGGAAAGTTGTTTTTATTTACTTCAGTTGATGAAAATGGTGATGTGATATCAGATTCTACTTCAGCTAAAATTCCGCATGAACTTTATAATGTTGCTGTTGAAAAATTAGAACTATCGTCTAGAACATTAAACTGTCTTAAACGTGCTGGATTAGATAAAGTGGCAAACATTTTTGAGTTGCAAAAAAGCGAATTATTAGCAATAAAAAATTTTGGTGAAAAATCTTATAATGAGCTTTTTGATAACTTAAGGAAATTTGACATGTTACCTCCTGAATTGGATCCTAATATTAATAGCGATGAGAATGAAAAAAAAGATATAATTGATGATTCTATTGAGGAGAGTAACTCAAATGAGACATAAAATTGCAGGTAGAAAATTAGATCGACATACTGCACATCGTATGGCTATGTTGAAAGGAATGGTTTGTGATTTAATTCAACACGAATCTATTTCTACTACGCATGCTAAAGCCCAGGAAGTTAGAAGGTTAGCTGAAAAAGTGATTACTAATTCTAAAAATTCTGATTTAAGTAATAGACGTAAAGCCATAGCACTTTTGAGAAATAAGAGTATTGTTAAAAAATTATTTAATGAAATAGGTCCAAGATTTAAAGATAGAAACGGTGGATATACTCGTATATATAAAGTAGGGCAACGAATTGGTGATGCTGCTAATTTATCTAGAATTGAACTAGTATAATAATAAATATTTACAGGTATACAAAATTATTAAAATAGCATTATTAATAGAATATGATGGTACTGATTATTTTGGGTTTCAGATTCAAAAAAATCATAATTCTATTCAAGGTGAATTAGAAAAAGCTATAAAAAAATTTACAGGACAATTTATAAGAATTCAATATGCCGGAAGAACTGATAGAGGGGTACACGCAGAGCATCAGGTGATTGCTTTTGATTCTATAAAAAATAGAGATTTGAATACATATATAAAAGGAATTAATTATTATTTACCTGCTTCAATAGCTGTTAAAGAGGCTTATAGTATGTGCAATGAATTTGATCCAAGAAGGCATGCGGTAAGTCGTACATATAGATATAATATAATTAATAGTGAAAAACTTTTTCCGTTGTTATCAAGATCATATTTTAGAGTTCCAAACAAATTAGATATTTCTAATATTGAAGATTCAATGACTTTATTTATCGGAAAACATGATTTTAAACAATTTGCTGGCCCATTACCAACAGGAATAAATACTTATAGGGAAATTTTAGATATTTGCGTTTCAAAACGCCAAGATGTGGTACAATTTATAGTCAAGGGTAAATCTTTTTTAAGAAGACAAGTTAGGAGAATGATTGGTATACTAGTAGATATTGGTTTAGGTAAAGTAACTTATACTGAATTGAAATCTATCTTGTATGAATCAAGTACTCCTATTGTTTATACAACATTGCCTCCTTATGGATTATGCCTTGTAAATGTTGAATATCCTGATAAATATTATAAAAATATGGTGAAATAAGATGAATAAACAAAATAATAAATTTAATACTTCAATAAAAGATGTTAAATCTGAATGGCATATAATAGATGCTTCTAATCAATCATTAGGAAGAGTATCTTCTGAAATTGCTAAAATATTACAAGGGAAGCATAAAGCAATTTATGTTCCTTATATAGATACAGGTGACTTTGTTGTAGTAATTAATGCAGAAAAAGTCAAAATTACTGGTAAAAAATTAGAACAAAAAACATATTATAGACATAGTGGATACCCTGGTGGTATTAAGCAGAAGACATTAGGTAAAATGATGAATGAATCACCAATTGAAGCTGTTAAACATAGTGTAAAAGGTATGTTGCCTAAGAATACTGTAGGTAGAAAAATGTTATCTAAATTAAAAATTTATGTTGGTGACAAACATAAACATCAGGCACAATTTAAATCCAAAAAAGATCCAGGTACATCTACAACTAAGGAGGATTAATGACTACAGAACAGAAATATTATTATGGTACAGGAAGAAGAAAAACATCTGTAGCTCGCGTTAGGGTTTATCTTGATAAAGGCCCTATAATTATAAATGGTAATCCTATGGAAGAAGTTTTTCCTTGGGGAGAATGGCAAAATACTATTACTGAACCTCTAAGAATTGTTCATGGCAAAGGTGATTTTAGAGTTGTGTCAAAGGTTTCTGGCGGAGGAAAAGCTAGCCAAGCTGGTGCGATAAGGCATGGTTTGTCTAGAGCTTTAATTGAAAGTGATCCAGAATTAAGACCTATATTAAAGAAATCAGGTTTACTAACGAGAGACAGTCGTGAAAAAGAACGAAAGAAACCTGGATTGAAAAGAGCTCGTAAAGCTAAGCAATTTACTAAGCGTTAATAGCATTTATTTTTATACAAAAATAAATCATTATATTTATTATGTTAATGCCCAATCTTAAACTTAAAAACTTAATATGAATTCGCCTATTGAAGTTGTTTCTAGTAAGTTATTGTTTGAAGAAAATCAAAATCAGCAACATAAAGCTCCAAGTTTAACTAAATTATCAAATGGAGTTATACTCCTTACATTTGCTTTGCACGAAAATAGTGAAAATTTAGAAAGTTATGTTGTTTTAACTAAATCAAATGATAACGGGATTACATGGTCTGATCTAGAAATTATTTATAGAAATCCTGGATGGACCTGTCTAAATATGGGTGGACTGGTTAGGTTTTCTGATAAAATGATTCGATTAATTGTTGGTAGTATAAAAATAGATTATTCTTTGGGAGGAGAAGAGCCTTTTTCAGATTGTGTTACAGGTTTTATTGATTCTAAAGACGGTGGTAATAATTGGACTCCCAATTTAGAAGAGATTAATCTCTTTCCTACTTGGACAGAAGTTTATGGGCAAAGTAATCCTCATAAATTACAAGATGGAAAATTTCTTTTGGCAATGATGGGAACTATTGGAAGAGATGAAGAATGGCATTCTGGGGTTTCTTTTTGTGATCCTAATGATAATTATAGTTTTAGTAAACCAGTAATTATTGCTAAAGATATGAATAGAAATTATAGTGATATTGACGTGGTAAGAGTTAATGATGGAAGATTATTAGCTGTCATTAGAGAACATAATTTAAAGAAGAGTGTTTTTTCACACTCTGATAATGAAGGTGTTACTTGGAGTCCAATTCATTATACGGGTTTTCTTGGGTCGAATATTAAATTACTCAAACTAAATTCTGGAGATATTATTTGTGCATATAGAGATGAAAATCCCAAGAATTTTGGTGTAAGTATAAGTATTTCCAGTGACTCTGGAAGTAAATGGGAATATATTGGTCAAATATATTCGGCATCACAGAATTCTCGTCATATTCCAGGTCTTAAATGTGGATATCCTGATATGGTATATCTTAATAATAAAGATATATTAGGAGTTTTACATACATATCCTGACAAAAATGGTCGTATGAGTATTCAGCAATTTTATCTTAGAGACAATACATAATCTTATTTATGATCTGGGTAATGGTTTTCAAAATTGGCGAAGTATTTTTTATCAAATGAATTACTTAATATAGTTCTGATTATTAGATTTTATTAATTGGACTAATTGCCAACGTTCATCATCAGTTAATAGACGCCCAAATTCAGGCATGATTGATTGTGGCCACTTCCCTCTTTTACGTGCCGAATAACCTTGCCTGCCTCCAGATGATATATATGTGAATAGTTCTGCATCAGTGTATTTTTGAACTGTTAGATCAGGAGGTACTGGTTGTTTATCTCCATAGAAAGCTAAGATTTTAGCTTGATAATTTGGGTCAGGTTCATCTTCACCTTTAAAAGTAAGGCCATGGCATACTACACAATTAATATTGTATATGTGTTCTGCATTTTTAGAGTTGAAGTTTGTTATAATTCTTTCTGGTATATTTAAGTTCTGTAAATTTTCATCATCAAATGTTAAGTAACTTAGATTTGCACCAGTAATAGGTACAGAATTGGTTGGGGGTAATAATCTAGGAGTTTCTTGGCTTCTATAAGATGGTTGGAAATGCATTTCTGTAAATGCTTCCACTCTATGACTTCCTGTTTCCATAAGAGCAGGTTGTTCAAATTTAATTGATTCACCAATTTTAACTTCTCCAGTTTTAGTATTATAACAAGATATCAATAACATAGTTGAAATCAAACCTATAATTATTAGTAAAGTATTATTAGGGTGTTTAATCATATAAATTATTCCCAACCTCGTTTTATGTCTTCTGCCCCAATATTTTTTAGTATTTCTTCAGCTTTCTCAATTTTATCTTCACTGGTAGTTACAGTAATTCCTATATATCCTTCAGTAATTCTAGTGTCATATGCTCCCATAAAAATCCTAGGTAATCTAGATTCAAATACGACTCCAATTATTGTAAATATTATTGCTCCTAACATTGTTCCTTCATACATTATGATAGCCATCGGAGGTATTCCTAAGACAGGTTTCCCTCCAGTTACTAGAGGGTAGGCTACTTGTGTTCCTGCAGTGATGAGTAATCCCATAATAAATCCACATACTGCACCAAATAAGGGCCACCTATATAGTTTATGCTTAGGTTCATTTTCTCCAAATGTTCCTTCAGGATAAGGAAGGCCAGTTAATATTTCATATTCATCCATTGTATAACCAGCTTTTCTTATGTCATCTAGAGCATCTGCTGCTAAATTTTCATCTAAAAATAATCCTATAATACTACGTTTCATATTAATTCCTTATTCTCTGATAGACGCAGGAACTGTTCTGCGTCCTATTTTAATCTCGTCTCTAAATACCATTCCTTCTTTAATATCAAAAATCGGTATTAAAGGGAGGAATTTAGAAAATAATAGTAACCCAAAAATCACGAAAGCAAATGTTTCAGTTACAATTAATATTTCTACTATGCTTGGAGTGTAACTTCCCCAGTCAAATGCGAAAGGAGTTTTACGAGATAAACTGGGTACGATAATTAGAAATCTCTCTAGCCACATTCCAATATTTACTAATATTGTAGTTATAAACATTAATGGTAAACTACGGCGTACTTTTTTAAACATCCACATTGGTACAGGTATAAAATAAGCGGTAAGTAAAAACAATATAAATAGTCCAGAGAATGGCCACTTAAAAAATTGCAACTCTCTTAGAACAATTTCAGGTCTTTCTAGTGTGAATAAAGCAAAAGATATTTCTAAAAATAGAAATAGGAACCATGTAGTTGCTACTATTATTAATAATCTACCTATAGCGTCTAGATGATCAGGCCTTAATATCTTATTGTTTCCTTTCCATGCCCACATCATTATTACCATAAATGTAGCTACAGCTGATACACCAGAGTGAATTGCACCTATAATAAAATATGGTGCAAATATTGTAGAGTGCCAACCTTCAACACCAACTATTACAGCAAAATCCCATGAAACTATGCTATGTACTGAAACAAATACTGGTAATACTAATGCAGATAATAAAATTCCTACAATAGTTTGCATTTTCCATTGTCTAGGAGTTCCTCTCCAACCGAGACATAATATTCCGTATATTTTGCTTCTTAATCCAGTTGTTCTGTCTCTAATTATTGCTAAATCAGGTAATAAACATATTATTACAAATAATGTACTTGCAATTAAATATGTACCTACAGCACTAGGGTCCCATACAAAAGGAGATCTAACATTTGGCCATACGCCTCTACTAAAATCATAAGGAAACACCCAGTAAGTCCTCCAAGGCCTTCCTACGTGAAATAATGGGGTATGAAGTGCGGCCATTAAAGAAAATACAGTTAATACTTCAGCTGCTCTAGTTATTGGTCTTCTCCATTCAGCTTGTGTTAGTCTTAATATTGCTGAAATCATAATTCCAGCATGGCTTATTCCAATCCAAAATACAAAATTAACTATAAAAAATCCCCAGAAAACAGGTCTATTAAGTCCAGTTACTCCTAGTCCGTTATAAACCATATAAAAGAATGCTGATAGTCCGGCTACTATAAATCCAAAAGAAATTAAAACTGCAGGAAACCACCATTTAGGAGTTTCAAGTATTGGTGATAAAGCTATATCGTTAATTTCTTTTGGATCAAGTTGTATGTGTTCCTGCATATTTTTCTCTTTAATTCATATTAATTATTATAATATTTTGTTTTGTAATATATTAATCAGGTTTTCCAAGAATTTTAACCTCTGTGCGATGGAATTTTTTGTGTATTTCATATAATACTACTTCTTTTTGTTCCCATATATTTATAACAGGAATTATTTTCGTTGCTAACATAAATACTAATATAGAGCCTGATATAAAGCCAATCATTATAAAAATATCAGAAATTTCTGGTAAATGAGCTAAGGGAATTGACTGTAATTCATGCTTTGAAACATTCGGGTCACCTATTCCGGGTACAGAATATGCAGCGACATATAATCTTATCCTGTCTAAGAAGGTACCTATAATAACTCCTGAAGCAATTAAAGGAGGTCCCCAAAAACTTCTTCTGACTGGGTTCCAAATCATCATTAAAAGAGGGAAAACAAAGTTTAATATAAATACACATATAAAAATTTTCAAATACGGACCAGTCATAAGTAAGCTTATAACTGATTGTTCATTAGATTTTTTACCATACCATAGTACATTAAAACTGGAGAACCAAAACCAAAACCATAATAAGGATAATGCAAATAATAGTTTACCTAAAGCCCATACCTGATCATGTCCTATATAATCTTTATATCCTCCAAATTGCCTAAGACAAAACATAGTTAACATCATAGTAGCGACACCTGCTTGTAGTGCATTAGCAGCGTGAGTTATAGGAATCAGCGCATCTATCCAGCCAGGTATAAGTACAAGCAAGAAATCTATACTTATCAAAAAATGAACAAATACCATCATTGCAAAATATAATGCACCCAGGATACCCATTCTATGGTAAAGCCAATGCCATTGCGCAGAAGTTCCAATCCAATTTCTAGATAATTTTGCTGCTATTTTTTGTTGCCATCCATTACCTTTGTCACGAATTAATGCTAAGTCAGGTAATGCCGATACCCAAAGTAGCAAAATTCCAATAAAAACTAAAGCACATAAAGCTAATGTAGCCCAAATATGTGGAGAGAATACAGGAACTCCATGAAATTCTGGAGCTACATTCCAAAACCAGAGGGATCTTCTACCATCTTCTAGGCTTGGTAGTACCCATAATAAAGGTATAAATAATATTAGATTAAATAAACCAACTATAGTCCAAATTTCTGCAGTACGAGATATAGGTCTTCTCCAATGAGCTTTAGCCATCCTTGGAGCTATTGCAACCATAGGAGCTGCCTGAGCAGTTGTTAATATAAATGCAAACATTGCTGCATAATAACCCCATATAACTTTGTCACTAAAACCAGAACTTAATTTCATAACAAAACCAACAATACCTAGAATGAAAAATATAGATAATAGTGTTATGATCCGCCAAAAATAATTCGAGCTTCTTTGATGTCTTTCAATAAGTGTGTTATTAATCTTAGATTTTTTATCTAATGTAGCTTTAGCTGTAATAACATGAGGATTCATTATTGTATATTTTTTCCTATTTGATTTGTTAAATTAAAATTCATTATCAATGCTTTTCAACTGTTTTAGCAGCATAGTCAACTTTTTTCAAATATACAACACTAGGATGTGTTCCATATTCTTCTAATAAATGGTATCCACGTTGATTATCATGTTCGCTATTGTCATCGTGTGCTTCGCCCCCTAGTTCTTTCTCTTTCATTTTTGACACTTTACTATTAGGATCATTAAAATCACCAAAAGTAAATGTATTAGTAGGGCATGCGTTAACACACGCAGGATTTAGTTTTCTATCTCCATCAGATACAGGGGTATTGGTTTTTTCTGAATCTCTTTTTGTACGTTGTATTCTCTGGATGCAAAAAGTACATTTTTCCATAATTCCACGAGTTCTTACAGTTACATCTGGATTAAGTTGGTTTTCTAATGATTCAGGCCATTCAGGTTCCCAGAAATTAAAGTGTCTTACTTGGTATGGACACCCATTAGCACAGAATCTAGTACCAATACATCTATTATATACTTGTACATTTAATCCTTGATCATTATGATAAGTAGCATACACAGGGCAAACTGGTTCACATGGGGCATCAGCGCAATGTTGACATAATACTGGAATGAATCTAGCTTTTACGTTAGGAAATTCTCCCTCCCAATATCTTTCAATTCTAATCCACTGAATAGGACGTCTTTGAGTGAAATGATCTTCTTGGTTTATAGGTATGTTATTTTCAGATTGACATGCAGTAACACAAGATTGGCATCCCGTACATCTGTCATTGTCAATCACCATTCCCCAGCTTGGATTTCCCATTATAAGCTCCCTTTTAAATTATGTGTCATATCTCGTAATTTTAATTATATGTTGATCTAAATCTGTAGGAAATTCAGAAACATCATTTTCAAATTTAGGTAAACGTTTCCATCTTCCAGTATTTACCATTTTAACTTTAGTTGCTGCCCACGCAAGAGCTCCAGATCCTTTTACATTTAGAGGAGCAATTATTGATAAAATATTTGCTCCTCGTTTTTCAGAAAATCTTCCTCCATCTAAATGACCTTGTCCTAAGGGAATAGAAAGAATTTCTGGAGGAGTTGCTGGGTTTGGAAATGCTATGGCTTCAATACTGCCGTATTCAGAAGTGATCATAACTATATCTCCTTCTTTTATATTCATATTTTTAGCTACAGTTGCATTTATTTCTACCCATGTTCTCCATACAGCTGTAGATATTGGATCTGGTAGGTTTTGAAGCCAAGGCAACGAAGATTTAGATATTCCATCTCCAAGTGAATTTGATGCAAATGGAATTAAATAAAATTTAGCACCTTGAATTTCAGAAAAACTAGGTTTTTCTATTAAATTATTATCAAATACTGGAATGTTCGGGCTCTTTTTTGGTTTGTATGTTAAATCTTCCCAAAACCCATGCTGTAAAGCTGAATTCCAAAACGATTCAAAATTTGAAAAATTTGATGTTGGAGTAACTCCAACTGTTCCGCGACCACTATTGTAAATTTCTTTTGCTTCAGACTTAATAATATCTAAGTATGTATCACCTTCGAAATCAAGTTTTAAATTTAAATTTGGGTCTTTGGAAATAGATAATAAAATATTTGGAAAACTTTTTGTTCCTAAATGTTCGCCCCTGTTTTCAAAATAAGGTCGAACAACAGGTTGTTGAAATCCAATGACTTGATGCCCAGGAGCTGGATCAGGGGTGTTAATTCCCCAGTCTTCTAAGAAATGGTGGGAAGGCAGTATTAGGTCTGACATGCGTGAAATATCATCCATAATAGTTGCAAAACTAACGATTAAAGATGTATTAGCGTAGCCATTATTTTCACCTACTAAAGCTTGCTTGAAACCAGAGCTATCAGGTAATCCATACCATGGATCTGCCCCATGAACTAAGAGTATTTGTATATCCCCATTGTTTATATCTTCTACTATTTTAGTCCAGTCATTAAAGCTAGAATTAATAGGAGGGGTATTTTTTTTAATTGCTGGATCTGGGTTAAGTATAATTCCACCTTTGTTATTTACTGATCCAACTAAATAATTTAATAAATATATATTGCGTAAGTTAAATAGTCCATTTGTATGTGCTCCTGATGAGCCTCCTCCAATTGCTAACGGATTTTCACTATTTGCAAAATCTCTAGCAATTTGAGTTATTTTCGAAATCACACCCTCAATATTTTGGGAAGGGTCAGATATAATACTAGCTATTTGTGAAGGAGCAAAATTATCTAAATATTTTTTGTCATTATTTGTAAGCTTATTTATTACATCATCATTACTTAGTCCTTCAGATATTATTACTTGAGCAATGCTTAATGCGAGTAATCCCTCTGTTCCAGGATTTACATATATCCATTCGTCCGCATTGGCACCCGTCATAGAAAATCTAGAATCTACATGGACTAAAAATCCTCTTTTGTCTTTCCCTTGACGAAATTCACCATACCCATGTGAATATTGAACTGGAGATATCCATGTACTTAGAAAGTCTGTTCCAAAAGATAATATATAGTCTGAATTTTCAATATCAAAATTAGGTATGTTTTCTTCACCGAATACGTCGAATATTGCTTTGCGAAGTGTAGTTTGCTCAAGGGGTTCTTGTGTTATATGAGACCCTCCAAGTTTTGAAGTAAAATTATTTACCATTGAGTTCAGATGAGTATTTAAAGGTTGAGTTGCGAAAGCCATTTTTGAACTTTGTCCAGAATCTTTAAGTTTCTTCAATTCTGAACTAAGTCTATCTATTGCATTTTCCCAACTTATTTCTTCAAATTCACCTGATCCTCTGTCTCCTACACGTAAAAGAGGTCCTTTTATTCTGTCTGGGTGATATAAAGCCTGTAAAGAGGCTTCGCAACTAGAACTGTGTTTACCTTTATTAATAGGATAGTCCACATTTCCTTCTATTTTTTTTGCTCTACCTTCCATTACTCTAACTACTAATCCATTTGGAACTTGTGATTTAGCATCAACTGTTGCGTACCAATTATCTAAGCCTGAGACCATATCTTCAGGCATTTCATAGGATGACTCTACTAAAAGTTCTTCAGGGGGTACTCCACAAGCCTGGAATAGTACTGCTGCACCTGTAGATCCTCCAATAAGTGTTAGAAATTGTCTTCTTGTTAGTCCCATAGCTATATGATTTTTACCTCTTTAATATTTTAAGTTTAATAATGACATGTTGTACAATCAGTTGGCCCATCGTTTTCTCTGTGGCAATCTACACAATCACTCATTTTCAGAGTTCTAACTTGTTCTACTTTATGCATAGAAGAGACATCACCATGGCAAATAGAACATGTTCCTGATGAGGCGATATCAATCGTATCTCCAATTTTTGAATTTGGATTAATAACTTTGGCCTCTATTATGCGAATTTGGTTTTTAGAATCAGAAATATTTTCTACTACTGTTCTAATTCCAGAAAATCTTTTCACATGAGCTTCGTGAATAAATCGTACATGGTCAGGTAAGCGATGAACTCGAGTCCATTGAATCGCATCTTGTTTAGCATGTATTTCTCTAAGTTTTTCAATTTCAGTACTGCCATCTCCTAATTGGGTATGGCATGACATACATAAATTTACAGCTGGAATTGAAGCAGAAGATCCTTTTGTTACGTTTGTATGGCAGAATGTACAATCTAAACCAAGTTCTTGTACATGTACAGTATGAGGAAATGCTATAGGCTGATCTGGTGCTTCACCTGCAAAAACCAGAGGCTTATCAATCCATGATGAAATATGGAAAGTACCTATTAATGCTATTCCTAAAAAGATTAAAAAACCTATAAATCCTATTATGCTTAAAAATATTAGTTTCCTTTTAGGAGGCTTAGAAAACTGGAAATCTCCTGGTATCAAAGTGTAGTTCCTTTTTCATTCTTATATTTGATTATTTATATCCAATAGTCTGGCCAATATGTTTTTAAAAAACTTGCATTTCTTATTACCGATAAGAAAAATACTATTGCAATAGCAAAAGATGTTATTGCAATAGCATATAATGGCGTCCGTATTTTACTCCATGATAAAGGAATATGTTTAGATTCAATTAGGGAAGGAATTATATTATGTGCGATTAACATATTAGCTGAGAAAATAATTACGAAAAACACAGTAAGCCATAAGCTCAACATGAGCCTACTTATTTGCTGCCATTCATTTATTCCTAGTGAATTTGGATCCATTTAACCTGCCAGATTATCGGATAAAATTATCTATACTTATATCTATAAAAACTAGAATATATTTTATCATATTCATTATTTTTGTGTCTATAGATAAAGTATATTCAGAATTATCAATAATCACCATTTTATAATTATAATTTTGTATCTTTTTCTAAATTAGCAATACTTACTAAAAGATGTTTGATTCCAATAGGGTTTTTAAATACTATAGTAACTTCGAAATCTGTTTTCACAGGTTTCATAGCTACTATTAGGCCTTTTCCAAATGTGGAATGCTTAACCTTATCGCCTGTTTTAAATTTATTTTTATAATCAATTTTATTTACTTTAGATTGGGTTTTTAGTTCAGTTTTCTTTTGATTAGGCTTTAGATCAAAAGAATCTCGATTCAAATCAAAAGAATCTCTTGGTAGTTCTCTTAAAAATCTTGAAGGTAGACTTTCTCGTGGTTCTCCCCACAATCCGTGTTTAAATGATCTAGTAAGAAATAAGTTTGTCTTTGCTCTTGTGATTCCTACATAAAAAAGTCTGCGTTCTTCTTCTATTTGCTCTATATTGTCAAAAGATCTTGAATGAGGAAGTAGGCCTTCTTCCATTCCTATAATAAATACTACTTTATATTCAAGTCCTTTTGATTGATGTAGAGTTATTAATGTAGCTTTTGATGAATTCTCTTCCATTGAATCTATGTCACTTACTAAGCTTATATTTTCTAAGAAATTATTTAGACTTTCTTTTGTATCTGTGTCTATAAATTCTTGTGCAGATATACGGAATTCCTTTAGGTTTTCCAGTCTTTCTTCATGATTATCTTGGGTGTTTTTAATATATTCTTCATATGAGAAGAGCTCTAAAGTTAAGTCTATTATTTCTGATAAATTTAAATTATTTATTTGAGATCTTATTTTTGAAAAAATATTCAATACATTTTTTAATGACTTGTTTTGTGTTTCAGAGATGTTTTTGAAATCAAATTTAATTTCTTGCTGCTTGGAAGTTAAAATTTCGATAGCTGAATAAATAGATGTATTTAGATTTTGAGATATTCTTTTTAATAGATCAATGGTTTTATTACCGATTCCTTTAGAAGGTGTATTGACAATTCGTAATAAGCTTATATCATCATTGGGATTATTTATTACTCTTAAATATGATGTTAAATCTTTTATTTCTTGTCTTCTATAAAATTTTAAGCTTCCTATTATTTGGTAAGGGATTCCAAATTTAAGGCAAGCATTTTCTATAGCTCTAGATTGAGCATTTACTCTATACATAATAGCAATTTGATTTAAAGGAATTTTATTTGCTAATAATTTTTTGATCTCATTAATCACAAAAGAAGCTTCATCGTCTTGATTAAAAGCCTCTTTAATAATTATGGGGTCTCCCTTATTGTTTTTTGTCCAAAGCTCATTTTTTATCCTGAGTGTATTCACCTCGATTAGTTTTTTCGCAGCAGATAAAATATTTGACGAAGACCTGTAGTTTTCTGATAAAGATATTGTTTTGGAATCAGGAAAATCTTCTTGGAATTTAATTAGGTTTTTAATATCAGCATTTCTCCAAGAATAAATAGATTGATCAGGATCTCCTACTACACATAAATTATTTGTAGCTAATGAAAGTAGTTTAGCAATCTTATATTGAACTAAATTAGTATCTTGAAATTCATCAACCATTAAGTAAAGGTATTTTTCTCGAAGTTGATTTGCTAAAATCTTGGTTTCGTTTAATAAAGAATAAGTTTTAAGTAAGAGGTCATCAAAATCTAAAGAATTTAATTGTGTTAATTTTAGAGTGTATTTTTCATATATTCGCGCTAATAGTTCATCAAAATAATTTTCTGTATTAGATGCTATATAGTCATATGTTAATAATTTACTTTTAGCTGCTGATATATTAGATCTGAATATTTTAGGAGGGAATTTTTTTGGGTCTATTTCTAACTCTTTGAGTATCTGCTTAATCAGATCTAATTGATCTACATCATCATAAATTGAAAAATCGGAACTTATGTTTATATGATTTCCGTAAGTTCTTAATGTTCTAGCACAAAAAGAATGAAATGTACTTGCGTTAATTTTGCTTTGGTTACTTGAATCAATTAATAAGGATAACCTAGATTTCATTTCTTGAGCAGCTTTATTAGTAAATGTCATAGCAATAATATTTTCTGATGAGCATTTATTATTCTCAATTAGATAAGCAATTCTGTGAGTTATAGTTCGGGTCTTACCACTACCAGGGCCTGCAACTACTAATAAAGGACCATTAATAGTAGTAACTACTTCTTTTTGTTGGTCATTCAAATTTTTTAATAAATTATTTTTCATATTTATATTAAATTTAATTAGATTTATATATTAATAATATTGAAAAATTCACACTAAAACATTAAGCCTAATCAGGTATAGTAAATTTTTCTTCAGTTATGTTACCAGTTTCAGATATTGAAAATATTTTTAAAATGGGTTTTTCTTTGTTTTCTAAGGAAATCAATAAATAAAGTATGTCTGTCCATCCACTTTCTAAGGCCATTCTTACATCTGTAGCAGATGGATATGCTTGGCTATGAGTATGGGAGTGATAAAATGCTAAAAAGTGTATATTTTTTTTAATTGCATCATTATCAGCATTTAAAAATTCTTGAGGGTTCATTAAATATCTATAAGGACTCTCGGCAGTGTTTTTAATTGTATAGATATTCGAAATCTGATTATTTTTTCCTGCTAGTATGCCACAACATTCATTAGGGTACTCATTTAGGGAATGTTCAGATATTTTATCAATAATTTTTTTGTTAATACTTATCAATTTTTTTCTCTAATTTGACTTTCAAGATTAGTCTATAAAATATATTTGTCATTTATTTTCATGTTATACTTTAAATATATATTCTATCAAGTAATTAGAATTTAGAATAATTAAAAACTAATATTAATAGAAGGTATTTTTTGAAAAAATCTAAGATAATTGATCTTAATTTAATTAGATCAGATAAACTTTTGACGCCAGGTGAATTGATTGATAAATTACCGCTTACTTCTGAAATAGAAGAAACAGTAATTAATGGAAGAAATCAAATAAGAAGAATTTTAGATGGAGAGGATTCTAGGTTGATCATGGTAATTGGGCCATGTTCAATTCATGACGAAAAAGCAGCATTAGAATATGCTTCTAAATTACATGAGATTACGGAACCTTATGCAGATAAATTTTTGACTATTATGAGAGTTTATTTTGAAAAACCTAGAACGACAGTTGGTTGGACTGGATTTTTGTATGATCCTAATTTGGATGATACCTTTGATATGGCGCAAGGTTTGTTTAAAGGAAGAAAACTTCTTCTTGATTTAGCTCATAAAGGTATATATACTGCAACTGAAATTCTTGATCCTTTTGTACCTCAATATATTGGTGATTTAATATCTTGGGTGGCAATAGGAGCACGAACAGTAGAAAGTCAAACTCATAGGCAACTGGCCAGTGGTTTAAGCATGCCAGTAGGTTTTAAAAATGGAACAGGAGGCAGTACTCAAGTTGCTATTGATGCAATGGTTGCTGCTAGAGCTGAACATGGATTCTTAGGAATAAATTATCAAGGGCATCCTTCATTGGTTCATACGGGAGGTAACCCTTATGTTCATATAGTCTTAAGAGGAGGGAATAAAGGTCCAAATTTTGATCGGGAATCAATACGCAAAACTCAATTCCAATTAGAAGGCACTAATTTGAAACCGCAAATCTTGGTCGATTGTAGTCATGCGAATTGTCAAAAAGATCATGCGAAAATGAGTATTGCTTTTCGTAGTGCTATTGAGCAAAGAGCTGAAGGTAATTTAGGTATAATTGGAACTATGTTAGAAAGTAATTTAGTTGCAGGTAAACAAAGTATTGATCAATCTAATATTAATTTAGAATATGGAAAGTCAATCACTGATCCTTGTATAGATTTAGAAGAAACGAGTCAACTTTTATCTTGGGCTTATCAAACTTTGTGAATTAATAATAATTGATAATGTAGAGGGATTTATATAATGCAATATGGTGAATTAATATTGGGCCAAGGTATAGATCTGGAAACTACTGTTACTCTCGAAATGACCATTAATCGTACTGGAAATAATGGTGATGAAGTTTTATCTACTCCCTTTCTTTTGAATTTAATGGAAGAAGCTTGTATAGAATTGACAGATCCATTACTAACTGACGGATATACTACAGTAGGTTATGCTGTAGATGGGTTAAGGCATATTGGCCCAGCTAAGATAGGTCAAAAAATATCAATACGATCTGAATTGATAAATATTGATAAGAATAAGCTTTCATATAATATTGAAGCTTTTGAATCTAATAATAAATTTGGTTTTGCTGTTCACAAAAGGGCAATAATATCTAAATAGATATATTTATCTATAGATTGTAAAGATTTGATTCCTTTGATATACTTTGAGCAATTCAGGTGTGTAAGTTTTATTTTCTTCTTATTTAAATATATAGAAGTTTAATTTTATGTTAAGGAGGTAGCAGTGAAATGGGTTGATTTTGCCCAGCCATCTTCATTAGACGATGCGTTAGGTTTGCTAAAAAAACATGGCGATAAAGCCGGATTATTAGCCGGAGGTACAGATTTACTTGTTCTATTAAGGGCAAATGCCAAAACATCAGATGTGATTCTTGATATTAAAGATATTCCTGAGTTAAATCAACTTGAATTTGATTTAACTTCTGGGTTAACTATAGGAGCTGCTGTTCCTTGTCACAAGATTTATAATGATAGTAATGTTAAAAAATATTACCCTGGTATAATTGATTCAGCATCTATTATTGGAGGTACTCAAATTCAAGGTCGTGCAAGTTTTGGAGGTAATCTATGTAATGCAGCACCTAGTGCTGATGCAGTACCTGGGATGATAGTAATGGGTGTTACTTGTAAAATAGCAAGTTCTCAAGGAGTTAAAGATGTTCCAGTTGAGGAATTTTGTTTAGCACCTCGTAAAACTATTTTAAAGCCTGATGAGTTATTAATATCTTTGAACTACCCCGCACCAAAGCCTAACACTGGTTCTAGGTATATAAGATTTATTCCAAGGAATGAAATGGATATAGCGGTAGTAGGTGTTGGAGCGTATGTAGAATTAGAAAAAAATAAATTTAAAGATGTACGTATTTCTTTGGCATCAGTTGCTCCTAAGCCAATATTTGTTAAAGAAGCTGGGTCTAGTGTAATAGGTAAAGAAGTTAATGATGAAAATATAAGCTTAGTAGCTCAAAAAGCAAAAGAAGCGGCTACACCAATTACGGATATGAGAGGTACAATTGAATTTAGAAAACACCTTTGTGAAGTTCTAACTAGAAGAGCATTGAATACAGCAATAGAAAGAGCTAAGGAGTCTATATAAATGAATGCAAAAGTTCATGTGCAAACAAAAATTAATGGAGAACAAGTAGATTTTCTTTGTGAACCGAGGCAAAGTTTATTAGAATGTCTTAGAGATATTATTGGGTTGACCGGATCTAAAGAAGGTTGTAATGATGGTAATTGCGGTGCGTGTACTGTGATTTTTGAAGGTAGAATTGTAACTTCTTGTTTAGTATTGGGAGTTGAAGCTCAAAATAAAGAGATTACTACTATTGAAGGAATTGCTTCTGCTGAAGGATTACATCCTATTCAGGAAGCATTTCTTGAAAATGCTGCGTTGCAATGTGGTATTTGTACGCCAGGTTTTATAGTAGCAACTAAAGCTCTTTTAGATCATAATCCTAATCCCTCGGAATACCAAATTAGATTTTGGTTAGCTAATAACCTTTGTAGATGTACTGGATACGATAAGATTGTTCTTGCTGTTCAGGATGCAGCTGGTAGGTTAGCAGCTGCAAAAAATTAATATAATATAAATTTAATTTTAAGTTAGATAATTCGTCAATATTTTTGTTGATTATCTTCTTGGAGTTTTTATGGCTATTGTTTATATACCTTCACTTATGCAAAAATTAACTAATGGGGTTTCTAAAATTGATATTGAGGGACAAAATTTAAGACAAGTAATAGATAATTTGGATTCAAAATTTCCTGGAATTAAGGATAGATTAGTTGAAGTTAAAGGCCCTATACCAAAATTGAAATCTAGTATTTCTGTAGCAGTTGATGGTCAAATTACTACCGTAGGTCTAATACAAAAATTGTCAGAAAACTGTGAAATTCATTTTTTGCCAGCAATTGCTGGAGGAAATTAATTTGAATTTATATTTTTAATCCCATCAAAGATCCCTTTTTCAAAGATTCTAAAATGGTATCTATTAAGTTTTTTGCAGAATCTGGTGTTAATTCAATAGCTATACGTTTGCTTTCTTCTTGAGTTGCATCTATAAAGTCAATATTAATTGCGTAATCCATATGTAAATGTGTAGGATGGTCAAAAAATACATTTGCCTGAGATAATTTAAACCATCCTTTGTTTCCTTTACCGCTACCTTGTATATTAGTTTTTTCTACTATCATTGTGCACATTTTATTTCTCCATTTATAAATTTAATTAATAAAGATTAAAGTTTTCTATCAAGAAAATCAAATATTTTCTCCCATCCGTCTTGACAAGCTTCTGGTCTGTATACAGGTTTGTCATAGTAAAAGAAACCATGTCCAGCCGATTCATACATATGAAATTCATAAGATTTATTATGTTTTATTAATGTATCTTCATGTTGTTTTACTTGATCAGGAGTTGGGCTTTGATCTTCTTTTCCAAAAAGTCCAAGTATTGGGCAATTTAATCCTTCAGTATAATCTATAGGTGAAACTGGTTGTTTATCATTTAATTCTTCTTTATTCATTACTACTCTACCTCCCCAACATTCTATGACAGCATCAAATCCTTTCTCAGTACAAGCAGCAAGAAATGCATGTCTACCTCCAGAACATGTTCCAAATACTGCAACCTTTCCATTAGAATACGGAAGATTTTTAAGATATTTCATTGCTTTTGTAGCATCTCCAACTACTTGTTTATCCGATGCTCCACCATTTGCTCGTACTTTTGCAGCTATATCATCAGGCTCTCCATGTCCGTCACGGAAATATAAATTCGGTGATATAGCTGCAAAACCATGATGAGCAAACTTTCTAGTTGTTTCTCGGTACCATTCATCCCAACCAGGTAAATGATGAATTAAAACTATTCCGCCAATTTTTTCTTTGTTTATTGGTCTCGCAAAATAAGCATTAATTTCATCATTGTTATAGCCACTTATATTAATAGTTTCAGCTATCATGCCTTCATATATATCTGTGGTATACATTGTTTCTCCGATTAAGTTTGTAATTTTATTATATTAGGAATTATAAATCCATAATGAAATTAGGGATTAAGTTTTTTTCTAATTCTTGCAACTGATCTATTGGGATTTGTGGATTTATCAATACAGAATCTATTCCAAATTCATTTGCACCTTTTATATCTGTTAATATTTGGTCTCCAAGCATAACCATATTATATGTTGGATATATATTGAAAACCATATCAAATAAGTATTTATAAGGTTTCCCAATACAATATAGTTTGTAATTGTTCTGTTTTGGAAATTTGTACTTTATGGCTTCTTCTATCATAATTGCAATAGTTGCAGGGCCATAAGCCCATGTATTTATTTTCATAGGGAATATTATGTCAGGGTTCAATAGTATAATATTTATAAATTCCTCATTATTTAATTTGTGAAAAATAGAATTTATAATAGAATTTATAGTTGTCGTAAATTGAAATCCTGATTGATCACCTATAATCAGGATTTCAAAATTGCTATCTGGTAAAACATGATTCCCCCCAGCATTTTCTACATGTTTAATTGTGTCATTTGTACCTAATATTACACAATTTGCACCGATTAAAGAATTTTCCTTAAAAAATAGTTTAAGAGCACAGCCAGAGGTAATTATATTACTATGGTTAATATTTAATCCAAGATTTTGATACTTTAATGTAGTATTTTTTGGTAAAAGAGATCCATCGTTTGTAAGAACAAAAAATGGCTTTTTAGCATCTATTAAAGAATTTACTAAAGTTTTTGCTCCATTTACTAATCCAAACTCACGAATTAATACCCCATAACTATCTAGTAATACTACTGAATATTTATCAAGTATTTCTTGAATTGTGATATGTGCAATACTTCTTGAATTCATAAATTAATAGACTTACGTCTACTTCATAAATTTAAATTATTAGTTATTATCTTGTACGAGATTTCCCGCCATGATTTTCATAGCATTCACTACAATAAACAGGCTTATCTCCTCTTGGTAAGAAAGGTACTGTTGATTCTTTATTACAATCTGCACATTGAATTGTATGCATTTCTCTAGGACCTCTATTTCCAAAACCACCGCCACCACCCATAGAGTTATGGCTTGAGCGCTTTGCATCTCTACATGCTTTGCATCTTTTAGGGTCATTTTCATAACCTTTTTCAGCATGGTAACTTTGGTCATCTGCGCTAAAAGTGAAACTGGCATTACAGTCTACACATGTTAATTCTCGATCAGTATATTCCACTGGGGTATCCTCCGATTAATAGACTTACGTCTACTTCATAAATTTAAATTATTAGTTATTATCTTGTACGAGATTTCCCGCCATGATTTTCATAGCATTCACTACAATAAACAGGCTTATCTCCTCTTGGTAAGAAAGGTACTGTTGATTCTTTATTACAATCTGCACATTGAATTGTATGCATTTCTCTAGGACCTCTATTTCCAAAACCACCGCCACCACCCATAGAGTTATGGCTTGAGCGCTTTGCTGCTCTACATGTTCTGCATCTTTTAGGGTCATTTTCATAACCTTTTTCAGCATGGTAACTTTGGTCATCTGCGTTAAAAGTGAAACTGGCATTACAGTCTACACATGTTAATTCTCGATCAGTATATTCCACTGGGATATCCTCCTAAAATAATTTAGTGTGTTTTACGTAAATAAAAAAAATAGTATCAAAATATAAAAAGTAAATGGGGAGTAAAAGTAAATGGGGCATAAAGAAAATATGGTAGCTAGAAATTAATTATTCCGATTAGATTAAATGTATATAAATCTAGTGTAGCATAATAATATAATTTAGTCGATATCATTTAATGTTATAGCTTTCTTAGCTATCTTTGATAGCATGCCTTTAAATATAATTACATGTAGAGGGAATAAGATTTTTCAATATAATACTCCTACTAATCTATTTGTTAAAAATGTTGCACTTATTGAATCAATACCCCTTCAGATTCAGGATGCAATTCAAATTTTAGAAAAGCTTTTCCGGGTAGCTTAATTTCAGATTCAAATCTTTCCATTTGATTTGGAATTGAATCACAAATCCTCGTCCAATCTAATATATATTCTATTGTAAAGGAGTTATCGTCTCTTCTCTTACGCCTAAGTCCAATTCCTCCAACTAATAAATCTATCCATACTCTGATTTTTTATATTGTTAATTTTTATTTAAATTTTTTGGTGGAGACGGGGGAGGGTCGAACTCCCCGTCCAGAAGAAATCTTAGCTAGAATATGCTACAGACTTAGTCGGAGTAATATTTCCCTATTTGTACTGCACCGACTCAGTTAACAATTAGGTTTAGCCAAGAATCTTTTACTCACTTATTTGGCATTTGGTGAATAGCACCTCGAATTATGGCGCCCATATATCAACTTCGAGGAGAGCTGATACAGGACGTAGCAGCAGTTAAGCTGCTAGGGCTAAATCTTGTTTGTCTTTTATAGATTTTGCCATCTTATTTACGAGGTTAGATGGCACCTCGGCCTGCAATTCTGTAAGAGTTCCCCCTGTCGAACCCACGCGTCCCCATTTTTTAATTATATCAGGTTTTGCAAATTTATTATGTTAAATATAATTTGTAATATAATAAATTGATATGCTTGATGAGTATTTCTCATACTGTTAATATTATATTTATTTAAAAACAAATATAATAAATTAAAAATAACATGTGTGATTTAGTGAGTGAAATGAATTCAGAAACTTTTAATACAAAAATAAACTTAGATTATAAAAACTTATTAGATATTCAAGATAAAGTTTTGTGGATATCAATGAAAATGATTGATTATGCAAATAATGACAGAGAAAATGTAGAGGGTATTAAAATTGGAGGGCATCAAGCTTCAAGTGCTTCAGTAGTAACTATTTTAACATCCTTGTTTTTTGACTATCTTAAACCAAATGACAAGATTTCTATTAAGCCTCATGCTTCTCCAGTATTACATGCAATTCATTATCTCCTTGGGAACTTAGATAAAAAATATTTAAAAGAATTGAGATCTTTTCATGGGTTACAAGCATATCCTAGTCGGACTAAAGATCCTGATAGAGTAGATTTTTCAACTGGATCTGTGGGATTAGGAGCTGTAGCTCCTAATTTTGCTGCTTTAGTAAATGAATATATACATGATCATTTTGAAAATGGTAATAATGGACGTTTTGTGAGTGTATTAGGTGATGCAGAATTAGATGAAGGAGTTGTATGGGAAGCCATTGCTGAACCTGCTATGACAGATTTAAAAAATATTTTATGGGTAGTTGATTTAAATAGACAGAGTTTAGATAGAATTGTACCTGGAATTAGAGTGGCTGCTTGGAGAAAAATGTTTGAAGCAAATAACTGGCAAGTGATTGAAGCTAAATATGGTAAAAATCTTCAGCGTGTTTTTGCACAAGATAAGGGAGAGTTATTAAAAGAGGCCATTGATGATATGCCTAATGAACTTTATCAACGTCTTTTAAGAGTATCTGGAGGTACATTACGTGAATGGATTCCTAGAATGAGTAAATTTCCCACTGACTTAGGAAAATTTTTAAGTCAATGGGATGATAATCAGCTCCAGTCTCTTATTAGAAATTTGGGAGGACATGATTTTGAAATGCTTAGAGAGGCTTTTGCTGAAGCAGAATTAATTGATGGTCCAAAAGTAGTCTTTGCGTATACTTTGAAAGGATGGAATTTGCCTATCGTTGGGGACCCTCAAAATCATTCAGCTTTGTTAAATAAAAATCAAATGGAATTACTAAGAGAAAGCTTAAATATTGATTCGGATAATGATTGGCCTACTATTTCTAAAGATAGTGATGAGTATAATTTTTGTAAAAAAATAGGTGAGTCATATAGAATACCTGGCAGACAGGAATCGAATTTGAATTTATTGCAAATACCTAAAGAATTCAAACATGTTTATCGTGGTAATATGTCTTCTCAGCAAGCTTTTGGTTTAGTTTTAACAGATATTTCTAGAATAGAAAATGATATATCAAATAAGGTTGTTACTGTTAGTCCGGATGTAGCTAGTTCAACTAATCTAGGTGGGTGGATTAATAAAGTAGGTGTTTGGTCTAGAGGAGATAAAGAAATCATACCTAAAGAGATAGAAAAAAGGGCTTTAGATTGGCAAGAATCTAGTGACGGAAGGCATATTGAATTGGGTATTTCAGAGAATAATCTATTTATGATGTTAGCTCAATTAGGATTGTCTCATGAAATCGAAGGTAAAATTCTATTTCCTATAGGTACAGTTTATGATCCTTTTGTGCGTAGAGGATTAGACGCGTTTTTTCAAGGTATATATGGGGGATCAAAATTTATAGTTGTAGGTACACCTTCGGGCGTTAGTTTATCTCCTGAAGGTGGAGCTCATCAGAGTATTATAACTCCATCTATTGGTATAGAACTACCTGAAGTTGATTTTTACGAACCATGTTTTGCTCAAGAGTTAGAATGGATAATTCTTAATAGTATGGAAAAAATTCTTGCTAGAGACAAATCTACATATTTAAGATTAAGTACAAGAAGGATTGATCAATCTCTTTTTAATTTACCAGATGATATAGAATCTCGTGAAATTTTACGTAAACAGATTATTTCTGGAGCTTATTTGATTTTAGATCGTAGAAATGACATAAAATATAATACGAATTTAAATGTGGTAAATATTTTTGCATCTGGTGTAATGGTTCCAGAGGCTATAAAAGCGAGTAACCATTTATTAGCAGAGGGTTTATTTGCGAATGTTATTAATGTTACTGGCCCGGGGCCATTATATCGAGCTTTTCAATCTACTGTTCATTCTGTGATTAATAGTAGAGATTCTCATTCGTTTTTAAATAATATATTATCTTACGAGGATACTAAAGCTCCAATTGTTTCAATTGTTGATGGTCATTCTCATTCATTAGCATGGTTAGGAGGAGCATTGAAAACTTCTATAATACCTTTAGGTGTGAGTAGTTTTGGGCAGTCTGGACTACCAAGTGATTTATATAAAGAGAATAATATTGATTCACAAAGTATTGTTGAAGCATGTTTTACAATATTGGATAATTAATCTAATTTTCCTTTTCTGGTTCTGTTATTGTAAAGTTTTTTAAATCTGGTTCGCTAAGAAATATACTAAATAATCTTCCTGAAGATCCAATCCAAGATCTTTCTATAATTTCAGTTTTATCCATTAGAGGTTGATTATTTATTCGAATTCTAGGAGTGTCTTTTATTTTTTTTATTTCTATACTGGATTTATTGAATTTGAATTTAACATTTTCTAGTTCGGTAATAGTTAATTCTTTGCCTTGAATTATATTTTTGTATATAAATCTTAGTAATTTACCTCTTTCAATTTTAGAGAAATCAATTAGAAGTTGGTTTTTGTCATTATATATATATCCGAATGGTTTATTTTTGGTTTTAAAATATATTAAAAATAATAAACTAAGAGTAATAAATATTATTATCAATAATATTATTTTGTTTAATATATTTGTAGCATTTGATAAATCTATATTAGAAGCTTCTAGATCTATTTGAGGAGACGCTTGAGTAATAGATCTCAATTCAATATTTGTTGGAGTTGGTATTATTGGGGCATATTTATTTATTGGTACAGAAGAAAGTAATATGTAATCTGATCTGTACCTATATTCTTCTCCATCATATTTTATATTCATACTAAAATTTATAGTATATGTACCTTCTCCATAAGGAGTGAAATATATATGAAATTCAGAGGCAGTATTATCAGATATATTATCAGATATGATTTCAATCAGACCAGATTCTTCAATATTAGAATTTATTGAGAATAATAGTTGATCTGCTGGGATACTATATGGAGTATCTTCTATATTCACAAGTAATTTTGCAACTTTCGTAGGAGTATTTAGTGATAATTTTTTTTCTTCTAGTACTGTAATATTAATTGTTGGAAAAGGTTTAGTTATGATTTCAGATCGAGATGTGATTAGATGTCCTGATTCTAGCCAAGTTATTTCTAAGTCTATAAAATGAATTCCAGATAGTTCTAAAGGAGGTATAGTCGTTGAAAAATATCCGTCATTAGCTATTGCATCTCCTAGTTTAGCTTCATCATTTAATTCATATATTAGTTCTGTTTTTGACACAGTAGTGAGTTTAGCCGTTAATTTTATCTTTTCTAACAGGATTGGAGTTTCTTTGTCAGCTATATATGCTGTTAATGTAATTGCTTTTTTATTTGGAAATGGGCCTTTAGACATTAATATAGGTTTTAAGTCATTGCTTGAAAAGGAGTAAATCAATAGATTTCCATTATAATTGTTAATTTCTAATTCCCATTTTCCTGCTGATGGATTTTCTATTTCCCATATACTTACATGAGGTGTTTCAATTGTGTTAAAAAGAATTTTTTCTGATTTGTCATTATTTTGACTTTCAGATATGTCATTGATTTTTATTATTCCATCAATATCTTCTTTAAATACCCAAAGGGTAGTTTTAGTTGTCCCGGGTGCTATAGTAAATTCCTGCCTGAAACTTTGATTAGTTTTTAATTTTTTATTTAACAATTCAGAGAATGAAAAATTAGGATTAGAATTAAATGTATTATTAAATAAGGTATTTAATGAATATAAATTCGATAATTCTAGTTTTGTTCCATTAGTTTTATCTGAAACATCAGTTAAGAATTTTTCAGCACTACTAGTGTCTGAAAAATTCTTAACTGATGTTTCTAGTTGTTTTACTGTAGGAAGTTCAAAAGAGTTTATTTCCCATTGGTTATCAGATAATAAATTTAATGTTGGATTAATATCATTGATATTAGGGAATTTTTTTTCCCCACTAGATATTATAAAAATTTTTGAATTTCTAGAGGCTAAATTCAGATTTAGTATATTATATGATTTTATTAATGCCAATTCAAAATTAGGTTTTAATTTTTTATAATAGCTTTCTTTCTCTATAGATGAATTATATAAACGAACCGCTTCTTGTAAATATTGATAATTAATTTTAAGTTTAGATTTATTTGTTGATATAAAAGCTGAAGTTGCTTTTTCGGGATCATCTGCTGGAATAAAGTAAAATGATGAATTTTCCTCAATGCCTGATATCATACCAATTAATGACTCTAATAAATTTGATCCTTCTGGATCATTATCTATCAAAGCTTGGCGATCTATTATAAAGACTATATATTTATTTGCGTTATCCTCGTAAGCAACAACTACTTGACTAATATATAAAGTAAATAAGATTATTAGTAAGGTTGAAATACTAATTTGGATGAATCTATTAATACTCATAGAAATACACCTATTTTTTAAGGTTAAGCATAGTGTTACTTGTAGTCAATCTAATTTGAGTCTATATTTTTACTATTATAAGAATAGTAAAAATATGTTAATAGTAAATATATATATTGGAGAATGAATTGATTAATAATTATATTAAAATAAGAAAAATAATATTCTTTTTTTCAAATACTATTTTTATATTATTAATATCTTTAATAGTATTTAACATGTTTTTTTTAAATTGTACGAAATTATTTGAAAACCAAAATGGAAGTAAATATATAATAAGTGGATTAATTCAAGATATAGAATCAGATTCATTAAAATATTATGACTTTATGGTTCTTACAGATGATCAGAATAATAGATGGATATTTAAACAAGGGAATTTAAGTATAATTGGTTTTTCTCCTTCTCATTTGAGAGAGCATATGTTATTTGGTGTTCCTGTCACAGTTGAATTTTACAAATCTGATAAAGGCTATATTGTTAGTGATTTATATGATTAAAATTTATCGTTTGTAAGATTTATGCCAAATATATAATGCACCAGAAATTAGTATTGCAAATGTGATCGGGAAAACTAATGAAGCTGAGTAAGGTGGTAAAGGAACTCCGGCTATAGATATTGGGAATAATATTTGACTTTCCTTGTCGCTAGTTTTTATGTTGATTTTTATCTCCCAATTGCCAGGATGGTCAAATGTAATATTTGCAGAATAAACTTTTAAATTATTAGGCTGGTTTAGTGCTAAAACTTGGTAAGCTTCTGAAGATTCAATATGTTTAGCTGTTAAAGTAATTATGGCATCAGATGGAAAAATTTGATTAATTGTATCATATGGAATAATTGAGAAATGTATTATTCCTATTTGGATTTTTTCGGGTAAAATTTTAACAGTCACATTAAATTCATCTGTTTTACCAGAGTAAATTGTAGTTCCTTCACTGCTATATATATGCTGATCTAAGTTTATATATATAGATATAATTAAGGTTAATGAAAATATAAAATATAAAAATTTAATATTAATTATTAATAATCTCCAGATTTTTGAGTTGATATACATACATTATATTATATGAAAAAGATTACTTAAACTTTTTGACATGAATTTAGGCTAATGATAGAATTTAGACTTATTTAATATGTCTTTTTACATTGGTTTATTTAGGAGTATATATTTTGCCAAAATATGATTATAAATGTACAGTTTGCGATCATATGTTTGAGATTTCTCAAAGTTTTTCATCTGAACCAATATCTGATTGTCCGGAATGTAGTAGTCTAGCTAAACGCCAATTCCAAGTTGTACCTATAGTATTTAAAGGTAGCGGTTTTTATGTGAATGACTATGGTAAAAAAGGTTCTACATCAACTAGTAGTAAAGGGGATAATATTAATAATGGCAAATCTGAAGTAACTAAATCTAATTCAGATGATAAAAATAGAGATTCTTCTAATTCTGAAATTAAAAATAATAAAGAAGACTCGATTTCTACTTCTGAACAAAACACATCTTCTAATTCTGATAAAAACACATCTTCTAATTCTGATAAAAACACATCTTCTAATTCTGATAAAAACACATCTTCTAATTCTGATAAAAACACATCTTCTAATTCTGATAAAAAAAACAATTGAATTGAAAGCTTTATTACAAAGAGTATCTTCGGCTTCAGTAAAAATTGATAATGATCTTTTAGGTTCAATAAAAAAAGGAATAGTAATATTATTAGGAATACAGTCTGGAGACAATGATTTAGATATTAAATATATTGTTGATAAAACAATAAATCTAAGAATTTTTGATGATAATTCTGGAAAATTCAATTATTCATTATTGGATATTAAAGGAGAAATTCTTTTGATATCGCAATTTACATTGTGCTCAGATACTAGAAAAGGTAGACGCCCAAGTTTTATAAAAGCTGCAAGTTCTGAAGAAGCTATTATTTTGTTTAGCCAATCAATAGAGCAATTTAAGAATACTGGAATAGTTGTTGAAACAGGTAAATTCCAATCACATATGTCTGTAGAAATTAATAATGATGGTCCAGTTACAATAATGTTAGATTCACAGGAGATCTAATTAGAGTATTATTTTGGTTTGAATTTTAGACTTAAATCAATAACTTTAACCGAATGAGTGATTTCTCCTATTGATATTAAGTCAACTCCCGTCCTTGCAATAGCTACAATGTTTTCTAAATTTACCCCACCTGAAGCTTCTAAAATTGCTTTGCCTTTACATATTTTAACAGCATTAGACATATCATTAATTGACATGTTATCTAGCATTATTGTGTCAGCTTTAGCATTAATAGCTTCCTGAAAATCTTCAAGGGATTCTACTTCTACTTCAATTTTCATATTATGACTGATATTAAGCCTTGCTTGATCTATGATTTGTGTTAAATTAAATCCTTTATTTCTCATGATTTGTATGTGAGTATCCTTTATTAATACTCCATCACCTAAGCTGAATCTGTGATTTTTAGCTCCACCCATTCTAACCCCATATTTATCTAATTCGCGTAATCCTGGAATTGTTTTTCGGGTATCAATAATTTTTGCTTTATAATTATGGATTTGTTCAGTAAATTTTTTAGTTATTGTTGCTATTCCACTGATCCTTTGTAAAAAATTGAGGGCTGTCCTTTCTGCTCGTAGAATTGATGAAATATTTCCAGACAGCTTAAAGAGTATATCTTTTTCTCTAAATTGTTCAGAGTCTTTGACTTGTTGATTTATTTTAAGGGTAGAGTTTACTTTGAGAAATGTTGCGATCAAAATATCAGATCCTGCCAGGATTCCATCAGATTTCGCAATTATTGATGCTTCACCAATATCCGAAATTGGTATTAAAGATTCTGTTGTAATATCTCCAATATAAAGATCTTCTAATAGTGATTTTTCAATCAAATCATTGATTGCTGAAGTGATAATTATTTTATTTGGATATATCAATTTTAATATCTGTATGAATTATTGATAATAATTGAATTTAGTTTAGGGAAAGCATTCTATCTAAGGCTATTTTTGAATTAATAGTTGTTTCATTATTTACTTTGATTTGGTTAACAATCTTACCATCTTCAATAGATTCTAAAACCCAGCAAAGATAAGCTGGATGTATTCGGTACATTGTTGAACAGGGACAAACTAATGAATCAAGACAAAAAATAGTTTTATCAGGGTTATTTTTAGCTATACGGTTTACTAAGTTTATTTCTGTACCTATTCCCCAGATGCTTCCGGGCTTACTTTTGTTAATGGTTTCTATTATGTACTCTGTAGAGCCAACGAAGTCAGAGTTATCTACTACATCCATAGTACATTCTGGATGTACTATAATATTTATGTCTGGAAATTTATTTTTAGCATTGGATATTTGTTCAGGTTTAAATCTTGTATGAACTGAGCAATGTCCTTGCCAAAGGATTAACTTTGAATTTTTGATAGAATCTAAAGTATTTCCACCGAGTTCTTTAAATGGATTCCAAACTATCATATCTTCCAATTTGATATTCATTTTTTTTGCGGTATTTCTTCCTAAGTGTTGGTCAGGAATGAATAATATTTTTTCCCTGTTAGAGAATGCCCATTCCATTGCTTTAGTAGCATTCGAAGATGTGCAAACTATTCCTTGGTTTTTCCCACAGATAGATTTGATTGCTGCTGCAGAGTTCATATATGTAATTGGAGTTATTGTATTATTTCCTAGTATTTCGTTTAGATCATTCCAGCAATCTATTACATCCTCAGTAGTAGCCATATCTGCCATAGAGCACCCTGCAGTTAAATTAGGTAGAATGACTTTTTGATAATCTTTGCTTAATATATCTGCAGTTTCAGCCATAAAATGTACCCCACAAAATACAATATATTCTAAATCTGATATAGATTCAGTATATTGAGCTAATTTAAAAGAGTCACCTTGAAAATCAGTGTATTTAATAATTTGGTCCCGCTGATAATGGTGCCCAAGAATCACAAGTTTTTCTTTGAGTATATTTTTTGATTTTGCAATTCTTGTGTCAAGTTCTTCAGGGGTTAATCTCATGTATTCAATAGGTATTTTTTGCCATCTTACGTTTGGTTTAGTTTCTTCAACTAAAGGCTTCGATTTCAGGTCATTTTCTTCTTGGCAAAAAGAAGATTTTTCTATTTCAGTTATAGGAGTAACAGGAGTTTTTGTTTTTGTTTGGAAAATCATTTAGTAACCTTATTTAGTAGATATTTTTTCTCCATGTAATGACCATGGACTTATATTATTAATTTTAATATTTGTCATCTGACCTTTTAAGTTTTCAGGGTGGTTGAAATATATCAATTTGTCATTTCTATTTCTACCATATTGGTTATTCTTTTTTTTACCTTCAACTAATATTTCAAAAATTTCTCCAGACAAGAGAGTGTTTTTTTCTTCAAGTATATCTTTTTGAAGGGATTCAATTGTTTGCAACCTAGATTTCTTTTCTTTTAAAGGAATATTATCTATCATTTTACGCATAGCAATTGTATTTTCTCTAATAGAATATGCAGCTGCATGTACTTTATCGAACCTAATATCTTTAATTATATCTAATGTTTTTTGAAATTGTATATCGTTTTCTCCACAAAAACCAACTATAATATCTGTACTAATCGACACATTAGGTATCTTAGACCGTATTTTATATACTAAACTTCTATATTCTTCATTTGTATAGCCACGCCGCATTTTATTTAATATTTCATCGTCTCCAGCTTGTATTGGAAGGTTAATATGTTCACATACTTTGTTAAGTTCAGCAATAGATTCAATAATGTGATCACTCATGTCATTTGGATGTGAAGTTAAAAATCGTATTCTTTCAATTCCGTCAATTTTATTAAGTTCTTTTAATAAATCACCTAAATCTGGTTTGCCCGGTAAATCATGTCCATAGGAATCAATGTTTTGACCTAATAAGGTTATTTCTTTTACGCCTCTTTCTGTGAGATATTGAGTTTCCAATATTATTTCATTTAAGGGCCTACATATTTCCCTTCCTCTTCTATAAGGAATAATACAGAAAGAGCAAAACTTATCACATCCTTGTACAATTGGAATATAAGCTGTAACATCTGGTTTCGCTGTTAATTGGACTAAGCATCCCTCAGTATCTATGTCTAATTTTTGTTCAATATAGTCAATTAATGGAGCATAATTTTGAGGCTGTATAAATATATCTGCATATGGGAATTTTTGTTTCAGATTTTTTGTATTTGGGCCAACCATACAACCCATTAATGCAAGTATAATTTGAGGGTTTTTTTCTTTTATTGGTTTTAGACTAGTTAACATACCAACGACTTTGTCTTCTGCTCCTTGGCGTACAACACAACTGTTTAATACGATTAAGTCTGATTCTGATGGGTTATTTGAATTTTCAAATCCGATTTGAATTAAAGCATTTTCTAAGCGTTCAGAATCAGCTTTATTCATCTGACAACCTATAGTCCAAATGTAATATTTAAGTAAATTATTCATTATTCATTATACATTATACATTATACATTATTTAGTGGCGGAGGGAATGGGATTCGAACCCATGAGAAGGGTAAACCCCTCCTAAGCGCTTAGCAGGCGCCCGCACTAGGCCTCTATGCGATCCCTCCTAATTGGTTTTGTTATATTATATTCAGGTATGGATTATACCATTTATCAATCTATTATTAAACATTAGAACTGTTTATCCATTTGGATTCTTCTTGAAAAAATTCTTTTTTCCAAATGGGTACTATAAGTTTTAAAGTATCTACAGCATATTGGCATGCATCAAATGCTAATTTTCTATGAGGAGATGAAACAGAAACAACTAGACTAGTCTCTCCGATTTCAACTTTACCTAGTCTGTGGGCAATAAAAACATCCTCAATATCCCATTTTTCGTGAATATGTTTTATAATTTCATTTAATTTTATTTCAGCCATTGGAATATAGGCTTCATATTCTAAGTGTAAAACTTTTCGGTTTTCAGTATTATTTCGAGTTGTTCCTAAAAAAGTTATTACAGCTCCATTATTTGGTTTTTTGACTAAATTAGTTATTGACTCAGGATCTAGTTTGTCGAAAGTGATTTTTATCATTTTGCACCTCCACTAACTGGTGGGATTAATGCAACTTCATCTGAGTCTTTGAGTAAATATTCATAATCTTGATATTCGTAGTTAACTGCAAAAATAAATTTATTTTTAAAATTTGATAAATTAGGATAAATTTCAATTAGTAGATCAGATAAATCTTGTATTGTCCCGTTTTCTGATATTTCAATAATTGTATCTTTAGTTTTGGTTTTTTCTTTATATAATGCAAAGAATTTTATCTTGACTTGCATCTGATATCCTTTTTAGTAATAAATTAATCATTTTTTTTATTTAAAAATGTTTTGAATCCTTCTTCTATGGGTATAGAGTCTAAACAGTTTTCTCGTATATTGATTTCATGCTTATACATGTTTATTAATGTTTTACCTATATTTCCTAGCATAATCTTTTTCATATTTTGTACTATTTCAGGATAATTATTTGATATTTGATAAGCTAATTCTATACCTTTATTTTTTAAATTACTATAAGATACGATATGGTTTAATAATCCTATTTTATGCGCTTCTTCTGATTCTACTTCACGTGCAGAAAATAACAGTTCTTTTGCTAAAGGTAATCCGATTTGTGAAGATAAACACCATGTTCCATGTAATTTACCATGACTAGAAGCACTAAATTTAAACTTTGTTTTTTCACATCCTATTCTTATATCTAAACAAGTTGCAAGAATAGCTCCTCCACCATATGCTAATCCATTGATAAGTCCAATTGTAGGCTTTGAACATTGAATAAGTTTTAAATAATATTTTTGTCTGAGTCTGTCCATACTATTCGGGTCAATTTTTGAGCTTAGATCTATCATTTCTTTAATATCTGCACCTGATGAGAATGCTTTATTTCCTTTTCCAGTTATTATAATTACATTAATATTTGTATCTTCTTCTAAATTATTAATAGCATTATCTAATTCTTCGAGTAATTTTATATTAAGAGCGTTTAAAATATCTGCTCTATTTAAAGTAATTATTCCAATGCTGTTAGTTTTTTTAAAAATGATGTTTTCGTAATTCAAATGTTTCTCCTGTTATTTTTGACATATAAAATAATTAGATTTATTTCTTTATTGATTATACTTGTGATTTAAGATATTTTTAATTAAAAAATGGATTTATATAATTGTGGCTAATAAATTTGATATTTTGAAGTCTTATAAAAAGATATATAAGACTTCTATAGAAACTCCAAATATTGCTTATCATTTAATTGATAAACATTCTAATAGTAATTTAAAAGATAAAATTGCTCTTTTATGGATAGGTAATAATGAAGAAGAAGAAGCTTATACCTTTATAGATTTATATAAACTTAGTAATAAATTTGCTAATATGATGATTAGTATGGGAGTGCAAAAAGGTGAAGTAGTTGTTTTATTTATTGATAATTTACCTGAATTATATATAGGATTTTTAGGTGCAATTAAAACTGGTGCTGTAATTACATATGTTTCAAGTAATATAGATATAAGTAATTTAAAAAAACGACTGATTGACCTTAAGGCAAAAATTATTCTGACCACACCAGAATTGAGAAGTAAATTAAGCAATATTATTTTTGAGCTTTTTGACCTTCAGCATATAGTTGTTGTAAATAGAAATCCTTTGCATTACGATTCATTAGATATATCTGATTTAGATTATTATCAAGAAATGAATAAGAATTCTACTGATTTTGATATTATCGAAACATTTAAAAAAGATATATCAATTATTTATTACTATTCAAATAATAATAATTTTGTTCCTATAGTAATTAGTCATGAGAATTTATTAAATTATTATTTAGTAAGTAGTTGCGTTTTAGAAAACGGTATGAATCAAAGATATTTTAGTAATGTATCTATAGATGACATTAATTTCATTAATTTTAGTATTTGTTATCCCTGGGTTAGAGGATCTACGAATTTAGTTTTTGAGAGTATGGCAGATACTCAAAATACATTAGCAATAATTGAAAGAGAAAAAGTAAACATTATATGTATAGATGAAAGTTCTATAATTAACTTAGATGAATTAGCTGTTTACGAATATTGCACTGATAGTATCTATAATATTCGATTATTCAGATTAGTAATATTTAATTCTATTAAAGATTTATTTTTAGATAATAAATATCAGAGTAATAATTATATTTTTGCAGATTCAAAGTCGGGTAATGTTTTAGCATTTAATAAATTAGGCCTAGATATAGATAGGGGATATTTAGGAGTTCAAATGATAGGTCAAGAATTACAAATCGAATCCCAACAAATAAATAATAGATTTGGTGAATTGGAGCTAAATGTTTCAAAGTCTTTATTTTTTCATAGATATTTTAATAAAAATAAAAATGCAAATATAGATATTGATTTTAAAAACTATGATTTAGGCTTGATTGGCTATATAGACAACAAAGGGGATATATATATAGAAACTTAAGAATCAGTCTTCAGCTTTTAAAAAACTTTGTAAGTTCTCCCGATTTTTATCTATCCATACAGAATTAAGATAAATTTTTTCAATAGATTGTAATATTGTTCGATTTGCTGATGGAGTTGGATTGGCTTTAAAGAATTGTTCCACATCATTTTTCATTTTTTTACTAGAGAATACAGATGATATTGATACAAGTTGCATTAAACCAAACCCACCTTCACCATATAATTTGCTTAACGTATTCCAATTATCCTTAATAAACGACCAGGATAAATCACGCCCGTATCTATTCATTGCAACAGATGCAATTATTGTTATTGCATCTTGAGTACGGATATCTTTAGATATAGATTTTTCTAGTGTTTTAGTCAATAAAGCTTTTTGTTTGAATTTCCCTAGTGAAATAAGTAATCGTAATTGTTCTTCAGATGTTTTGGATATTTTATGAAGTTCCCATATTTTCTCGTAAGTGGTGCTATCTCCATTCAGGGCACTTAAATTGAATACTAATCCTTTTATATCTGATTGTATATTTCCAGATTTGTTAAAGTAATTTTCAAACCTAGAAGTAGCTTCATCAAGAACTTTTTTATCTTCATATTTCCCCATTTGAGTTAATATTGTAGATCTTAATAATTTTTCATGATCAGATTCTAAAGAACTTGTATCCCATCCGATTTTATTGAAGGTTGAATTAAATATTGTTTTTACGAAAGATTGGTATTTAGTATAATAAGATTCATCCCAAAGTAATATATCTATATTAGCTAAATTATCTGCTAAATCCTTACATACAATAGGGTTTATTTCATGTTTATAATTTTCAGCTAAAGATAAAAATTCACTAACATAACTATATCCTGCTTTAGAAAAAGCAAAAGAATCATTTTGAATTCCTAGACGGTCTACAGAAGGTATTTGCATACTGAGTATTCCAGAAATAAGTTTAGGCATTTCAGAAATAGGGTATTTAACCCGGTAAAATCCTGTTTGCCCAGGGTTAATTTTTAACCATTCTTCCTTAGACTCAATCGGAATATTTACAGATTGAATTTTAGAATTTTCTTCCAATATAATAGGTTTCCAATTTTTATCATATGCACCTATATTGAGTTTGTTTTCAATAGTTTGGATTTGTATGGGTATTTGCCAAGTAGTTTTATCATTAGGATCTATATTGATAATGTTTTCATATTTAAATTTTTCTTGTTTAAAAGATATTTCAACATTATTATTTGTTCTATGAAAATCTGAATGAATAATAGGATATCCTGTTTGTTTTATCCAAGAATCCATCATTGATTTAACATTCTTTTTTGATGCTAAACTTAAGGACTCCCATAAATCATCTGTTTGAGCATTAGAATAACTATGTAATGTTAGATATTCTCTTAATCCTTCTCGGAACGAATCTTCACCTAAGTAATTCTCTAGCATTCTAATTATTGATGCTCCTTTACTGTAACTTATGGCATCAAATAGTTCTTCTATTTCAGATGGATTATTGACTTTTTGCTCTATAGGATGAGAATTTGCTAAACCATCTAAACTTAAGCCTCTATTTGTATCTGAAGATACAAACTCTGTCCAAATTTCCCATTCAGGAAATAGTTCATTTACTGCTTTATCTCCCATCCATGATGCAAAACTTTCATTTAACCATAAATCATTCCACCATTTCATTGTAACTAAATCTCCAAACCACATATGAGCCATTTCATGAGAGATTATTGATGCAACTCTTTGTTTTGCCATTATGGATGAGTCATCAGGGTCTATTAACAAAGCTACTTCTCGGTAAGTTATTGCTCCCCAATTTTCCATGGCTCCAGCAGCGAAATCAGGTATGGCAATATGATCAAGTTTGGGTAGAGGAAATGGTATAGCAAAATATTCATTAAAAAAATCTAATAATTTCAATGAAGTATCTAGGGCAAATTCACATTGGTCTTTTTTGTCAGGAGTAGTCCAAATTCTTATTATAGTGCCATGTGGGGATTTTTTTTGAATTGATACTAAATCTCCTATAATGAAAGCTAGTAAATAAGTGGACATTATTGGGGTTTCTGTAAAAGATATAGATTTGATATTAGTGTTAATATGATTAATATTTTCAATAGGCATATTTGAAATTGCTTCTAATTGACTAGGTATAATTAATTTTATTTTGAATTTTGCTTTAAAAATAGGTTCGTCCCAACAAGGAAATGCTCTGCGAGCATCTGTGGGTTCAAATTGTGTAGTTACAAGATATTGTAATTCACCATAATTATTTGTATATTCGCTTTTATAAAAACCTCTGAGTTTATCTGAAATTTTTCCAGAAAATTTTATAAATAAAACAATTTCTCCAGGTTTAATTTTTATGTCGAATTTTAAATATAAAACTTCAGAATTAGAGTCATAGTCAATATTTGTTGGTGTTAGTTTATAATTATTGTTTAAAATTATATGACATTCGTCAATTTTAAGATCAACTGAATTTAGGCATATTACATTTGTTTCCTTTAATATATCTAAATCTATAAATTCCTCCCCTGTAAATGAGAATTTTTTTAAATCAGGTGTCAAATTTATGCTATATTTTTTTGGAATTATAGTATTTGGTAGTCTTTCAGAACTAGTTCTTGTCATAATATATATCTTTCTTTAATATCCAGACCAGTTTGGTTTTCTTTTTTCTGAGAATGCTTTTGGTCCTTCTATTATGTCTTTAGAATTTTGTGCTTTTTCCCATTCAGAATATTTACGAGTCATTGCTATATTCAAAGGGGAATCTAATCCTGAAAGTATCATTTGCTTCGCAGCTCTTGCTGATAAAGGGGCTATTTGGAGTATTTCATCTGCCCATCTTTGAGCAGTTGACATCAAGTTTTCTATTGGTACAACTTCATTGATTAGGCCCAAATTTAATGCTTCTTCGGCACTGATTCTTCTTCCTGTTAATATCATACCCATAGCTATCTTAATTGGTATATGCCTAGGGAGTCTATGGACGCCACTTCCAGGGACTAATCCTACTTTACCTTCAGGTAGCCCAAGTTCTGCATGTTCTGCAGCAATTAAAATATCGCAAGACATCGCTAGTTCTAATCCTCCGCCAAGAGCATAGCCGTTTATAGCTCCTATTATAGGCTTCCAGCATTCCCATATACCATCTAACCCACCGAATCTATTTGTATTATATTTAATCTCTTTTGATGATTGATTTTGTTCATTAGTATATTTTAAATCATTACCTGCAGAGAAAGATTTCGATCCTTTTCCGGTCAATATTGCAATCCATATATCAGGATCTTTATTGAAATCATTGAATGCGTCTGTCATTTCCTCGTTAGCTGGTGCATGAAGAGCATTCATAAGTTCTGGTCTGTTGATAGTAATATATGCTATTTTATTTTTTTTGACATAGTTGATAAATTTATATGACATTTTATCTCCTTTAATAATATTTACTACTTAATATTAAGGAATTCGTTTCTAGTTTCTATATTTATTATATTAAGTATTCGGTTTATAGTTTTGGCTACATTTTTTGTTTCATTAACTATATTATAATCAAATTTTGAAGATTGACTAATTTCATACTCAGAAGTTTGTAATCTTTTTTCTAAAGAAATCTTGTCTTCTGTTGATCTGTTTTTCAGTCTTATTGAAAGTTCCTTAATATTTGGCGGGGAAATAAATATTGTTTTTGATGTAGGCTCAAGCTTTTTAATTGTAAATGCTCCTTGAATGTCTGTTTTTAAAATTATATCTAACTGATTATTTTTAGCATAATCAATTTCGTTCTTAGGAACTCCATAATAATACTCATATACTTTAGCCCATTCTATAAATTCTTGGCTTTGTATCATTTTATTGAATAAGTGTTTTTGTATAAACTTGTAGTCAATTCCATTTTTCTCATTTTTTCTAGCTGTACGAGTAGTTACAGTTACTGGAAAATATAAATTTGTATTTTTCTTAATTTGTTTTAATATTGTATCTTTTCCAACACCAGATGGGCCTGAAATTATAATTATAATTGATTTTTTTGTTGATTTAGAGACCAAAGTCACCTCTGAATAGATTTTAAAGTTTCCCAAAAGTTTGGATATGATATTTCTACTGCCTCTGAGCTTCCTATGGTTGTTTCAGAGTTTGATAATATTCCTGCTACTCCCATAGCCATTGCAATTCTGTGATCCCCATAGCTATTACAATATCCTCCATTTAATTTAGAAGTCCCAGTAATAGTTAATCCATCAACTTCATGGGTTATCTTAGCTCCTAAGCTCGAGAGCCCTTGAAACATGCTTTCAATCCTATCAGATTCTTTAAAACGTAACTCTGCTGCATCTTTTATGTAAGTTTTTCCTTTAGAAAAGCAAGCTGCAACAGCAATATTAGGAATTTCATCTATCATTTTAGGAATAATATCTCCTGATATTTCTGTTCCTACTAAATTGCTAGACTCGGCTATTATATCTCCTACAGGTTCACCATTTTCTATCCTGTTATTTTCTATTATAAGATTTGCTCCCATTCTTTTTAATATATCAATTGATCCAGTTCTACTTGGATTTAATCCAACATTTTTAATCTTTAAACGTGCATTTGGATGGCAGCATGCTGCAATTATCCAGGTAGAAGCAGAACTAATATCACCAGGTATATTTATATTACTAGTTTTAAGTTGTGAAGGTGTAATAATAATCGATGATTTGTGAACTTGAATATCTGCCCCCATAAAACTTGCCATTCTTTCTGTGTGATCACGAGATTGGCTAGGCTCTGTAATTATTGTTTTGCCTTCAGCATATAAAGAGGCAAGTATAATTGCTGATTTAACTTGTGCGCTTGCTACTGGCATAGTGTAATTTATACCTTTAATGTTGCCACCATTTATCGATAAAGGAGCTAATGAGTTTGATTCACGTCCAATAACTTTAGCACCCATTTGAATAAGTGGAGTTATAACTCTATTCATGGGCCTTGATCTCAGTGATAAGTCTCCTGAAATTATACTGAAAAAAGGTTGAGCAGCTAATAATCCTGCCATCAATCTCATTGTAGTACCACTATTACCAGCATCTAATATGTTTTTTGGTTCGTGAAATTCTGAGCTGTGAATTAACAAGCATTCACTTTCTTTACTAAATTCACATCCAATATGCTGAGTTATTTTTACTCCTATTCCTCTTAAACATCTTATTATGGAGGTTTTATCATCGCCTTCACAGAAATTGCTTATATGAGCAGGATCTCCATTTGCCAATGAATTGAGAATAGCAGCTCTATGAGAAATAGATTTATCGCCTGGAAGAATTATTTCACCTTCTAATGATATCGGCCTTTTAAGAGTTATTCGCATTTGTAAATTCTTTTTTTATAGGATTTATCTAAGTTTTTTCCAGCCTTTATTTTTTTTGTCAGATTCCATGAATTCTCTATATTTTTGTGCAAGTTTTCCTCCTACAAATAAAGAAGTCATAGTTTCTGTAGCTGAAGGGAAATTTATATGTTCTTCAAAATTCGGACTATTTGTTTCCCATTTTGCTCTTTCTTCCCAAGCTTTAATAAATGCATCTAATAATACTTCATTTTTTTCTAAAATTAAATTCCGATATACATATAATTCTTTAATTAATTCATCTATCCAATTTGTTAATGCTTCAGTATTTGCTAAAGCATAATCCATGTTTACTTTGGGATCTTTAGATGCATATTTAGAATAAACTTCAAATTCTGATGTTGCCAAATTATACATTTCTCTCCAAGATTCTTTACTTGTAGTTGAAGTAACGAAAGCAGATGACATAATGATTGGGAGAATACTCATAGCAGAAGCATAGCTGTCGTATTCATTAATATCCATAAAAAGAGGTTTTGCTTCAAGGTTTTCAATTAAATCAACCAATAATTGTATAGAATTTGGTTCGGTTTTTTTGTTTGGGAATATACAGTAATTTATATCTTTAAAAATTTTCGGATTTGAATCTTCTAAATTCTCAATATCAGTTTTAATTAAAGGCCTACCTGGTACAAATTGTATTTCCGGTACGATATTTTCATTTACATATTTAACTATAGGTTTTTTTATAATTCCGGTATCAGTAATAATAGTGCCTGATTCTATAATAGGTGATATAGCCTGAATTAATTCAATAGTTTCATTCAAGTGTGCATCAATTACAATTATTGTAGAGTTTTTAACAGCTTCTTTTAAATTCCTAGTTGAATTGTCAATTGCACCCATTTTTTTTGCTAGATTTAATGTTGAATTATCGTTACATGATCCAGTTATTTCTAAATTATTTAAATTAAGTTCTTTTAATTTCAAACCCATTGATAATGTAACAGATGTTAATCCGATCAAAGTAATTTTATTCAAAAGAGACCCTTTCTTTAAGTTACTCTTAAATTGGATTAGTTTTTATCAATAGTCTTGATAAATTCATTTAGATCATAATGGATTTAATTATTTTATTCTAAATGAAAATTTAGTGCCCACCGCAAGCACATCCGCCGCCGCCGCCGCCACATCCACCGCCAGTGTTCTCCTCTCCACCGCCACCGCAAGCACATCCGCCGCCGCCGCCGCCGCATCCACCGCCGCCGCTAGGCATGTTTGGGTTACTAATTATAAATCCACTTCTCATTAAATCATCAATATAGTCTATTTTTGCTCCTTCAACTAAAGGAACAGAATCTTTTTCTATTAGTACTTCTATATTGTCAACTTTTATACATATATCAGTCTGTTGTGCTTCTTTTTCAATCCCTAATGCATATTGAACACCACCGTTTTGAGCTGGCATTACCATTATTCTTAGTAATTGGCCTTCATCTTTATGTTCATTAATTAGAGAAGTCAGTTGTTCAGTTGCTTTATTAGTAATATCGATTAACGGTGTTTCAGTTGACAATTTACTTCCTCCATTAACTATATAATCATATAGTTAAGAATATAGTTAGTTTATATTGGTTTGTTAATATATATATTATAATATATTATATGTAGAGCATCTTATCATTTAAAGAATTCTGTGGTCAATCCCGTTGACAATTATATTAAGTATGAATAAAATTTAAATTAGTAAAGATTAAAAATTTACTGCCTCTTGGTGATTTTAGCGAGGTTGAACCACCCGTTACCATCTCGAACACGGAAGTGAAACGCCTCAGCGCTGACGATACTGTTACGGCAACGTTTTGGGAAAATAAGTCATTGCCAAGGGGCATACTAAATAAAGATTTTCTTTAAGTTTTAGAGCTTGGAGAGGTTTGGATTGAAATATTAGGTATTTAGTAAGTTAAAATTTAAATTGTTTATGAAAATTTAGAGTTTTAGATTAATAAATTATAAAATTAAGGAATTAAACGGTAATTTGATAAAAATGGATTCAGAAACTACTCCTATAGAGCACGAAGAAGAAATCATGAACCTTTTATCCTCTCTTGAGCCGATAAAAAAAATAAAAAGAGGGGATGTAGTTGAAGGTATAGTTATGAGTACTGACTATGATGGTGCATTTATTGATATTGGGCAAAAATCTGAAGGACTTGTTCCCAATAACGAAATGAGATCGATTAGTGCTGATTCGGAAAACGAATTAAAAATTGGTGATACTATTTTAACATTAGTCATCAAAACAGAGAATAATAACCAGTCTGCTTTATTATCTATAGATAAAGCGATTGGCCAGCAAGGGTGGAGTATACTTGAAAAAGCTATTGAATCTGATGAAATGGTAGATGGACTAATTATTGCATTTAATAGAGGGGGAGCAATTGTTGAATCACATGGAGTACAAGGATTTGTTCCGACTTCACAATTAGTCACAGTTCCAAGAGTTTCCAATATACAATTTACCCAAGCATCAGATAAAGAAAAAGAAGGTGGATCTTTCTCCAAAGAGGGTGAGCATCTAGAAGAAACTGAATCTGATAAAAAAGTTGTAGAAGTCGAAGCAGAGGACCCAAGAACAGAATATATTGGTAAAACAATTAATATTAAAGTTTTAGAAATTAACCGTGCTAGAAATAGGGCGATTTTTTCTGAGAAAAAGGCAGTACAAGAACAAAAAGAAGAACAGAAAGCTCGTATTATCAAAGAAATATCTGAGGGAGATATACGTAAAGGTATTGTTACAGGATTAAGTAGTTTTGGTGCTTTTGTTGACTTAGGTGGTGCTGATGGACTTATTCATATTTCTGAACTTTCTTGGAATCAAATTGATTCCCCTCAAGATATCGTTACAATTGGCGAAGAAATTGACGTATTTATTTTGAAAGTTGACTATGAGTCTAAGAAAATTGCTTTAAGTATCCGAAGATTACAGTCTGAACCTTGGGAGAATATAGAAGATGAATTATCTAATGGAGATATAGTAGATGCAGTAGTAGGTAAAATAACAGATTTTGGAGCATTTGCTAGAATTCAATGTAGTAAAGGTGTGATTGAAGGATTGATTCATATTTCTGAATTATCCCCTAAAGTTGTTAGCCATCCTAAAGAAGTTGTTAGGGAAGGTGAATCATTAAAGGTTAAGGTTATGAATTTAGAGCCTGAAAGACGAAGATTAGCGCTTAGTTTAAAAGAGACTTTAGATCAAGAAGTAACTAATGAAGATACTGAAGAGTCAGTTAAAGAAGAGGAATAGGTACTTTATATTGTAGACTTTTAATTTAAAGTTTGGAGATGTAAAAACATGACAAGTAGATTTGAAAAATTTTCCGAAAGAGCAAGGCGAGTTTTGTCCTTAGCCCAAGAAGAGGCTAAACGTTTCAATCACAATCATATTGATACCGAACATGTTTTGTTGGGTTTGCTTAAAGAGAAAGAAGGAGTTGCTGCAACTGTCTTAATTAACTTAGGAATTGATTTGTCAAAAGCTGTAACTGCAGTTGAATTTATAATTTCTAAAAGAGATAAATCTGGACCAGGTGAAATCGGATTAACTCCTAGAGCAAAAAAAGTTATTGAACTTGCAGTTGATGAAGCACGTAGGTTAAATCACAATTACATTGGTACTGAGCATCTTTTAATTGGATTACTTAGAGAAGGTGACGGAGTTGCTGCTGGAGTACTGGAAAGCTTACAGGTTAATTTAGAAAACCTTAGAGAGCAAACTGAAAAAGTTTTAGAAGAAGTTTTTCAACAATCTCAATCATCCGGTTCTTTTACTACTCAAGAATCTAGTTCTAAAACAAAAACACCTACTTTGGATCAATTAGGAGTTGATTTAACTCAGGCTGCAAAAGCGAATAAACTTGATCCAACAATCGGAAGAAAATTAGAGATTAAAAGAGTTATTCAAATCCTTAGTAGGCGTACAAAGAATAATCCAATTTTAATTGGAGAACCAGGAGTTGGTAAAACGGCTATTGTAGAAGGGCTGGCCCAAAAAATTGCTTTAAATGATGTTCCTCGTACTTTAACTGGGAAAAGATTAATATCTCTTGATATGGGGTCTCTAGTTGCAGGAACAAAGTATAGAGGAGAATTCGAAGAAAGACTAAAGAAAATTGTTGATGAAATTCGAAATTCCAAAGATTGTATTTTGTTTATTGATGAAATTCATACTATGGTAGGTGCTGGAGCGGCTGAAGGTGCTGTTGATGCTGCAAATATTTTAAAACCTTCATTAGCTAGAGGTGATATACAAACAATTGGTGCTACTACTTTAGATGATTATCGTAAGCACATGGAAAGAGATCCTGCTTTAGAGAGAAGGTTCCAACCTGTTAGAGTTGAGCAGCCTACTTTAAATGAAACGATAGAGATATTAAAAGGGATACGTCCTAAATATGAAGAACATCATGAGTTAAGCATTTCAGATAATGCATTGGCTGCAGCAGCAAATATGGCTTCTAGGTTTATATCAGATAGATTTCTTCCAGATAAAGCTATTGATTTGATTGATGAAGCTTCATCACGAGTTAGAATAGATAGTACTGCTCTTCCGGAGAATATTCAAAGTTTATTTCTAAAATTACAAGAAATAAAAAGTAATAAAGATGAAGCTATATCTGATAAAAATTATGAATTAGCTGCAAATTTAAGGGATGAAGAATCTTCTATTAAGGAAACATATGATTCTTTAAATAGTGATTGGAATGAGCAATTAATTGAAAACAAACCTGTTGTAGATGAAGAATCTATAGCTGAAATTGTTAGTATGTGGACTGGTATTCCAGTAACTAGGCTTGCTACAGAAGAGAGCCAGCGTTTAGTTAATATGGAAGAAGTTTTAAAAAATAAAGTTATTGGGCAAGATGATGCTATACGGGTAATTTCTAAATCCGTAAGAAGATCAAGGGCAGGATTGAAAGATCACAAACGTCCAATGGGTATATTTATGTTTTTAGGCCCTACAGGTGTAGGAAAAACATATTTAGTTCAGAAACTTGCAGAGTTTATGTTTGGTAGTGAAGATGACATGATACGTATAGATATGTCTGAATTTATGGAACGTCATTCCGTATCTAGATTGATTGGAGCTCCTCCAGGGTATATTGGTCATGAAGAAGGTGGGCAATTAACAGAGGCAGTAAGAAGAAAGTCTTATAGAGTAATACTTTTAGATGAAATAGAAAAAGCTCATCATGACGTATTTAACATTTTATTACAAATATTTGATGATGGACATTTAACTGACTCTAAGGGTCGTAAAGTTGATTTCAGGAATACTATAATAGTTATGACTAGTAATATTGGATCTGATTTAATTAGACAAGACAAAGGGATAGGTTTTTCATTAATTGACCAATCTGAAGATGATAATATTGATGCTTATAATAGAATAAAACGAAATGTACTTGATGAAGTGAAAAAGTTTTTCAAACCGGAGTTTTTAAATAGAATAGATGCTTTAGAAGTATTTAAGTCTTTAATTAGAGACCATATGAATATTATAGTTGATTTGATGTTGTCTGAAGTGTCAGCAAATTTGATAGAAAAAGGTATAGATATGAATGTAACTGAATCAGCTAAAAAATGGTTGGCAGATAATGGTTATGATCTTCAATTTGGAGCTAGGCCTATGCGAAGGGTTATTCAAAATCATATTGAAGATAATCTGTCAGATAGTTTACTAAAAGGAGAATTGCAACCTGGTGATACTGCAGTAATAGATGTTGAAGATGGTAAAATATTAATTACTCCTAAATCTTCTTTACCAATAGCGTCTGCGTAATAATTAAGATTTTTCGTATAGAGTAAATACTATAGGTGTAGGAATTGCCCTACTATAATTAATACGGTTTGGATTATGTTCATTTGTAATATTTGTGGCAATGAAAGCCTTCGTTGGGAAGGAAAATGTCCTAGATGTCAGGAATGGAATTCTTTAGTAGAATTTGATTCTAAGAAGGATCGTATTTCAAAGAGTTGGCATTCTGAATTTTCTAGTACCCCTAAATTACTTTCTGAAATAAATATTAGTAATAAACTATATATTACTTTATCTTCAGATGAAATAAATAGAGTGTTGGGGGGAGGGATCGTTCCAGGATCAGTTATTTTACTTGCGGGTGAACCTGGAATAGGTAAATCAACTCTATTATTGGGAATAGCAGATCAAATGTCGAAAATAAGAGGTGTTTCTCTATATGTGTCTGGTGAAGAATCAGCTGAACAAGTTACAGTTCGAGCTAAGAGGATGGGGGTTGTCGGAGATAAGTTGTATATTTTATCATCAATATATATACAAGATTTGTTATTGGCAGTCAAAAAACATAAGCCAGAATTAATTATTGTAGATTCTATTCAAACACTATCTGATCAAGAAATAGATTCTGAGCCTGGTAGTGTGATTCAAATTAAGGAATGTACGAGGCAATTAATACAGTTCGCAAAAACTGAAAATATCCCTGTTATTATTAGTGGACATTTAAATAAATCTGGAGACATAGCTGGACCAAGAGTTTTAGAACATATGGTAGATGTTGTATTACAAATGGAAGGAGAGCAGATGAATAATTATAGGTTAGTTACTACAATGAAAAATAGATTTGGTCCTTCTTTTGAAATAGGTGTTTTTGAGATTAATGAATTTGGTTTGAAGGATGTAGTAGACCCTTCTAGATCTTTTTATAATAATAATAATACATCAAGTATTGGATCGCTCTCGATTGCTGCTTTAATGGGTACCCGTCATTTGTTAGTTGAGATTCAGTCATTAACTTCCAATACGGTTTTTGGAGCTCCACGGCGTGTTTCTACTGGTGTAGATTATAACAGAATGCTTCTAGTATGTGCAGTATTATCTAGGAGAGCAAATATATCTCTTTCAGGTCAAGATATTGCAGTTAATATAGCTGGTGGACTTAAAGTAAATGAGCCTGCGGCAGATTTGGGAATGGCCTTAGCTATCACGTCAAATATATTGGATATTCCTTTACCTAATAATTTAGTTGCTATAGGTGAAGTTGGCTTAGCTGGAGAAATACGACCAGTTCCTCAAATAGAAAAACGTATCAATGAAGTTATTCGTCTAGGAGTGAATAAATGCTTAATTCCAAAAAATAAGAATCTTTCTCTGGACATTCCTGACTCTTTGAGCTTATATGAAGTATCTAATATAAATGATGCTATAGCTATATGTTTGAAGTAATATTTAATCAAGAATTAATATTCAAGGAGATATTGTATTGAAAGTAGGTTATTTTAAATGTGTAGGTGGTATTAGTGGGGATATGATTTTAGCTTCTATTGTAGATTTGGGTATTTCAATTAATCAAATTGTCAACGGATTAAGTCTTTTAAATATTGATGATGTTTATGAAATATCTTCGCATATATCTACTCGGGGAGGAGTAACTGGAACCAGGTTTGAAGTTAATTATAATCCTAATCCTATAACTAGAAAATTTAAGGATTTTATTTCTATAATTAATTCCTCAAGTCTACCAGATAGAGTAAAAGAAGATTCATGTGATATTTTTTATAGATTATCTGAAGCTGAGAAAATTGCACATAAATCTGAATCTTTTGATATGGAATTACATGAATTGGGAGAAATAGATACTTTAATAGATGTTGTGGGAAGTGTTTTTGGTATGTATGTGCTTAAACTTGATTCAATTTTTTCATCTGCATTGCCAACAGGTAATGGGGTGATCAAAACAAGTCATGGGTTAATTCCTGTCCCGTCTCCAGCGACTACGGCTTTATTATCTTTAGGTAAAATTCCGATTTCAGAACCACCTGGAACCTTAAATAATACAGGGGAAATGATTACACCTACTGGGGTAGCTATTTTAACCACTTTAGGGTCTTTTAGTCAGCCTAAAATGTACATAGATAAAACTGGATATGGTTTAGGCAAGCGTAAATCTGAAAATTATCCTAATATACTTTCATTGTGGGTAGGAAATGAAATTTTTAATGAAGAAAATTCGGATTTAATTTTATTAGAAACAAATATAGATGATACTGACGGGCAAATTTTAGGGTACGTTCATGAAGGTTTATTAGATATGGGAGCAAATGATGCTTGGTTCACTCCAATTCATATGAAGAAAAATAGACCCGGTGTTATTTTAAGTGCAATTGTATCGATGGCTATTGAAAGAAAAGCAGTAGATTTTATTTTAACTGAAACGTCTACATTAGGTATTAGATCAAGAAATATAATTAGATATGAAGCTGAGCGCCATATTCAAAGTATATCTACCATTTATGGAAATGTTAATATTAAATTAAAAAAGAATGATAATAAAGTTGTAAATATTTCTCCTGAATATGAAGATTGTAAAAAAATAGCGATTGAAAATAATTTACCCTTAAAATATGTTATGGATAAAATTTCAAGACAGGCTGAAGCTGATCTGTTATGAAATTAGTTTTCAATTTGTATTTATTTAACATGGTATAATATTCCTTTGACCATTTAAATTATCTGATATATATTTGGTAATAGTAATAGTAATAGCATGCCCGAGTGGCGCAATGGTAGCGCAGCCGATTTGTAATCGGCAGGTTAGTGGGTTCGAATCCCCTCTCGGGCTTTCAATGAATAGGATTTATTTGTTAAATGACATTTAAAAAGTATGTTGTCTCTTGGATAGATTGCATAGCTGTGCTAAACTAGATGTATATGTGCATGATTTGCAGGGATGGGTGAGTGGTTAATACCACCAGACTGTAAATCTGGCGCCCGGAAGGGCTACGTAGGTTCGAATCCTACTCCCTGCACCAAAATAAAAATTGAATAATTGGAAAAACATGAGCCCACATAGCTCAGTGGTAGAGCGCGTTCTTGGTAAGAACGAGGTCAGCAGTTCAACTCTGCTTGTGGGCTAAATTGAGAGAGAGAAAAAAATTGGCTAAACAAAAATTTGATCGAACTAAACCTCATGTAAATGTAGGAACTATTGGTCATGTTGATCATGGTAAAACTACATTAACAGCAGCTATTACAAAAGTTTTATCTTCTGGAGGATTGGCTGAAGCTAGAGCTTTTGATACGATAGATAATGCACCAGAAGAAAAAGAAAGAGGTGTGACGATTGCAATTACTCATGTTGAGTATGAAACAGATGGACGTCATTATGCTCACGTAGATTGTCCGGGACACGCAGATTATATAAAAAACATGATTACTGGCGCAGCCCAAATGGATGGAGCGATTTTAGTAGTTAGTGCTCCTGATGGCCCTATGCCTCAAACCAGAGAACATATTTTGCTAGCTAGGCAAGTTGAAGTTCCTTCAATGGTTGTAGCTTTAAATAAAGTTGATCAAATGGATGACCCTGAATTACTTGAGTTAGTAGAATTAGAATTAAGAGAATTGTTAACTGAATATGGATTCCCTGGAGACGATATTCCTATAATAAGAATCAGTGCTTTAAATGCATTAGAGGCTGATGATGTTTCACGTGACTCTGAGTGGGGTAAAGGTATTTGGGAATTGATGGATGCTGTTGATTCTACTGTAGCTGTGCCTGATAGACCGCTTGATCAACCTTTTCTAATGCCTATAGAAGATGTATTTAGTATTAAAGGAAGAGGTACTGTTGTTACTGGTAGAATTGAGAAGGGTATTGTGAAAGTTGGTCAAACAGTAGAGATTGTTGGTATTAAAGACACTGTTACAACTACTGTTACTGGCGTTGAAATGTTTCATAAATTGCTCGATCAAGGTGAAGCAGGAGACGCAGTTGGTGTGCTAATTAGAGGTATTGAAAGGGATGATATTGAAAGAGGGCAAGTGTTAGCTGAGCCTGGGTCAATAACTCCTCATACCGAAGCTAAAGCACAAGTATATGTACTTAGTAAAGAGGAAGGCGGAAGGCATACTCCGTTTTTTACTGGTTATAAGCCACAATTTTATATTAGAACGACAGATGTTACTGGAGAAATAAAATTACCTGAAGGTGTTGAAATGGTTATGCCTGGGGATAATATTGAAATGGATATGTCATTACTTGCTCCAGTAGCTATGGATGAACAACTGAGATTTGCAGTTAGAGAAGGTGGTAGAACAGTTGGTTCTGGAGTAGTTACTAAAGTAATTAAATAAAGTATTTATAAGGAGCTAATAAATGGCCAGGAAAGGTAATGTTCGTGATTTGATCACTTTAGGTTGTGAAGATTGTAAAGAGCGAACATATCATACTACTAAGAATAAAAGAAATGATCCTAATCGAATAGAATTAAAAAAATATTGTCCTAGATGTCGATCTCATCATGTTTTTAGAGAGGTTAGATAATAAAAATGGTTAGAGAGAAAGATTTAAGACGTAGAGTTTCTTCTCAAGCAGCTCGTAGATTTTTTTCCTTATCGATTATTGGTGATGTGATTGCAGAATTGAATAGAGTTACATGGCCAACACGTGAGGAAACAACTAGGCTGTCAATAATGGTGATAACAGTTGCAGTTATTGTGGGTGTTTTTTTAGGTATTATTGACTTAGGTTTTTCAAGTGTTTTTAATTTTATATTAGGAAATAATTAGTATGAATGATTTTGAGGATATAGCACGTTGGTATATTATTCATGCATATTCAGGTCATGAAGAACGTGTAAAGAAAAATTTAGAACAGAGGATTGAAACTTTAGACATTAAACATAAAATACTTAATGTTATAGTTCCAACTGAGGAAGAAATCGAAATTAAGAGTGGAGTTAGGAAAACTCTTTCTAAGAAAGTTTTCCCAGGGTATATTTTAGTTCAAATGAATATGGATGATGAAAGTTGGCATATAGTTCGAAATACACCTGGAGTTACAGGATTTATTTCTTCTGAAGATGAACAAGAAAAAAGATCTAGGCCGATACCTTTAGAAGATTCAGAAGTAGAAGAAATTATGAAACAGATAGAATCAGGTGAACCGAAAAATAGGATTGGCTATGCTTCTGGAGAGACTATTAGAATAACAGAAGGTCCTTTTGCAGATTTCTTAGGAATTGTTGATCAAGTTTTTGCGGACAGAGATAAAGTACGAGTTCTAGTTTCTTTTTTTGGAAGAGATACGCCTGTAGAATTAGATTTTTTACAAATTGAAAGAAATTAATTTTTTTAAAAATTTAATGTAAGGATTGAGATATTGGCTAAAAAAGTAAAAGCAATAATTAAATTACAAATAGAAGCAGGGAAAGCTACTCCTGCACCTCCAGTAGGACCAGCATTAGGCCAGCATGGAGTTAATATTATGTCCTTTGTAAAAGAATATAATGAAAGAACAGCTTCTCAGCAAGGTAATGTTATTCCGGTAGAATTGACAGTTTTCGAAGATACTTCTTTTACTTTTATAGTTAAAAGCCCTCCGGCTTCTCAATTATTAAAAAAGGCTGCTGGCATAGAAAAAGGTAGTGGTAGTCCTAGGGCTAATAAAGTTGGAATAATATCGAAAGATAAAATAAGAGAGATTGCAGAAAGTAAAATGAATGACTTAAATGCTAGTGATATTGAGAGTGCTATGAGTATAATATCGGGGACAGCTAGAAGTATGGGAATACAAGTTGAATCTTAAGATAAGAAAAATAGGTGTTAATTAAATGGGTAAACATGGTAAAAGATATAATAATATTCTAGAAAAAATAGATGTGTCAAAATCTTATAGCATAGAAGAGGGTGTTGAAATAACTAAATCAACTGCTTCAGCTGGATTTGATGAAACAGTTGAATTGCATTTAAAAACGAGTGCAGATCCTAAACAAGCTGATCAATTGGTTCGTGGAGTTGTTATAATGCCTCATGGGCTTGGTAAAATAATTCGTGTAGCTGTATTTGTACAGGGAGAAAGTGTTGGCATAGCTGAAGAAGCTGGAGCAGATTATGTTGGAAGTGAAGAGTTGGTCAAAAAAGTAGAATCTGGATGGTCAGACTTTGATGTTGCTATTGCAACTCCAGATATGATGAGTCAGATAGGTAAATTAGGTAAGGTTTTAGGTAGAAAAGGGTTAATGCCTAACCCTCGTACAGGAACAGTAGTTAAAAAAGATGATATTTCTAGAGCTATAAATGATTCCAAAAAAGGCAGAGTAGAATATAAACTTGATAGGACATCTATAGTACATGTTTCGGTTGGTAAAGTTAGTTTTACTGCTGAACAATTGATAGATAACATAAAAACATTGATGTATGATATAATTAAATCCAAACCAAATGGTATTAAAGGACAATTTATAAAGTCAGCATATCTGACTGCTACTATGGGACCTAGTATTCCTTTGGAGGTTTCAAGTATAATAGAATTTGAATAAAATAAAATTACCTAAGACAGCAGGTTCCTTGTTGGATTAAATTTCCCGCCTAGGTTTTTCATAATAATTAAATTATGTTTATATTAAACCCGGGTGAATCCTGGGTTTTTTTATTAAATAAATTTAAACTAATAAAATGATAAGAGGTGTGAATTGCCTACTGAAAATAAAAAAGAAGCAGTTAAAAAAATACAAGAGTGGATGAGTAAATGTACAGTTGCTATATCTACTGATTTTACTAATTTATCTGTTTCAGAAATGACAGAATTAAGAGAATCATTAAGGAAAATTGGAATAAATTATAAGGTCATAAAAAATACTTTAGGTCTCTTGGCAGCTGAGGAATCTGGGATGTTGGGATTTAAAGAGATTATATCAGGTCCAACTGGGATTGCTTACGGTTTTGATGAACCGACAGATTTAGCAAAAATTTTATTTAATAAAGCAAAGAATAAAGGATCTGTAATTCAAATAAAAGGTGGAGTGATAGATGGTAAAGTTTTTAATTACCAAGAGTTAGAGAAATTATCTGAACTTCCATCTAGAGACCAATTAATAGTTACTTTATTAATGAGAATGCAATCACCTATATATGGATTAGTTAATACATTAGATTCGCCAGTATCAAGCTTAGCTAGAGTTATTCAAGCACGTATTAATCAAGAAGAAAATAAATAAAATATTTGGAGGTTTATAAATGCCAGCAAGTAAGACAATATCTAAAGAAGAAATATTGGAAGCTATTAAATCTATGTCAGTTATAGATTTAGCAGATTTAGTTAAAGATTTGGAAGAAGTATTTGGAGTTAGTGCAGCAGCTCAAATTGCCGTTGCAGCAGCGCCAGTTTCTGATGGATCATCGGATGCAGAAGTTGAGGAAGTGAAAACAGACTTTAAAGTTACTTTGCAAGAGATAGGCGATAAAAAGATAAATGTAATTAAAGCTGTTAGAGAAGTAACTACATTAGGTCTTAAAGAAGCTAAAGACTTAGTGGAAGCTGCACCATCTGTAATTAAAGAAGGTATAGGAAAAGAAGAATCTGATCAGATTAAAGAAAAACTTGAATCAGCAGGAGGTAAAGTATCTGTTGAGTAATTAATTGAAGTGAAGTTATATATTACTTATATATATATGGTATAGTTTGAGGTCCTTGTGGCAGGACTAATATCTCGGCTTTTTTACCATATTCTTTTAGTTTTTGTATGACAGTATCTTGCAGATTATTTATTGGAGTCATGTGAGCAGATTTTATTTCTTTATTACTTAGATTTTCTGACATAAAGCTTATATTGGCTTTCATCATTATTTGAGCTAATATCTGTACTTGCCATTGATCGTGAGACTGATATTTTTGAGAATTTATCATTTTTAATAACTTTTCTGGAGTGTCTCTAGATTCTAAAATCTGTTTAAATTTTCCATTGGAGGGTATTCCATCCTTACATTCTGCAACACATAGGATGGATCCTTTTTCTTTAATAGCTTGTCCAGCCGCTGATATCCCTTTTACAGCTTGGTATAGATTTATATCTAGGGGATATCCACTATTACTTGTTAATACTATTGGGTATTGTTTTTTTATAGGCTTCATTGATATATGTTTTACGAAATCACTGCAGGCTTTATGTATCGTAAATAATTCTCCTGCGTAAATACTTGTAATTTGATGATCTTTATTTATTGACACATCTATACTGAAATCTACTTTATTAATTGTTGCAATTTCTCTAATTGAGTCATGAACTGGATTCCCAAAAGTAATTCCCCAAGTTGCATTTGAATTACTAATCATTTTTGCACTATGTAATTCCATAATTGTTTCAAAACCGGCTAATCCAGGAGAAATCATTTTTGGGCCGCCACTAAAACCTGCAAAAAAATGCGGTTCAACAAATCCAGTAGTTATTTTTATATCACTTTCTAGCCAGTTTTTATTTAGCCAAATAGGTATGTTATTTGAAGTTTTTCCTGCTGATTTAAGTTCTTTTTTATTAAAAGCATCATGATTTATTATTTTATATTTTTTTGTTATATTTTTACCTAACATTTTGTCTAATTCGAATAGAGTATTGGCTCTATGAGTCCCTGTAGCAATAAAAATTGTTATCTGTTCATTTGATATGTGTTTAATTTCTTCAAGTATAACTGGTAAAATAGTTGAACTTGGCATAGGACGAGTAATGTCACATATAGATATTGCAACAGTTTGATTAGGCTTGATTATTTTTTTTAAAGGAAGAGTACCTATAGGATTCCTGAGGGCATTAGTTAAAGCTGCAATTGGATCTGGAATACCAGGAAGAAAAGTTGGCTCAATAATAGTAGTTAATTCATCTGGCAGTTCAATATTAAGCCCAGAGCTACCATAGTCTAATTTTATAATCATCTATTTTTTAGAATAGTTTCACAAAAATGTGCAGCATCTACTAAGTCTGATATTGTCACATATTCACGCAATGTGTGCATATTATGTGTTGCCATACCTACAACAATAGAGTCTATACCATTTTTACGAAAAATATTGGCATCAGTACCTCCTCCGGATGGTTTCATGTCCGGTTCAAGTCCAAGTTTTAATAGTGCATTTTGAATTTTTATTAAAATAGGATCATTTTTATTTATTCGATATGATTCGAAATTTTTTAAAATATTTTCTTTGATCAATGCATCTGGATATAGAGTCTGAATTTCTTTAATTTTATCCATCAATATGGTATTTATAGAGTCAATACTTTCCATATTAAGGCTTCTAAATTCCCCATTTAATATTGCTTTCTCTGGTACAGTATTCCTTACACTACCTCCATAAATTCTTCCTATATTAAAAGTTGATTCTGCATCTATCCTCCCTTGAGGTAGCCTAGTAATTAAATCAGCAGCAATTCTGATTGCCGAGATACCTTTTTCTGGCTCTACTCCTGCATGTGCTGCTTTGCCAGTAATTTCAATATCGAATTCTATAGCAGTTGGGCTTTCTATAGTAATTTGAGAAACAGGTCCTTCTCCATCAAAAACAATTGCTTCTTTAGAGTTTAGTTTATTGAAATCTATTTTTTGAGCACCATATAAGCCTATTTCTTCTTCTCTAGTAAATATTATTTCGATATCTTTATAATCTGAGTTATCTTCTTTTAGTGACGTAAGTCCTTCTAATATTGCAGTAATACCTGCTTTACAATCTCCTCCTAAAATAGTTGTTCCGTCAGATGAAATTCTATCTGAACTTACTACAGGTTTTATATTATTGCCTGGCTGTACTGTATCCATGTGTGCAGATAATATTAATGTGTTTTTTTTGTTAGTTTGTGTAACTACATTTCCGTATGTATCTAATTGCGCAACAATTCCAATATCTGATAATCTTTTAATTAGTTCTTTAGATATTTTTAATTCTTGTCCTGATGGGCTATCAATTTTTGCTAATTCGCAAAAAGTATTTATAATTCTTTCTCGATTAATCACTTTTTATACCTCATATTTATATGAATTAAATATATTTAATTGTATGTTTTGTTTTTGTGCTGTCAATAGCTTGTGCTACATATTTTAAATTTGCTTAAGATTCTGTATTATAGTATTTTATGATAATTATTATAAAATATTGTTTGTGAGGAAATTTTGAAAATATTAGTAGTTGGAACTGGTGCAATAGGTTCTTGTTATGGAGGAGTCTTACATAGAGATGGTAATGATGTTGTTTTTTTGTCCAGAGGAAATAATCTGAAATCGATTAATTTAAACGGATTAGAGGTTAAAAGTGTAAAATTCGGTGATTTTCTTATTAATCCTAAAGCAACTGATTCACTATCTATGGAATGGAAAGCAGATTTGATTTTATACTGTGTTAAAAGTTTTCATAATCAGAATGCTGTGCCTTTATTACTACCAGCTATAGACGAAAATACATCTATATTGACTTTGCAAAATGGATTAGGTAGTGGAGATATATTAGGAGAAAAATATGGTAAAAATAAAATTTTGTTAGGTGCTGCCTATATAGATGCAAAACTTAGAGCGCCTGGAATAGCAGAAGAATTAGGAGGACCATTTAAAATTGTATTTGGGCAACAAGATAATAAAAAATCAGTTAGAACATTAGATATAAAAAATGTTTTTCAATCTGCAGGTATTGATATTGATTTATCAGAAGATATTTTATTAGCATTATGGACTAAGCTTACGCTTATCTGTGCTTTAAGTGGTATGTCTTGTATTACTAGAGGATCTGCATATGAAATATTAACTAATCCAAAAACTTTAGATCTGTCATGGAGAGTTATGAAAGAAGTAGGAGTTGTAGCTAGAGCTAAAGGAATAAATCTTACGGAAGATGTAATTAATAAAACTATGAGCCAATTTAAAGAGAATATGGACTCTTCTAGTTCGTCAATGTATTTAGATCTGATTTCAGGTAATCCAATAGAGGTCAATGTTTTAAATGGAGTAATTGTAGATTACGGGAAAGAAATGGGGATTTCTACACCAATAAATGAATTTATTACTTCATGTCTTTCTATTCAAGATAATAGAGCTATAGAAAATAAATTTAAACGTTAAATTTCAATTGTAAATTTATTTTTTTATTTACAGTTTTGTTAATCTCAAATGTAATATTGGATACTTACTATTTATTTACTACTATTATGAATTGATTAATATATTTAAAAGCTAATTTATAAATATGATAAGACAAAATAATATTAATATAATTCCCAAGGAAAACTCATTTAGATGGGTGATGCTTGCTTTAGTATGGTTACTATATTTTTCTTTTGGTATAACTTCTGTCACTATAGCACCCTTAGTTGTACCTATAATTAATGATCTCAATATTTCTTATACACAAATGGGTTTTATTTTGGGAGCATGGCAATTGGTTTATATTATAACGTCATATCCATTAGGTATAGTTATTGACAAGTTAAGTATACGAAAATCTTTAGGTGTGGGTATTTTATTAATATGGTTCTCTTTAATATTTAGAGGTATGGCAGTAGATTTTCTAACTCTATTATTTGCGGTTGGATTATTTGGATTTGGTGGCCCAATAATATCTATTGGAGCTCCTAAAGTTGTTTCAGTATGGTTTAAGGGTAATGAAAGAGGTTTAGCAGCAGGAATTTATTCAACTGGTCCGTCAATTGGTGCAGCAGTAGCTTTAGCTACTGCTGCACCAATTGTGGTTCCTTTATCAGGAACTTGGCGTGGTATATCGCTAATTTACGGAATTGTCGTTTTTATTACAATTTTAATGTGGTGGATGTTTGCAAAAAATGCTGATAAAGATTTGAATCAAGTAAAACGTGTATCTGCATTTGAAACATTTTGGACCTTATTATCTATAAGGAATGTTCGAATAATAATGGTATTAGCAATATCTACATTTTTATTAAATCATGGGTTAAACAATTGGATTCCTACACTTCTTCAAGAAAAAGGCATGAGTTTGTCTGAGGGTGGGGTTTGGGCAGCAATTTCTATGTTGTCAGGGGTTATAGGACTTATGATTATACCAAGTATAGCAAGAAAAGGTTATCGTATTATTACTTTAGCTGGGATATTTATTGTAGCTTCATCTACAACCTTTGGTTTATTATTATTTACAGATAATCCATTGTATTTATCTTTGATTATATCTAATATTGTTAGAGCACCAATGATGCCTGTTTTAACATTGATTCTTATGGAAACAAAAGGAGTTGGGGCTATAAGAATGGGAGCCGCTGGAGGTTTGTTTTTTGCAGCAGCAGAAATTGGTGGATTTAGTGGGCCATTTATACTTGGAGTTGTTAGAGATATAACTGGAAATATGGATTTAGGATTATTGATACTGGGAGTTTTTATTGTATTATTAATAATATTATTGCCAATAATAAAAGAGAACTAGTTTACTAGTTCTCTTTTATTATAAATTAATTTATAATTTTAGTTATATTATTTTCCATATCTTATATCTGATACAGGATCACTATAATCAACACCTTTAGTGGACCAAAAGATTTTTGCTATTTGATCAACAGCTTCAACAAGTTTTTTTGCTGAAGTAGTGCTTACATTTTGTTTATTTGCTCCTGCAAGTTTATTTGCATTCCAAAATAAATCATGAAGTTCAGGATATTTTTCTAGATGTTCAGGCTTAAAATAATCTGCCCATAATATATTAAGTTCATTCTTTACATTTTGTGCATGTTCTTCTTTCACAGCAATATATCTAGAAGAAGCAAAGAATATAGTGGATTCATTACCGGAATCATCAGTTGTTTGTAGAGGCACTTCAACTGCTTCTATTTTTACAGCCATTTTAAGTACTGTTTGGGCAGCTATTTTTGCAACTATTGGGTCGTATATGCCACAAGGAATATCACAATGTGCATAAACAGGTATCTTGTTAAATATTTTCATTTCACTCTCCTTGTTAATTTATTTTTGTTATATTTACAAATGTTCAAATTTATTTTATCAATCGTTTCATTTCACCTTCAATTAAATTAAAGTCTTTACTAGGTATTAAGTGTAAATTCTCGTGAAAAGCTAAAGGCCACATTTCTGGTAACCATTTTTTTAGGTATTCTAAACTAGGAGCTAATATCATTGCGTCTATATAGTTATTTTCTTTAAGTATTATATCAGGTTGCATATAGACTCTATTAGGATATAATTCATCAGGATATATAGATGTCCATATTATTTTATTATCCGTAAATGATTTAGAAGTAATAGTACCTGTGATTGCCCATTTTTTCTTATTATTTATATAATAAAGTATCCTGTCATTAGGTTCCATTCGTTTAGATTGTTTACGGTATTTATGTTTCAAGCCATGGATTGAGAAATTTAACTCATGGCTTTTTTGGAAGTTTTCATAAGTTTCAGATACCATCCAGAAATTTCTGCCTCTGGGTATATTTTTATTATTCATCAATTTCCTGAATTATTTAAAATAATTTATCTCTAATACTAATATATCATAAAAAATATTAATAAATAAAAAAAATCATACTATCTTGATTATTATGATTGTTTTATTCTAGTTATTACTAATGTATATTATTTGGTATAGAAAAAAAAGGTGTATAAATGAATTCAGTTAGACAGAGTCAGGATAAAAAAAACACAGGTGATATTGGAGTAGTTATTGTTGCTGCAGGAATGTCTACTAGAATGAGTGAAACAGATAAAATATTTGCTAAACTTGGTGATAAAGAAGTTATTGCATATAGTTTGTCTGTATTTAATAATTCTCCACTAATTGGGTCAATAATTTTAGTATTGAATACTGCATCAGTTAGTTTAGGAAAAAAATTAGTCAAAGATTATGGATTTGATAAAGTTTCAAAAGTTATAACTGGAGGTAGAAGACGTCAAGATTCAGTTTTATTAGGGTTAAAAGAAATTGATGGATTTGATATAGTAATGGTTCATGATGGAGCACGCCCTTTTATAAATTTAAATATTTTACAATTAGGTAAAGATGCGGTAAGAGAAACAGGTGCCGCAATTCCTGTTATTCCATTAGAAGATTCAATTAAATCAGTTGATTCAAAAGGATTAGTTATAGATAATGTTGATCGAGAAAAACTTTGGTTAGTACAAACTCCACAAGTATTTTATTATGATATTATTTTCGAATCTCATAATAAAATCAGTGAAGATGTTACGGATGATTCATCTATGGTTCAGTTGAATGATGGTAAAGTGTCAATTTTTGAGGGTTTAAAAGATAATATTAAGTTAACTACATTATCAGATTATTCTCTTGCTGAATCAATACTTATTTATAAAAATCAGGAATAGGAAATGATAAATTGAGATCTGGAATAGGGATAGATGTCCATAGATTAACTCAAGATAAGTCTATGGTAATAGGAGGAGTTAAAGTTCCGTATCATATTGGAATAGATGGATATAGTGATGGAGATGTACTAACTCATTCAATAATTGACGCCCTTTTAGGAGCAGCAAGTTTAGGTGATATAGGAATGTATTTCCCTTCTGACAATCCTAAATATGAAGGAATATCAAGTATTAAGTTGTTAGAAATAATAGTTGATGAATTGTATACTCATAATTGGAATACTAATAATATTGATGCTACAATTATTTTAGAAAAACCTAAATTATCATCATATATTAATGATATGAAAAAAATACTGAGTAGTACATTAAGAATAAATATAGATCATATTAATCTGAAAAGTACTACTACTGATGGGATTGGCTTAATAGGTAAAAATGAAGGGATTTGTAGTATTACAATTGCTACGATAAACAAAATTGATGAAACTATATAATACGCTTACTCGAAGGCAAGAAGAAATAGAATTTAAAAACAACTCTATTAATATGTATATTTGTGGAGTTACTCCATATTCGTCATCTCACTTGGGGCATGCAATGAGTACGGTTGTTTTTGATGTGTTAAGAAGGTATTTGGAATTTAAAGGTTTTCAAGTTAATCATATCCAAAACTTCACTGATGTAGATGATAAAATGATCAAAGCAGCATCTGATACTGGAGTATCTACTTCTGAATTGGCAGATAAAAATATCGAATCTTTTTTGAATGAAATGGATTTGTTAAACAATTTACGTGCTAATGAATACCCTAGAGCAACTAAAGAGATAGATAAGATAATTGAAATTATTTCTAATCTAATATCTAAAAATTTAGCTTACTATACTAAAGATGGAGTTTATTTTAGAGTAGATAAAGTTAAAGATTATGGTAAGTTGAGCAAGAGATCACTGGCAGATATGATCAGTGGGAGTAGAGTTGAAATAGATCATAATAAAGAAAACCCTATGGATTTTGCACTTTGGAAAAGTAAAAAGCCTGGAGAACCGTATTGGAATAGCCCTTGGGGTGATGGTAGGCCTGGATGGCATATTGAATGCACTGCAATGTCAATTAAGTATTTAGGGAATACTATTGATATTCATGGCGGTGGACAAGATCTTATTTTTCCTCATCATGAAAATGAAATTGTTCAATCTGAGGGATATACTAATGAAATTCCATTTTCAAAATTCTGGATACATAATGGTTTACTTAGAATGGGTGATGATAAGATGAGTAAATCTGTTGGTAATATTGTGTTAATACAAGATGTGCTAAGCAAATTTTCTTCAAATGCTATTAGGATTTTTGTATTAAGTAGTCATTATAGATCTCCTTTAGATTATAGTGAAGATAATATTAGATCAAAAGAAAATTCTATGAAAAAATTATATAAAGTATTGGATTATAGTGGAGGTATATATGACAATAAAGTACAAGATATATATGATGCTAGAGAAAGCCAATTCATTTGTGCAATGAATGAAGATCTTAATACTCCAAGAGCTATTGCGTCTATTTTTGATTTAACTAAAGATTTATCTCAATTAATTAATGAAGGGATAGATATTACAGATGGACAAATTTTGTTAAATAAATTAACTGATATTCTAGGTATAGATCTAACAAACAAAAAGAAAGAATCTAAAGATGATTTATATTTAGATTCTTTAATGGATATACTTATGGATATAAGATCTAAACTGAGAAATAAAAAAGAATTTGAATTGGCAGATCAAATTAGATCTAATTTATATGATTTAGGTATTAATTTAGAAGATTCTTCAAAGACTACAGACTGGAATATTTTTGAAAAAACAGAGTAATTTAGCACCTCCTACAACCCAGTCCTTATACGAGATCCAAATAAGTTTCTATCGACTTCGTATTGAAAACATCAGTGATATCTTCATACATCAAACGAAATTTAGACTTTAGTTCAAGTTACTTTATGCTTCACTTTCTTTCCAATTGAAAGCAATCCAGATTATTGAAACTAGCGTAGCAATTTCAATAATGCTAAAAAACATGTAGTGTAAAGGGTTCCACCCAAAGGATAGGCTTCCTACCTGAACAATTGTCATTATAAGACCAACAACAATATTTGCTATGCGGTTAATTTTAAAAGAAAGAAGGATTGACAAAAGAATCATCAACATTGGAAGTTCTAAAAGGATAGAAAATCCCAGTATAGATTTTTCGTTCATCATTATTCCATTCAACTCACCATTCAAGAGTTGATTTAAAGTTTCAGAAAGTAACAGGCGGAAGTGGTCACAATATATGTAGTTGACTACTAGAAAAATCCAAAAGAATCAAAGTTTATGATTTGTGTTCAATTGCAATATTTATAGTAATTTTGCACTTATTATAGATATAATAATAAACAAAAATGATAAAATTATTGTAGCTTGAAATAAAGTTTTTTCAATACCTCTTCTTGTTCTGAAAGATCCATCTGACGCACCAAATAATCCTCCTCCCTGTCCTCTAACTTGCATTAAAATGACAGCGATTAAGATTACGGCAGTAATTATTTGAATAGTATTTAATAACGAATTTGACATATTTTTTCCATTCAATATAAATTATATCATGAAATTTTATATTTGATGATTTTCATATAAATTTATAATGCTTTCTGAAAGTTTATTTGAATCATGCCTTATTGGATGGGCTTCATCTCCTATATCTGATTCAATAATTTTAACATGAGTTGTAAGATTATTATAATTAATAACTGGTTCACCAAAAAATCTATCACCTAATTCTCGAACATTGTTATTTACTAAAACATAATCAACTATAGTAGGATTGGTGTGTCTTTGAAGAGATTCTATATGGTCTTCCATTGAGTATTTATTTGTTTCACCTAGTTGTGTTGCTATGTTACAAACATAAATTTTGCATGCATTTGATTCATTAATAGATTTTGCTATATCTTTTATTGAAAGATTAGGTATTATACTTGTATATAAGCTGCCAGGGCCAATTATAATAACATCAGCTTCTTCAATTTTTGTTAATGCAGGAGGGTAAGCTTTTACAGTTGTGGGGTTAATTAAAAGATTTTTTATTTTTGATTCAGCTTTACCAATATAAGATTCTCCTTTAATTGTTTTACCATTTTCTAGTTCTGCTATTAATTTTAAATTTTGTAATGTAGAAGGAATTATTTCTCCTTTTACTGCAAGTATCTTACTTGATTGCATTAAGGCTTCAGGAAAGCTTCTTGTTAAATCATTCATAGCAGCGATAAAAAGGTTGCCAAAGCTGTGCCCTTTTAATCCGTCTCCTTGATCAAATCTATATTGAAATAATTCAGCTAATAATGGTTCAGCATCAGATAGTGCAACAAGACAATTTCTGAAATCTCCGGGTGGAATTACTCCTAATTCTCTTCTTAAACGACCAGAACTACCACCATCATCACTAACTGTAATTATAGCTGAAATATTGTTTGAATAATTTTTAAGTCCTCTAAGTAATACAGAAAGGCCTGTGCCACCACCTATTGCGACAATTTTCGGGCCTTTTCCTTTATTTTTTTCTTTATATATAGTATTAGCTAAGTTGTCAAAAGATTGTCCTTGTAATAAAAAAGGTCCTATTGATTTATATATGCCATAAATTGAACCGATTACTATTATTATTCCAGTCATAATTAATATTACTGATTCAATTTCGCCTGGTAATAAATTTGAAAATGAAAACCATGCCATTTTACTTATTGTGTATGCTATTCCAACAGATAACAATCCAATTCCTATAGATCCGCTTATCAACCATCTTTTTAACCCTATCCCAGGATATAAAAGTTTAGATATCTCTTTTAAAAATTGGTAATAATTATTCTTACTTTTAGGATTCATTTAGTATTTATTTTCACCCAATTCATTAGTTAGTAGATTCTCTATAGTTTTTGGGTTTGCTTTTCCTTTTGTTGTTTTCATTACTTGTCCAACTAAGAATTTAAGGACATTTTCTTTTCCTGATTGATAGTCTGAAATTGCTTTAGGGTTTACCGATAATATTTCTTTTATTACTGGTTTTATATCATTTTCATCAAAAGATTGAACAAGGTTTTTAGATTGTGCGATTTCTTTAGGGTTTCCGCCATTTAAAAACATTTCTTCAAATATTATTTTAGCTGAGGCATTATTGAGTATTCCTAATTCTATTAAATTAAGTAAATTTTTGAAATTAAGAGGTGTAATCTTTTGCTTTTCAATTTCCATGGCATGCTTTTTTAATAGTTTATTTAATTCTCCTAACATCCAATTACTAACTGTCTTTGCAGATTCTTTTGCCTGATCCTGAAAAGTATCTAATATGCTTTCAAAAAAATCTGCAATTTGTTTATTTATTGTTAACAGATCAGAGTTGTATTTATCAATCCCATACTGTTTTTCAAATCTTTTTGATTTTTCTTCAGGCAGTTCGGGCAGAACTTTTTTAATATTTTCAATTGTATTTTTATCTATCTTAATTGAGGGTATATCGGGTTCTGGAAAATATCTGTAATCTGAGGCATATTCTTTCGTTCTTTGAGAGATTGTTATACTTTTATCTTCTAACCAGCCTCTAGTTTCTTGGATTATTGGGGTATTTGAGTCTAAGCAATGTGTTTGACGAACAATTTCATATTTTAATGATTTATACACTGATCTTAAGCTGTTTAAATTTTTGATTTCAACTTTAGTTCCAAGTTTTTCATCATTTAATCTTTTCAAACTTATGTTTGCATCGCATCGGAAACTTCCTTCTTCCATATTAGCTGTTCCTACTTCCAAATATTTTATTATTGAACGTAATTTAATTAAATATTCTCTAGCTTCTTCTGGACTAGTTATGTCTGGTTCAGTAACTATCTCAATTAAAGGTATTCCAGAGCGATTAATATCAAGCAGACTATAAGAACCTTCCAGATCTTTTTTGTGTATTAGTTTAGCTACGTCTTCTTCTAAATGTAATCGATTAATTCTAATAACATGTTCATTATTATTGCTATTGATTTTTAGCTTACCATTAGTTGCTAGAGGCATATCAAATTGTGAGATTTGGTATCCTTTCATTAAATCTGGATAAGAGTAATTTTTACGATCAAATTTTGTATATGAAGACACGTTGCAATTTAAAGCTAAACTTGTTTTTATACCTAAGTTAATTGCCATTTGGTTTACATTTGGTAACGAGCCGGGTAAGCCTAAGCATACAGGACATACTATAGAGTTAGTTGGTTTGTTTTGATATTTAGAACTACAATCACAAAACATTTTAGATTTTGTTAATAGTTGTACATGGACTTCTAATCCTATTACAGTCTGGTAATTCATATTAACCTTTGAATTTATTTAATTAGTTTAGTATATTCAACAAAGTTGTAAATTTACACCCTAGTTTATGTATATTAGTGTTTGAAATATAACATTTCAAAATTTGTTTAATGATTTCAGGGCAAGTTCTTTTGTAATTTTAAACAAATTTTGCCTTTTTGTAGATTCTCTAGTTATTATTAAAATTCCATCATATATTAACTAGTTTAATAATTCATTTGGTATTATATTTGTTGGTGTTGATAGTATAAAGATTATATAATTGAAGAGTTATAATAGATATGATTGAATATTTTATATATAAAGAGGTGTCTCATGAAAAATAATTTTGTTAGAATGAGGAGATTGAGGCATAAAAAATTTTTACGCTTAATGTTATCTGAAACAAATTTCACTTTAGATGATTTAATTTACCCATTATTTGTTACTCATGGCAGGGGATTAAAACGAGAGATAGAAGCTATGCCAGGTATCCATCATATTTCTTTAGATAATTTGATCTCTGAAGTAGATGAAATAGCGAGATTGAATATCAAATCTGTAATATTATTTGGGACACCTGAGAAAAAATCAAATGATGGTATTGAGGCTTACGACAATGGAGGTATAATACAAGAATCAATTAGAGTAATTAAAAAAGCTATACCCGATATAGTGATTATTACTGATGTATGTTTATGTCAATATACTATTCATGGACATTGCGGATTGATTAATAATAATACTATTGATAATGATGCTACTTTAAATGTGTTGAGTAAAATTGCTGTGTCACAAGCAGAAGCAGGTGCCGATATTATAGCTCCTTCAGCTATGATGGATATGCAAGTATATTCTATACGTGATTCTTTAGATATGTCAGGCTTTAAAAACATTCCAATAATGTCATATTCTGCAAAATACGCTTCAGAATTTTATGCTCCATTTAATGTCGCTGAAAAATCCCCCACAGAATTTGGTGATAGAAATACATATCAAATTGACCCTAGAAGTACTAAACAAGCTATTCGAGAAATTGATCAAGATATTGTTGAAGGAACAGACATAGTAATGGTTAAACCAGCTATTGCATATTTAGATATTATATCTTTAGTTAAAGATAAATTTAACCACCCTTTAGCTGCTTTTAATACAAGCGGTGAATATTCCATGGTCAAAGCTGCGGCTCTAAATGGATGGATTGACGAAAAAAGGACAGTTCTTGAAATTATTACTTCTATTAAAAGAGCTGGTGCAGATATGATAATTTCATATCATGCAAAAGACATTGCTAATTGGTTGAAGAATGAATTAGATTGAAAACCAAAAATTTAATCTATGTATAGGCCAAATTCTTAATAATACTTTCCCAATTATCATTGAGCTTTTGATTGGCCCAAAGTGTCTACTATCAGTACTATATTTAGAATTGTCTCCTAATACAAAAAAATCATTATCTGACAATTCATAATTAGTTGAAATCTCAGTATTTGTGTAGGAATTATTTGAATACAACTTATCAATTTTTGTGTTATTTATATATAATGAAGTTATATTATTTTTAATCTTTTCATTTGGTAATCCTATTAACCTTTTAATAAAATATTTTTTTGAATTTTCCGGGCTTTTAATAACAATAATATCATTACGCTTGTAACGGGTTTTTTTAAAGTTGTATTTTTTAATAATTAACAAATCTCCTTCTTTCAATATTGGAAACATGCTGATACCTTTAACGTTATATATATTCATATTAATATTATACTGTTTTTAAAATAATAATAATCAGGAATAAAATGCTAAAAACCATTGTAAAAATTCTTTGTGGAGATTACCTAGAAGTTAATATAAAACAGAGTGAATTTAATAATAATTTATTCAAACCTGTAATTATTATTTTAATATCCTCTATTGCTTGGTGTGCAGGGTTATATATTAAAAATGTAAATGAACCTAATCTTTTTGTAATGATTATTTCTTTAACTATTTTAGGATGGGGTTTTTGGGCTTTTTCAATTTGGTTTCTTGGGAATAGGCTTTTGAATATCTATCAGAGCTATAGATCGATTCTAGCAATACTATCTTTTAGTTATCTGCCAGGTATTTTAATGGTGTTTATTGGCTTTTCAATAATTAACACAAATATTGTATGGATAATTTCACGTATTTGGGTTTTAGTGATTTCAATATTTATTTTTAGAAATTTTTTAAATATTAGTTTGCGTAAGTCTTTATTCTTAGTCTTTTTTGGATGGCTTTTTACCCAAATGATTTATGGTAAATTTTACTAGTGGGATTTATATATATTTTTCAATTATTTTCCATTTATCATTTAATACATTTCTGAGATTATTATCGATTTTATATTCAATTTCATTAAAAGGGATCTTTTTTATTTCAGAAATTTTTGAAATTATTGATATTAAGTCTTTTGGCTCAGTCCATTTGTTTCTATTTGTTTTGAATGTTTGAGGATACGTATCAGTTTCTACCACTATTTTATCTAAACTTAAATTTGATAATATACTTTGTAAGTATGGATATCGTAATAAAGGTTTCGCAAAAGATAAATAGAAGCCTAAATCTATAGCTTTATTAGCAATATTTTCATCTCCTTGAAAATAATGCATTATACCTCCAACTTCATATGCTTTTTCCTCTCTTAATATTCGCAGTACATCTTCATGTGATTCTCTGCTATGAAAGACTATAGGTAATCTTAAATCCAAAGCAATCCTTATTTGTTGTCTAAACACATCAAATTGAATTTTTCTTGAATATGGATTTTTTGTGAAATCCAATCCTATTTCACTCATTACTAGTACTTTTTCTGACTTTAAAGCTAATTTATGGATTTGTAAAAAAGTTTCCTCGTTAATTTTCTCTGGTATATTCATAGGATGTATTCCTACGCCAGAGAAAATATTATGAAATTTATTAGATAGTTTTATTGATGTTTTAGAAGTTTGCAAGTCTACTCCTGCTGATATAACTCCAGATATTCCTGCCAATTTAGCTCTATTCATAATTTGAGGTATTTCATTAATTGAGAATGTTTCTAAGTGGACATGAGAATCTATTAACATAATTTAGGATTAAAAATTCTTATTTTCTACTATTGATATTTTTGTAAGTCCATCAATTATTGCTGTCCAGGAGAGTAAACAACATTTTATTCTGATTGGATGCTGCTTAATTATTTTAAAACTGTTTAAATATCCGAGCTCGTTTAATTCTTTTTCAGGTATTGTTTTTTCTGACATAATAGACTTAAAATAATTAGATAATGTTAGTATTTCTTGTACAGATTTTCCATATATTATCTCAGATAGCATAGAGCTTGATGCTTGATTAATAGCACAACCTATGCTTTTTAATCCTGTTAATAAGACTATATTTTTAGTACTTAACCTGATTTCAATATTTACTTCATCTCCACAGAATGGATTAATACTTTTGCAAATAACTTGTGGGTTTTGAATTGTTCGATTGTTGCGAGGATTTTTACAATGGTCTAATATGATTTCATCATAAATTTGATCTAAGCTATTTGGCATTTGTAAAATATCTAATTGAATTTTCTAATGAGTTTATAAAACAATCTATTTCATCTTTAGTATTATATATATAAAAACTTGCTCGGCTAGTAGCAGGAATATTCAAACTACGTATTAATGGCATTGTACAATGGTGACCAGTTCTTATAGCTATTCCTTCATTATCTAAAAATGTACCTATGTCGTGTGGGTGTATATTTTCTGAATGAAATGATAATATCCCTCCACGAATAGATGAATCTAATGGTCCAAATAATGTTAATTGATTTAATGATTCAAATTTATTTAATGCGTAATTTGTTAATTCAATTTCATGATTCCTTATATTTTCCATACCTATATTTTCTAGGTAAACTATTGCTTCTCCTAAAGCAATAGCATCTGCTATATTAGGAGTGCCAGCTTCAAATTTCATTGGTAATTCATTCCAAGTAGCACTCTCATATGAAACTTCAAGTACCATTTCTCCTCCAGTTAAAAACGGATGCATTTCTTCCAATATTTTAGGTTTCACATATAAAACACCAATACCTGTAGGACCAAGCATTTTATGACCTGAAAAAACTAAAAAGTCACAGTCTAAATCTTGTACATTAGTAGGAATATGAGGTACGCTTTGAGCTCCATCTATCATGAATTTAGCACCTACTGCATGAGCTTTGTCACATATTTCTTTAACTGGATTAATTGTACCTAGGGAGTTTGACATATGTACTACGGATACAATCTTTGTTTTCGGATTAATGTAAGAGTCTATTTGATCTAGTTCCAATGTTCCATCATTTTTAATTGGGAGTATTACCAGTTTTGCTTGCTGCTTATTAGCAAGTATTTGCCATGGAACGAGATTACTATGATGTTCCATAGCAGTAACTAATATTTCATCTCCTTGTTGAATATTTTCCTTACCCCATGTGTTAGATATGAGGTTTATTCCTTCAGTGGAATTTCTTGTCCATATAATAGATTCAGGAACTTTTGAATTAATAAAAGAAGCAACTCTATTTCTAGCTTCTTCAAATAAGTCTGTAGATTCCATACTTAAAGTATGAACTCCTCTATGAACATTAGAATTATGTTTTGAATAATATTCAGTCAAGGAATTAATTACAGACATTGGTTTTTGAGATGTTGCAGCATTATCGAAATATATTAATGGTTTCCCATGAATTTTTCTTGATAATATTGGAAAGTCCTTACGTATTTTTTTAATGTCTAACATTCTATCTCCAGATTAAGTATTTAAATTTCTAACTCAATTACGCCATCATTTATTTCAACTTTATATGTTTTTATTGGACTAACTGCTGGGAGGCAAGTAACTTCGCCTGTACGAACATCAAATCGTGCGCCATGCATAGGACATTCAATTTCATATTCTTCTATAAACCCTTGCTCTAAAGATGCTTCATTATGCGAACAATTATCATCTATAGCAAAAATCTTTTGATTTATTTTACATATAGTTATTTCTCGATCATTAATTGCGAATTTTTTGACACTTCCATTTGGTATTTCAGAAATTTTACATATTTTAATTGAATTCATTTTACTCCATTAATATTGGTTGGAAGAATTCTTTTTTATTATAATTAGGTTTTAATGCAAAAGTTTGTTTTACTAAATCAGAAATTGTTGTTTGATTTAATATGGTATTTATTGTTTCTTCTATTTCGCTCCAAACTTTACGTTGTGCACATATAGAGAGATAGTTACATTTTTCTTCTGCATGACTTAAACAGTTCACGACATAATCTTTTTTATGAATTGAATTCATAATTAATTCTAATGTGATTTCAGAAGATTTTTTCGCAAGGATATGTCCCCCTTTTGGTCCGCGGAAGCTTTTAATTAAACCGTTTTTGCTTAAAATAAGTAATACTTGTGATAAGTATGCCTTGGGGATATATGTTCTTTTAGAAATATCACGAGTTCTAACAGGAATTTTTCTGGAATAGATTGCTATATCTATCAAAGCTCTTACGGCGTAGTCTACTTTTATTGGTATGTGCATTATATAGTCTCAAATCTTTAATTTTACTTGGTACTAATGACTGTGTTATTTTTGTCTAAAATAGATTTTAGTGTATGCCAGGCTAATGTTGCACATTTGATTCTTGCAGGGAATTCAGATACATTTTTTAAAACTTCTAGGTCTCCTAAAACATTTGAATCGAAATTTTTATCTGCTGTTTTAGTAATCATTTGTCTGAAATTGTTAAAAATAATATGTGCTTGAGATTTAGTTTTGCCATTAATTGATTCTGTCATTAATGAAGCAGATGCTTTAGATATAGCGCAACCAGACCCGGAAAATTTAATTGCTTTGATTACTTTGTCTTCAAATTCAATATATACAGTAACTTGGTCTCCACATAAGGGGTTATAACCTTCTTCACTGGCTGTTGCTGTAGCTAGTTTTCCGAAATTCCGCGGTTTTTGATTGTGGTCTATAATTATTTCTTGGTAAAGTTCTTCTATATTATACATATTAAAACTCTAATTTATAATTTGGCAATGATTCTAAGAATAGTTTTTCTAAACTTTTTTTAAGGTCAGGAATATCAACTTTATTTATAATTTCGCTTGCGAAACCGTTAATTAGTAATTTACTAGCAGTTTGCAAATCAATACCTCTACTCCTCATATAGAATAATGTTTCTGGATCAATATTCCCTGCAGTAGCTCCATGAGCACATAGTACATCGTCAGCATATATAAACAATGCAGGTTTACTGTCAATTTCAGCTTCGTCAGATAATAATAGGTTTTTATCAGATTGAATTGAATCAGTTTTCATCGCACCCTCTCTTACCCATACTGTACCACCAAAAACTGCTCTAGATTTTTCTGTTAATATTCCTTTGTAATTAAGCCTACTCGTTCCTTTTGGTTTTATATGATCAATATTAATGTAGTTATCTATATGTTGCGTTCCAGAAGTAAGATACAGCCCATTTAGGTTGCAATAAGAATTCTCACCTTCTATATTTACTTTAAGGTCATATCGACCTATTTTAGAACTTTTAGAAAATGAAGTTGATTCAAAAACAGTAGCGGTTTTTAAAGTAACTCTTGAAGATTCAATATGAAATGTATTGTCCCCTTCATTTAAAAGTCTATAGTGTGAAATTTTTGATTTATCATTCAATATGATTTCTGATACTGAGTTAGTAAAGTTTTGGATTGAAGAATCACCAATATAGTTTTCTATTATAGTTGCAGTACTATTTTTATTAGCAATTACTAGTAGTCTAGGATAAGAGACAGTTGGTTTTTCAGTCGAGTTAGATATAAATGATAAGTTTATTGGTCTAGCTATTTCCGCATTTTCATGGATGTTTATTAAAATACCATCTCTTATAAATGCTGTGTTTAATGATGTGAATCCATCTTGTTCGCTAGATGAGTATTTTGACAAATTATCTCTTATAAGTTGCTTTTTTATTGGGTCGTTAAATGAATCAGAAAATTTCGTAATTGTGATTTCTGGATTTAAATTTTCTATACCAGATAGATTAGTTTGTAGTTTTCCATTTATGAATATTATATTGATCCAAGATTCATTTGAGATGACTAAATTTGTGAAATCGTCTTTTTTTAATATATTTTGGTCTTCTATGGTTTGTAAAGAAAATGAAGTTTTTGATAATTTTGAAATATTAGTATATTTCCATTTTTCATTACCTTTTCGTTTAGTAGGAAAGCCATTTTTAGATAAATTTTGAAAAGCTTTAGCTCTAATATCTTTGAGCCAATTTGGTTCTAAGTGGCCTGTTTCTTCATTTAATTTTTTATAATCTTCATTATATTGTTCAGGGATATGTGTGGATGTAGTCATGTTTTTATGATACTTCAAGATTTCTTTGATATTGTTTCTCGAATCCATTCGTAACCTTTTGATTCGAGTTCTAATGACAGTGATTTGTCTCCAGATTTAACTATTTTACCGTCTATTAATACATGTATATAATTTGGGCTTAGATGGTTTAATATTCTTTGATAATGAGTAACTAACATAACTGAATTAATATTGCTATGAAAATCTTTAACTCCTTTAGCTACTATTTGTAATGCATCAATATCTAGGCCAGAGTCTGTCTCGTCAAGCATCGCAAAAATAGGGTTGAGTAGACATAATTGAAGTATTTCATTTCGTTTTTTCTCTCCGCCTGAAAAACCTTCATTCACTGATCTTTTGAGTAATTCTGAGTCCATTTCAACAATTGCTTTTTTCTCTTCTAGTAACTTGTCAAATTCTTTGATTTTTAGCTCTGGTAATTTATTATGTAGCCTAACAGCGTCAACTGAAGCTTTTAAGAATTGCCATGTTCTCACGCCAGGTAATTCCATAGGGTATTGGAATGCTAAAAACATTCCATTTCTTGCACGTATTTCTGGATCTTGGTTAATAATATTTTGACCTTTAAATATTATTTCTCCAGAATCAATATTATATCCAGGTCTACCTGATAATACATTTGCCAGAGTACTTTTACCTGATCCATTGGGGCCCATAATCACATGGATTTCACCTGGATGTATAGTTAAATTTATTCCATTCAATATTTTAATTCCATCTTCTACAGATACGTGAAGATCCTTTATTTCTAATAATGGGTTTTGTTTTTTCATTAATTAACCTACAGTTCCTTCTAAGCTGACTTTTAATAATTGTGAAGCTTCCATTGCAAATTCAAAGGGTAGTTCTTTAAATATGCCTCTGCAAAAACCATTAATTATCATATAATTTGCTTCTTCTAAAGATATTCCTCTTTGTTGCAAATAAAATAATTGATCATCATTTACTTTTGAAGTTGTAGCTTCATGTCCCATTTGTGCTGTTGGATTATTTACTTCAATATAAGGTATTGTATGGGCGCCACATTGATCTCCAATTAATAGTGAATCGCATTGGGTGAAATTTTTTGCATTTTTTGCCGTTGGTAAAACTTTCACTTGTCCTCGATACGTATTTTGAGCTTTTCCTGCTGAAATACCTTTAGCTATTATGGTACTTTTAGTATTTTTACCTATGTGAATCATTTTTGTTCCAGTATCTGCCTGTTGAAAGTTATTTACTAAAGCAACTGAATAAAATTCTCCGACAGAATTATCTCCTTGTAGAATTACACTTGGGTATTTCCATGTAATTGCAGATCCAGTTTCTACTTGAGTCCATGAAATTTTTGAATTATTGCCTTTACAAATACCTCTTTTAGTTACAAAATTGTACACTCCACCTTCACCATCTTTATTTCCGGGATACCAATTTTGCAATGTAGAATATTTAATTTCTGCATTTTTTAAAGCCACTAGTTCAACAACAGCTGCATGTAGTTGGTTTGTTTTTCTCATTGGAGCCGTGCATCCTTCTAAATAACTAACATAGCTACCTTCATCAGCTATAATTAAGGTTCTTTCAAATTGACCTGAGCCTTCTTGATTAATTCTGAAATATGTCATTAATTCAATTGGGCACCTAACATTAGGTGGCACGTAGACAAATGAACCATCTGTAAAGGCGGCTGAGTTAAGCGTAGCAAAGAAATTATCACTATATGGCACAACTGATCCTAAATATTTCTTTATTAAGTCGGGGTGCTCTTGAATCGCTTCACTCATAGAACAAAATATTACGCCAGCCTTTTTTAACATATCTTTGTATGTTGTTGCAACAGAGACACTGTCTAATACAGCATCAATTGCTACTCCTGTTAATTTTTTTTGTTCTTCTAATGGTATTCCTAATTTATTAAAGGCTGTTATTAATTCAGGATCTACCTCATCTAAACTTTTTGGAGCAGAATCGCTAGACTTTGGAGCTGCATAATATATGATATCTTGATAATTAATTTTCGGATATTTTATATTAGCCCAACTTGGTTCATTATCTTCTTTTTTGATCCAGTGATCATATGCTTTCATTCTCCATTCATACATCCATTCTGGTTCATTCTTTTTTTTAGAAATGAATTTGATTATGTCAGGATTTATCCCTTTTGGAGCTGTTTCCGAATCTATATCAAGTTCAAATCCCCATTTGTATTGGTCATTTTCTAATTTTGTTTTTCTAGATATGATTTTTTGGTTTGCCATAAACACCTTAATATCTTGATTTGTAAATATTTATATTGTTGACCATTATGATCAAGAATTACCGATAATATAAGTTTATATTTTATTATTATCTAGGTCAATGCTAAAAATGTTGTATAACTATTCTTAAATTATTTGGCTAAATATTTCATTAAATCTGAGGTGCTGTCAATTCCACTTTTTACAGCACCTTCCATAGTTGATGGCCATCCAGTTTGTGTCCAGTCACCAGCTAAGAATAAATTTTCTATGTTTGTTTTGTTTTTTGGTCTGTAAGAATAGGATCTTGGGAAATGCTGTAATGTTGCATTAGGATTTTTAATAACTATTGATTGAATTAGTTTAGATGATTTTGCTTTAGGGAAATATTTTTTTATTTCTTCTAAAGATAATTTAATTAGTTCGTTTTTGGATAATTTAATTAAACTTGATGCTCCACTAATAGATATACATAGATGTTGATTTTGTATATAAGATTTTCCTTCTATTTTATTCCTGTTAAATACCCATTGTATAGGGCTTTCTAGTAACGCTAAGAATTCTTGTTCCATAATTATTTTATCAAACCACAAATGAATTGCTATTATTGGTGAAAACGAGAGTTTAGATATTTTATTTATGCTTGGTTTAGAAAAAATATTTTTTGGTAATAACGATATTAATTCATTAAATGGTATAGCAAAAATATAAGCATCTGATTTAATAATAGTATTTTTTGTTAATTTTATATTATCTAATTTATTTTCATTAAAAATTAATGATTTCACAGATTGGTTTAGTATGACTTCTCCTTTATGTTGGCGTATGAAATCTTGTGCTGGGATATCTAATAAATTACTTAGACCTATTTTACTAAAACCTAAAATTGATTCTTTTGGTTTTGCTAAAATACTATTTTTTATTACCATTAATCCCATATATGCGCTTACATTGCTTATATTGTCGTTAAGAGTAGGTAATATTATTAAGTTCCAAATGTTTTTGATAGTATTTTTATTTTGGTAATTTTTTTTAAGCCACGATTCAAATGTTATATTATCTAATTTTGTAGTATTGTTATTATTTAAACTAACAAAATCGGCTTTAATCATTCCGTATATTGTCCGTATTTTATCTGTGAAATTTAAATGAGGGTATTTTAATAAAGTAGGTATCATATGAAATTTACCTAAATACGGTGTGCTTTTTAGTATTCCAATTTTCCCTTTAGAAATAATTTCAGTTTTTAAACTTTTTTGAGAGTATACTTTATCGTGTACTGATAATGATTTAAGTAATTGTATGTAGTTTTTAAAACAACCCATAAACAAATGTTGTCCGTTATCAACTTCATCATTTGAATAATTATCAGTAAAAGAAAATGTACGCCCACCTAGATAAGGCCGTTTTTCTATTAGGATAACTTTAAATCCTTTTTGAACTAGCTTTACTGCTGCAGATATTCCGGATAATCCACCGCCTATTATAGTTATTGTAATATCATTAATTTGTTTATTATATTTTTTTTCCATAGCTTTAAAAGTATTGTTATTTTTTCAAATTTACTGATTCCTATTCTTCTATCAAATACATTGAAATCAGATTCAATAATACGATTTAAAATCCTATTATATGTTTCATGCATTATTTCTGTACATGCTTTTGCATCTTTATTTATTAAAGGGAACAATTTTCTGGATTCAAAATAATATTTTTGTGCTCTTTTAGCTTGGTGTTCCATCAATAAACAGAAATTTTTGTTTTTTATAGATTTTATCAATTCAACTTCAGAATAATCGAATTTTTCAATTTCATTCAAAGGTATATATATACGATTGATTTTAGAATCTTCTTTTACATCCCTAAGTATATTGGTGATTTGCATAGCATATCCCAAATAAATAGCATATTTTTTAGCATCCGGATTTTTATACCCGAATATTTCTATACAAATCAACCCAACTACTGAAGCTACTTGGTAACAGTATTTAGATAATTCTTCAAAATTACTAAATCTATTTCTTGATATATCTGATTCTACCCCTTCTAATAATTCTAAATAATAATTTAACGGTATGTTGAATTTTGAAATTGCATCATTTAAAGCAATGAATATGGGTGAGGGGTTTTTCAAATGGTTTATATTTTCAACGGTGCTTTGTAATTCTTTTAATTTTTCTATTTTATTGGAGGAGGTACCTGGACTATCTACAATATCATCACATATTCTACAAAATGCATAAGTGGCATATATGGCTAGACGTTTTGGCTTTGGAAGTAATTTAAAAGCGTAATAAAAGTTTTTTGCATTTTGTTGTGTGATTTTTTCACAATATTTATATGCAGATTTTATATTAATTTGTTCCATTAGGTTCAATTCATTTACTAATTATAGTTTTAATGATTATTTCAATTTTATTTAACTTAGTTAATCTTGAAGGTTTATTAAACACATCATATCCTTGGGATTTTATTTTATCTAATGTTTTAATTCCTCCTAGACTGAAAAGTTTTATATCGGTCCTGAATTTTTTGGTAACTAATGGGAATAAATTTTGACCTTTTTGGAACAATTCATAAGCTCGCTTAGTTTGGAATTCTATTAATCTAATAAAATCTGATGTCATGTTTGCATTGGCTATATCTTCTTCAGTACAATTAAAATTCTTCATATCGTCATTAGGGATATATATTCTACCTAAATTATAATCAGTTTGAATATCCTGAATAAAATTTGTAAGCTGTAATGCTGTGCATGTATAATCAGATAATTTTTTTCTTAAATCATCTCCGTATCCAAAAACTTTTAACACTAAATGTCCAACTGGGTTAGCAGAATTGGAGCAATAATGCTCAAGTTCTTTGAAGTTTTTATAACGGAATTTATTTTGGTCAATTTTGTTTGATTCAATTAATTTAAGGAAAGGCTCAATAGGTATGCTAAACTCGTTTATTGTATTTTGTAAAGCAATCATATATGGATTTGTAGAAGAATAGTTTGAGTTATAGCATTTGTACAATTCAAGCTTTAAACTTTCTAAATTATTGAGTTTTTCAATTTTATTATTAGAAAATGAGTCGCCTATATCATCAGTGTTTCTGCAGAAAGAATAAATAGCATAAAGATGTTTTTTAATATCTTTGGGTAATAATAATGAACCAATTGAGAAATTTTCATAATGACTTTTAACAAGGTTTTCGCAGTGTAAATAAGATTCTTGTATGTTTGACATTGTATGTTCTATTTGGCTGAGTATATGTTTTACACACCCAAAAGTTGAATAATGACTTCTCGATAAGATGATGGCCCTTCAGAGTCTAATTCTACATGAAATATTCTTTGCCATTTCCCCAGAGTCAAAGCATTATTAACTATAGGTATAGTTTCACTAGACCCTAGAACTAAATGTTGGCAGTGAGAGTGTCCATTGGGACATTCATCAGCATGCATATGTACTGTTCTTACATTGAAGTCGTTATGTTTATAATTTCCTTTTTTGGGAGCAATGCATTCAAGCATATTTGATAAATCTTGGAGTAGGAGTGGTTCATTTTCCTGGATTACTATAGCTGAAGTAGTATGTTTAGAGTAAATTACAGCTATTCCAGAATTTATGTTTGATTTACTAATCAAATTCGTGATTTTATCTGTAATATCAAAAAACTTTGATATTGTTTCTTGATTTACTTTTATTTTCAGTGTAAATGTTTGAGTACTGATTGAAGATTCCTTCTTGTTTACTATTACCTCTTCTATCATTAAGTATAATCATCCTTTTTGTTATTTAAAAACATATTCACAAATATATAGAATATAAAATTTAGTAAATTAATTCAACTAAATATATTCTACAAGTATATCATTTTTTTATTTTTTTTAAAAAATCAATGATTTCTAGTTAATAAAAAATATATTAATTCCTCAATTTGTTTTCTAGTATTATAAGATATATTTTTTTGCTTTAAAGCTTGTATGGCTTTTTCTCCATGATGAATTGCGATTTCTTCAGCTTGTTTTTTTACTTTTAAATTGTCTAATACATCTAATATATCTAATACATCTTTATTGGTAATGATTTTTTTGGAATATTTTTTGATTAAGAAATCCTTTGTTTTATTTTGTGAATTTGATATCGCATAACAAATCGGGAATGAATTCTTCCTTCTCTTTATATCTGCTCCTACTGCTTTGCCTGTATACTTTGATTGCCCCCATACTCCTAAAATATCATCCCTTATTTGAAATAAATAACCTATTGAACTTCCGCATTGAGCAAAGGCATTTATTATGTCTGAATTGTCAGTGGAAATGATAGCTCCAATTTGTAAAGAAGACTTAATTAAAGCACCAGTTTTATGTTTGATCATATTTAAGTATTCTTCAATAGTTATACCCGGAAATCCCTCGTAATAAATATCTAGATATTGCCCTTCAATCATTTCTAAGTATGCTTGAGTAAGTATCTTTATTACAAATAATGCACGATCAATGCTAGAACCATTTTTCACTAATTCCTCTAAGCATTTGTCCGCAATTATTCTTAAAACATTTCCTGCTATTAAAGCTTTAGGTACTCCCCATATAGCCCATAAAGTTGCTTGGTTGTGCCTGATTCGATCTTTATCCTGTATATCATCATGAATTAAAGAAAATTTATGAATCAATTCTATTGCTACTGCAGCAGGAATAGAGGGACCAATTGAGCCATATATAGATTCACATGTAAAAAGGCAAAGCGCAGGTCTTAAAGTTTTACCTAAATTAGTATCCTTTTGATTACCATTTTTATCAATCCATCCCATAGTATATTTTAATAAATTATATACTTCTGAGTTACTATTAGGCATGTTTTTCTTTAAAGATAATTCGATTACTTCTTGATATCTGTTTAATATGCCGATATTAGTTTTGTTTTTGGGGTAAGGCTTCACAGATGTTTCCCAAATTATAATTTACTGTAGTAAATATTATTTTAAATAGAGATTTATTATATATTATTAAACTATAATTATATATTAATAATGAAGTAAATCTTTACTTGCAAACTGTTATATTCGTATGTATAATTTACACATATTTATGATGTGATTTATAGCCCCGGATTAAAATAAATTTAGGGAAATTAATTAATTTATATGTTTGACGAATATTTCCATCAATATGGTTTTATAGCTATATTTACTGGATTAGCCCTTGCCGTTCCTTTAGGTATGATTTTTGTATCTTGGCTTTTGTTTAAGATAACTATTAGGCCTTATATGCCCAATTATGTTAAGCAAAGTATTTATGAGTGTGGATTTGAACCCATATCGGGTCCGTGGAATCAATTTAATTTCAGGTATTATCCAGTAGCTTTGCTTTTTATAATTTTTGACCTTGAAGTCGTATTTCTTTTTCCTTGGGCAGTGAGTTTTGGAGCTATGTCGAGAGAATTTGGTGTGTTTATTTTGATAGAAGTAATAGTTTTTATAGGTATTCTTGCATTAGGATGGATTTATGCACTTAAAAAAAATGTATTGAATTGGTAAGTTTAGGAGTATAATAATGTCTTTTCAAATAGAAATGATTAATAAGTTAGATTATGAAGAAGGTTTAGCAGTAAATGATTTAAAATCATCTCATACTTCGCCTATTTCAGATCCATTAATTGAAGTCCCAGATGATATTAGAAGTAATGTTGCAATCACATCAGTTGATGCTTTATTAAACTGGAGTAGAAAAGCTGCTATATGGCCTTTGACCTTTGGTCTCGCGTGTTGTGCATTTGAAATGATAGCTAGTGCTATGTCTAGATTTGATAGTGCTAGATTTGGTATGGAAGTTTTCAGAGCTACTCCTAGACAGGCTGACCTCATGATAGTTGCCGGAACAGTTACATGGAAAATGGCTCCAGCAATACAAAGGGTATATGAGCAAATGCCTGAACCTAAATGGGTAATAGCGATGGGGGTTTGTGCTACGAGTGGAGGACCTTATTACGGTTCCTACAGTGTCGTAGAAGGTGTGAATCATATAATCCCAGTTGATGTTTATGTACCTGGATGTCCGCCTAGACCTGATGCTCTTTTATATGGGGTAATGCAATTACATGAAAAAATTAAAAAGAATTCAATTGTTATGAAAAAGTAATTGGAAGTATTGTATTAATGACAATAATTAAAAGTGGAGAAGAAATAGTAATGCGAATTAATGCTTTTTGTGTTGATTCAAATTCTAAATCTATCGGGAATGATATTTATATTACGCATATATCAGTTAATGATGTTATAAAATTTTTGAAAGAGGATTCGGAGCTTGATTTTAATTTCTTAACATCTATCACTGCTGTAGATTATGTAGAATATATAGAAATTATTTATCATTTGTTATCCCTTCACCAAAACCATAGAATTATTCTGAAAACTAAATGTTATGAAATATACAACCCTATTGTCCCTTCAATTTCAGATCTTTGGAAAGGTGCAGAGTTACAAGAACGAGAGATTTGGGATTTAATGGGTGTTGTTTTTTCTGGACACCCGAATATGAAAAGAGTTTTACTTTGGGAAGGCTTTGACGGCCATCCTTTACGCAGAGACTACTTAAGTTAATGTTATGTCAATAAGAACTGAGCCAGTCACAATAAATTTAGGTCCTCAGCATCCTAGCACACATGGTGTTTTCAGGCTGCGAGTTACTTTTGATGGTGAAACAGTTGTAGATATAGATCCAGTATTCGGTTATATGCATAGAGGAACTGAAAAATTAGCAGAGACAAGATCTTATGTTCAAATTGTAACTCTTACTGATCGTCTAGATTGGGTTTCTAGTATGTCTAATAATCTTGCATATGTTAGAGCGGTTGAATCATTGAGCAATATAGAAGTTCCTGAAAGGGCACAATTTTTAAGAGTAATAACAGCTGAATTACAAAGAATTGCTAGTCATTTAATGGCTACAGGCTTCTTAGTAAATGACATGGGTGCTTTTGCAACCCCGTTAATGTATTGTTTCAGAGAGAGGGAAAGGATTTTAGATTTATTTGAAATTCTTTGTGGAGCAAGGATAACTTTAAGTTACATGAGGCCTGGAGGAGTTTTTCAAGATGCTCCTAAAGAATTTTGGTCTGTACTAGATAATTTAATGAAAGAAATCCCGGGATATATTGATGAATTAGAAGGATTAGTTACTACTAATGAAATTGTATTAGCAAGAAGCAAAAATGTTGGTGTTTTGACTGCTGAACAAGCTATTAATGGTTCTCTTACAGGTCCAATGCTTAGAGCTTCTTCGGTTAATTGGGATATTAGAAAGTCCAATCCTTATGAAGTTTATGACAAATTGAAATTTGATATTCCTGTTGGCTTTAATGGAGATGTATTCGATAGATATATAGTCCGTATTCAAGAGATGAGACAAAGTTTAAAAATTATATCTCAATGTATTGATATGATCCCAGAAGGACCAATTAGAACGGAGACTCCATTTAATATTAGACCTCCTGTAGGAGATACTTATTCATCTGTGGAGGCACCTAAAGGAGAATTAGGTTTTTACTTGGTTAGTGACCAATCTATTGCTCCCTACAGGTGTAAAATCCGATCACCTTCTTTTATAAATTTATCATTATTACGTGAAATGCTAATTGGTTGGAAAATGGCTGATTTGATTGTGATTTTAGGGTCTATTGATTTTGTTATGGGGGAAGTAGACAGATGATGTGTGAACAAACTCAAGGGATTTTAAATTTTTGTAGAGTACATTCTATATATGAATATATTTTACCTGATTGGTTAAGTTCTATAACATATTTGATCACGGCAATTACATTTGGATTGATTGTGATTAATATGATTATTATGGCTACAGCATTATATACTTGGTTTGAACGACGTACTTTAGCTAGGTTTCAATCTAGATTAGGGCCTAACAGATGGGGCCCATTTGGATTGTTACAACCGATTGCAGATGTAATTAAAGCAATAACGAAAGAAGATACAGTTCCTGAATCAGCTGATAAAATCGTTTTCAACTTAGCTCCTGTATTATTACTTACTACAACTCTACTAGTAATAATTGTAATACCTTTAGGTCCTAATTCATTTATGGGTTCCTTGAATGTAGGAGTTATATTTATCATTGGTATTACTTCTATAAATACTATTGCAATATTTATGGGAGGTTGGGCTTCTAGAAATAAATATGCAATGTTTGGAGCTATGAGAAGTGTAGCTATGTTGATAACATATGAGATTCCTATGGGTATATCGATAGTTGGAATATTATTATTATCTCATTCGATGGCTTTGTCAGAAATAGTAATGAGTCAGAAAATCCCATTTTTTATAGTTCAACCTTTAGGTTTCTTTGTTTTCTTTGCTGCATCGATGGCAGAAATTAGCCGTACACCTTTTGACCAAATAGAAGCAGAATCTGAACTTGGTGCTGGATTTCACACTGAATATTCAGGTATAAAATTTGCTATCATTACTCTTGCTGAGTTTATGGCACCTATTGTTTCAGGAATTATTATAACTACTTTGTATTTAGGTGGTTTTAAAGGCCCTTCTTTTTTGCCAGCTGAATTCTGGTTTTTGGTTAAAGTATTTATTGTTATATTTGGTATGCTTTGGATTAGAGCGACGTGGCCTAGGCTTAGAATAGATCAAATAATGGGATTTGCTTGGAAAATTTTATTTGGATTAGGCTTATTTAATTTGTTTTCAATAGCAATTGAGATTATTATTTTACAAGATAGTATTACAGGGATCATATCTACCGTTGATTACTGGTTAATGGCAGGAATTAATTGGGGATTTGCAATAGTATTATTTTTTGTTATAACTCAAATGACGGGTAATAAAAATAAAGAATATATTAAACGATCTTATGAGGTAAATACTATTAAATAGAGTATATATTTGGAGTTAATTTTATGTATGGTTTAGGATTGTTAAAAGGTTTATTGGTTACTATGAAAAATTTAGTTTTTCCTAGTAGAATGTTTACTACACACCAATATCCTGATCGTAAAATAAGTCCATTAGGTCTGTCTAAATTAGAAAATAAAAACATTATAAGTTTTTTTGTTTCTAATCCGAGTAAATTCATTAGATCTTTGTTAGGTTTAATATCTGTGGATGATAAATTTCCCCAGAGCCCTAGATTTAGAGGACAAGAGTTTACATGGTATGAACAACGTTGTACAGGATGCGCTAGTTGTGCTAAATATTGTCCTCTAGGAATTATTAAAATTGTTACAAGTCCGAGTGGAGAATCAATACCTGAAGGTCAAAAATATTCTATAGATGTTTTTGATATTGATATAGGAAGATGTATGTTTTGTGGATTATGTGTCGAAGCCTGTCCATATGACGCATTACATATGGGTAGTGGATTTGAAGAAGCGACATATCAAAGAGAAAATTTAGTTATAGATATAGATCGATTGAAATCGGCTCCAAAAAAACCTAGTACTTGGTTTAGGCCTCAATTAGAAGAAGTAGGATATGATCCTAAATCTGGAGATGAAATTACTTGGGAGCAAATAGGTCGACATCAACGTCCAAGTGTATCTGAGCAGGAAGATAATTGGGTTAACAGATGAATTCTGAATTAGGAATACAAAGCTCTTTACTACTTCAAATTGTTTTCTGGATAATTTCTTGTTTATCTGTTATTTCTGCATTAGGAGTTATTTTATTAAAAAGTGTATTCAGATCTGCTTTATCTCTAATTATATGTTTTGTAACTATTGCAGCCTTCTTTATTTTATTAAATGCTGAATTTCTAGCAGCTGTACAAATACTTATATATATTGGAGCAATTTCAGTATTATTAATCTTTGCTATTTTATTTACTAAAGATATTGATATTCAAAATGTTTCTCATAAATTTAACTTGATAACGGCTTTTATAGTGGGAATATTTTGTTTTATATCAATCTATGTTTTTATGAATATCAATGTTGTTGATATTACAAAAAACCAAGAATCTGTTTTATATGGTAATACTGTTAATGAAATAGGTAAACTATTGCTAAGTAATTTTGTTTTACCTTTCGAGGTTGTTTCTGTACTCTTATTGGCTTCTCTAATTGGAGCTTTTGTATTGATAAGAGAGGATTGATTTTATGAATTTAAATGAATTTTTAATTATATCTGCATTACTTTTTTCTATAGGTTTATATGGTGCTTTAACAAAAAAACATTTGGTTGTAGTATTTATGTGTATTGAGTTAATGTTTAATGCTGTTAATTTAGCATTAGCAGCATTTTCTAAATATCAAAATCCTGATTTAGTTAATTTAAATGGTCATATTTTTGTTATTTTTATCATCGCAGTTGCTGCAGCTGAAATTGCTCTTGGTTTAGCTATTGTTATGTCAATATATAAAAATAAGAATACGATTTTTATTACTGAAATAGATAGTTTGAAAAAATAAAGGAGATTTTTTTGTGTGGGTGGATTATAAAATAGTTTCAAATTTGATCTTAGCCCAAATGTGGAAAGATTTATTTGAAAGTGAAGGGTTACCAACTCGACTAATACCCGAAAATGGTATTTCAGAATGGAGTTTTATGACTTCATTTAGAATACTTGTACCTAAAGGTAGAGAACATGTGGCAGATGAAATATTGAGGAAAATATAAATGCATCAAATTCTTTGGACTATATTCTTTTCACCTTTTATATCTTTTGTTATATTAGCTTTTATAATTAAGCCTTTTTTTGGAAGACTACATAAAGTATCAAGTGTAATATCGGTTTCTGCTATGGGACTTTCTTGCTTACTGTCTATATTAGTTTTAATAGATTTGTCTATTAATCAAAAAGCTATTTCATTTAAGCCTACAGAATTTTTGATAATTGGGAATTTGAATTTCGGGATAGGTTTTTTAATTGATGGTCTTACATCAATTATGTTAGTCGTAGTAACGAGTGTAAGTTTATTAGTACAAATTTTTTCTATAGGATATATGTCTGAAGATAAAGGATATATTAGATATTTTGCATTGTTATCTCTCTTTACTACTGCAATGTTAGGTTTAGTATTAGCAAATAACATAATTCAATTATTTGTATTTTGGGAATTAGTTGGATTGAGTTCATATTTATTAATTGGATTTTGGCACCATAAAACTTCAGCTGTATCAGCTGCTAAAAAAGCATTTATTATTACTAGAGTTGGAGATTTTGGCTTATTATTAGCAATATTATATTTATTTTTTCATCAATCAGTATTTATAGAACACAATTTAAATCCTATTTTGATTCAAGATATAATATATGCTGTACATGAAGGATATCTATCTGATTTTGCTGTTACTTTATTTGCTTTAGGCATATTTGCTGGAGCAATAGGGAAGTCAGCACAATTCCCTTTACATACTTGGTTACCAGATGCTATGGAAGGACCTACTCCTGTTAGCGCATTAATTCATGCTGCAACTATGGTGGCTGCTGGAGTATTTTTAGTAGCCAGATTTTTCCCTGTTTTTGAATCTTCTGTAGTGGCTATGAATACATTAGCTATAGTAGGAGGCATTACTGCAATTGCTGCAGCTTCTATAGGTTTAGCTATGAATGATATTAAAAAAGTTTTAGCATATTCAACTATTAGTCAATTAGGATATATGATGTTAGCGCTTGGAGTAGGTGCATTATCAGCTGCTATATTTCATTTGTTTACTCATGCTTTTTTCAAGGCATTATTATTTTTAGGAGCAGGTAGTATTAGCCATGCTACACGTACATTCGATATGAATAAAATGGGTGGTCTTAGAAAAATCATGCCTTGGACTTACGCAACATTTATTATTGGGTCTCTCAGTCTATTGGGTATATTTCCTTTTTCTGGATTTTGGAGTAAAGATGAAATCTTGAATGCTGCTTGGTCTGGATCAGGTATGATTAGCAATATAGTATTTTATTTAGCATTTGTTACAGTGTTTATAACGTCATTTTATATGTTTAGAGCAATTTATTTGACTTTCCATGGAGAATTTAAAGGTGATATGTTACAAGCGGATTTACATGAATCTCCAAAAGTAATGATTTTACCTTTATTTATTTTATCTATAGCTTCAATAACAATAGGTTTTATAGTAAATCCGATTATGTCTTTAGGGTTTATTCCAGCTCATTGGTTTTCTGAGTTCGTTGGACATAGTATAGATGGGCATGGAAATATTTTTAGTAATTGGTTTGTTTATGGTTCTACTATAATGTCATTATCAGGTATTTTCTTGGCATATCAAATTTATATAGCGAAAAGATCCTTTTTGATTGTATTTTTCAATAAATTTCAGATTTTTAGGGAAATTTTGGTTAACAAATTTTATTTTGATAAGCTTTATGAAGAAATAATTGTAAAAAAATTTTTTATTAATGGAATTGCGAAGGCTTTAAATTGGGTTGATACGTATATTGTTGATAGAGTATTTGTATTTATAGGATGGGTTGGTTTAAATATGGGAGTCTTATTACGACAAATGCAGAATGGCCAACTTCAAACTTATGGAAGCATAGTGTCATTAGGAATAATATTAATCATGATATTTTTTATGTTTTTATAGAAAGGTAATTTTTGAATTTGGGTTTTACTGGCTTAATTAGTGCAACAGTTTTTATTCCTACATTAGGAGCTTTAATTATTGCTATTTTATTAAAAAAGGACAGACATGTTTTCTTTTTTTCAAGATTTGTAGCATTATTAAACTTGATATTATCAGCTGTTGTTTTGTTTGCTTACCAATCAAGTCAATCTTCTGATAGATTTAAATTAGTTGATAGATATGATCAATGGATTCCATTTGAATCTTTTAAAGTAGAATATTATTTAGGAGTTGATGGATTTAGTGCTCCTTTAATTTTATTAACTGGGTTATTAACAGCAGTTGCAATTTTCTCTTCAAAAAATATAACTCATAAAATAAAGCAATATTTTATATGTTTGTTATTACTTGAAACGGCTGTTATGGGAGTGTTTTCATCAGTAGATTTGTTTTTATTTTTTATATTTTGGGAACTTGAATTAATTCCAATGTTCTTTTTAATAATGACTTGGGGAAGTGGAAGAAAAAATTATTCGGCAATGAAATTTTTAATATTTACTCTCATTAGTGGAGGGCTAATATTGTTTGGAATATTAATTCTATTTGCATCTACAAAGACTTTTGATATGACAATGATACCTGTTCTACTACAAAATGAATCTTTGTTAATACCTATGAGTGTAATGTTTTTTGTGTTTTTCATTGCCTTTGCAATCAAATTGCCTGTATGGCCTTTACATACATGGTTGCCTGACGCACATACAGATGCGCCTACTGCAGGAAGTGTAATGCTTGCTGGAGTATTAATAAAAATGGGAGGATATGGTTTAATAAGGATATGTGTGGGTTTATTCCCTGAATCAGTATCTGAATATTCATTATTTATAGTTATATTAGCTGTAATTAATATTATATATGGAGCAATAATTACTATGAGGCAAACAGATATGAAAAGATTGATTGCATTTAGTAGTATCAGTCATATGGGGTTTGTACTATTAGGTATTGCAGCTTTTAGTGGTTCTTATGAAGATAAAGTGACAGGACTTGTTGGGGCATCCTTACAGATGTTTACGCATGGGACTATTACAGGTTTAATGTTTTTACTTATTGGATATATATATGAAAAAACTCATACACGATACATTCCACATATGGGAGGATTAGTGCATCAGATGCCAAGACTTTCTGTAGCATTAACAATTGCTGGCGTTGCAGCTCTAGGTTTACCAGGAACAAGTGGATTTGTTTCTGAGATAATTATTTTTATTGGAGCATTTCCTGTTTTTAATTGGTTTACGGCCTTAGGAGTATTTGGAGTTGTTTTGACATCAGGATATATTCTATGGATGATACAAAGAATTATGTATGGTCCTAAATTAGATAGATTTGATAAAACTGTTGATGCTAGTGTTTATGAAATGATACCAGTTGTATTATTAATTATATCTATATTATTTGTTGGTTTATATCCATCCTTTATATCCGATATTTTTAAAAATGGAATTATACAAACAATAGGTTGATAATAATATGAATTCACAAGACTTATATGCGATATTACCTCAAATAGGCATGGTAACTTTGGGTATGTTATTAATATTAATTGATTTAATGATTAAACCTAAAAGATTATTGCGCCCAATTGCTTTTATAGGATTGTTAAGTATATTGGTATTGAATTTATATTTATGGATAGATATTGATTCTACTAAAGTAACCTATGCATTTACGAATTCTTTAGTTTTAGATAAATTTGGACTTTTTTTTAATTCTTTTTTTATAATAGTTGTAATTTTTATAATTTTTATTTCTCAAGATTATATTAAATCTTCTAGTGCTAAATCGGAATATTATTCACTTTTAATTTTTTCTGCTTCAGGCATGATGCTTTTAATTTCATCAGTAGAATTAATTAGTTTTTACATAGCTTTAGAATTAACTACTTTACCTGTTATTGCATTAGTTGCATTTAATAGAGATAGTGAATCATCTGAGTCAGGTGTTAAGTTTTTGATTCTTAGTGCTATAAGCTCTGCTTTATTACTTTACGGAATGGTTATATTTTTTGGGTTTACAGGGAGTACCTTGTTTATTGATATTGCAAATAGTATATCTCAAGATTCAATTTATAATAATAAAGCATTATTATTTGCATCTATTTTATTGATTTCTGGATTTGGTTTTAAAATATCAGCTGTTCCATTTCATATGTGGACACCTGATGTATATGATGGTGCTCCTATGCCGATTACTACTTATTTAGCTATAGCTAGTAAAGCAGCAGGATTTGCGATTTTATTAAGAATTATATATAACATTTTTTATGTAAATAATATTTTGATAGAAAATTGGAGCGAAATTTTAATAGTATTAAGTATATTGTCCATGTTTTTAGGGAATTTAATTGCAATTCGTCAGACTAATATTAAACGTTTAATAGCATACAGTAGTATTTCTCATACAGGTTTTATTTTAATAGGTATTATCAGTATATTAACTATGATTACTGAAAATGGAGTTGATTATTCATTAAACTCTGCCTCAGCAGTAGTTTTTTATATTTTAGGTTATTCTTTAACCAATTTAGCCTTATTTTCTACAGTTACTATGATTACTAATAATATAAATAGTAATTTAATTGAAGATTTCTCTGGTATTTCTAAGCTGTCACCAATTTTAGCATTTACTTTAAGCTTAGCAATGATATCTTTGATAGGATTACCACCTACAATAGGATTTTTTTCTAAAGCATATATTTTTAATGCAGCTATCGACGCTGAGTTAACCTGGTTGATGATTATAGGAGTAATAAATACTGCACTATCTTCCTATTATTATCTTAGAATAGTTAAAGTTTTATATTTAGAAAATCCATCTAAAAATACATCTATTAGTATTAAACTTAACCAAAAGCTTCTAGTCATTTTTATATTAGCTGGATTAATTATATTTGGAGTTTTTCCAACACCTTTAATAGATATTTCAAATATTGTTGTTAATATTCTTGTATAATTATAATTAGTTAATAATATTTTATGGTGAATAATTTAATTGTCTTATAATACAAATAAATTAATAGGATTTATATATAATTCGTCTATTTCGGATACTAATTTATTTATAAATAATTTAATGGACAAGCTTGAATATAAAAAAGATAATTCTTGGTGTTGTTCTTTAGATAAATTATCTGATTTTGAGGAAAAATTTGCTAAAACATCTTTACTTGTAATTGCAGGAGGAGATGGATCTATATTGAAAACAGTTCGTTCGATATTTAATTATTCTATTCCTATTTTAGGTGTTAATTTTGGTAAAATTGGATTTATGACTGAACTTGATCCAGATGATGCGATTAAAAAATTGCCTGAATATATTAATGGTAAAGTTAGAATTGAAGAAAGAATGATGTTGGAGGCTTCAATATTTCCAATAAATAATGATCATCCTAGATTAATAATTAATGCTTTAAATGATGTAGTTATTGGTGATGCTGGTCTTGCTAAATTGTCTGATATTGAGGTTTCAGTTAACGATAATGTCCTAACTGTTTATCGTTCAGATGCAGTTGTGGTATCTACTGCTACTGGAAGTACTGGGTATTCATATTCTGCAGGTGGTCCAATATTACATCCAGAATCTAATGAAATAATTCTACAACCAGTTGCACCTCATACTGGTCTTAGAGATAGTATAGTATTACCTAAAAATTCTAAAGTAACTTTACGTTCTATTAATAGCCAAAGTACTCTAGTTAGTGCTGATGGATCTTCTGAAATCCAATTAAATATTGATGAAAGATTAGTTATAAAAGCTGGAATGTATTCGGTAAAATTTTTAAGATCTTTATCTACAGTTAATTTTTATAATACACTAGCAAGTAAGTTAGGTCTCTTTAATAAGCCTTGAATTTAGATGTAAATTGAATACTTATTAAAAATTATTAGTTGAGAAAAATATGAATAATTGTCTCGAAAAAACATTAATATCAAAAAATATTAAATTTTATTATCGTGATTGGGGAGGAAGTGGCCAAAAGATCATTTTATTGCATGGACTAGCTTCTAATTCTAGAATTTGGGATTTTGTTGCACCTATTCTTTCTAGTAGATTTAGAGTTGTTGCCGTTGACCAAAGAGGTCATGGGTTAACTGATAAACCATTTGATGGATATGATTTTTTATCAATAGTAGATGATTTAAAATATTTTTTGGATGAAATTGACTTTATGAACCCAATTATTGTCGGCCATTCTTGGGGTGCTATGGTTGCCTTATCATATGCAGCAAAATATTCGTACCTGGCTAGAGGACTATGCTTGGTTGACGGAGGGACTACAAACCTTTCTTTATCCGATCTTACATATATCGATATGAAAAAAAAAATGACTCCTCCAGTTTTTTCTGGAACTTCGGTAAAGAAATTTAAAGATAGTATTAAATTAAAATTAAATTCGAGCAATAATTCTTTGTTAGAAGATATTATTTTATCTAATTTTAATATTATAAATGATAAAATATTAGAAGCTAAATTATCTTTAAATAATCATATGAAAATCATTGAATCTATTTGGAATTATAAGCCTTCTGATATCTATAAAATTATTAAAATACCTGTTTTATTAATGCCTGCTCGTCAAGCATCTGTGATTGATAAATATCTACTTAAATATAATGGTATAAATGAAGCACTAACTTGTTTAGATTTAGTAAAACTTATATGGCTTGAAGACTCTATACATGATGTACCTCTTCAAAGACCTGAGCTTCTAGTTAATAATATTATTAAGGAATTTAATTCGGGATTTTTTAATATTTAAATATTAATGGGTATTTTTTGTGATAAATTATTTAATTCATTATTGATATTATAATTTAATGAATTATTTTTTAAATCTATTATTTTAGTATCTATTTTATAATTAGGTTTCTCAATGCCTGTTGCTATTAATGTTATGTTAACTTTATTTTTCATATTCTTTTCTCTTACTACGCCAAACATTACTTTAGGATTATATTGTGTTATTGTTTTGATTTTATTTGCTACTTCATGGATTTGTCCCAAACTTATATCATTTCCACCTTTTATATAAAATAATATTCCATTTGCTTGATCTATAGTTTTATTTATTAATGGATTTGATAATGCAGATTCTATTGCTTGGATTGCGGCATCTTTACCATCTCCAAATCCTACTGACATTAATGATTGTCCTCCATTAATCATTATTGTTTTTAAGTCTGCAAAATCAACATTTATTAATCCTGGTAAGTTTATCACTTCCGAAATACCCTTTACACCTTGTTCTAGTATGGTATCTACTTTTTCAAAAGCGTTAATTAAAGATGTAGATTCTTTTAATGCTGGCAATAGAGTATTATTATCAATTGTTATTAATGCATCTAATTTTTGATTTAATTTTTTTAATCCATTCAATGCAGTTTGCCTTCTATCATCACCTTCAAATGTAAATGGCAATGTTACAATCCCTATTGTTAAAATCCCGTGTTTTTTACATATTTCTGCTACTATTGATGAACCTCCTGTTCCTGTTCCACCTCCCATACCTGCAGTTATAAAAACCATATCTGAACCAATGACTAATTCTTCTATTTGATTATAACTTTCTTTCATTGATTTTTTCCCAATTTCTGGATTTCCTCCTGTACCCATTCCATTAGTTGTATTTGGTCCAATTGCAAATGTTTGAATATCTTTTATGTTTTCTAATGCCTGTAAGTCAGTATTTAAAGCAAGTAATGATGTACCTTCAGGTATATTTTTTGCCATTCTGTGAACTGTATTTCCACCACCTCCGCCTACACCTATAATTTTTATTTTTATTAGTGGGTTTTTTGACATATTTACTCCGGTATTTTTTAAATTTTTATACTTTGTATATAAAAATATGGTATTTTCCATGTCCCATCTACACCTAAATCTACTATTGCTAATTTGTTTAATGTGTTTTTAATTGTTCCAAATGATCCAAAAGCTGGTCCATTTTTATGCTTACCAATATAGCAGACTTTTTCACCTTTATTTAAATTTAATTTTTTCTCTTTTTTGTTCAAATTATTATTTAAAGGTATTTTTATATCAAATTTTTGTTGTATGTTTGTTTTAGTAATCATATTTTTTATCCTAAATAATTTTGCTTAGAACAAATTAGAACAGAACATATGATCTTTGTCAATGTTTATTTGAATATATATTTTAAGTTTTATATTTTATTTTATTTCCACTATAGCTTCACCTAATGTACTTTTTATTTTTTTATAATTTTCTATCCAAATTGTACACTTAACTAATTTTCTATTATTTTGAATATATTTATCAGAAATTATTCCTTTGCAATAAAGTTTTTCATCAGCTATATTCATTTCTCGATATGATACTGATAGTTTTTTTAGAAAATTAGTTTGTCCCATCCAGTCAGTTATAAGTTGTCCTAAAAATGCATGTTTTAATGAGCCTTGAACTAAAACTCCAGGTAATCCAGCATTTTTAGCATAGTCTATATCATAATGTATTTCTGGGAATTCTAATGAAGCTGCAGCGTATTTAACTAATTGTTGGCTGTTTGGAGTTTTTATAATTGTAGGTAATTCCATTCCTTTATATATATCTTCATAAGATATCAGATTGTTGTTTTTATTTTCTGATTTATTTATTAAGTTTACTTTAATATTTTGTGGTTCTTGTTTGTCTTCATTGTACATATGTTTTTCAAGAAAAATACCTATGTTTTCTTCTTTTGAAACTAATGATTTAAATTGATTTATATATGTTATTGTTGTTTTTTGAAATAACATTTGTTCTTTACGACCAGTTTTCTCATATAAATCAGTTATAGTAGCTGTTACATTTATTTCATCCCCATCTCTTATTGGTTCAAAATATTCCCAGTCACTTCCTCCATCAACACTTGTATAAAATGGTAAATTGACTGGATTTTTCCAAATTCCCGGATAGCATGAACGTAGAAATGTTGGAGGAGCTATTATTCCTCCATATATAGATTTTCTTGCTCTCAATTCGTCTGTAAATATTGGATTTGAGTCTTGTATTGCTTCTGCAAATCTGATTATGTTTTCTTTATAAATTTTAAATTTATTTGTTTCTGATTGAGTTCCAATAATATTGAGCATTTTTTTTGTTAATATTGAATTATTTCTCATTTAAATCACCTTAAAAAATTTATTAGATCTTTTTTACTTATATAATTGAAATGTAATATAATAATTTTTGTAATTTAGTGCAAGGTTTAAATTAGAGAAGGTTTAGAATGAAAGGTGTTATCGTTTGCCCGCAAGTTGAAGCTGTTGAAGTTGGGCGTAAGATATTTGAAGAAGGTGGTAATGCAATAGATGCTGCCGTTGCTACTGCTTTTGCTCAAGGCATAGTAGAGCCTCATTATACTAGTATAGGGGGAAATGGAACTCTTCAAGTTTTTCATGCTGAATCTGGTCAACATTTAATTATAGATTTTTATGGTAGAGCTCCATTGAAATCAACACAAGATATGTGGTCTAAAAAAGTTATTAAAAAATTACCTGCTGATATGTGGGAATTAGAAGGCAATATTAATCAAGTAGGATATTTATCTGTTACAGTTCCAGGAACTCTTAAAGCACTTTATGAAGTGGCTACGCGTTTTGGAACTATGCCTTGGAAAGATTTAATTAAACCATCTATAGATTTAGCTAAAAAAGGTTTTATAATACCAGCTGAATTACACCAGAGTTGGAAACATGATGGTAGCTTAGGTTATAGTGACACAGAAGATATATTAAAATTTAATTCTATATCTAGTCAGATATTTGCACCATATGGGAACATTCTTAAAACTGGTGAACGTTTAATTATGCAAGATTACGCCGCAGTATTAGATAGTATATCAGTTGAAGGCCCTGATTTGATGTATAAAGGTGAATTAGGAAAAATAATAGCCAAGGATTTCTTAGATCATGGAGGCTTAATTACTGAAAAGGATTTTCATGAATATAGATTAAGAATTAATTCACCGCTGACTTCTAGTTATAGAGGGTATACTATCTGTGCCAACCTTGCTCCAGGTAGTGGGCCTCAAATTATTGAAACTCTTAATATATTGGAAGGGTATGATTTAAATAAAATTGGTTTTGGAACACCTGAGTATTGTCATATAATGTCGCAGGCTCAAAAAGCTGGTTTTGTAGATAGGGCAAAATACCTTGCAGATCCTGATTTTGAATCTGTACCAATTGATAAAATTATATCTAAAAACCATGCAAAAAATTGGAAAAAGATTATTGATAATAATGAAGATATATTTGTTCCAGGGCTAGATATAGCTGAAGGTAGCGACACTACAACAGTTTCTTCAATGGATGAAAAGGGGAATGCAATTGCAATAACTCATACTTTAGGGAGCCCTTGTTCTGGAGTAGTAGTTGATGGATTAGGCTTTTTGTTTAATAATTCTATGCATGTATTTAACCCTTACCCAGGATATCCTAACTCTATTGCTCCTGGTAAAGCAAGAACAACAGGAATGTCTCCTACTATAGTTTTAAAAGACGGATATCCTTTCTTAATTACAAGTGCTCCAGGTGCTGTTAAGATTCTTACAGCAAATTTGCAGACAATTGTTAATATAATTGACCATAATATGTCTGTAGTAGAAGCAGTGTCAGCGCCTAGGATTCACTCTGAAGGTAAATGGGTAGATGTAGAAGCAAGGTTATATTATCGAATTTTAGAATATATGGAAAGTATTGGTCACAAGCTGGTAAAGAGTGATTTAAGTTATGATCCTTTTTTTGCATTAGTACATGCGATTACTAATGATCACAATATTATTAAAGGAGCAGCAGATCCTAGAGGTCGTGGAGGATATGTTGAAGTTAAATAATTATTAGTTAGTAATGGAGTTGATATGTCTGGTTTTGAAAATGTATTTGCAATTGATACTTCTAGTATAAAATATGGTTCAGGAGTTACAAATGAAGTAGGTTTTGAAATGAAGCGTTTAGGATCTAAGCGTGTAATGATTGTTACTGACCCTAAAATGGCACAGAGCGATAGTGTTGAGATTGCTATCAAATCATTAAATCAATTTGGCATTGAAGCGATTTTATTTGACCAGGTTTCAGTAGAACCAACAGATTATTCTTTTAAGCTTGCTATAGCATTTGCTCAAAATGAAAATTTTGATGGATATATTGCAATTGGTGGAGGTTCATCTATAGATACTGCAAAAGCAGCTAATTTGTATGCTACATATCCTGCAAGTTTTTTTACATATGTTAATGCTCCTATAGGTGATGGAGTACCTGTACCAGGGATTTTAAAACCATTAATAGCAATTCCTACAACAGCAGGTACAGGTAGTGAAACTACAGGAGTTGCAATATTTGATTTGTTATCTATTCATGCGAAAACTGGAATATCTCACAGATATCTGCGTCCAACAATGGGTCTTGTTGATCCGGATAATGTTAAAACGCTTCCTCAAATGGTTGTGTCTTGTAGCGGATTGGATGTTTTATGTCATGGATTAGAATCGTTTACAGCTATACCTTTTTCTAGTCGTCCAGCTTCTGACAATCCTTCTGTAAGAAGCCCATATCAAGGTGCAAACCCTATAAGTGATGTTTGGGCTTTAAAATCCATTGAAATGGTTTCTAATAATATAGTACAAGCCTACGAAGACCCAGAGAATATATCTGCTAAAGGAGAAATGCTTTTAGCTGCAACTTTTGCTGGATTTGGATTTGGTAATGCAGGTGTACATTTGCCTCATGGAATGTCATATCCAGTAGCGGGCAGGGTTAAAGAATTTTTACCTAAAGGTTATCCTAAAGATCATTCAATGGTTCCGCATGGTATGTCTGTAATTCTTAACGCCCCAGCTGTTTTTAGATTTACTGCTCCAAGTAATCCTAAAAGACATCTCCATGCAGCTAAATTATTGGGAGCTGATATACACGAGGCTAGTTTAGAAGATGCTGGTGAAATCCTAGCGGATTCTATTATAGCTCTTATAAAGAAAATTGGGATTCCAAATGGGTTAAATGGAGTGGGATATAATCATAATGATGTAGATGATTTAGTCGAAGGAACTATGCCTCAACAAAGAGTTATTGGATTGACTCCTAGACCGGTAAATAAAGAAGATATAAGAAATATATTTATTGACTCTATGAAACTATGGTGATTTTAAAATAAAAAATTTTAGGTTGAAAAATGGAAAATTCTAATATAAAAATATATGGAACAGATTGGTGTGCAGATTGTACCAGGGCGAAGTCTTTTTTGGATAATCATAAAGTAAAATATGATTGGTTTAATATTGAATTAGATAATGATCTTTTAAAATATGTACTTGAAGTTAATAATGGCAAACGCATTGTTCCAACTATTGTTTTTAATGATGGGTCCATATTATTAGAGCCAACTAATAAACAATTGTCAGAAAAAATTGAGTTAACTTAATTAAATTGGTTACAAACAATTAGGAGCTAATGCCTATATTAATAATTATTCTATGCGTTCTAATTTAAATGTTACAGGTCTAAATCCGTCAGAACAGTTGGTTATATAAGTTCCCTCTTTACAGCCTAACATATTGCCACCTCTACCTAAAATCCATACGTATTTTTGTATATCTACCCATGGAGGAGAAGGAAACCCTTCGGGTATGAGTGATCCATCACTAATAAATTGATGTCCTATTTCAAAAGCATGACAGCAATTTGGGTTTTTCCCACCAACAGAGCCATCTTCCCAATCATGAGGGTTAATTGTAAAATCATTAATTAAATCTTTATGTAATGTTTTTTTTATTATTGTTATTTTTACTTGATATGGGGGTGTCATTAAGTTAGTTTCCCCCTTCTCAGTGCTTTACCTGCTAAAACCCCTGTGTTTTTTCCGTTATCAATTATAATTTGACCATTTACTATTACATAATCTATACCGATTGGGTATTGTTTAGGATTATCTCTAGTAGCATGAGTTTTGACTTTGTTTGGATCAAATATTACTATATCAGCTTTAAACCCATCTTTAAGTAATCCTCTGTCTGGTATGCCTAATCTTTGTGCAGGAAAAGATGTCATTTTTCTGATTGCTTCGGGCAGTTTAAGATGTTTTTCAGCTCTTACAAATTCAGCTAATACTAATGGGAAACAACCATAGCTCCTAGGGTTTGGATATTCTCCAAATAAAATTGCATCACTGGCTATCATTCCGGATGGATGGGATACAAAAGCAGGTAAAGTATGTTGGTTCGTACCTAAAGTAACTACTGAAACTCCTAAGTTTTCTTCTAATAATAAATCGAATAAAGCTTCATGAATACTTTGTTTACGCAGTTCAGCTATTTGAGTAAGTAATTTGCCATCATATTTTTTATTTTTTGGATTGTTGAAATTTGTTAACCAGCTATCTTTTAGTTGATCAATAGATATTTCTTGAGTCATTTTTTTTCTACTATTAGTATCTTTTAATACGGATATTAGTTTTTCGGGGCCTCCATCTTTTGTCCATGGAGGTAATACAATACTTATAGCTGTACCTGAATAAGGATAGCTATAGCAATCAAAAGTAACATCCATTCCATTTGATTGTGCATCTTCAACTAATTGTAAATAATCTAAATGACTACCTTTACCTTGAATACTTTGTCTGTAATGAGTTAGATGAACTGGAGAACCTGACTTGTATCCTATTTCTATCGCTTCATTCCAAGGTTCTAAATAACCCTTTTTACTTAAAGATGCTCTTGTATGAGTGTGATAGAATCCTCCCATTTTTGCAGAAGTTTCAGCTAGTTTTATTAGCTCTTCAGTATTTGCATAAGATCCAGGAGGATAATCTAAACCTGTTGAAAGACCCCATGCACCTTCTTCCATAGCTTCTCTTACTACCGATTGCATATTATTTATATCTGACTTAGAGGCAGGTTTGTCATTCCAACCAATTGTCCATATTCTTACTGGTGAATTCCCTAGAATATATGCGATATTTACAGCTACTTTGTTATCATATTGATTCAATAATTCAGCTACTGTTAACCAATCAGCAGGTAATGGAGGGTACCCGTTAAGGCCAGAATCAAGCCATATATACTTATGAAGTTCATCTTGAGTTTTAAATGGAGCATGTGATATTCCATCTATTCCAACTAATTCAGTAGTTACTCCTTGCCTTATTTTAGGATCATGGTGTGGAGCACCTAATATTGTTAATCCTGCATGAGAATGTAAATCTATAAATCCTGGAGAGACTACTTTATTAGATGCATCAATATAAGATTTACTTTTTAAATTTTCAATATGTTCTCTAATTATTGATATTTTATTATCATTAATAGCTATTTTGCCATAATATCCAGGACTTCCAGTTCCATCTATAATTAATCCATTATCAATTATTAAATCAAACATTATATACTCCAGTCAGTTAAATTTGGATTAATAAATATTTAAAGAGTTTTTTTATCCATTTCATTTTTCCTAAGCAAATTACGACGAATTTTACCGCTAATTGTTTTTGGTAATTCAGTTACAAATTCTATTTCTCTTGGATATTTATAGGGTGCAGTAACAGTTTTTACATGTGATTGAAGTTCTTTTTTTAGAGATTCAGACTCTTCTATAGTTAATTCATATGGATGTATTCCAGGTGATAAGACTATAAAAGCTTTTACTATCTCTCCTCTTACAGGATCAGGGCTTCCAATGACTGCTGTTTCTGCAACTGATGTATGTTCTGCTAGGGCTGATTCTACTTCGAACGGCCCAATTCTATACGATGCACTATTTATTACATCATCTCCTCTGCCAACAAACCAAAAATAGCCATCTTGGTCTTGTGAGGCTTTGTCACCTGTAAAATACCAATCATCTCTAAAAGAGTTAGCATTTGCTTCATCATTATCCCAGTACCCTTGAAACAATCCTACAGGTCTATTAGGTTTAATTTTTATAGCTATTTCACCCTCTTCTCCATATTTTAAAATTTTTCCATTGTCATCTACTATATTAATTTCAAACCCGGGGGCAACTACACCCATAGAACCTGGTTTATATTCAATTCCGGGGAATGTTGCAATACATAGTGTAGTTTCAGTTTGTCCGTATCCTTCCCAAATATGAAAACCTGTATTATCTTTCCAAGTTGAATTTAGATCTGGATTCACAGCTTCTCCTGCTCCTAAACAATGTCTTAAATTTTTAAATTTGAAATTAGAAATATTTTCCTGGACTAACATTCTGTAAGCTGTTGGTGGGGCAAAAAATGTTGATATTGGGTAGTCTTCTAGAATTTTTAAAGTGGCTTCAGCATCAAATCTACCACGTTGGTCCCAAATAAAGATAGCTGATCCCATATTCCAAGGAGCAAAAAAACAAGTCCATGCAGCTTGTGCCCATCCTGTATCAGATAAAGTCCAATGTAAATCAGATGGTCGATTATCTAACCAGTATTTTCCAGTAACTATGTGACCAAGAGGGTAAGATGCATGAGTATTTAAAACCATCTTGGGATAACCAGTAGTTCCTGATGTAAAATATCCCATCAGTAGGTCACTTGATAGGTTTTGTGGGTTTGGTAAATCACTTGAAGCTTTATTAATCAATTCTTCATAATTTAAAATACCATTTTCTAAATTATCATCTACTACAATAATATGTTCTAAACTATCAGATTGGTCTTTAATAGATTCAAACTTTTCGTAATTATCTCTGTCAGTTATTACAATCTTTGCTCCTGACATTTTTATCCTATATTCAATATCTTTAGTAGTTAATAAAACTGTTCCTGGTATTGAGACTATTTGTGCTCGTATTGAAGCAATAATAATTTCCCACCATTCAACTAATCTAGGTAACATAATAAATATGCGGTCTTGTGGTTTAGCTCCTAACCCAATTAGCATATTAGCTGTCTTTTTTGATCGTTCAGACATTTCTTTGAAAGTTATATTTCTTGAGTTTCCATCTTTATCAACCCATAGCATAGCTAATTTTGAAGGGTCTTGAGCCCATTTATCGAATACTTCGTAAGCCCAATTGTATCTTTCAGGAACTTGTAATTGGAAATTTTTATAAGTGTTTTTGTAATCACCTATTAAATAATTTTGATTCATATTACACCTAAAATAATATTATTTAATTTGATCAAGAATTTCATTTGTATTTCCTCCTAAATCCGGAGGTGGATTATATGGTCCCATATCATATGAAGAATATTTAAATGGCATTTTCATAAAATATGAATTATTTATTTTTTTAAGAAATTTTCTGTCATTTAATTCTTGGGTATTTAGAGCTTCTTCTAAAGAAATTACTATTGCTCCTGGTATGTCTAACTCTTTTAATTTTTTATCCCATTCAATTGAAGAATGTAAAGCAAATGTTTTTTTTAACAGTTCATTTATAAGGTCAAATTGGTTTAGCCTTTCATCAAAATTCATTCCAATCAACTTTTCTAACCCTGCTGTTTTACAAAATCTATCCCAGAAATGGTTTTCATGAACTATTCCTAGACTATACCATTTATTATCAGAACACTGAAAAATCCCATAGTGAGGGATATTTGTCACATTAGGCATATGGCTTTTAGAGTTCATGCGACCTATTTCGATATTTAGTAATGATATTGCTGACTCCGTCATAGATAAATCTATATATGTTCCTTTTTTACTAATATTCCTTTTATTTAGAGCTGCTAATATTCCAATAGTTGCATAAAAACCAGATGATAAATCAGATAAAAGTATTGTTGGAGGCCAAGGTTTCCCTTCAACTTTAGATTGCATATCTAAATAACCACTAAGGGCTAGGTAATTTATATCATGTCCTGGTCTTTTATTCCATTCTCCCTCTTGTCCAAATCCAGAAATTGAGCAGTATATTAATTGGGTATTTTCTTTTTTTAAAGTGTCATAATCAGCAGATAACCTTTTTGCAACACCTGGTCTCCATCCTTCTATCACTATGTCTGCAATTTTTGCTAATTTACTCAAATATGATTTTCCATTAGTAGATTTTAAATCTAATACAATACTCTCTTTTCCTCTATTTAGGTTGTCCCACATTTCCTTTTCAGTTCTTAAAGGGTCTCCTCCTGGAGGTTCTATTTTAATAACTCTTGCGCCTAGATCTGATAAATTCATAGAACAAAATGGTCCAGGAACATTAATTGTTAACTCTAAGACAGTTATTCCGTTTAAGAGGGAATTCATTATATTATTCCAAGTTCTCTTTTTACTATATTTGTACCTTTAACTAATGCTTCTAATTTTAAGTATGTTATCCATCTAGGAAGTTGGAAAAATCCACAATCTGGACTTACTGATAATTTGTTTGGCGGAACATATTTTAATAATACACGTATACGTTCTGCAACATCTTCAGGAGATTCTAAATAAAAAGATTTTACATCTACAATCCCTGCACAAAGTTCTTTTTGAATATCAAATGTTTCCCACAAGTTACTTTCACTCATTTCTCTGTTAGCAAATTCTAATACTAGTTGTTCCGATTTTGCATTTAATAGTTCAGGAAACATCCATTTATAACTTCTCTTGCCTCTTGGTCTACTAGAGAAATTACCAAAACAAACATGTAATGCAATTTTTGCATTCACATCTTTTACACATGCATTATATAACTCTATCCAGTCTTTATCAGACCCTGGGATTATTGCGTAGGATGGTTCATCAATTTGAATAAATTCAGCACCTAATTTAACTAATTCTTTTAATTCTGAATTTATTACATCTACAAAATCCCAAGCTAACTCTAATCGATCTTTATAGCCATGTTCAGGCCTTATATGGATTGTTAAAGTTAAAGGTCCAGGACATGTAACTTTCAGAGGCTTATTTGTTTGCTTTTTGAGGTAATTAAATTCTTCAATTATTCCTAGGCCTTTAGGTATTTTAACTTTACCTGTAGTGTGGTATCTAGTAGGAGAATCATAACCTTCAATTCCTGTTAATCTTAAAGGAGGATCTTGGGTAATTCCTTCCATTTTTTTATAAAAACTTTGTACGAAATGAGAACGTCTCATTTCGCCATCTGTAATGATATCAATACCAGCTCGTTCTTGATCTAATATTGCTATATTTACGGCATCATTATATACTTCATTTATATCTGTTGATGCATAATTTCCTTTATCTATTTCATTAAGAGCAGTCCAAAACCAGCCTGGTATTGCATGGCTTCCTACAACTGTTGTTGTCAATAATTTTTCATCTTTATTCATTAGAATTCTCCATTTATTTTGTTATTAATCTAATTAGTTGATTAAGACTAATAGTCATTTTGAAAACTTGTAAGAAATTAAGCTGCAATTTAGACTACAAGCAATATATAAAAAGCAAATCGGTGATAACGAAAATTTTGATTTCATATACCGTAGTCCAATTCCAACACCTGAAATAATGAGAAAAGCATTGGGTTTGTTATATTGGTTATTCTCATAAATACTCCTATTTTTTTGCCTTTAAGATTTGTGAACTTCTCAATATTTATTTTGATGGGTAAACAATTTTTAAACTGGCTATTTACTGGAAGAATAAAATGATTTACAAGCTTGATTTTTCCTAGATACGCACATATTTTCGCAATCGCTCATGATTACTCAGCATAGCTAAATAGAGGTCACCTCGGTCATCTATCCACATTCCATGTGAAGGGCCTGGTATCCAATCTCCAATTCTATCTCCTCTCAATGTCATGAGAGACACTTGTCCAAAACCTGATGATATGTGTATGACATCATCCTCATCAAATATTATATCATTGGGACCTTCTTCTCCAGAATTTAATATTTTTCCATTGTTATCAACTATATCTTTCCATTCTTCTAGATATTCTCCACTGGAGTTAAATATTTGGCATCTATTATTAGGTCTGTCTAAAACATATACCCTTCCTTGTTTGTCTACATTGAGGCTGTGAGGAAGTTCGAATTGACCTGGGCCTTTTCCAGTTTCACCCCAAGACACAATTACTTCTCCAGTTGAAGTTAATTTATGAATACGATTTTGTCCGTAGCCATCAGATACAAATAGTTCGCCTGTTTTATATTCGACTACCTTTGTGGGGCGATTAAAAGGTTCTCCTGGTGCAGATATTGTTTTAAATCGATCTATTGGGCGCTCACCTGGTTCTATCTTGTATCCACCTAGTGTCATTAGAATCTCGCCTGAAGGTGAAATTTTATGGACTGTATGATCTGTTGCATCTGTATAATAAATTTCATCATTTGAATTAATGTGCAAAAGATGAGGGGTAGTAAAAAGATCTTCTCCAATGGATTTAAGGAATTTACCATCTCGATTAAAAACTAATATGGCTCCGGAGAGTATTTCAGGATAGGGGAGGTTCCGAACAGCAACATAAACCTGTCCTTTCGAATCGCATGCAACTCCAGAGACGACGGCACTATTTTTGAGGTCTTTCCCTAGGTCATGTAGCTGCCCCCAGTCTTCTAGAAGCTTATATTGATAATTCCCTACTCCTACTCGATTACTCATCGCAGTTCCTATTCTAATTACATTATAGATTATTATTAATTTTACTTATTTTATTTTATATTTTATAACAAGAATTATTAGAGTCAACGATAAGAAAAATATTGCAGCTATAATAGTTATTAAATCAAAATTTGAATTTGTATAGGAACTAATTCTTTCTCCTAATACAGATATCATTATGCCAATAAGTATAAAACGTAAAGACCTTCCAATTATTGATGCTATTATAAATTTTTTAAGATCTAAATTAAGGACCCCAGCAGTTAAAGTAAATACTTTGTACGGTATAGGCGTAAAAGCAGCAGTTATTATAATCCAAAATCCAAATTTGGAAAATAAATTTTCTGCTTTGATTATATGATTTGCACTTATTATTTTAGATACTAAATTTCTTCCTAGTTTATTTCCAATATAATAACCTACAATTCCTCCTAAAATGGATGAAATTGCAGTAATTATTGATATCAAAATAGCTAATTCAATATTTTTAAGTGAAATTAATATTAATAAAGCATCTGGAGGGATAGGAAAAAAAATCGACTCGCTAAAAGCATTAAGGATTAATATTAAAATAGCCCATGGACTATCTCCGAAACTTAGGACCCATTCAGACATTCTAGAAATTATATTTAATATATCCATAAAAAGTTAAATCAATTAAATCTCATCAATTGATTGTTTACGTGTGATTTCTATTTCAAAATCAAAATTATGACCGGATTGAGGTATTTTTGTTTGAGCATTAATTGATTTAGTAATAGTAGGGGGAGATAATTTTTCTTTAATTCCATATAGATTTTCTGTATCATCAATTATTTCAATTAATTCTCCATCTATATATATATTGAATATTGTATCCTCATCTTTGTTAGTAAATTCTTGATAAGATTCTAAATATTGTGATTCGGATTTAATAAGTTTAGTAGCTTCTTCAATAGTTATTACGCTAAATTTTAAAATATCACCTGGAAGAGCTTGGGCTAGTTTTGTTAAGTCTGATGAAATAATTGTGGCAATTTTTGTATAGCCGCCAGTAGTACCTCTATCTGCTAATAAAATTATGGGTATACCGTCACCAGGTATTTGTATAGCGCCATATGGACTACCATCAGAAATAATATCTGGAGTATCAATATGTTTTATTGTTGGGCCGTTTAATCTATAACCCATACGGTCAGATTCAAGTGAGATTGTATATTCAGAATTTAATAAAGTTGATATAGATTCTGGAGGAAAATAATCATTTTGAGGACCTAGTATAATTCTTATTGCATGTTCGTGCCCATATACTAAAGGTTCGTATTTTCTAAGGTGCATATTGTTATCATCGTCATTGTTTTTGAATGATTTTAATATATCGCCAGACTCTAATTTTCTTCCTTTAAATCCGCCTAAATTTCCTTGAAGATATGTAGATCTACTATCCATGATTTTTTCCACATCTATTCCTTCAACAAAAGCAATATATGATCTCATACCGTCAAGTAATTCTTTGAATTCAAGTATGTCTCCTTTTTTTATTTTTATAGATTGCCACATCTGAGTTTTCTTATTATTTATTTTTGGAGATATATTTGCTCCTGTAATAGATATAAAAGTATCTTTAAGAAATTTTATTTTCGGCCCAATTACTGTTATTTCTATACATGCAGCATTAATAGGATTATTTAATAATTTATTTGCAATTTTCAGGGATTGTATATCCATTGCTCCTGATACAGGAATTCCAAATTTTTGGAATCCAAATCTACCAGTATCTTGTATAGTAGTTAAAAGTCCTCCATCTAAAATTTCTATAACATTTTGAGTCATATCTCGTTTTCCTCGATTAGATTCATATTCTTTTCTATGTTAGAAAATTCTTTTTCATTTAATATAGATGTGAATTTGATATTGTCTCCTATATTAAAAATAAATGGATTTTTGTTGTTTGGGGAAAATAGCTTCAAAGGAGTTCTTCCAATAATTTGCCAGCCTCCAGGAGATTTTACTGGATATATTCCTGTTTGATTATCAGCTATTCCTACAGACCCTGGATTTACAGATGTTCGAGGGGTTTTTAATCTTGGAGTAGATAATCTTTGATCCAAACCTTGCAAATAAGGGAATCCAGGTGTGAAACCAATCATACATATTGGATAAATATTATTAGTATATACACTAATTACTTCTTGTATTGTCAATTTTGCATTTCTTGCTACAAATTCAATGTCTGGACCATATTTACCTGCAAATAATGTAGGAATTTCGATAGTTTTTGGTTTAGGTAATTTTGCGTTTTTTAGATTCAAGTATAAATCAGAAAATAAATTTTTAAGTTTTGGTATAGATATAACATTAGCATCAAAATTTATTAGTATGGATCTATAAGAGGGGATTAATTCTATTATTCCTGGTATAGATTTTTGTTCAATTGAGGATGTTAAATCCCTAATTTTTTGATTTAATTCAAGGTCTATACTTTTACCTAGTTCAATAACTAGTGATTGGTCTCCAGCGGATAAAAAATTTAATTCTGTTTCCATGAATTGATGTCCATTTAATATATTGAAATTATCTAATTATACTAAGTTTGCAATTTTTGTGATTTCTATGCCATTTATCTCTAATTCAATGCTTAGTAATTTTGCCATTTCTACAGAACCTGTAGTGTCGCTATGAAGACATATACTGTCAGCTTCAACTGCTATTTCTGTTCCATCTATAGATTCTACATTGCCTTGTTTTATCATTTTAATACTTCTCTCAATTACGATGTCGGGTTCATGAATTACTGAACCTTCAATTGCTCTAGATACAAGTGAGCCATCTGAGTTTAAAGCGCGATCAGCAAATATTTCTCTAGCTACTTTTAAGCCCATTTGTTTTGCAATATTTATCCATTTAGAATTAGCAAGTGCAATAAGAATAATGTTATCATCAGTTTCTAAAATAGCTTCACATATTGCTTTAGATAAATTTTCGTCATTAACGCTTTGATTATACATTGCTCCATGAGGTTTGACATGTTGCAGTTTTTTTGTCTTTGTGAAAGCTGTTAAGGCTCCAATTTGGTATTTTAAGTCATTTTTCACTTCTTCAGTGGTTAAATCCATGCTTCTTCTTCCAAAGCCTTTTAAATCAGGATAACTTGGATGTGCTCCTATTCCTACTTCGTTTTTTTCGGCTAATTTTACTGTGCGATTCATCCAATTAGGATCTCCGGCATGAAAGCCACATGCTATGTTTGCAGATGTTATATAATTGATTATTTTTTCATCTAATCCCATTTCATACATACCAAAGCTTTCACCCATGTCACAGTTAAAGTCAATTTTTGATTTCATAAATAGTTCCCTGAAATTTTTATTTTTCAATATATTATATATCTGATTAAAATTTTGTGTAACTATAGTTGGTGGAAATTATTTTATTGTTGTACAATAATCCTTATATTATATCGAAAAATTTGTTGAGGTAGATTTTGGATATAACTATATTCAAGCAAGCTATAAACCTAACTCTTATTGGAGTTAGTGTAGCTTTTGGTCTTTTATTATTTTTGGTGCTCTTAGCTTATTTAACAAGCTTTTTTTCGAAAAAATTATTGAAAATTATTAATGATAAAAATTCAAAAAGATTAAAAAAATTAGAAATAGAAGCTCTTAATAAATCAAAAGCAGCAGTTGCTGTTGTGACTTTACTGTTAGCAGATTCCCAAATACGTAAGGAATCATAATTGGGCTTAGATAATATTTGGTGTGAATAAAAAGTGTCAGAATTTGTAGATTTCCTTAATTCAACAGGCTTCGTTGCTATAAATTGGAAAAATTGTGTAATGTTGCTTGTAGGTTTATTTTTTATATATATAGCAATTCATAAAAATCTAGAACCTTATGAATTATTACCAATTGGATTAGGTGTGATAGTTGCAAATTTACCATTAACTGGTTTGCTTGATCCTCCAATGATTAACTCAGGGTACCAAGAATCTGGATTTTTTGGCATATTTTTCCATTATGGATTATCTTTCTGGAATATTTTACCTCCAATAATATTTTTAGGGATTGGTGCAATGACAGATTTCGGGCCTATAATTGCCAATCCTAAAGTATTATTATTGGGAGCAGCTGCTCAAATAGGTATATTTTGCGCCTTTTGGGGGGCTTTATCTACAGGTATGTTTTCTTTAAGTCAATCTGCTGTAATCGGAATAATAGGTGGTGCTGATGGTCCTACTACTATATTTTTATCTGCTCAATTAGCCCCTGAATTGTTGGGTGTAACGGCAGTTATTGCCTATTCTTATATGGCTGCAATAGGCTTTATCCAGCCTCCTTTAATGAGACTTTTAACAACTAAATCTGAACGTAAAATTGAAATGAAGCCTTCTAGAGATGTTTCTAAGCTGGAGAAGATTGTTTTTCCATGTTTAACAATGATAATAGTAATTTTAGTTGTTCCTAAATCTGCTCCATTAATATCAATGTTTATCATTGGTAATTTATTTAAAGAGAGTGGAGTTGTTCCTAGACTAAGTTCAGCAGCGTCAAATGAATTACTTAATATAGCTACGATATTTTTGATGATTACTGTAGGAACTCAATTGACAGCTGATACAGTATTTAAACTTGATACAATTATTATACTTCTTTTAGGTTTAGTAGCTTTTATGTTTGGAACTATAGGAGGTTTATTGTCTGCAAAAATTATGAACCTGTTTTTAAAAGACAAAATTAATCCTTTAATAGGTTCAGCTGGTGTTTCAGCTGTACCTATGGCTGCAAGGTTATCTCATCATATTGGTCAAGAAAACAACCCTAAAAACTACCTTCTATCTCATGCAATGGGTCCAAATGTTGCAGGTGTTATTGGATCAGCTGTTGTAGCTGGAGTTTTTGTTTCATTAAGTAAAGGGTTTTAATTTTAAATTAAACATGAGTAAATAAATTAAATATGGATCGAAAAATAAAATTAAAAATCAATGGTAAAGATTATATCGTAGAAGTTGATTCTATTGATTCTAATCCTGTGAAAGTTTTAGTTAACGGAGAAGAAATTGAAGTTTATACAGATCAATTAGAATTAAAAGTTAAAGATTCAATAGATAAAAAAGAAATAATAAAAAATTCTAATTCTAATAAAGATGAATCTAGTGGGAGGACTTTTTATTCTCCAATGCCCGGAGTGATTATATCAGTGGCACTTAAAGAAGGAGATCAAGTTGTTACAGGAGATGATGTTTGTATTCTTGAAGCAATGAAGATGCAACAAGTATTAAAAGCTGATTGGTCTGGAATAGTAAAAACAGTATTTGTTTCTTCAGGAGATCAAATAAATGATGGATCTCCTATAATAGAGTTGGAATAATATGAGTTTTCTGTTATCTGATAAAAAAATAAACCAGATCGAAGATCATATACAAAAAAAATATATTGACTTAGGAAAAATTCCTGGTGCATTAGTTGGTTTTTATCATCTTGGAGATGTGACTTTTTTGAATCCTTTAGGAATGATGGATGTTGAACGATCTAAACTAATGAAAAGGAATTCTATATTTAGGATTTATTCTATGACTAAACCAATTACTAGTGTTGCATTAATGCAATTATGTGAAAAAAATTTGATTGATTTAGATGATCCAGTATATAAATATATTGAATCATGGAAAAAATTAAAAGTATATAATTCTGGAGATATAAATAATTTTATTGTGGATTCTCCTAATAGACATATGACAATAAGAGACCTTATGTCTCATCAATCTGGTTTAAGTTATGGATATATTAGTAATACTAAAATAGATGAAGCATACAGAAAATTATCTTCAATAGATGGGTTTTTTAAAAATCCTGCAAGTGACCTTATAGAATCATTATCTGATTTACCTCTACTATTTTCTCCTGGTCAATTATGGAATTATTCGGTATCCACCGATGTTATTGGGTATATAATTTCACTTATTTCTTCTTATTCATTAGAAGATTATATGAAAAAATATATTTTCGATCCATTAGGTATGTCAGATACAGGATTTCATGTTTCTCATAACAAAATTAATAGGTTTTCAGCAAATTACTACAATAGTACCGAGGATAAATTAAAATTAATTGATGATCCAATTAATAGTAGATATTTAAATAAACCTGTTTTTTGCTCTGGAGGAGGAGGATTAGTTTCTACTTTTGATGACTATATGAGTTTTTCTATTATGCTATTAAATAAAGGTTCATATCAAAATGTACGAATTATTAATTCAAGTACTCTAGAATTAATGACTGCTAATCATCTATTGGATAACCAAGACTTACTGACTAGGGCAATGCCAGGATTAAGATGGGCTGAATCATCATTTGAAAATGTAGGTTTCGGACTAGGATTCTCTATAGAAATGAAAGCAACAGACGAAGGTCCTGTAGGCCAATATGGATGGGGAGGTGCTGCGAGTACATATTTTTGGATTGATCCATCTTCAGATTTAATTTGTGTGTTCTTGACTCAATTAATGCCTTCATATACATATAAAATCAGGAATGAATTAAAGAAAATAGTTTATTCGTGAAATTAAATGAATCCATTTAATTTGCAAAAATTTTTCCCTTTTTATTATGGTTGGTTGATTTTACCAGTTACAACTTTGGCAACGTTTTTTTCAGGACCTGGCCAGACTTATGCGATATCTATTTTTTTGGAACCAATGCGGGAAAGTTTAAATTTAACATTATCTGAAATTGCAAGTTTGTATACTTTGGGTTCTTTATCTGCAGCCGTATTTATGATTTTGGTTGGTAAATTATTTGACAAATTGGGTGGGCAAATATTAATGCCTTTAATTGCAATTTTACTTAGTATTAGTTGTATATGGATGAGTCAAGTATCAAATTCTTTTGAATTATATATTGGGTTTACATTATTAAGAGCATTAGGACAAGGTTCATTATTTTTAATTTCAACTAGCCTTATTGCAATTTGGTTTATTAAATATAGAGGCAGAGCTAGTGCTTTTAATTCGCTGGGTAGTTCTCTTAGCCAGGCTATTTATCCGAATCTAATATTTTTATTGATTATAAATATTGGATGGAAAAATTCATGGGTTTTTTTAGGGATTATTATTTTATTGGGATTGTTGATTCCTTCATTGATTATACTTCGTAGAAGTCCTGAATCAATTGGTTTATTACCAGATGGGTATGTTTATTCTAAAAATACTGTAGATAGAACAAATAATTTTATAATTACTGAAGATAGCTGGACTTTATATGAATCTATGAGAACAAAAACATTTTGGTATTTATTGTTTGCAAATATTTCAAATCCATTAATTATGACTGCATTAACATTTATGCAAGTTCCTTTATTTGAGAATCGTGGATTAGATGCATCAGTTGCAGCCAAGGCTTTTTTTGCACTTTCTCCTATGATGTTAATAGGAGCTTTCTTTTCAGGATTTTTGATTGAAAAAATACCATCTAGATTTCTAATAGCTTTCAATCAGCTTACTGTCCTTTCAGGAATGGTTTTTATATTTTTTATTTCAAATAATTGGGAAGGATTTTTATACGCAGGGATATTAGGTTTTTCGATGGGTTTTTCTATGATAGTTAGTCCTTTGATTTGGGCTAATTATTATGGTAGACAATCAATAGGGTCTATTAAGGGCTTTGTGGCTACTGTTGTTGTTGGATCTGCGGCAATAGGTCCTTTTCCTTTAGCATTATTAGTAGACACTACAAATTCATATGAAAAAGCAGTGTCTATATTTATGATTTTACCTGTACTTTGTATGATATCTGCTGTTTTAGCTAAACCTCCAGTTAAATTTATTACTAGTTAAAATTTTTAATTTGTTATTAGATTGTTTGGAATATATACTTTATCAAAATTGTATATATTGATAGGATTTAAATATGAGTAAAGAAGTGGGTTTTAGGTCTGTGTCGGAAATATGAAATTTAATAAGAGATAAGAAAATTCTCCTATAGAAATCGCAAAATATATTGAGAGCGGTTTTTTTAACTTTAAATGAAATAGGAGTTTTGAAAAGTTTTGCAAAATGGCAAGCAAATCTATATTATCTACAGAAAAATTAACTAAATTACATGAATTACATAAAGCTATTAAAGATTCAGAAAAAACTGTGGTAAGACAAATTAGTTAAAGCTTTCTAATATATAAAGGTCATATATACTTAAAAATAACGGGTTCTAAAATTCTAGAGATCCTTCGGAATACTAGATCATGAATACAACGTGTGTCAGCTGTATCTTAATTAATATATACGGAGATATTTAAATGAAATTTAATAGTCCTAGATTAGTTTTTTGGATTTTTATAGGTGTAGCTATCTTATCTCTAAAAATATTATCTTCTTTTAATTAAAAAATTTCAATATTTATATATTTTGAGATGTGTATTGTTACCCGGTTGGTTGCGTTAGGTTTGCTTTGAAATTGCTAAATATTTAAAATTTTTTTAACAATAGACTGTTTATTTTGAGGCGTATTGATTAATTTTTAAAAGATGTCTATACTTACCAATATAGTTAGTGTTGAGGATTAAAAAAAGGAATGTATGTTTAGGTTTTTTAAAAAAGACATGATGCTTTTATTTGTAGTGATATTTGCATCTAGTGTTTTAATTGCTTGTGAAGCTGAGGAAACAATTAAAGAAATTGAAATTGCTAACGATCCTGGTGAATTAGTTGTTTATTCTGGGCGTAGTAGCTCATTAATTGGGCCAATAATTAAGCAATTTGAAGAAATGACAGGAATTGAAGTGCGAGTGAAATATGGTAAAACTGGTGAGATAGCTGCTGTATTACTTGAAGAAGGATCTAAGTCTCCTGCAGATATCTTTTTTGCTCAGGACCCAGGTGGTCTAGCTGTAGTCGTAAATAATGGTATGACTGAAAAAATCAATTCTTCTATACTTGCAAAGGTTCCTTCTTGGGCCCAGTCTGTTGATGGAATGTGGGTTGGGACATCAGGCAGAGCTAGGACTGTAGTTTATAATACTGCTAATATTGATCCTCTAACAGATCTTCCAGAGACATTACAAGGATTTTGTGATTCTAAATGGAAAGGTCGTATTGGTTGGCCGCCAACTAATGGGTCTTTTCAAGCTATGATTACTGCAATGAGATCACAATGGGGCGAAGATAAGGCTCGCGAATGGCTTGAATGTATAAAAGCTAATGAACCAATTGCTTATTCAAAAAATACACCAACTGTTGCTGCAGTTGGCGCTGGGGAAATAGACGTAGGTTTTGTTAATCATTATTATTTATATAGGTTTTTGGCAGAATCTGGAGATAGTTTTGAGGCAAGAAATCATTACTTGAATTCTAAAGGTCCAGGTAGTTTGATGATGGTAGCAGGCGCTGCAGTGTTAAAAACTGGTAAAAATAAAGATAATGCGGATAGATTTTTAAACTTTATACTTTCTAGAGTGGCTCAGCAATATTTCACAGGGCAAACTTACGAATATCCATTAGTGGAAGGCGTTATAGTCAATAGATTATTAACTCATTTGGATGATCTCAACATGGCTGAATTAGACATGACTGATTTAGAAGACTTAGCTGGGACTCAAGATCTATTACGAGAGGTAGGTTTGATTGATTAGGTAATATTCGCACCTAAAATATATATAAGGTTTTCATAGCCTAAATTAAAGATACTTATGTTAGATATTAGTGCGAGTAAATATAAAACTTAATGAACTGAATAACCTGCATAATAAATATTAAGCCTAAACTAGCATCAGTATCTTTTCTGCAATAGTAAATAGATAAACTTTATTGTTTCTTCAGATAAACTATATGTGTCTATCTTTTAATTATAATAATGTGTTTGGTTTCTTGAAAAAGAAGCATGTAATTATTATAATCTTTAGTATATATATAGAAAATATAGTTATATATACTTATGTAATGAAAAAGATATTAACGAAAGTTATTTGTTTAGACAAATATCCTATTTGCTTTCTTTAATATATGATCCTCTTTATATAACTGTTCAAGAATTGTTAAATTTATCTAGATTTAATATTAGAGGGCTTTTAAATTTGCAACTTGAATTAAAAGATAAAGAGAAAATCCAATTTAGTATTAAAACATGTGGCCTGTAAAATTATTGTAATAGAATTTTATAGGCCATTATCTTGAGATTAGAAGTAGAATCTATGGTTAGTTTTTTGTATTGCACAAGATAAAAATTTCATATTTTTAGATGAAACTTTAAATAATTTAGATTATGATAATAAAGATATTTTTCTTCAATCTATTGAAAGAAATATCAATCAATAAATGGGTTTTAATATCGGCACATAATCTATATTTGGTAATTAAATATACAGATAGAGTTTTAGTACTTAAAATAAAAAAATCATATATGACAGGTTACCTAAAGAAGATTTTTATACACTCATTTAAACGAAATGGAGAGTTATTATTTTAAAGCATCTGCAATTCTAGCAGCTACTATATTTTCTTCTCCATCGTTAAGGCCAAACATATGAATATCCATACAGTCATCCCCTTCTTTTCCGTATAAAGATTTCCTAGTCCAAACAGGAGGGTCTCCAGATTTTAATTTTTGAACTAAGTCCTCTATAGTAAAGTCTGCATTTATATTTGGTCTAATTGTTAAACCAAATGGTTGGTGACCAATTATATTATCTATAATATTGACATCAATAGTTTTTATGTGCTTAATTACATCTATTATTTTATTAGTCATTATTTCAGTTTTGATTAAACGATCTTCATGATTTAATTTCATCCATCGTTCTACTGCAGTTACGCATCCAATTATTTCTTGTCTATCTACTTTTTGAGGTCTCCCAATGCCTCTAATTCTTCTCCCTTCATAACCTACAAAAGATTGTAAAGACAATTTATGAATAGCATCTTTTGTTCCAAGAGCAAAACCTGTAGACTGTGGAGCTCCTATATATTTTGCAGCTACACATTGGATATCTGCACCCATTCTTACATACTTACCAAGGTTTTCTAATGGGAATACTTGGCCAGCAGCATCTACTAATACATAGAGGTTGTATTTTTTTGCAATTTCTATAGTATTTTCTAGAGATAAAGCATTTGGGTCTATATTTTGCTCTGTAGCATAGTAATGAACTGCTATGGTTTTATCTGTAATTGCATTTTCAAGGTCGGATTTTATAGTTTTATTGTCTGATCCGAATTCAACAAGTTTAGCTCCTGCTAGTTCAATGCATCTGTCATACCAGTAGTGTTGAACTTTTTGGATAAGAATTTCATTTTTTATATTTTGAGTATCCGGTAGTTGTTGAATTAATTTATCGTTATCTCCGGCCATAAAAGCTGCTGTTGCCAAAGTCAAAGCAGATCCTGCTCCCGATGTTACATACGCAGATGGTACATTAGTAAGTTTTGCAATGTGATCTCCAGCTTTTTCTTGTAGTTCCATTAAAGGTACATACGCAGAGTCAGCTTGGTCCATTGCTTCTTTAACTTCTTTTATAGGAGTAGATCCTCCAAGTAAAGTTACACTTCCAATTGCATTAATTATTGGCTTAGCTCCAATTGATTTGTAAATATCTCCCCATGTATTCATATTTTAAAACTCCTTTATGTTTATAAAATATAAACATAAAAATAACTCAAAACTTTCAATTTTATTGTATATTAGGAAATATTGTAACATGATAATCTAAAAGTAGAGTTGAATTATGAAAAAACACTGGGAATTGGCATTTAAATCAGCATGGGATTTACGTAAATTAATTATAAATAAAGTTATATCACCAGTTGAATTAGTTGAAGATGCCCTGTCTAGATTGCATGATCTTAATCCGAAATTGAATGCATTTTTGGAGGTTACATTTGAAGAAGCAATTAAAAAAGCTAAAAAAACTGAAAAGGATATAGTTAAAGGTAAAAAAGTAGGTTTACTTGCGGGTATTCCTACTTCAATTAAAGATCATATATCTACCGCAGGGACGAAGACTACTTTTGGGTCATTAATATTTAAAGATTATATTCCTAGTAAGAATCATTTAATTGTTGACAGATTAAATGATTCTGGAGCTATTAGTATTGGAAAAACTAATTTACCTGAATTTGGCATGATTTCTTCCACTGAAAATTTCTTAAGGAAAGATTGCGTGAATCCCTGGGATACAACACGAATTGCAGGGGGCTCTAGTGGAGGAGCCTCATCTTCGGTCGCGGCAGGTATCACTCCTTTGGCACAAGGTAGTGATGGAGGAGGATCTATAAGAATACCTGCGGCATTTTGTGGTAATTTTGGTATAAAACCTACAACAGGAAGAATACCTACTTTAGAGCAAAAATCTTTGTCATATATTCCTCAATTAATTTTTTCAGCTATAAGCCCTGTATCAAGAACTGTTATAGATTCTGCACTTTTTTTACAATCAGTATCTGGCCCGCATATCGATGATCCTAATTGTATACAAAATGACATGCCTAATTTGATTAACCATATAAATGAGGGGATTAAAGATTTTAAAATAGGTTGGAGTTCTGATTTAGGTTCAGCTGTAGTAGACACTGAAGTTCTAAATATAACCCAAAAAGCAGCTGCATCTTTTGAAAATCTAGGAGCTAATGTAGAAAATTTATCTTTAAATATCAATGTGAATTCATTATTTAAATGTTTTAGTACATTAATGTATGCAACTCTTTATCATAATATGGGAGATAATTGGAGGGATTTTGGTAGTCAAATGACTTCATCTTTGCAAATGAGATTTGAATATGGAAGTAAAGTTACTGCAAATGAATTATTGTTAGCTATTAATGAGCTAGAAAACTGGAAGAAAGAAGTTGGAGAATTATTTGAAAATTACGACCTTGTTTTAACTCCAAGCCTATCAATTCCAGCCTTTAAATGTAGGGAATGGCCAACCTCAATAAATTCTATAGAGGTAGACCCTTTTGAAATCAGTCAAAATGCAGGGTTTTATCATTTTTCTTATCCATTTAATATGTCCGGCAATCCGGCAGCTTCTATACCTTGTGGTTTTTCATCTGAGGGATTACCAATTGGATTACAAATAATAGGAAGGATGGGAGATGAATTAAGCGTTTTAAAAGCATCAGCCGCATTTGAAGAAGTGTATCCATGGGCTAGTAAATACCCACCTGTTTCTATTAAATATATTAATTGAATATTTCAATTTCTTTAGGCATTATTTCAACTTTAATAGGAGTACTATCTATTATTTCGCCATCAATATTCAATGGGTCATTATTATTGGTTGTAATTGAGAAATTGTTTGTTTGGTAATAATTTACTTCAGGTTCATATATATGAGCGCCACTAAATAATTTTGGTAATACACTCAATAGTCTTAGTCTTTTAATATTACCATCTACTGTTATAACGTCTATAAGTCCGTCATCGATTTTAGCATTTGGAGCCATTTTCATCCCTTTACCTATATTCATTGAATTACAGGCGACTATAAATGTAAAATCCTGTTGGATTTTCTTACCATTTATTTCTAATAAAGCTTTTCTTGTTTTTTTAAAAATAATTTCAATAATTGAGGCTAATGTGTATCTTATAGGTCCTATAAGCCTATAAGATTCAGACCTAATACCTACATCAGTAACCATTCCCCATCCAACTAAATTAATTGAATAGCGTATGTTTTTTGGCGTATACATTTTTGCTACATCTATATATTTAGTTTTAAGAGTAATTATTGAATTTGCAGCTTTAATCGGATCTGTTAATTTTAAATCCATCATGAAAGAATTACCTGAGCCAGTAGGAATAATACCAATAGGAATTTTCTTTTTATCTTGCCGAGTTAACATACCATTTACTACTTCATGAAAAGTTCCGTCTCCTCCAATTATGATAATGCCTTTATATGCAGTTAGATTTGTCTTTTGAATCAACTCTTGCGCATGACTTTGAAATTTCGTTTCGAATTTTTCTAGTTCAATTTCATTGGAATTAAAAATCGGATTGATTTTATCAAATATTTGAATTGATTTTCGTTTCCCACTGAAGGGGTTAACTATAGTTAAGAATTTCATTATTTGTCCAAGTTATAAAAATTTAATTTTGAGTATTAGGAATTCAATTAATTTGATTGTATATTATTACATGCCTCACAAATTGAGTTCGGAATCAATTTGTATTTGATTAGATATTGAAATACAAAGCAACCAGCACAGAATCCTAATATAGATTCTAAAAATGCAAATATTGATAATATTATCAGTAAAATATTTGCTAAAATATTAAATTTATAAATTGTAATAGATATGAAAATAGTAACAGATAAAATCAGACCAATTAATTGAGCAAATCGCTTAGGAGGTCCAGCAACTAATTTTTCTTTTTTTATTAAGTGAGGAACTATTATTTTTGTAGCTAACAAACCCATTGGGCTTAACTTTGGGCCAGTTAATACTCTTGCTAAAAATCCATAAAATAAAATTGCAGATAACCAAGGAGAACTGAATACCAGTGTCATTATTGACAAAGATAGAACCATAAAAGCTACAGTTCTAGCAGCATATTCGTTAACAGGATTTGGAAAACTTAATAGGTTATTCATTATTGTTTCTTTATTTGAGAAATAGGTTGATTGAAAAAATATATAGAACAGCTATACAGATGATCTGAAATAAGATGAAACTTATAAATGAAATAAATCGTCTTTGAATTTTATATTCATAATATTTAATTATAACATAGTTATATTTAGTAAAACTGACTTTAATAATGTTACAATGTATTGGGTTTGTTTTAAAAGGAGTTACTATGAGTACTCGATGGTTCTGTTGTGCTGAATGCTGGGAATATTTATATGACAGGATACCTCCGAAAAATAAATAATATATTCATCTAAGGGATGAATATATTATGCTGCGTTTTTTACCATCCTATGCAATAGCCAATTATACCTTTTGCTGAAGATGCTCCATGGATTAATTTTGTCCTATTATTGTATTTTATCGCCATTACTTTACCATGTGACCATGGATCTGATTTTTTAATAATATGCCCTTTTTTCTCTAGACTTGAAATAGTTGAATCAGGCAGATTGTTTTCTACAGAAATTAATCCTGGAAAACTATTTCTAGGATAAAATGAAGAAGGGAAATGTAAACTGTGTACAGATGGAGCATCAAGTGCCTCTTGTAGATTCATTTTATGTATAACTATATTTAGAAAAAATTGTAGAGTCCATTGGTCTTGTGAATCTCCCCCTGGAGTTCCAAAAACCATATAAGGTAGTTTGTTTTTTGTTACTAAAGTTGGAGTTAAAGTTGCTCTAGGTCTCTTTCTAGGTTCTAAAGCATTGGGTCTGTTTGGATTTAGGTAAAACATTTGTCCTCTTGTTCCCATAGGGAAGCCTAAACCTTTAATAACTGGTGAAGTGCCTATCCATCCACCGCTCGGAGTAGCCGCAACCATATTTCCATACTGATCAATTGCATCTAAATGAGTAGTGTCACCCATATGTGCATGTCCGATTCCTAAGTCTTTTGTTGGTCGTTTTTTTATTCCTAGTGAGTATAAATTATCATCATGGACATTTTTTTTAATATATTCAGGATATGGAATACCAGGTATTTCTCCAGGGATAAGTTCTTTTGAAGCTTTTGTTGTTATCAAATTACGTCTTTTGTTGTTATAGGAATCAGATAGTAAAACATCAAAAGGAACTTCATCGAATTTAGGATCGCCATAATATGCTTCTCTATCAGCAAAAGCTAATTTTGAGGATTCTATTATAGTGTGCAAATAATCTGGAGTATTGTGCCCCATAGATTTTAAATCAAATCCTTTTAAAATTGATAATTGTTGTAAGAACACTGGTCCTTGAGTCCAGGAGGAGCATTTCCATATTTCTAATTCTGAATAACTATACTTCAAAGGATCTTCAATTTCGGCATTCCATTCTGAAATATCCTCATGAGTAAGTAATGATTTATTTATTTTACCACTAGCATCTTGTATAGGGTTATTATTTAAAAATTCTAAAATTTGATTAGCAATTGAACCTTTGTAAAATTCATCACTAGCTGCTTTAATAGCAGCTAGTCGACCATTAGTTTTATTATTATTTTCTGCTTTAACCATTCTTTTTAGCATATTTGCAAAATCTTTATTTATTAATAAATCTCCTATAGAGGGTAATTTTCCTTTAGGGAGATAAATTTCTCCGGTTGTAGGATATTGATTTAAAAATTTATCTTGGTTTTGAGAGAGTGTTTTATGTAACCCTGGATATATAGGAAAACCTGTTTCAGCTAATTCTATTGCCGGTTGTAATATATCAGAAAAGCTTAATGTTCCAAATTTAGATAGAGCTAAAGCCCAAGTTCTTATAGGAGCAGGTACAGTAATTGGTAAGTATCCATCTCCAGGAATTAAATCTATACCATTAGATTTACACCATTCTATAGTGAATTTTTTTGGAGACCATCCAACTCCACTAATTGAGTAGGTTTTTTGCTCTTCAGCACTATAAATCAGTATTGGTACTTCTCCAGCTATACCGCAACTTTGAGGTTCAAGTAAATTCAAGCATATGCTCATAGATGCTGCAGCATCTATAGCATTGCCTCCATTTTCGATAATGCGATGACCTGCAGTTGCTGCTAAATAATGCCCAGCAGTTACTACTCCTTTTTTACCTATAATTATAGGCCTTGTTGTAAAATCGTTCATTGTGTTCTCCAACTATAAGTACAACCATTAAATATTATTGGGTTGTTTATTTTTTTAAATATATATTTTTTTAACTAATGTTTTCTTAATAATTTACCATATCCATTTGTTTTTTTCTTATACCGATTTAATCGCAAGGAATACCATAATGATGCTGGATTACTGGAGATCACTGGTCTATCAGTGAATTTTTCTAAATGTTTAATTATTTTTATAATTAGCTTGATTTTTAAAAACAACAATTCCTAATATACTTGCTACACCAGATGTTATAGATCCAAATAGCATTAAGGCTATTTGGATTCCATATATTTGTGCTATTAGACCTATCATAAACCCACCAAGTGCTCCTGTACCCCAGGCCATTTGGTGGATGCTCATAACCCTTCCTCTAAATTCTTCACTGACTATACTTTGGATAAGAGTATTATTTATTGCTGCAAATGCTGAATTAAAACCGGCGACAAAAATTAATATAAATATAGAAGAATAAATCCATGTACTTTGGGAAAACAATATTAAACTAATCCCTAATCCAAAAGTGCATATAAATTGTACTTTCGAAGAGTTTTTTAGATTGCCAAACAATACTAACATTCCTCCACCTAATAAGGCTCCTATTCCACTACCGAATAGTAAATTACTATATCCTTCTATTCCTTTTTGTATTATATTTTCAGCATATGCTGGCAGTAGTGTCATAAAGGATGTTCCAAAGATAGTAATGATTGTGCTGATACAAATTAATGTAAGAATTATCCTATGGTCTTTTACATAAATCCAGCCTTCTAATAAGTCTTTAAATATTTTGTTTTTCTCACTACGTATTGGATTTGGTATGTGCTTCATAGAGATTAACATTAATACAGTAAGGATATATGTTATTCCTACAAAATAGAATAATCCATCTAATCTAAATATTTTTACAATAGGAGCAAAATATGCTGGTCCAGCTAATCCAGATATACCAAATATAAATGAATACATCGTGATGCCATATAACAGATATTGTTTTGGAACTATATTTCCAAGTATTGCTTGTCTTGAAGGTATATCTATTGAAAATAGTATACCTGTTCCAATAGATATAATAATTAAATAAAGTGGGGTTATCATATCTGTTGTGATTAAAATGCCAGTTAAAATAGATGCAAAAGCAAACATTAATCTTGTAAATGTAATTATTTTGAGTCGATTAACCCTGTCAGCTAATACACCACCCCACATAGAAAAAAGTAATATAGGAGCGGAGCCTGAAAAAGTTAATATACCAAGCATTAAAGTAGAATGTGTTAAGTCTTGCATTAACCAGAGTCTACCCGACATAAGTGCCCATACACCTAAATTTGAAAATAAAGCACCAATCCAAAACAATCTATATTCTCTAGAATTGAATACTATAAATATTGCGAATTTATTTTTTACAATAGAGTCAATATTTTTATAAAACATATGAAGTATTATAGCTCTTCTATCAATTCCGAGTTATCCTTTAAAATTGAATATAATACTTCATCTTTTCGATTTCCTCGAATTAGATTGTGGCCTTTTAATAATGCTTCTTGATTCATCCCTAATTTTTTCATAACGTTTAAAGAACGAAAATTGTCTGCATTTGCTTTAGCGAATATCTTATATATTTTTAAGTCTTTGAATCCCCACCGGATCACCTCTTTTGTTGCTTCAGTTATATAACCATTACCCCAGTACTCTTTAGCAAGTGAATAGCCGATTTCGGCTATATTATTTTCAATATCTATATATAAACCTGTTCCACCGATCACATTTGAATTTAGTGTGATAGAAAATCTGGGAGATATATCCCAAGAAGAAGTTACCCATTTACAGACTAGGTTTTCTACATGTTCCAAAGTATGTGCGTTGAAATATTGACCCCAATCTTTGTCTTTAGAATAATTATATATTGCAGAGAAGTCTTCTAAAAGTATTGGTCTCAATATTAATCTGGGAGTTTTTAAGCTTATTTTATTGTTCATATTAGTTCCTGGATTATTGACTAATGATAGGTAGTTCCATTTAAAATATATATTATGTTGAGTTTAGTATCAAATATTTAAGGATAATTCAGAAACTAATATGACTACTATATTTAAACCATTTAATATAAACGTGAAATATAATAGAAGAATTATTATGAGAGATAAAATATCTTTGTCGGCAGATATTTATTTTCCTAAAGATATTAATCTTCCATTACCAGTGATTTTATCAAGAACTCCATATGATAATTCTGCAGATAATATGATTGAAAGTGCTATTTATTTTGCACAAAAGGGCTATATTTTTATTGCACAAGATACAAGAGGTAGAAATGATTCAGACGGTGATTTTAAACCTTGGGTAGATGAATTTAATGATGGATTTGACACACTTGAATGGATAGGTTCTCAACATTGGTGTGATGGTAATATCGGAATGGTAGGAGGATCATATATAGGGAATGTTCAATGGCAAGCTGCTTGTATGGGTAGTAAATATTTAAAAACTATTGTACCAAGAGTTATAGGTGATAATTTGCATGAATCTCCTCATTACCAAGGAGGAGCATTTCAATTAGGTTGGGCTGTAACTTGGTCATGGAGGCAAGACGGGAGAACAACTCAATCTTTAGAAAATTATGATTGGAATCAATTGTTTATGACATTACCGTTAAAAAAGCTAGATGAATATGCAGGAAAAAATGTTGATTTTTTTCACGAATGGATTTCTCATCCTGATTATGATGACTACTGGAAATATTTAGCTATAAAAGAAAGGTATCAAGATATTAGTATTCCAATTTTACAAATTGGGGGATGGTATGATTTTTTCACAGCTGGTACTTTTAATAATTATTTAGGTATGAAAAAAAATGGTGGTTCGAAATTAGCTAGATCTAACCAAAAAGTTATTTTAGGTCCTTGGGTACATAATGCAGGAGTATTAAGTTATGCAGGAAATGTGGATTTTGGATTAGATTCTAAAGTAGACTTTTTATCTATAGAATTGGAATGGTTTGACCATTGGTTAAAAGGAATAAATAATGGAGTTGAAAGCAAGCCTGATATTAAAATATTTACTATGGGTATTAATAAATGGATCAATGAAAATAAATGGCCATTAGAAAATACCGTTTATACTAAGTATTATTTTCATAGCAATGGTTCAGCTAATTCTTTATTTGGAGACGGATACTTATCTAAAGATCCACCATCAGAAGAATCTGATGATTCGTATATATATAACCCTGCTTTTCCAGTACCTACTTTGGGAGGCAATACATGTTGTAATCCAGATATTGTTTCTTGGGGAGCATATAACCAAAGTTCTATAGAAGCTCGTAATGATGTTTTAGTTTACACATCTGATTCACTTGATTTTGATGTAGAAGTTACAGGTTCTATTATAGTTAAATTATATGCAAGTTCAAATTGTATAGATACTGATTTTACTGCTAAACTTGTTGATGTCTATCCTAATGGTAGTGCAATTAATATAGCTGATGGTATTTTAAGAGCTAGATATCGAGAATCAACACAGTATCAGAAATTAATTGAACCTAATAAAGTTTATGAATATGATATTGATTTATGGGCTACAAGCAATGTTTTTAAAAAAGATCATAAAATAAGAGTAGATATTTCAAGCAGTAATTTCCCAAGATTTGATAGGAATTTAAATACAGGAGGAGATTTTGCATTAGAGTATGATTTCAAGATAGCATCTCAAAAAATCCATCATAATAAAGATTTTCAATCTCATATAGTGCTTCCAATAATAATACGTTCATTATGATGAATTTAATACGTAAAAACAAATCATTTAGAATATTATTGTTATTTTTTATTTGTAATGATTCTTCTGTAATATTATTACAAATGGCTAATGGTTGGTTAACGTTATCGGTGACAGAGTCAGTTTTTTGGACTGGTGGAGTATTTGGAGTAGCAGGAGTAGGAGTTGTATTATTTAGTTTATTTGGAGGTGTTCTTGCAGATAGGATGAATCGAAAAAAAATACTGCAGATAACTCAACCAATTGATTTTTGTTGTGCAATTATATTGACATTTTTGATTTATTTTAATTTGATTAAATTATGGGAAATATTATTAATAGTATTTATAAATGGCGCTATTGGCGGTATAAGATTACCTACTAGAGAAGCATTATTATTAGATATAGTTGGAAGAAAAAATTTATTAAAGGCAATATCTATTACTTTTATATTATTTACTATTGTAGGATTTTGTATACCTCTTATTAATGGAATATTGATAGATATAAATATGTCTTTTGTTTATCTCTTATCTAGTATATTAATTTTATTATCATTCTTGTTTATAACTAGGCTAAATCTTAGTGACAGGAATTATCAATTGAAAAAATCACCTTTTGGAGATTTAAAGGAAGTATTTAATTATATTTTAGACAAAAATATAATTAAACAAATATTATTTATTATATTGATTTCTGAAGTTTTCGGGTGGGCACACAATAGTATGATTCCTGTAATGATTCGTGAAGTATTCAAACTTCCTGCAACAAGTTTAGGTGTTATACTTTCTTGTGGTAGTGTGGGGGCTGTTGTAGGTACAATTATAATTTCTCAGTTGTCTACAAAAAAAAATATCTCATATATGTATATGGTTTTTGGATTGATGGGTTTTGGAGGGTTTTTGATTTTATTTGGACTTTCCTCTCACTTTTATTTAGCAGTATTTTTCTTAAGTATTGCTTGGGCTTTTGCATTTGCTTTCGAAGTAAAAATTTATGCTTATTTACAGATGATAATTAGTGATTCAATGAGGGGGCGAATATTGAGCTTATTAGCAATGTCATATGGATTGTCGAGTGTTTCGGGCTTTTTAAGTGGTTTTATCGGTAATGTTTATGGACCTAGATTTGCTATAGTTTTGTTTGGTATTATTATTGTAGTTTCCTCCTTTTATGCTATATTTAAGTTAAAAAAAATCGATGAAGAAGTCCCGGATTTAAATGAAGATATATAGATTTCAAATAGTTATATTAATAATTTTTATATATCTTATATCTGTTGTTTGTGGATTAGGTATTAATAGTAGTGGTTTGACAGATTCAATCAACCCAGAATCTTTGAATAAAACTATTGCTGATTTCCAGACACCTGATTCAAAAATAAAGCTGGCAAAACATCTGACTAACGAGGGAGCTACAATGTATGGAGCTTACTGGTGTCCTTATTGTGAAAAACAAAAAAAATTATTTGAAGATTCATTTAGTCAAATTATTTATATTGAATGTGATTCAAAAGGTCAAAACTCAAATTTAAATTTATGTAAAAGAAAGAAAATTATATCTTTTCCAACTTGGGAAATTAACGGAAGGCTATATCCAGGTATGCGCACTTTAAAAAACTTGTCAGTTCTATCAAATTATAAAAATAGTTTAAATTAGAGGTATTTTATGAGATTGAATTCAGATCAAATTAATCAAGTTATAAAAGAACCAAATATTTCTATTGTATGTACTTTACGTAAAGATGGTTCTCCTCATATGACTCCAGTATGGCACATTTTGTACGAAAACTTTGTTTTTATAGTTATTGAAGAGTCTTCTGTAAAAGCAAAAAATCTTAGATTTGATGAGAGAATATCTTTATGTATTGCTACTGAAACTAAGCCACAAAAATGGGTTCAAATAAATGGTAAGGCATTATTGTCTAAAGATAATATTCCAGAATTAGTGAATCTTATGTCTAATAATTATTTAGGTAAAAATGAAGGAATTGAATATTCAAAGAAAGTTTTAATTGAATTAGATTTTATTGTAGTTAAAATTTTACCGAATAATATTATTGGATTTGATATGGCCGAAGGTTAATTAAAAATAAGGCCATTGAAGAATTGTTTTGTTGTATTTGCCAGGAGGAAAAACTTAATTATTCAAGATTTAATTGGAATTTCAACTATTATATAAACAGAAAAATGTAAGTTAGTGAAATTCTTTACATAACTCTCACGTTTAATTATTTTAACAATTAATTTGTGACAAGAATTAATCCTGGATAGATGAAATTGATTAAATAAGCTCTACCGCGTATGTATTTCTATAGACGCAGTAAGATTAATGGAGTAGAGTTTAATTTATTTTTTTATTAATTACTTACTTAGGAGATATAATGCCAGATAAAAAAAATCTAAAGCAAAGAATAAATGATGGAGAAGTAATAATTGGAGCAGCTGTCCCATTAACAGCTACAAGGGAAAGATTAGAAGAAGTTATAAAGCAATATCCATATGATTATTTTGCTCTAGATAGCCAGCATTCACCCTTTTGCGAACATGATTTAGTTAATATATGTAATATAGCAGATGATTTAGGTGTAGATGTTCAATTTAGAATAAAGCATACACGGTTTTCTTTTATGCTAGGTAACTATTTAGACCTTGGTCCTACTGCTATTGAAATTCCGCAAGTAGAAAAAGAATCTACAGTAGAGGAAGCCTTGGACAGTTTTTATCTTCCTCCTGTTGGTAAGCGAAGTTGGTTAGGTGGAGATGCTAAAGGTTTCAAAGAATTTGGCAAAGGTAAAAATCTTTCGGAACCAGAACATCGTTTAGGTTACTCTAACTGGTGGAATCAATATGGTGTTTTGTGGATGCAGATAGAGTCTATAAACGCAGTTACTAATTCAGCAAAATTAGCTAAAAAAGGAGTTGATTGTTTGTCATGGGGACCGGCAGATTTAAGTTTCAGTCGAGAAGCTAATCCTAAACACCCATTTAAAACAGATGATGACTGTGTAAAATATGTAGTAGAACAACTTCAAGGGACTGGAGTTAAATTAGCAATTAGGCATTACCAGCCAGAATTAAGAGATAAATATATTAAAATGGGTGCTACGGTCCTTTTAGAAATACCCAAGTAATTATTAATTATAGATATGTATACCTCAGATAAAAAAGGGTTTGTTCAAACTGTTACAGGATTAGTGGAATTAACTCAATTAGGTATTACATTGATGCATGAACATTTATTATTTGATAGTAGCTATAAAAAAACTAGTTTGCCTATAGGTTATATAAATCCGATACCAACTGAAGCAACTCTTAAGGACTTGTACTATAAGCCTGTATCTTTTGAAACTCTTGGGTGGATTAGACATCATGGTATACATAACATAGATAATGGCAGATTACTTGATATTAACACTGCAATTGAAGAAGTTGAATTATTTAAACAATATGGAGGTGGTACTTTAGTTGATGTAACAAGTATTGGAATTGCTAGAGACCCTGTAGGATTAGCTCGAATAGCTAGACATACAGGTGTTAATATTGTCATGGGCGCTTCTTTTTATGTAGATGCTGCTCATCCAGTCAATATGAATGAGGTATCAGAAGAAGAGATATTTGAGAAAATTGTTGAAGATATAACAGAAGGGGTTGATAGCACTGGAATTAAATCTGGAATTATTGGAGAAGTAGGTTGCAGCTGGCCTTTAACTGACAATGAACTTAAAGTACTTAGAGCTTCTGGAAAAGCTCAAATGGCTACTGGTGCTCCTTTATTAATTCACCCTGGCAGACATGAAACTTCCCCATTTGAAATAATTGAAATCCTGAGAAAAGCAGGTGCAGATTTAACTAGAACTGTCATGGCACACGTTGAACGTACCATATTTAAAAGAGAAGATTTTGAAAGACTAGCTGAGACTGGATGTTATGTAGAATGGGATATATTTGGAACTGAACAATCTTATTATCTTCCAAATCCAAATATAGATATGCCAAATGATGCTACAAGAATGGATCAAATAGAGTGGCTACTTGAGAGTGGATATGAAGATAAAATAGTAATCTCACATGATATTTGTAGTAAACAAAGGTTAATTAAATATGGTGGTCATGGTTATTTTTATATCATATCCCATATAGTTCCAAGAATGAGATCCAGAGGATTTAATCAAGACACAATTGATAAAATATTAATTGATAATCCCAAATCAATACTAGCTTTTACCACACCAAATTAAAATATATGAATTTGCATAACATTATAATGGTTCAAAATTCTGCGGGTTTGTTGGATATGAAAAAAAATATCCAACAGAATGATTTTGTTTCTTTTGATTTAGAAGCTAATGGCTTACATAGATATCCAGAAAGAGTATGTTTGTTACAATTTGCGACTTGTCAAAATATATATTTAGTTGATCCCGTAGTAATTGACGACATGAGTCCCTTAAAAGAGATTTTTATGAATTCTTCTATTGAAAAAATAATACATGCTTCAGGATATGATATTAGAAGTTTAGATAGAGATTGGGGATTTAAAATAAAAAATATTTTTGATACAAGTATTGCTGCTTCTTTTACTGGTTCAAACAGATTAGGATTAAACTCTATATTAAATGAACATCTTATACTTAATTTGTCTGAGAATAAAATTTTTCAAAAAGCTGATTGGACTAATAGGCCATTGAGTAAAAATTTGATTAAATATGCATCTGAAGATGTAATACATTTGAAAAAACTTAGAGATTTATTAAGTAGTAAATTAAATAAATTAGGCAGATTAGATTGGGTAATTGAAGAGTGTAAAATTTTAGAATTAATTAAATATGAGCATAAAGATAAAGAAACAGCTTTTTTATCTATCAAAGGTAGTGGGGTTTTGGAAGGGAAGTCTTTAACTGTTTTAAGTGCTTTATATAAATTTAGAGACTTAGAAGCTAGAAAACTTGACAAGCCGCCATTTAAAATAATATCAGATCGTAAATTAGTAGAATTATCTAATAACTGGATAAAAGAAAAATCTAAATTAGATAATATTGATTTCAATGAAGATAATTTTAGTTTTCGATTATATAAAGCATTTGAACAAGGGATAAATAGTAAAAATATAACTAGACCTAAAATGAATAAAGAAATAATTAAAATTTCTCATGATGATCAAATATATATGAAAGAAAGATTAGAATATTTGAAAACATGGAGAATTAAATTGGCTAAGAAATTAAATTTGACTCCGTCTTTAATTTGGCCTCTTTCTAGTCTTAGTAGACTTGCAAAAAAAAGTCATAAATTAGAGTCTGAATTATCAGATATGTCAATTAGAAATTGGCAGAAAAAAATGTTTAGTAACGATTTAGATGATTATTTAAAATCATTATTTCAAGTTTAGTAATAAATTATTTATGGATATAATAAAGTGGAATTTAAAAATATAAAAGTGCCTTTTCCAATAGGAGTTGAGTATTTCAGAAGCGGAGTTCCTAAAAAGGAAGTTTGGGATAAGGATTTAATTGAAATAAAAAAAAGAGGATTTAATATAATTCGAACTGCTTCTTATTGGAATTGGATGGAACCTTCAAAAGGTGATTATCAATTAGAAGATATAGATATGCTTTTTGATTTAGCACATGATAATGGCCTATATGTTTGGATAGATATTATGTTAGCAACTCATGGATCATGTCCAGAATGGTTAATTAAAGAATACCCAGATATATGTGCAGTTAATTATTTGGGAAATAAAATTGTGCCTGCTGCTCATCCTGCATATTCACAAGGTGCGATGCGTCATTGTTATGATCATCCTGCATGGAGAAAACATGGTGGTGAATTACTAGATCATGTAATAAAAAGATATAGAAATCATGAATCTATGTATATGTGGGGGATTTGGGATGGAATTAATTTATCTACTGCATGGACAAATCAAGGAGGAAATTTGCCATGCTATTGTTCTAATACTGTTAGAAAATATATTAAATGGCTGGGAAATAAATTTACATTAGAGCAATTAAATGAAAGAGTTTTAAGAAGATATAATTCTTGGGAAGATATAGAAGTACCCAGATCTAACCAAAATGTTTTAGAGATGTTACTTTACAAACAATTTCATTATGAAAATTTAGCAGATCATTTAGGCTGGATGATTAATCATACTAGAGCATTAGATAAGATACATGAAACACGTACTCATGGAGGATGGGTCCCACGTCCATGGGATGAAATTTGTGCCAATATTGCAGATAGTTGGGGGATGTCTATGTCGTCTAATCATTTATTAGCTGAGAATGATATTTCTTTAATAAGTGATAGGGCTTTTTCATTTTCTTGGGCTAGATATTTGGGTAAAAATAACCGTTGGTGGAACGAAGAAATATATTCAGGAATGTCACCTGGAGGTGTAGTATGGGGACATCAAACAAAACCGGAAGAACTATCAATATTGTTATGGATGACTTTAGCCTATGGTGCTAGTGGAGCTATGTTTTGGCAGTATAGGCCTGATTATATGGCATTTGAATCTCCAGGCTATAATTTAGTTGCCTTAGATGGGAAACCAACTCAAAGATTAGAAAATGTGTCTAAGTCTATCTCTCAAATTAAAAATATATATAATCATTTACCTTTAGGTTTTTTTAATAGTCAGATTGCTATAATGAATCATCAATTATCTCACGAAATATTTACATATAATGATCAGGGAGATGAATTCGTAAAGAATCTCAGGTCAGTATTTTTCAATTTTTGGTCTAAAGGAATCCAGTCAGACATAATTTCACCAAATACTGATTTAACTAATTATGATTTAATATTATTACCAAATGTTACAATTATTTCTCAGGATATATTAGATAGTATTAATAATGTTCTGTTAGCAAGTAATGATTCTAAAATTATTGCAATAAGTAATTTTGGTTTATATTCAGAGAATGGTCTCTCTAGTTATAATCCTCCTGATAATTTTTCCGAAAAATTAGGTGTTAGAGTCTCAGATTTCTCAGATATCACCCAGGAAGATATTGAAAAAGGCAATAATATTTTAGAAACATCTTTAGGTAGATATGAAATTGTCAAACCTACGAGATATATTGTACTGGAACCAAAAAATAAATCTGAAGCTATAGCATCCTTGAATGGAAAAATTGTAGGTATTGAGAATGTTAACAAGAATTTTTCTTGGTATGGCTTTCCCTTAGATTCATTATCTGAACAGGAACGTTTTTACAATGAATTAATTCATAAGAATAATATTTTTCAACAGGTATGTTTAAATACAGAAAAAGTTATTCCAATAGTTAGAAAGTCTAATGAAAGTGGTATATTGATTTTTTTATTTAATTTAAATGAAAAAAAAATAACATGTGAAGTTGTATCTAAAATAGATATAAAATCAAGTGTAGACTTGATTAATGATAAAACTTTGGAGTTATCTAATAATATATTTAATGTTGAAATACAAAAATTGGGATTATCTATAATACATTGTGAATATATTTAGGATGTAATTATGTTTAATGATATATATATATCAAAATTATCTTCTTATCTTGGATTTATTGCTAGCCATTCAGCTGTTGAAATATTAGCTAGTAATTATTTCAAATTAAGAAAAAAGAATTTTGTTACGCATTATTATATATTAGAACAATGTTATATTTTATATTTACATTTAGCACTTAGAGAAGGATTATCAAAATATGGAGTTATAGGCAGGTCTATAATATTGGATAATTTGAAAACGAATATATTCAACCATATTCCAATGCATTTAGAAGCATATTTTGGTCAGCTTAAAGAAAAAGATCATTTTTTGAATAATTTACAAGAAGGTTTTTTTTTAAGATTAGATTATTCTGATAAACGCTATTCTTTATTTAATAACTTTAATGATATTGAAAAAGAATTAGTACTTAATGTGAAAAATTTAGTTAAAGCATCTGATATTGATAAAGAATTCTTAAAATGCATTAGTTCTTCTATTAGGCATAGAGGAAGTTTAATAAAGGAATTAGTAAGAGATTTGATTGAATACAAGAATTTAAAAATAGTTGATGATAAAAATATTAATAATGTATTAGATACTAAAAATAAAGCCCATTTATATGTCGCAAAAAAGAAAATTGAATCAATGTTAATAAATAATGAAATGAACCAAAAGCAAATAAGGAAAATTAAAGGATTTCGTACTATTGTTTTACGTAAAGCATTGACTGATTTAATTAATGAAGAAAGCGTTAAAAAATCAGGGAGTGGTAAAAAGGGGGATCCTTTTCTTTACGTAAAATCTGGCCCCAGGGAACCATAAATGCCAAGGAACCACTTTTTTCGATTAGGCGCACTAACTGCTAGTGAATACTGGTTCCGGAATCAGCTCACAGGCTAATTGTTTTATTTTGCTGGATTGAGAAAGTCATGGACTACTTCTCCGTAATTTTCAGTAAAATCTGTTTCAATATAATATGCCCCGTAATATTCTATGGGTGTGAAATCTGATAAATCATAAATTGGCATTTCGTTAAATTCTACTACTCCATTTCCAGATTGAATTATATTGATATTTTGATCTGACTGAACATTTTCTCCGTCAATTAATTGCATTACATCAATTGTTTTTTCTTCGGCACCTGGTATGACTTTTAATCTCCATGAATGCCCTGATTTAGGTAATTCATTAATCTTTATTTTTTTATCCATAGAACTTCTAATATTCATTATTGATTGATTAGCTAGTACTGTATTAGTGTACATTAATCTTTCATCCATACCGACATTTATATTTGCATATACTTTGGGGGTTCCGTATATTTCTCTTCCTGCTGGTATACTTGATCTAGAGTTTAGAAAAGCTATTACACAGAAATATCCTTCTTGTTCTTTATATGTGCATTTAACGGACAAAGTACTTTCTTCAAATTGTCCGTAATTTGAACACCAATTTATAGTCATGCCAGAAGCAATACATAAACCGTCTTCAGATGGTTTAAAGCAACTTGGTAGGACTCTGTCAATTGCATTGGGGTTAGCTTTAAAATGGACTTGATGAGATTTTACTCCTTTATATATAGAAGGAGGTTTAGGGTAGTAAGTTGAAAATGCTGGCATCCCATTAATTTTATCTAGAGGTATTGTCATTTTTAATTTCCTTTAGTTTAAGATTATGTTTATCTCCAATCCACTATTACTCCGCCAATACTTAAATCTCCTTGATCAAGTCTGTGATATATATCAGGTATTTCTTGCCATTTAATCTTATGAGTAATCATGGAGTCCATCTGTAATCTTCTTTCAGATAATAATTTAATTGTCATATCTGTAGAGTTTTTCTTATCCCATCTATTTCCATCAATATCATAACCGTATACAGTACGAATATTTAAGGCGTTTGAAAAATATGGATGTCCTACTGGGTTATAATTAGGTATGTCAGTATGCCTTGCTACCACAACTACAATTCCTTTTCTTCTAACTATATCTGCTGATGTTTTTATAGCATTCCAAGTAGAGGCAGCTTCTATTGCGATATCAACTCCTTCAGTATTAATACTCTTTTTAATTTGGTTTTGAAATTCAGGATCTTTTGGGCTTACAACTAAGTCAGCTCCCATTTGTTTTGCTAAATTTCGTCTAGATTCATCAAGATCAATTCCTATAGTGTGTATTCCATATGCTTTACAATAGGATAGGGCTGACAATCCTATAACTCCTAGACCTACTATTGCAACATTTTCTCCCATTAAAGGGTTTCCTGTTCTAAGTGCTATTTGTCCAACTCCTAGGATATTTAACATTACTGCATGTTCAATAGGGATATGATTAGGTATTTTTAGTGCTTGATTTGCAGGTACTGCTGTATATTCTTTATGAGTTTCTCCTAAGAATACACGGTCTCCAATCTCAAAATCTTTTATATCTTTACCTGTTTCAATTATCTCTCCAATCATTGAATATCCATTTTCAGTTTTATCTTTAGGAAATGGAACCCCTCCATGTAACATTTTTCCTTCATGATCTACAGGTATCCATCTATATACTCTAATTTCAGTTCCAGTGCTGATCGCGGTAACTAATGTTTTAACTAATATTCCATCACTTTGACATTTTGGAATGGGTACATCTTCAAATTGTGCTTTACAGGGACCAGTTATTATAAGACGTTGCATTAATTTTACTCCATATTATTTATAAATAACGATTTAGATATTATCACAACAAGTATTTATTTTATAAAAGATTTTGCTGCAGAATAGAATAATTCTGGCGACTTAATTACTTTATATGCATCTTCGCCATTTTTTTTCCATTTTCATACACTGATTTAATAATTTTTTTCATTTTTACACCTTAATAATATTAGTTTATTTAATATTTTACTGCAGTCTTAATGTACGTTATATGTTTAGGAGTTGTAGATATAGCATCTTTAAATTTTTATGTCCTATTTTTCCATTGCCATTAAACTCAGTTATCTTTAAAGAGGAATGATTGTGATCTTGAATGTTTTATATTTTCTATATTTCAGGTGATTTTGTGTGCCAATTTGTTATTGATTGATATTTTTTACCCATTGCGATTAAAAAATTTTCAGAATAAGGTCTACTCATAATTTGTAAAGCTGTAGGAAGTTTATTTTTTTTATCAAATCCATTAGGTAATGATATCGCAGGTAGACCAGCTAGATTACCTATACTACCCATTGGATCTTTAGTTGACTTAAATGAATCTCGGAAGTTTTCATCTAAAGGGAGTGCTGTCGTTGGCCTTGTCGGAGCAATCAATGCGTCATATTTTTTAAATATATTCTTTGTGATAGATAATATAATTTTTCTCATACGTAGTGCTTTTATGTAATCTTTCGCACTGATTAGTGATCTTGGGATTGAGCTATACCTGTCCTCAACTGCAGTTAATCCTCTTAATAATCCTGAATCAATTATATCTTCTAATGAACTAGAAGATTCAGCATTTGATATAGTTTGAATGACTAAATCATAAGGATATTCTGGTAAATCTATTTCATAAATATTCGCAAATTTTGATAGTTCATTAACGCTATCATTAAAATTAGCTTTTATACTTTGACTACATTGAGTTAGAATATCTTTGAATATAGCAATGTTAGGTTTTGCTAATTGATTATAATTATTTATATATGAAAATTTCTTTCTAGAACTGGATGAGTCTTTAGGATCAAATCCTGATATTGCATTTAATATTATCCCACAATCATCAGCAGATAAACCCATAGGTCCGATTTTATCTAATGTCCAAGATAAAGCCATAGTTCCATGTCTACTTACTAGTCCTAAAGTTGGTCTAAGTCCAGTTATGCCACAATAGGCTGACGGTATTAGAATAGATCCCCATGTCTCAGTTCCTAAAGCGAAAGGGACTAGCCCTGCAGCTACTGCTGACCCTGACCCGCTTGAAGAGCCTCCTGCCCATTTAGTTTGATCCCATGGGTTTATTCCAGGACCGGTTATTGATGCATCAGGATATTTATATCCCATTCCTCCAGCAAGCTCTACCATTGATAGTTTTGCTAATGGTATAGCACCTGCTATATTTAGTTTCTTAATTACAGTTGCAGTATAATTAAATTTTTGATCTTTTAAAGGAGTGGCTCCCCATGTAGTTGCTGGGTTATAACCTTTATTTATTTTTAAATCTAAATAGCTAACTGAAATTAAGTCTTTAATTCCGTAAGGTATACCATGTAATAATCCGTTATGCTTTTTTGAATTATCAGCTTTTGCAGATAATTCTTCAGCCAATTCTGGTAGCAATGTCACTATTGCATTATATTTGTATCCATAATCAGATAGCCTCTTTAAAAAATACTTGCTTATCTCTGTAGAGCTTATTTTTCTATTTTTAATTAAATCAGATATATCTCGTATTGTTTTATATTTAAGTGAGTTTGTTGACATATATTTATTCAAAAGGCGTTGCATCAAAAGGTTGTATACTGTTGTCTATTTTATATTCACGTAGTAAATCAGATATTTCATTTGAATTTGAAATAATTGATTTTAATTCATCTTTTTCTTGATCTGTAATTAAATTTTTATATTTTATTTTCAATATTTCATATGATGCATTTACAATTCTTTTTTTATTCATTTAGAAGTTTCCTTTTTAAAATATTCATTGAATTTCCTAATATATCATATATTAGATTAGAGGTAGATTTGATATATTATATTAAATCTAATTATTGTTTAAATCAGGAGGTTATATTGGAACCAATTATAAAAAATTTTAAGGATCATTTAAACCCAATATTAGGAGAGAAAGATGGGACCCCTACTGTTGTTTCTCTATATCATGATCATGAACCTGGTGATATGAGCCCACATCATTCACATGATTGGGAGCATCAAGTTTTCATTACTAGAGGTTCTGGGATAGTATGGGTGGACAGCAAAGAATATGCTATTTCAGCTGGTGATTTTATTTTAGTTCCTCCTAATTCATCTCACTATTTTAAAAATACTGGTAATATTGTATTAAGTAGAGTTACAGTTAATCCACTTAGAAGTGAATCCCATCTCGTATAATTATTAGAGGTTGTTTATGAATAATAAAAAAAGATTTAAGAAGTCCAGAGATTTAGGAGCTTTATATTTATTAAAGCAAATGAATTCTGATGGAAGTTTTGGGAATATTGCTTTAGGGTTAGCTGAATATTATAAAGTGCCTGCTGCTTTACATTGCGCAGGATATAATCGTTCTGCAACTATTTTATGTGGCTGGATTAGAAAACATGGCATTCAATCAAATGGAGATTTTGGGCCTCGGCCAACTAATTTGAAAGATCTTTGGGATTACGGATATCTCTATTATAATACTTGGGTGATTCTGGGTGCGCAAAAATTGGGTTTCTATGATATTGCGCAAAAAGGAATGGGATTTTTAAGTGAATTTAGAGACTCTGTTAGTGGTGGGTTTTATTGTCATCCAGATACACTCAATGAAAAAACAAAGCAAGATTTGTGGGTAGTAGCAGGTTGCGGAATAGCATCAATTGCAACATCAAGATGGGAAGAGTCCATTGGGGTTGGAGATTGGATGAATAATTTAATGAATTTGCAGCCAGATTATCCTAAGTATTTATATTCAACTTATAGCAGGTCAGAGGGTTTAATTATAGATTCTAACATTAGGTATAGGATGTATAGAGCTGCAAATGAAGATCAGTTTTTCTTTCATCCAGGTATTGCTGGAGGATTTTTGGCTAGTTTATATATGGCTACGAATGAAGAAAAATGGTTAGATTTATCTAAAAAATATATGGAATTTGTAGATAATGCTAGCGATTTTTTATTTAACTTGCCAAGATCTGGAAAAGTAGGATGGGCTGCTTCTCTTTTATATACCATTACTGGTGATAATAAATATAAAGAAATAGCTTTAAGAGTAGGAGATATTTTAATTGGATTACAATCTGATTTAGGGTATTGGACAGATATGAATTCATCTAATCCAAATAACGATATAACTGCTGAATTAACTTATTGGTTAAATGAGATACATCAATCAGTAGGTGAAGAATAATTATGGGTTTATTGGGCGAGTTCCTAAAGTAACAACTAATTGTGTTGATTCTCCACCATCATTGAATAATCCGATGATAGCTTCATCACCAGGGCGGGTTTCATTATCTAAGTAAATTATTAAATCTGACATGCTTTTTACTCTTACACCATCTACGTGAGTAATGATATCCCCTCCTACTGGTAAATTGTCACCATCTATATTTTTTGTTTCAGAACTTCCAATAAGGCCGGCTTGTTCGGCAGGGCCTCCATTTATAATTTCTACTATTAAAATGCCTCTAAATGTTTTAGTTAATTCTAATGCTATAGCTAGGTCGGGATTTATAGTAGCTCCAGCAATTCCAAGAAAAGAATATTCAAAATATCCATTATTTATTATTTCTGGAACCACTCTTTTTGCAATATCTATTGGAACCGCGAATCCTATTCCACTATTTCCTCCATCTCTGCTTGCGATTTGTGAATTTATGCCAATTACTTGGGCATTTCTATTTAATAGAGGCCCTCCTGAATTGCCAGGGTTGATGGCTGCATCTGTTTGAATTACTTGAGGAATAGAAAATTGACCTAACCCTTGAATGGTTCTTCCGGTAGCACTAATTATGCCGGTAGTAAATGTGAAATCTTGTCCAAATGGGTTACCTATAGCTGCAGCAAATTGACCTACTTTAACTAATGTACTTGTACCTATTTCAACAGGAATCAATATTTGTTGATCAGGATTTATTTTTAAAACTGCTAAGTCTGAATGAGGGTCACTTCCAATAACTTCTGCATTGTATTCTGAACCGTCAGAAAAAATTACATTCACTCTGAAAAGATCTGGGTCATTAACAAGGTGGTGATTAGTAACAATATGTCCGGATTCATCCCATACAAAGCCTGAACCTTCTCCTATTTGAATCTGATTTGAGCTTAAAATAAAACTATTTGAGCTATCTGATTTTGACCTTACTTTGATTTGAACAACAGAGGGTAATATTTTTTTATATATATTTCCAAGTATATTCTCATTTTCTTCAACTATTTTAGAATTATTTAAATTATTTATATTAGTGCTTGATAATTCAATAGAATTAGAAGCTATTTCTTTATCTATTTGGTCTGATTCTATAGGATTTAAATATGTACATGAGAGAATCATTAAAGTAAATAACATTATTAAAACAAAATATAATTTTATTTTAATAATCATAATATTAATACCTTAGCTTTGGTGAATATATCTATTTTTATATATTATAAAACAATTATGAAGATTATAACAAAAGTTATTCATGTCTTAATGCTTCAGCTGGATATATTTTCGAAGCTTGTTTTGCTGGCCAGAAACTACTTAATAAAGCAAAAAATAATGTAATTAATATTATTACTATTAAATTGATCCAAGGTATTTTAAAACTTAGGCCTTCAACTTCTTTAGATATCTCACTAAATATATTCCATGCTGTCCATGTACCAAGTCCTAGGCCTAATAGTACACCTAGAATTGTAATATATAAAGATTCTAAAAGAAAACTTAGATAGACCATTTTTGATCTGTACCCAATTGCTCTCATAGCACCAATTATTTTTCTTCTTTCAACTACAGCACGTATTGATAGTACTCCAATTGCTATAACTCCAACAACTAAGCCTAATCCCATGAAACCTTGAAATAATTTATTAAAGGCCTTACCTGTTTGTAAACTTTTTTCTATCTCTTTTAAATTATCAGTTGCCTTTAATCCTCTTTGTATAAATAAAGTTTCAAGAAATGGGATTATATTTTCAGCTTTAGTGTTTTGTGATAGTTTTATACTGTAATTGTTATATTCTTCCAAATCATTTATTAGTAGGTTAGCTACTGATTTTTTAGTTATTAAATATGGGCTTCGTTCCCATTCTAGCGAGTCTACAAGTTGGTCTAAAACTGCTATTATTTCTATATTTACAGGCGAATCAGCCCCTTGGACAGGTAATAATTCTACTGAAACATTTGATTCAGGCCAGAAATCTTTATTAAGTCCTTCTACATCAAAAGAACCTAATTCAAATTTATTTGAGTTAGAGTTAAAAGGATCATCTGTTGGAATCACTGCACTACTTATTACAGCTAAATTATCTCCTTTAGATAATACTTCCCATACGTCTTTACCTGTTTGTGCATATTTCGGGTTGATATAGGAGAATTCTAGCATAGTTGTGTTGAGATAGGATTCGTCAACATATTTAATTCGTAAAGGCTTAAATTGTTGTTCGTTTCCAGATTGCTCTCTTGCAATTGCAAGAATATTACCTGATTGAGCAATTACTTCAAATTGACTTGTTTCTAATGAATCAGATCCGTTGATTTTTTGCTTAAATTCATTTAATGGAATAGCGAATTCTTTTTTAACAGAAGCACTTATATCATACCCACCAGTTACTCGATTAGGCTGTTCAGCTGCTATATTATTTAGTCCATTTAAGATAGCAAATATAACTAATGTAAATATAACTAATCCGAACATAGATATTGTTAATCCTGTTCTGAATGGAGAAGCTAAAGGATATGCTACAGCTGTTTTGAAAGTAGCTTGAAGTCCATTGATTCTTCCAAATGTTTTATTGGAAGCAAGCAATAAAAGGTCACTGTTATTCATTATTATCCATACAGAAGAAGCTACCATAGCAACTCCTCCTAATACGAATATATCTGGTGTTGTACTTAATTCTCCAGTATAGCTTTCAAAGGTATCGAATGGGAGTCCATAGAATAATAAAAATGTTAAACCTTCAAAAATAGATGATATACGGTGATTTAGGGATTTTTCTAGATTAATAATTTGTAATATACGTCTTAGGCTCAGTCCTGCCCCAATGATGCTTATACTAATGCCCACAGAGAATAATGTTGCGTTATCTATATTAATTCCGATTCTATGAACAAGTGTGCCTATCAGAATTAGCGGCCATCCTTGTTTATTAATTGGTTCTAATAATTTGATAATTTGCTTTAGTATACTAAAAGGCCAAAATATGATTGAAGTTAAAAATAAAATCATAAGCCTCAATAAACTTATAATTATTTTATAATTTAATGGAAGTTTATTATCTTTAAATCTCCATATTGTAATTAATGGTTCTATTAATACAAGTGCAAGTAATTTAAAATTGGTATTAAATTTAGGGTTTTGCTTTTTTACTAATTGTTCATCTAATCCTCTAATTGCGACTACAATATTTAATTTACTTGTTCTATAAGAAGAGAATCCTACAGTAATAAGAGTAAGTATAAATCCAGATGAAAAGGCAATCCATAACGATTTAATTGTAAAAGTAGCATGAATTGCAAAATCGTCAATATCTCCCTGAGCTTGTTTTAGTAAACCTACAAGCGCAAGGCTTACTAATGCTCCTATAGCTGTTCCTATAATTGCAGCTAAGAAAGCATATACTGATCCTTCAAAAATAAACATTTGAATCAGGTCTTTTCGTTTAAGGCCAATAGCTCTAGCCATACCCATTTCAGTTGATCTAGCGGCAGCAAGAAGGACCATGACTAAAAATATTAGTAATAAGCCTACTATTATTGAAAAAGAACCAAATATAGTGAATAGTGTTGTGACTGAGCTTCCTATATTTTCAGCAAATTTTAATGCTCTAGACTTACTTTCGTCTACTACTAAGTTATTAAGTTGAGGGGAGAGCAAACTTAGTTTATCTGCGGGTGTATTTAATTTTAAATAAGAAAGAACCCAGATCAATCCGTTAATGTTTTCTTGATTAGCAATCAACTCAAAATATTTTTCGGAATTTAAATTTTGATTTAGTTCAAGTTCTTTCAATATAATTTTTAAATCAGATATTACTGTATTTTCAAGTTTATTACTTCTTTTGAATGAAGGATCTATCAATATATTATTTATTTCAGATATTATTGAAGCTTCTTTAATTATTGAAGATATCTGATTAGCTATTTCTCGATCTATAAGGTTAGTACGTAGTACAGAAGTTACTTCTTTCGATGAATTTAATCCTTGCGTTATACCACCTATATTAGATATGCCTATCCAGTCTATTAAGTTAGGTTTCTTAATTAAAACTTGAACTTGATTTAGTTTCATAAGGACTAATTTTGTATCTCCACCACTAGCTAGGCCTCCATTTTTAACTATGTTTTTAACTATAAAGTTGGATTTGTTATCTTCAGTGTATATTTCAACATTGTCTCCAATTTTAGCTTCTAATATTTGTGCTGCGTTTTCATTTAGTAGTAATTCATTTGCTTTTAAATCAGCAATTGGTGACTTTGTGCCGTCTAAGCTAATAGTTTCTCCGAAACTAGATTGTCGATCAGATTTATATCCTCTTATTATCATTCTAGCTTCTGTGCGGTTTGTTCTAGTATTTAATACAGGAAGATTTGCACTTATTCTAGATATTACTCCATCTACTTGGGCATTATTTTCTAATATGGAATCTATATCTAAAATAGTATTTTCAGGAAAGTATTGGCCATCTGAGAAACCTTTCTGAGAAGATATGCTTTCATCAACATATCCTGCTGATTCTAGAGCTGTAATTTTAATACTGTTATATACTGTATCCCCAATTCCAAGGGAAGCTTCTATAATAACAGTACTTAACATTAAGCCAAATATGATTAAAAAGCTTTGACCTAAACGTTTAGGTATATTACGGACAGCTAATTTTACTAGTATTGGGTTTCTTAAAGCCTGGAATATAATTACAAGTGTAAATACTGTAAATATTACTAGAAGGTATATAGCGATTAAGTCAGTGTCTAATCCAAATAGCTTTTTCATTTAATTTTTCTTTTGATCAATTAAACCATCTTTCATATATACAATACGATCTGCTTTAGAACCAACATTATCTGAATGTGTAACTAATATAAATGTTTGTTTGTTTTCTTTATTTAATTTGGTAATTAAATTCATTATGTCTTCTTCGTTTTGGCTATCTAAATTTCCAGTAGGTTCATCTGCCCATACTATTACAGGGTCATTAACTAACGCACGAGCAATGGCTACTCTTTGTTGCTGTCCACCAGATAATTCTGCGGGCTTATGTCCATACCAGTCTTCTAGCCCAACAGTTGCTAAAATATTTCTAGCTTTTATGGAAGCTTCTTTTTGAGAGTATCCAGATATTAGTAGGGGTAATTCAACATTTTCTTGAGCATTTAATACTGGTAATAAATTATAAGTTTGAAAAACAAATCCCATAAATCTTGCCCTGAAATCACTTAGTTCATCATCCGAAAGTTCATGGATTGGTTTATCACCAATTAATATTTTTCCTTCATTAATACTATCTATACCAGACAAGCAATTTAGTAGAGTTGTTTTACCGCAACCGCTAGGTCCCATAACAGCGATCATTTCACCTCTTGAAACTTTTAAATCAATTCCACGTAAAGCTTTTACTTGAAATGTTCCGGCATCATATGTTTTATGAAGGTTTTGAGATTCAACCATAATATTAGTACTATCGTTGAATACATTTTTAGAATCATTTTGACTTATCATATTTTACTCCTATATATATAATCTATTATAACTACATATAATCTGTATATAGTTATAAAGCTTAGGGTCAACGTTATAGTGAGTGTTTTAAATGCGATGTTAATGTAATATATATTTAATTTTTATGATAATTAGATAAGCTTAATATATAAATTGAGGTTTTTTTAAAATGATTAGTCTCTGGTCTAATGATAACTTTAAAGTGGTAAAGAATAATTTAGTAAGTAAAGGTTTTTCTGAAGATATAATAAACAGAGTTTATTCAACTCGACTTTTAGGACAAGAGTCTAAACTTGTTTTACATGGTGGTGGTAATACATCATTGAAAACTAAAGAAATGGATATTACAGGTGAAATTCATGATGTATTAAAAGTAAAGGGTAGTGGTTGCGATATGTCTAATATTGAACCTCAAGGTTTTTCTTCCGTTAAATTATATCCTTTACAAAAATTAAAAAATATTCAATCAATTACTGATCAAGAAATGATAAATTATGTACGTTCTAATTTAATTGATTCATCAGCCCCTAATCCTTCTGTTGAAGCTTTATTACATGCTTTTTTGCCTCATAAATTTATTGACCATACACATGCATCTGCAATTTTAAGTCTGACTAATCAAAAATTTGGAATTAAAATATGTAAAGATATTCTAGGTGATTCCGCAGGCATTGTTCCTTATGTCATGCCTGGTTTTGAGTTGGCTAAAATGGCACTGTCAATTTATCAACAAAATACAAATATTACTTCATTAATACTGATTAAACATGGAATATTTACTTTTGCTGATAATGCTAGAGATTCTTATGAGAATATGGTATCAATTGTACAAAATTTTGAAGATTATATAAAAGCGAATCGTAAGAAATTTTTAACACCTACTTCTCAAAACTATTCTGATCTTTTACCTTTATCCGAAATTGCTCCAATAATACGAGGTGCATGTACAGAGAAAGATGAGAATAGCTTTGATGAAACATCCCGATATATTCTTGCATTTAGATCCAATAAAGAAATTTTAAGTTATGTAAATGGCAAAGATATTAAACAGTATTCTCAAATTGGAGTAGTTACACCAGATCACATAATTAGAACTAAGAATATCCCACTAATATTACCTAAACCTATTTTATCTGATAAAAATAAATTTAAAATGGATACTTATAAAGCTGTTAAAAAGTTTATTAATGAATATAAAAATTATTTTACTAAGAATAATGCTCGATATAAACCAGGGAAGTCAGAATTAGATCCTCTTCCTAGAGTTGTATTAGTTCAAGGTGTCGGCTTATTCGCTTTAGGAAAAAGTATGAACGAAGCAAATATTGTTGCAGATATAGCTGAAAATACTATAGGAATTATTACTGATTCTGAATCTGTGGGTTCATTTGAATCAATAAGCGAATCTGATCTATTTGATGTTGAATATTGGTCACTCGAACAAGCTAAATTAAATAAAAACACTAAGCTACCGTTTGAAGGTAATGTCGTTATAGTAACTGGTGGCGCTGGCGAAATAGGGTCAGCAATATCAGAATTATTTGTAAAATATGGAGCTCATGTAGCGGTATTAGATATTGATTATAATGGAGCTAAATCTACTTGTGAAAGTATACAAAAAAATGTATTTCCTTTTGAATGTGATGTAACGAATCAGAAGTCTATATCATTAGCATTTTCAAATATTACTAAATTTTTTGGTGGTATTGATATTGTAGTATCTAATGCTGGAGGAGCATGGGAGGGGAAGATTGGAGAAGTTTCTGATGATATATTAAGACAGAGTTTTGAATTGAATTTTTTCTCTCATCAAAATGTTGCTAGTAATGCGGTTAAAGTAATGAAGGATCAAAAAACAGGCGGCGTATTATTATTTAATGTTTCAAAACAAGCTATAAATCCAGGATTAAATTTTGGACCTTACGGGCTCCCAAAAGCGGCAACTTTGTTTTTGGTTCGTCAATATGCTTTAGATTATGCATCTGATGGTATAAGGTCTAATGCAGTTAATCCAGATAGAATTAGAAGTGGGATGTTGAATAATAATCTTATATCTTCTAGGTCTAAAGCACGAGGATTGACTGAGGATGAATATATGTCTGGGAATTTATTATCTAAAGAAGTTAAAGCTAAAGATGTTGCTCTGGCTTTCGTACATCAGGCTTTGCAAACTAAAACTACTGCAGATGTAACTACAGTAGACGGAGGAAATATTTCAGCAATTTTACGTTAACTGTATAATTTATATATTATTTGACATTCAACAATTTTAATACTAACGTGATAAAAAAAATAGTTATTTAATTTACTTTTTGGAGGAATAATTCATGAAATTGATTATTAAAGCAGATAGGTTGATAGATGCTAATTCTTTAGATCCCTTGGTTAATTCTGCATTAGTTATCGAAAATGGAAAAATTGTAGAAATAATTTCTCAAGATAAATTAAAAATTATTGATACTGAATCATTTGACATAATTGATGCTGGCGATAGTACAATTATGCCTGGATTTATTGAAATGCATACACATATGCATGTAAATTCTGAAAACGATGCTTATAAACAAGTTACTACTGAAAGTAATGATTTATTGCTTATGAGAGCAGTAAAAGCAGTTAGAGAGACTCTTACTTCAGGTGTGACAACTATGAGAGATTTAGGAAGTAAAAATGAAATTGCATTTCCAATTAAAGAAGCTGTAAATAAAGGAGTAATACCAGGCCCGAGGTTATTAGTTACAGGAACTCCAATTACATCTACAGGAGGACATTGCAACTCATTTGGATATGAAGCTGATACAAAAGATGAAGTTGTAAAAGCAGTTCGAAGTCAATTTAAAAAAGGAGCGGATTATATAAAAATTATGTCTACAGGAGGGGGCTTTACCCCTGGGACGAATATGAGAGAGGCTCAATATTCAGTAGATATTTTAAAAGCAGCAGTTGAAGACGCAGAACGTTTAGGTTTAAATGTAGCTGCTCATTGTCATGGTACTGCTGGAATAAAAAATTGCGTTGAAGCTGGCATACATAATTTGATTCATTGTAGTTGGTTATCTGAAAATTCTTCAGAGATGTTTGATTACGATCCTGAAATCACAAACCAGATAGTTGAAAAGGGACTTTTTTTAGATCCGACTCTTGCAATTGATCGATTAAATCAAATTCGTGATCCTGAAAGATATAAAATCAGATCAGTAATTAAGGATCCTGTAAAAAGATTTGAAATTTTAAAAGATATGTGGGGCAAAGGAGTTAAATTTGTTACTGGTATGGATTCAGGTATGATTAATGCAAAATTTGATGATTTTGCTGTAATTCCTCAAGTTATGGTTGAAGATTTGGGTGTTTCCAACATGGAAGCTATAATATGTTCTACAAAAACTTCTGCAGATTGCTTAGGTATTCTTAAAGAAACTGGAACTTTAGAGCCTGGTAAGTCAGCGGATATAATTGTTGTGAAAGGTAATCCACTAGATGATATAAAGTTATTGAGTAACGTAGAAAATATAATTTTAAAAGGGAAAGTTATCAAAAGGAATGATAAACTTTTGATATAGTTATCTAAAAAATTATCCAGGTATCATTTGAGGTGTTTGATCATGAATATTTCGGGTAAAGTAATGACTGTTAAAGGGCCAATAGATCCTTCTAGTTTGAAAAAGACTATTACACATGAACATTTTTTTATAGATTTAAGAAAAAGCCATTTACCACATCAATCTTCAATCTATACAACAAATACAGCAATTTCAGAAAAACAATCTGCTCGATTTACCTCTTCATCAAACCGGGCCACTAACTTTCCCTCAGAGGCTACCGAAGTAGATTTTGCTGCTACTGAGCTTGATTTATGGGATGCAAAAGTAGATTTTGGTAATTTGCATTTAGCTAAAGACAGGGCTCCAATAGCAGATAACTATGTTCTTTCAGATGTAAATTTAGCAATAAAAGAAGCTTTAGAATTTAAAAATAACGGAGGAAACACTGTTGTAGATGTAACTAGTAGGGGATCTAAACGTGATCCTGCAGCACTTCTGGAATTATCAGAAGCTACAGGTCTTAACATTATTATGGGATCTAGCTGGTATCAAAAAATGTTTCACCCTAGAGATAT